>Ga0163163_10001798_pt1 | contig 18070 bp, 17 predicted proteins | sample S65metaG_FD_119766 | JGI IMG/M metagenome (GOLD analysis project Ga0163163, IMG submission 119766) | Switchgrass rhizosphere microbial communities from Kellogg Biological Station, Michigan, USA - S6-5 metaG | ecosystem: Host-associated > Plants > Roots > Rhizosphere > Soil | place: USA... | reverse complement strand
GAGAGCCTCGATGAACTTCGGATTGTAGATCGAGGAGAACGACGTGATGGTCTGCCGCATGCCGAGCTGGCGCATCTGCGCGACGATCTGCGGCGCGTCGGACACCTGGCCCTGCACGTGAATCGTATCGGGATTGGATGCCCGCAACTTCAGCACCGCGCCGGTGAAGTCGCTGCCCTTCGGATCGTAGGTTTCCGACGCGACGATCTCACCACCGGACGCTTTGAACACGTTGCGGTAGACCTCGGACGCGCCAATTCCTTCCTCGGTATTGACGAAGATGACTGCACCTTTCTTCTTGCCTTCCTTCACCATGTATTTGGCAAGAGCGGTGATATCGACGTCGGCAAGCGGATAGGTCGTGTAGACATAGTCACCAAGCTTGGAGATCGACGGAGAGTTGGCTCCAACAATCAGTCCCGTAACCTTGGAGTCGTTGATGATCGGCGCGACGGCCTTCACGACGACGCTCCAGGCGGTAATCAATGCCGGAACCTTCTCGACGTTGACCAGCCGGTTGATGGCCTGAATGCCGACCTGCGGGTCCGCTTGCGTGTCGAGGACGACCATCTCGAGCTTCTTGCCATTGACGCCGCCGGCCTTGTTGATATCGACGACAGCCCATTGCGCGGCCTGTATCTGATCACCCCCGTAGGACGCTTGCGGTCCGGTCAGCGGAAGCGCGAGACCGAAGCGGTAGGGAGCGTCCTGCGCGAGAAGCCTGTGGGTGCCCAGAAATGCCGCACTCGCGGCAAGACCGGTCTTGAGAGCCTGGCGTCGATTGATCTTCATGCCTTCGCTTTTCATGCTCTTCCCCTGTCTGTGTTGCGTTCGTTAGGTGCCGGTTTTGGCCGGGACCGTGCGCAAAGTGGCGATACATTCCTCGGTAGACGTCACGTCGGCGTATTTCGACGCCATGTCGAACAGATTGACGGCGTGCGACACCCGGCTGCGGTCGTAACAGGCGTCGCTCGGCACCAGGACCCGGAAATTGTAGGCAAAGGCATCAACGACCGATCCGCGCACACATCCGCTCGTGGAGCAGCCGGTCACGACCAGCGTGTCGGCGCCCGTGTTGATCAGATAGCTTGCAAGTGGCGTTCCAAAGAATGCGCTGGGATGTTTTTTTGGAAGCAGGGTGTCCGTCTCGCGCGGCGCGATGGACGGCACGAACTCGTAGCCCTTCTGCGCGATATCCATGATCGCAGGGACTTTGTCGGACAGGCGCCCGCGATCAAACGTTTCCTTTGGCGAAACGTACGGATAGAGAACCGGCCAGTTGCGCTCGCGAAACAGCGTGAGGATCTTGACGATATTCTCGACCGCGTCCCACGCGACTTCCCCGCACGAAGTGGGAAACTCCTTGACAGCCTCCCAGAACGGAAGCCGCTTCGTGCCGACGGTGCGATACTGGACGTCGATGATGAGGAGTGCAGGCCGCGATCCGATGCCGGAACGTCGTCCGAAGCCGGCGGCGGCGTAAGCCCGCTGCTCTTCTTCGGAGATGATGCTGTCCCAGGGATTCACGATACCTTGAACCCGCCTGTGCGATAAAGTTGCTCGAGCTCGTCGAATTTGTTCTTGTCGACTGCGCGCTGGCGCTCATCGAAGGATGCCAGGCGGCTCTCGACGTTCCGCAACGAGCCGTCCGTCTTCAGCGCGGTCATGACCTCATAGGCCGCCTTCAGGGCAGCCTGGAGAGCGGCGTTGGCGTAGAGAACCACACTGAAGCCCATGTCCTTGAGCATGGCCCGCGGCATTTCGGGGGTCAAACCGCCGAAGACGATGTTGGCCACCTGCGGCACCGCGATCTGGCGGGGAATCTTTCTCAATTCGGCTTCTTCAGTCGGCGCTTCGACGAATGTCATATCGGCACCGACCTCGGCGAATGCCTGCGCGCGCTCGATCGCCGCTTCAAATCCATGGACCGCGCGTGCATCGGTGCGCGCGATGACCAAAAGATTGCTGTCGGTGCGGGTATCGACGGCGGCTTTGATTTTTTCCAGCATCTCGTTCAGCGGGATGACATCCTTTCCGCTGAAGTGACCGCATTTCTTGGGGAAAACCTGATCTTCGAGCTGAATGGCCGCCGCGCCGGCGCGCTCCAGCAATTTGATTGTACGAACGACATTCACCGGGTTTCCGAAACCCGTATCGGCATCCACGATCACGGGAAGCGCGACCGCGTCGGTAATCGCGGAGGTGATCTCGGCGAGCTCGGTCACTGCTACGAGACCGATGTCGGGCACTCCAAGGTGCATATTCGCGATACCGGCCCCAGTGACGTAGACCGCCTCGAACCCGACATCCTCGATCACCTTCGCGAACAGCGCGTTGGGAGCGCCGGGCACGATCACGGCTTCGCGCCGATCGACGATTGTCCTGAGCTTCTTTCGCGTCTCAACCGTCGGGAACATTTCACCACACTAGATCGTTAACTACAAACTGTCAACAGGTGACAGGACTGGCAGATGCGGCGAATGGGGCGCATCAGCCGCGCGCGAACCCGCGATATCTGCCCGAAGTGCCGGTCGCGCGAGGCTCGTCAGCCGCCGGGTTGGTCATCGTAAGGGTCAGGCTCTTATAGGCATTGCGAATGTGCAGGCGCATCGCACTTTCGGCCTTGTCCGGCGATCGCTTTTCGAGTGCATCTACAATCGCCCGGTGCTCTTCGAATGCCTGGACGGCGCGACCGGCGCGCGAGGACGCCCGAAAGCGATACATGCGCAGCTGGAAATAAAGCCCCTGCATCAAAAGATGCTCCAACCGGTCATTGCGGGCGCAGCGCATAATCTGACGATGAAAGTCTTCATCTTGCGTGCGCTGGTAATATCCGCCGGCGTTCAGGACTTTCGAGTTCTTCTCGTGGCTGGCGAGCACCTTGTTGAGCAGATCGATTTCCTTGCGGCCGATCGATTCCGCCGCTAGGCGACAGGCCATTCCCTCGAGCGCCTCGCGCACGGCGAAAAGCTCTCCGAGATCATCGGGGCTCAGTTCGATGATGCTGACGCCGATGCGCGGCTTGCGAACGACCAGGACGCCTTCCAGACGACCCAATGCCTCGCGCAACGGCCCTCTGCTAATGCCGAGCTGACGCGCCAGAAGCGCTTCGGACAATCTCTCGCCGGGCTGAAACTCGCCGGTGGTGATCGCCTCGACGATCTTCTGAAAGGCCTCGTCGGCCAGCGACGAAACCGAAATGGGGCGAAGAACCGACATGTTCAATCTCGATGCAGTTCAGGATGGGAGTTTATTGCGCGATTCTGCCGCGAATCATGCACGCCTTTCGAGTATTTGATCATAGATGACGCCGATGCTCTTGGTAATGAACATGTCCATCAGATACTTGGGATAGGCAGGGCTCTCGCCGGTCGCGATGTGGATGTAGTCCTCGTAGGTGACTGCCTGCATCGCCTGTTCGCGCGAGTTGCCCTTGTCGATCTGGGCCTCCACCTCGGCAACCAGATCCTCGATCCATTTCCGGAACGTCCGGGCAAATGCCAAATCGCACACTTTACCGTGTCCCGGAACAATATATCGAATATCCATGGCCTCGATATGCTTCACAGCCTCGATCCACGCGAATGCGTTCCCATCGATGAAGGCGGGCAACCCAGCCGAGCAGATGATGTCGCCGGTGAACGCGATCTTCTGTTGGCGCAGATAGATCAAGGAGCCGTTGAGCGTGTGCCCGGGCAGATGCGTGAACTCGAAGTCCAGCCCACCGAGATGGACCGCCATGTTCCTTTTGTAGGTGACCGTCGGCAGGCGGTTGTAGTGCCCATCCATCAAGGCCCGGCCAGCCGGATCGATGACATCGAGGAGATCGTCGACATACTGGCGCGTGGGCGCCGAATTCATCAGCCGTTCGCGCGTGCCCTCGTGCGACACGATGATGCCCGGCAGAAAGCAGTTGCACATCGTGTGGTCGATGTGATGGTCGGTATTGAACAGATAGACGACATTGCCGCATGACTCCGCAGTGCGGCGCCAGCGGATCGCGTCCGAGGGACGGTGCGGCGCGTCGATCAGCACCACGCCATCGCGAGTCACGATGATCGAGTTGTTGGATCCCAGGTGCTCGGTCTCGATGATGATGTTCTTGTCGATCTCAATCATGCTCTTTCCTTTTAGAAGACCTTGCCCAGGAACCCGATCAGGTTCTGGATGCGTCCCGGCGAAAACGTTTCAAGAAAAACTGCTTGTCCGGACATGCTTTTGAAACAGTGCATCGTCCCGGCGGGAATGACGCAAACCTGGTCGGCCTTGAGTAGGATCGTATCCGAGCCGATCGTGACGTTCATTTCGCCGGTAAGCATGAAGACCGCCTGCTCTTCGTCGTCGTGCTTGTGCAGCGGGGTCTCGGAGGGATGAACCAGCCTGATCTTGTTGACACTGGATTTCAGCCCGGCGGCTGACCGCCGGAAATTGTTTGGGAGAATTTCCACTTCAGGCAAGTCATTCCAGCTCGCCGACCACGCCATAGTATCCCTCCGACTGACTGCCTGGGACGGCGCGCCCGGCGGCCGCCATCGCTCGAACGGAAAGTGAAGCGCTGCCTGTCATCTGTCAACAGTTGATTAGGTAGCCCTGCGCTATTCATCATGAGCGGCGCGCATGGGCTACGCCGTCGTCGCTCGCCCTGCGGTCCTGACCGCGAATGAGTCGTTGTTGCGCATCGATGGGTGCGCCCGATCGTACTGTCGCGGGAAGAAGGTGCTCGCGCCGAGCTTTTCTGCGGCGTCCCAGGCCCAACGAGGATTTGCCAGCATGCCGCGCGCGAGCGCACACATATCGGCATGGCCGTCGCGCACGATTTCTGCGGCCTCATCGGTGGTGCGGATCAAGCCGACGGCCATTGTCGGCATGCCCGCATGCTTGCGCACGGCGGCGGCGAACGGAACCTGATACAAGGGCCCCACGGTGATCGTCTGCTCCGGCACGCAGCCTCCGCTGGAGACACACAAATAATCACATCCGCGCTCTTTCAGGGCGTCCGCAAACGCAAGGGTCTGTTCAAGATCCCACCCCCCCTTCACCCAGTCAGTCGCCGACACACGGACCCCCAGCGCCTTGTTGGTCGGCCAGAGCGCGCGGATCGCGTCGAAGACCTCCAGCGGATAGCGCATGCGATTCGCCAGCGACCCGCCGTAGCCGTCGTTGCGGACGTTCGAAAGCGGAGACAGGTAGTTGTGCAGCAGATAGCCGTGCGCGGCGTGAAGTTCTATCAGCTCGAAACCTGCGTCATCAGCGCGCCTAGCCGCCGCCACGAAAGCATCGCGGATGCGCAGCATCGACGGTTCATCGAGTGCGATCGGCTCGTTGCGCCCCCGATAGCCAAGCCGCGATGGAGCTTCCGGTGCCCATCCCCCCTCCTCCGCAGTGATCGCCTTGTGACCCAGGAACGACGGCTGAACCGAAGCCTTGCGGCCGGCGTGATAGAGCTGAATTCCGAAGCGCGCGCCCCCGTAGGTTGCCGCGAACGACGTGATGCGCTTCAGCGCCGCGCGCTGCTCGTCATTCCACAGGCCGAGATCGAACGGGCTTACCCGCCCTTCCGGCGTAACTGCGACCGCCTCGGTGATGACGAGACCGGCTCCCGAGATCGCGAATTGGCCAAGATGCATGAGATGCCAATCGCCGGCGACGCCTTCGACAGCCGAATGCATCCCCATCGGGGAGACGATGATACGGTTGGGCACGTGGACGCCGCGCAAATCGATCGGGTCAAAGAGGTGTGCGTTCATGGCTGTCTTTTCGGATTGACGAAGATCAAACGATCTGCGCCCACGATGTTCATCGCTTCGAAGCCGATCATCCGTTTTGCGCTGACATCTCGGTGCTCTCCCCATGAAGTGTTGACTGCATACATGTAAACTGTCAACAGTAATCGTACGAAGTGTGACCGAAAGGTGCCGCGATGCGAATGGTGCAAGCCCAGCGACTCCATGCGTGGACGCACGCGGTTTTCCAAGCCTGTGGTCTGTCGCGCCAGCACGCCATGACCGTGGCCGACCTGCTCGTGGATACGAGTTTGCGCGGGATCGACACGCACGGCGTCTCGCGCATCCCGGCGTATGTCGAATTGCTCGCGCGCGGGAAGAACAAGGCGCAGCCGCAGTTCAAAATCATCGAGCGAAAGGCCTCGCTCGAGTTTGATGCAGATTTTTCTCTCGGCCAGGTGGCCGGAATGGCCGCTGTCGACGCCGCGTATGAGCGCGCGAAGTCATTGGGCTTTGCATTCGTCACGATCCGAAACACCGGTCACCTTGGAGCGCTCGGCTATTTCACCCGCCATCTGGCGGAGAAAGGAATGCTCGCGTGCCTTATGCAGAACGCGCCGCCCCTGATGGCATTGCCGGGTTTCAAGCGGCGGGCAATCGGCAACAATCCACTGTCGTTCGCTGCCCCGGTTGAGGGCAGTTTGCCGTTCGTTTTCGACATGGCGGCGAGCGAGGCGGCGTTCGGGAAGATCATCGAGGCGAAGCGGGACGGAAAGTCGATCCCGGACGGATGGGCGCTCGACAAGGACGGAAATCCGACGAACGACTCTGCGAAAGCATTCGAAGGCATGCTGTTGCCGACGGCCGGCGCCAAGGGAATGGGCATCGCAATGATGGTCGAGTGCCTCGCGGGAGGCTTCACCGGAACGGACCCGTCGAAACTGGAAGGCGTTCCCGGATTGCCCGCTGCCTTCGGAGGTTTCCTGATGGTGATCAATCCGTATGAGTTTCAGGATGGACCAGAGTTTGATGCTCACATGCGCAAATGGGTTCAATTCTACCGAGCCTCAGGCGCTGATGCTCGCTATCCCGGTGAAAGGCGAGCCGAAGTCGCAATGCAACGTTCGAAAGACGGAATTCCGGTCAGCGAAGACCTCGACCGCGCCTTCGCGGCGGTCGCGGAGAAAGCCGGAGTGCCGCTCTGATCCCTGAAGCGAGACATCCTCATGCCAATCAGACGAAACCTAGCGGCAATCGGATAGGCGGCGGCCATGGCAGATGAAGCGAGACTCGTGACCGTAGCACCCGGTGTCCATGCCTGGATTGGCGCCGGCGGCGACTCCAACGCCGGTGCGATCGAAACGCCTGACGGTGTCCTCGTCATCGATACGCGCGCGATGGCGCAATCCGATCAGGTTAGACAATTCGGCGCTTCGCTCGCGAATGAAACGGGCCGGGCGCTTGCCTACAGGCTGCGCGGAGAGTTCATCGAGGCGATGGACTCGGCGAATGCGGGTCACTTCCAGATTGGCCGAACCTACGCGGCGCATCCTGGCGTGCCGAAAGAGGCTCAGACGGCATGGCCAGCGCTGAAGCAAAAATACGATCCCGACCGAATCATGAACCCCGGCGCACTTGGGCTGTAATCACGCGGTGCGTTCGGCCGGGCCCTTGGGAACTGCAGCGAGAAGCTTGCGCGTGTACTCATGTTTCGCATGGCGCAACACCTCCGTGGGCATGCCCTGCTCCACGATGCTGCCGGCCTGCATAACGGCGACCTCACTGCAGAGATGGTGCACCAGCGCGAGATCGTGGCTGATGAAGATCATGGTGAGACCGAACCTCTTGCGCAACTCGATCAGCAGCCGCAGGATCTGCGCCTGAAGCGACACGTCGAGCGACGACACCGGTTCATCCGCGACCAGCAATTCCGGCTTCATCGCGAGCGCGCGCGCAATCGCAACGCGCTGGCGCTGCCCGCCGGAGAGCTGGTGCGGATAGCGCTCGGCAAAACTTCGATCGAGCCCGACCTGCTCCAGCAGTTCGGCGGTGGAACGGCCGGTGTCTGCCTTGAGCACGCCGGCAAGCATAAGGCTTTCGCCGAGCGTGCGCCGAACGGTCTTGCGCGGGTTGATTGAGGCTGTGGAGTCCTGGAAAACCATTTGAAAACGGCGGCGAAACGACTGCAAAGCGCGCCCTTCCAGGGCCGTAATATCCGTGCCGTCGAAGCGGATTGTGCCACTGGTCGGGCGCTCAAGCCGCATGATGATCTGCGCCAGCGTCGACTTTCCGCAGCCGCTCTCGCCGACCAGGCCAAGTACGCCGCCGCGTTCGACTCGCAGGCTCACGTTCTTCACCGCCTGGAGTGGCCGGCTGGCGCCGAAGATACGCGGCAGGAGGCGGCGTTCCAGCTCATAGGTCTTACCGATGCCGTCGAGCTCCAGCAGAGCCGTCATCCCTCGGCCCTCCAGCACGCGACGCGGCGCGACGCATCCACGCGCTCCGGCGGGCGCTCGACGCATTGCGCAACCTGCAGCGCACAGCGCGGCACGAAGGGACAGCCCGGGCCAAGCCGGCCTGCGACGGGTGGTGCTCCCTCAATCGAGTTGATCGCCCCCGGCGCGTCGGAGAGCCGCGGCACGCAGCGGAGAAGCGCGCGCGTGTACGGCTGGCGAGGCGAGGCGAACAAGGCGGCGACCGGCGCCTCCTCCATGAGCATGCCGCCATAGAGAACGACCGCACGGCCGCACACCTGGGACATCAGATCGAGATTGTGCGTAATGAACAGCAGCGCAAGACTCAGTCTTTCGCGCAGACCCGCGAGCAGTTCAACAATCTGCGCCTGCACGGTCACGTCGAGTGCCGTTGTGGGCTCATCCGCGATCAGCAGCTTGGGACGGCACGCAATCGCCATCGCGATCAGGACGCGCTGGCGCATGCCGCCGGAGAACTGGTGCGGATACTGCCGCAGCCTTGATTCTGGCTCCCGGATCCCAACCATGCCGAGTGCTTCGACCGCGATCTTGAGCGCGTCGGCACGGCTGGAGCGGCGATGCGCCATGATGACGTCGGTGAGCTGCCTTCCGATGTTGAAGGCCGGGTTAAGTCCCGACAGTGCGTCCTGAAACACCATCGAGATCGCGCTGCCGCGCAGTTGGCGCAGCGTTCGCTCGTCGGCGGTCGCGAGGTCCCGGCCGTCAAAGCGGATCGCACCCTTGAGGATGCGCACCGGCGGGCGCAGGAGTTGCAGGATCGCGAGCGCGGTCTGGCTCTTGCCCGAACCCGACTCGCCGACGAGTCCGACGGCCTCACCCGCTTCGACCGAGAAGCTCAGACCTCGCACGAGTTCGACCACGCCGTTATCGGTCGGGTAGCCGATGTGAAGGTCGTCGATCTCGAGCAGCGCCATGTCAGGCCACCACCGAGATGCCGGCGGCGCGGCGCGGGTCGAGAAATTCGCGCAACGCATCGCCGAGCAGATTGAAGCCAATCACGCTGAGCGAAATCGCAAGACCGGGAAAGACGTAGGTCCACCATTCGCCGGAGAAGATGTACTTGCGCGCATCCGAAAGCATGCCGCCCCAACTCGGGTTCGGCGGCTCGACACCAAGCCCCACGAAGCTGAGGCTCGCCTCGACCACGATACCGACCGCGATCAGCAAGGTCGCCTGCACGATGACGGGTGACAGGCAATTCGGCAGCACGTCGCCGAACATGATGGCGAGGCGTGATGCCCCCTGCATCCGCCTCGCGCGAACATAATCCGCGTTGCTCTCAACGAGAGCACCGCCGTAAGTGACACGCGCAAGCGGCGGGATATAGAGAATCCCCACGAGCAGGATGATCTTGCTCTCGTTCGGCAGCGTCCACGGTCCAATCGGCAACGGACCGACGCCGACAATGCCGACGACGGCGATTGCCCAGATCAGCATCGGGATCGATGCCAGGCCGTCCACCGTGCGCATCGCGGCCTGTTCCCACAGGCCGCGCACGTAGCCCGCGCTGAGTCCGATCGCGACGCCACCCAGCACGCCGATCGTCACGGCAAGAACGCCGACCGTGAGCGACGGCCGGGCTCCCCAGATTATGCGGCTGAGGATATCCCGGCCATTCTGATCCGTGCCCATCCAGTGGGCGGCGCTTGGCGGCATTAGCTTTCGCGCAAGGTCTATGGCGAGCGGATCATATGGCGCGATCCACGGAGCGAGCAGCGCCATCAGAACCGCGCCGAGCACGAGAATGAGCCCGATGCAGGCCTCGGGGCGCCGCCACAGAGCCTTCATCGCGAGAGCCTCGGGTCGAGCCAGGCGTACAGCAGATCGGCGATGAGGTTCGCGGCAAGGAACACCGCCGTGATGACGAGCACGACATTTTCGATCATCAGATAGTCGCGCCGGAAGATCGCGCTCAGCAGGGCACGCGACATGCCGGCGATGTTGAAGACCTGTTCGATGATCAGCGCCCAGCCGAACATGTATCCGAAGGACATTGCCGACACGGTGACGACCGGCGGCAGCGCATTCTTCAGCACATAGGTGAGGATGCGCCGGCGCGACAGCCCCATCGCTCGCGACACGCGAACATGGTCCGCGAGCAGCACGTCGGCGACGGACGAACGCGTCATGCGGCTGATGATCGCCACGTAGTAAAGTCCGAGCGCAATCGCCGGAAGTGCGAGCGATTGCAGATGCGCCAGGGCACCGGCGCGCCACGGTACGTACCCGCCGGCCGGAAACCAGCCAAGCGACACTGCACCCCAAGCGATCAGTATGAGTCCGAGCCAGAAGCCGGGAATGGAAACGCCGACCACAGAGACGATGCGCGCGAGATGATCGATCGTCTGCCCCCCGTACAAAGCCGAGATCGCGCCGAGCGGGATCGCGACCGCGAGCGCGAAGAGAAATGCGAGCAGGACCAGCTCAAAGGTGACCGGAAACGTATCGGCGATCTGTCGCGAGATAGAAGTTTCATCGATCACGGACTTGCCGAAATCGCCCTTCGCGACGCCACCGATCCACGCCGCATATTGCTGCCAGAGCGGCTTGTCGAGTCCATGATCGCGATCGAACTCCGCGATGTCCGCCTCTGATGCGTCGATCCCGAGCACCACTCGTGCTGGCGATACCGGAATGGTGTGTACCAGCACGAACAGCACGATGCTCACGGCCAGCAGCGTGGCGAGCGAACCTGCGATCCGGCCGCCGATGGCCCACATTCCGCCCTTCTCCGTTCAACCAAACTGAACGTCGCGCGTCCAGATGGTGAGGCCTGTGTTCGGCTTGAAGTTCTTGATCTCGGAGCGCCACGCGTTGGAGACGCCGACGAAGCCAAGCCAGATGTTCGGGCAATCCTCTGCGAGGATCGCCTGGATCTTCTTGTAGATCGGGTCGAGCCGCGCGGCGTCCTGATATTTGTAGCTTTCCTTGATCGCCTCATCGAGCGCCGGGCTGGTCCACCCGGACGACTTCGACATGAGTTGGTCCGCCGTGTAGCAGATCTGAATGATGAAGGTCGGATCGCTCGGCCCCATTAGCGGGAGGAGCGAGGCGACCTGCGTTCCTGCGATGTCCCGCTGCAGGATCTGCGGCATCTCCATCGCGGTGATCTTCATCTTGATGCCGACCGCCGCGAGTTGCGACTGCATCACGACGGAGGCGTCGGCCGCATCGAAGAGGTACGGTGTCGACGGCACCAGCAGCTCGAACTCTGCGTTCGAGGCGTATTTCGACTTCGCGAGATGGTCCTTTGCCTTTGCGGGGTCGTATCCGACAGCTTTGTCCGCGTCGGCATTGTGATACGAAACGGTCGTCGGCGCCGGCACCGCACTTGGGTCCATCAGTCCGTAGAAGACATCCTTGGCGATTCTCTTGCGGTCGATCGCACACGAGACCGCCTTGCGGAAATTCACATCGTCGAACGGCGCGCGCTTGGTGTTGGTCTGCATGAACCACATGCCACCGACCGCGACCTTGCTGCCGGTCGATATGCCGGGCGCAGTCTTGAGCCGCTCGAACTCGCGCGGCGGTGGCGCGCTGATGATCTGCGCCTGGTTGGTCATCAGGTAGGCGACGCGCGCGGCGTCCTCGGTGACGATCTTCGCCACCATGCGATCCCAGGCGGGAACGCCCTTGCGCCAGTAGTTAGCGTGCTTCTTCACTTCGAGATAGTCGTTCTGCTTCCACTCGACGAATGCGCCCGGCCCGGTGCCCACGCCCACCGGCGCGTTCTTGAAAGCGTCATCGCCGAGCTTCTCGCGGCTCCCTTTCGGGAAAATGCCCATGAACTTCGTCATGTACTGGAACCACGGGCGATACGGATGTTTCATCTTGAAGATGATGCGCGTCGGGCTCTCGATCGCGATTTCCTGGATCGGCGCGAACAGCGTTCGGCGTGCCGATTTGTTCTTCGGATCGAGCATGTATTCGTAGGAGTACTTCACGTCCTCGGCACTGAACTTGGATCCGTCGTGAAACACGACATCGTCTCGCAGATCGAACTTGAAGATCGTCTGGTCGTCCGAGATTTCAGGCATCTTGTGCGCCAGTGACGGCACCACATTTCCATCGAGATCGACTTCCAGAAGGTTTTCGAACACCACGTTGCTGACCGCCATCGAGTCGTGATTCGAGATCTGCATCGGATCGAGCGTCGATGGGTTGTTCGGCAACGCGATCGTCAGTGTCTTGTCGGCGCCGAGGACGATGTTCGGGTCGAACAGCGAGATGCCGGCCACCGCGCTGGTGCCGAGGAACGATCTGCGGGTCAGGCTCATGGTGTCCTCCTCAATGCATGACTTGTTTCAGGCTTGCGATCGCGGGCGTGCAGCGGACAAGGCGCCCGTCGGGCGCGGGAACAAGCGGCTGGGGCTGATCGCGGCACAACGGCAGCGCGACAGGGCACCGGCTCGCCAGATAACAGCCGCGCGGCAGATCGATCGGGCTTGGAATTTCGCCGCTCAGCGTCTGAATATCAGTGCGGTCGACGCGACGGCGCGACGGATCGGCGACGAGGTGCGCGCCGAGCAGGGCCTTGGAGTAAGGGTGAACGGGACTGCGGAACACTTGCTCGCGCGTGCCGAGTTCAACGATCTGGCCCAGATACATCACTGCGACGCGATGGCTCATATGCTCGACCGTATTCAGGTCGTGCGAGATGAAGAGGTAGGAAACGCCGAGCCGCGCCTGGATGTCGCGCAGCAGGCGAATGATCGCGATTCGCGCAAGTGGCGTGAGCGCGGATGTCGGCTCATCGAGCACGATGAGTTCAGGCTCCACCGCGATGGCGCGCGCGATGTTGACGCGCTGCTGCGAACCGGCGCTGAGCGCACGCGGCTTCGCGTCCGCGACGTCGGGTCGAAGACCAACAAGGCGCAGCAACTCGGCAATGCGCGCTTTGTCGGACTTTCCATCGATAGCCTCCGCAAGAATATCCGTAACGGTCCAGCGTGGATCGAGCGAGTCGAATGGATCCTGGAACACGACTTGCAACTTGCGGCGCAACCTGCGCAGCGCCGCGGGTGACGCACTTGTGACGGATGCGCCGCCGAACGTGATCTCTCCGGCATCCGGTTCGACCAGACGGAGGATGCATCGCCCGACCGTGGTTTTGCCGGAGCCGCTCTCGCCCACAAGCCCGACCGTTTCGCCGCGGCCAATCGAGAAGCTCACATCATCTACTGCCTGAACGTGCTTATTGCTGCCACGAAGCGGGAAAATCTTGCGCAGGCCCTCGATTTCAAGAAGGCGCGACGGTGTCGCGTCGGCGAGCGCTTCTTCCTTGCGCAGCGCGAGGATCGAGCGGCTGTAGCTGTCACGCGGCGCCGCATAAAACGACCGCGTCGGCGCATCTTCGACCTGCCGGCCGTTCTGGAGCACGACTACGCGGTCGCAGTAGTTCGCGATGATGCCGAGATCCTGTGTCATCAGCAGTGCAGAGGAACCGACCTTGCGCACGGTGCGCCACATCTCGTCCAGGAATTGCGCTTGGATCGTGACATCAAGGCCGCTGGTCGGCTCGTCCGCCACCAGAAGCCTTGGGCCGGAACCGAGCGCCATCGCGATCAGCACGCGCTGCGCCATGCCGCCGCTGATCTCGTGCGGATAGGCGGACGCACGGCGCTCCGGATCGTTCAGGCCAAGCGAGCGCAGCATGTCGACGGCATGTGCGGCTGCCTGTGCACCGGTTACGGCCTGATGCGAGCGATAGGCTGCACCGATCTGCTGGCCGACGCGGTGTAGCGGGCTCAGCGCGCCGCGCGGATTCTGCACGATCAATCCAATGTCGCGACCGCGCCGTTCGCGCCGGCTCGGCTCATCGAGTGCGAGCAAGTCGGTTCCTTCCAGCACGACCGATCCACCCTTGATGCGGCCCGGCCCGCGCGTAAGCCCGAGAAGCGCGAACGCCAACGTCGACTTTCCACTGCCGGAGTCACCGGTGAGGCCGACGATCTCACCCGGCGCGATGGTGAGCGCGAAGTCCTCAACCGCCGGGCGGCCGCCATAGTCGACGGTGAGGCCACGGACATCGAGCACCGGTGCGCTATCGGTCATAGATGCGCTCCACCCCGTTGCCGAACGCCGCATAGCCGAAGACCGTGAGCGAGATCGCAAGCCCCGGAAACAGCGATGACCACCACTCGCCCTGAATAAGCTCATTCGCGCTCGCCGCGATCATCAGCCCCCATTCCGGGGTCGGCGGGCGTACGCCCGCGCCGACGAAGCTCAACCCCGCGGTCATGAGGATTGCGAATCCGATCGTCACTGACGCCTGGATCAGTGAGGGCGCAAGCGCGTTCGGCAGCACGTGACGCAGCGCGATGAACCCTTCCGGCTTGCCGAGCACGCGCGCGGCGTCGACGAAGCCGCGATTGCGCTGCGAGAGCACCTCGGCGCGCGTCAGGCGCACGTAGATCGGCGTGTAAAGAAACGCGAGCGTCAGCACGATCGTCATGTTGCTGCGGCCCGCAAGCGTCACGAGGATCATGCCGGTGATGAACACCGGAAAGGCCTGGATCAGGTCCGAGATACGCATCACCGTTCCGGCAACCCATGGCCGTGCAAAGCCCGCGAGCAGACCGAGCAGGCTTCCGAGTATCAGCGAAACGACATTCGCGCCGACTGCGATCGCGACATCGGTCCGGGGTGCTGCGACGACGCGGGAGAAAACATCGAGGCCGGAGGAATCTGTGCCGAACCAGTGGATCGGATCGTGCGGCGCGCCGGTGATGACCTTCCACAACAGGCCGGGGATCTCCGTAAGCGCCGGTGGCGGCTCACTGATCTCGAACGTCGGCCGGTTCGGATCGTAGGGTGTGATCCAGGGACCCATCACCATCAGCACAAGAGACAACGCGACGAGGACCCCGCCGAGACGAAAGAGAAATGAAGGTGCGGGCTTTGCGACATTCACGGCTCCGGTATCGGCGAGTTCGAGCACTTCGCTCACGACGCGAGCCTCGGATCGATCCACGCATGGATCACGTCAAGGGCGAGGTAGACGAAAAGCGAAATCGCCGCGATGACGAGCACGACCGCCTGAATGGCCGGATAGTCAAACGCCAACACCGAGCGTACCGCGTATTGCCCGATGCCGCCGAGCGAGAACACCGTTTCGATCAGTACCGCGCCTCCAAGAATGTAGCCGTAGAGCACGCCGAGCAGCGTGAGCGCTGGGACGAGTGCGTTCTTCAGGGCGATCAGCGCGACGCGCCACGGCGGCAGGCCGCTCGCACGCGCGTAGAGCACGTAGTCGGCGCCGAGGACGCGCACCATGTTCTGGCGCACCATTTTGATGATCGGCCCGGACAGGACAAAGACCTTCGTCGCCACAGGCAGCATCAGGTGATGCGCGCCGTCGCGAAATGCCGCAATGTTTCCGGCGAGCAGCGAGTCGACCGTGATCAAACCGGTAACGGACGCCGGCGGCGTCGACATCGGGTCGAGCCGCCCGAGCGGTGGTGGCGCCCAGCCGAGCATCGCAAAGAAGATGTAGATGAACAGCAATCCCCACCAGAACTCCGGTTGGGAGCCGGCAAACAGGCTGTAGGTGAAGGTCGCGGTGTCAGCGACACCTCCAGGCCGCAGCGCACACAGCATTCCAAGCGGAACCGAAACCAGGAACGCCAGGATGAAGCTGATGGTGATGAGCTCGATGGTGACCGGCAAGACGTTGCGAATGTCTTCCATCACCGGCGCACCGCTCACCCACGAGCGGCCGAAGTCCCCTTTTGCGACACCGACGATGTAGTTGCGGAGTTGCTCCAGCACGGGCTTGTCGAGCCCAAGCGCCTGCTGCGACATCCGATACGCTTCGGGCGTCGAATTCATCCCGACCAGACGAGCAACCGGATCGGCCGGCAACATACGGATCGCAAAGAACACGACGATGACCAACCCGACGAGCTGGAACATCGCGACCACGAGCCGCCGGGCGATGAAGTTCAGCAACGCGTGGTCCCCTTGTTCAGGGCCGAAGTGAAAGGTCGATGAAGTGGATTGAATTCTCCGGATGCCAGGTAACGCCCGAGAGCTTGTTGGAGAATGCCCACTCGGTCTTGGTTTCCACAAGCGGGATCCACGCAAGATCGTTCTGCAACGTCTCCTGGATCTGCTTCAGGATCGCCAACCTCCTGGCATCGTCCATCTCGACCTTTGCCTCGCCGAACAGGCGATCGACCTCCGCACTGGAGTAGTTGCCGAAATTGTTCACGCCACCGGCGGCCGCAGTCACGAAGAACAGGTTCGTCGCATAGCCGACGTCCGGGCCGACCGGCTTCTCCTGATCGGAGAGCGCCATCGGCAGGTCCTTCTTGACGATGCGACGATCGCTCATCTGCGTCTGCGGCAGCGGATCGAGCTGCACAGGAACGCCAACGTCCTTCAGCGCAGCCTGGATCACGGTTGCGATCGGTCCGAGGAACGACTCGCGCTCGGCAACGAACGCAAGTTTGAAAGAGTCGGGGAATTTCTCGAGGCCCTTCCCGTCCGGATAGCCGGACTCGGCGAGCAACTGCTTCGCTTTCGCTATATCGGTCACATATTGCGTCGCCGGTTTCACATAGGCGTTGAGGGAGCGCGAGAAGTGTCCCTCCATGCGCTGGGCAGAACCGGCATATCCGACGGTCGCGATCTGCTGATACGGCATCGCGTAGGCGATCGCTTGGCGCAGCTTGAGATTATCGAAGGGCGGGCTCTTGTAGTTGAGACCCAGGATCAGAATTTCGTTGCCGTAAATGCCCGCGACCTTGACGCCGTTCGCATTGCGCAGACCGTTGAACTCGCGCGTTGTCAGGCGCTGCGTGAGTTGCGCGCTGTTGCCACGCAGCGCGAGCGTGCGGTTGGAGCTCTGCGGCACCTTCTTGATGACGATGCGTTCGACATCTGGCTTGCCCCGATAGTAGTTCGGGTTGGCCTTGAGGACGAACTCGTCATCCTTGACCCAGCGCTCCAGGCAGTATGCACCGAACGCGGGCACGTTCACCGTGTTCACATAGTCGTGTGTCCATGGGTCGGCCTCGGTCGCATGCTTCTTCATCTCCTTGCTGTCATACGGATAGGTCGAATAGATCGTCATCACCATCTGGAACAGACGGTTCGGCACCGATTGTTTGATCTTGACGGTGTAGTCGTCGACCTTGGTGACAGCGTCGCCAACGCTCTTGTCGGCTCCCGGCTTGAACACGTCGCGCGTGAAACCGTCGATCGAGGCAAGGTTCGCCAGGAACCAGCCAATCGGCGCTTTGCCGCTGACGGATTTTGCACGCGCGAACGTGTAGAGCACGTCGTCGGCCGTGAACTCATTGCCGGCGCAGCTCTTCACGCCCTTGCGCAGGTGGAACGTCCACGTGAGCGACTTCTCGTCGAACTCCCATTTCTCGACGAGGCGACCTTCGTACTTGGAATAATCGAGCGTGCGCACCCCTTCGCTACTGGCCGGCCCGTATGGGTAGTAGATGTACGGCTCGGAGAGATTGATGAAGCCGGTCTGTGATGTGTTGGTCGACACTGACGGCCCGTCGTAGTCGAGCCCCGCCGGCACATCCTCGGCAAGGAACAGAATCTGCTTTTGCGCGAGCGCGGGGGTCGCGGCGAGCAGCGCGACCGCCGCCAGGCCTGCCCAGATTGTCTTCATGCAAGTCTCCCTCAGGTGCATCAGGCCAGCAACGGCGAGGTCAATTCACGGACGTCGGTGAGGTGTTCGAGGCGGTCGACGAGACCTATCAGCGCGTCGCCGGTGCCGGCACGAAGCGGCTCCTGTGCAAAATCGAGGCATCGGCGGAATTTCGCCAGATGCTGCTCGCGTGTCAGGCGACGGGCCGGGTTCGCCAGCATGATGTCGCAATGCCAGCG
>Ga0163163_10001797_pt1 | contig 18072 bp, 23 predicted proteins | sample S65metaG_FD_119766 | JGI IMG/M metagenome (GOLD analysis project Ga0163163, IMG submission 119766) | Switchgrass rhizosphere microbial communities from Kellogg Biological Station, Michigan, USA - S6-5 metaG | ecosystem: Host-associated > Plants > Roots > Rhizosphere > Soil | place: USA... | reverse complement strand
GCCTGTCAAGTTATGAGTGCGGCATGGATCAACCCACCTACTCGCCGGTGCAGCAGATCGTCGAGCGATCAGGAACACTTTTTTTCTCTTTCCAAGACCTCGACTCCACCAAGCCTGCGGGCTCGGTGAAGATCCGCGTCGAGACCATCGCCTATTACCTGGAAAAATACTGCTCAGGCATTGTCGCGAACAAGAAAGCATCAGCAGCGCCGGGTTGTCCGTTGCTCGGTCCCTCGGAAATCCGCGCTTCCGCAGCTTCGAACGATGTCGATCGTCCCCGTCAATTGTGAGTCATTGACTGGTTCGGGAAGTGATCTCGCTCACACGTTGCGCGTGAAGCCGTCGTGACGGCAAAGTGGCGTTCCCTGTAGGGACCGGTAGTCGGACACGGGGCCACGTCGGACTCGAGGCCAATTATGATAGCCCGTCAGGTCCGGGGGCTGCTGATCGGGATCGCGCTGAACGCTGCTTGCGATTGCGTTCGACTGTGGTTCCACGCGGAGGCGGAATGCCGAGGGGCGGTAGAGGGCACGCCTGGAATCGGCCAGACAATTTGAGCCGTTCAAGGCAGCTGGTGGTGCGCTCCCGTTCAGGAATACCGCCCAGAGTGGGTCACACGTGCGTACCTGATCCAGGGCATCGCGGAAGCTCACACCGCCGAGATTTGCCGGTCGGAACTGTGGGACATCTACGGATGGGTTTTCCAACTCCGATTGATCGCCGATTCACAGCCTGTGGCGACGGCGAGAGATCGGCGCGAAGCTATTGATCGTTGGAACCACCTCTCGTGCTGCATGCATTGATCGAGGGCTGGTTCTGCAGCGCATTCTCACGCCCGAGCTCTGCACCGACGAAATGTTCTACGCGGCGCTCGCGGCATTTGGGCGCGGCTGAGAGATCGTTTTCGACACCGACACGCGCGGAGATCGGATTGGCGCGGCCCCGGCCGCCACTTTACTATCACCCTGACGGGCGCTGCCGGAACAGGGCAAACCGCCCAGCCGGCAGAATTCCTTGGCCGTCACCCAAGCGCGCCACCAATGACGACTCATGTAGGGAGCCGTTTGTGAGTCTCATCAAAACGTCTTTTGGATTTTCAAGCACTGCCGCGGAGGTCGCTGCGGGCATCGATCTCGCTGGCCAACGCGCGATCGTAACCGGTGCCGCTTCTGGTATTGGTTTTGAAACGGCCCGAGCGCTTGCGCGCAGTGGCGCAGAGATCACTCTGGCCGTACGAGATATCGCCGCAGGCGAGCGCGCAGCGCAGGCCATTGCTGCGAACACCCGTAACACAGCGTTGCATGTAGCACCGCTGGACCTCGCCGATCTGGACTCTGTCGCAAAGTTTGTCGCCTCGTGGGACGGTGCGCTGCACATATTAGTCAACAACGCTGGAGTGATGGCCTGCCCAGAAACTCGAACGCAATCTGGCTGGGAAATGCAATTCGCCACCAATCATCTTGGACACTTTGCACTCGCCGTGGGCCTGCACCGAGCACTAGCCGCCGGTGGCGGTGCGCGGATCATCTCTGTCAGCTCGAGTGGACACCAGATTTCGCCGGTGATCTTCGATGACCTGCACTTCGACTTCCGTCCTTACGATCCTTGGCTCGCTTACGGCCAGTCGAAGACGGCGAACGTGTTATTCGCCGTTGAGGCGACCCGTCGATGGCGGGTTGACGGAATTACAGCCAATGCGCTGATGCCCGGTGCCGTCTATACCAATCTGCAGCGCCATACAGGAGGCAAGGGCAGTGGGCGTACCCCTGCAGAGTGGTTCAAGTCGGTGGAACAGGGCGCTGCTACTTCGGTGTTGCTGGCAGTATCACCAATGCTCAAAGGTGTTGGCGGACGCTATTTCGTCGATTGCAACGAAGCCGAAACAGTGGACCGCCGAACGGGCACGTTGGGCGGCGTCGCCCGCTACGCTCTCGATCCGACGAACGCCGAGCGGCTGTGGGATGTCTCCGAAAAACTCCTCGCGGCCGCAACCGGATCCTCGGCTGCGCACCGCGCGCCTATTTCACTTTGATCCGCATGCCGGAAATCTCCGCTCCGGTGCGTAACGCTCCGTCAGGCGCGTTTAGTCAGGCGGCTTCGATGCTTCCTTCGGACGGTTGCAAGGCACGGGCGTGACCAGCTCGCGCGGGGGTTGATTCTTTGTAATCAGGGGGCCGGAATGAAGTGTTACCCATGTGCCCGAAAGCACAAACAGTAGCCTATGCGCGCTGCTCTGGCGCATCCGGCATCTGGTGGACCAGTTGGTGGACCACTTGGATAAACAGCCCCCTGGTATTGGGGCGGTCAGGCGCCGCCCACGTCTGAAAGTGATGAATGGCGGATTGGACTTGAGGAGCGGCGGTGGGTCGTAACCACGCTCAGCGCCGCTCGCTTCCGTTCTCGTGCTGAGGAACGACGACGCTCCCGTGCTCAAGCCTGACCTTGAATCCCCCATCCGACTCTGGCGTGACAACGGCCCTCATTGCACTCGCGCTCCAGGTCACCGGCGGCGCGTCCGTGAAGGTCGCGCGATCCCTAGAACGTGGGGGAGTAATACTGACATGGCCTTCCAGTGTCCTACTTCCGCCTGATCCCTCGGAGACCGTATCCGATTGGAATTGGACCTTCGCTCCCGGCGCGAACCAGAGCTGCAATTCGGCTCCGGTCACTCGCGTGAAGCCATCGCCGCGCTCGATGCGAAGACCTGTCCCCCAGAGTCGGACAGAATCGTTGGCCGGCGTCGAAGCGGTTGATTGCGTATTCGGCGGGTACTCTACTGCAACTCTTATTGCCGCGGGAGGTTGAACGGCCCAGACCGAAAAGCCGACGATCAAAGAAGCAACAGCAACACACACGCGGCCGTACATGCGGCGCGTGTAACTGGGCACGTCATTCTTGACCATATTGAGACGCTCCTTCAAATGATAGACAGATTGCCAATTGCAGCCGACGGGCAAAGCGATGTTGACCATTTGAGTCTTCAGCATTGCGTTCGCGTAGGTACGACGCGAGCGGGGGAAATCCGCCAGGACGGCAGCGTCGCACGCGAGTTCCTGATCGATACGAAAGCAGGTTGAAGCGAAATGAACGAGGGGATTGAACCAAAAGAGACAGCGCATCAGAGCGACGCAGGCGTTCCAGAGAGCATCGCCTCGACGAAGGTGTGTCCGCTCGTGGGAAAAGACAAGCAACCGCTCCAGCCGCGTGTACCGAGATTCGAAATCGACCGGCAAGATGATCTTTGGCCATAGTACGCCGAGGAGTGCCGGACAACCTCCGGAGCGCTCTGCCCGAAGCACACACCGCGAACCGGACAGTGATCCCAAGCTCTTAACGAACGCGCGTTGTAGCCCAGCGAGGTAAAGGGAAAACAATGCGGCGCCTAAGAGCCATGCGCCGAACGCCCACAGCGTCCAATCGACGGAGGGAGCAGTATGAAGCGATGAACCTGAGGAGCTGTCGAGCGCATGACTCAACGCGGAAATGGGATCGATGCGCAAGGAGATTCCGATCGTCGAGTCCGCGTTGCGCGCAGTGGGCAACAGCACGGCTAGCATTGCGGCAGGGACGAGTAGCCATGTGGAATAGGCTGCAGCAGCGCCGAACGCGTGGCGCACACCGCGGCGTATCGCCAAAGTAACGAGAATGGACAGCGTGGACGCGATTATCAGCGCGACCAAGTGCCTCAGGAGCTCACTTCTCATCTTCGATCTCCGCGATGAGGCGCTTGAGATCGGCGATGTCGCGCTTGGTGAGCTTGCCGTGGCGGCTAAAGTGCACTGCGAGCGGTGCAATTCGGCCGGCAAAGAGTCGATCCAGCAGTCCCTTGCTTTCGGTCAACAACCACTCGTCGCGACTCACCACAGGCGAGTACAAAAACCGGCGGCCATCCTTGTCGGCGCGAATGGCTTTCTTCTTGAGCAACCGATTCAGGAGCGCTTTGATGGTGCCCTCCTGCCAGTGCTGCTCTCCCTCGAGTGCCGTAACCACAGCCTCTGTGGGCACCGGGTGGCGGCGCCAGAGAACTTCCATCACCACGGATTCGGCCTCGGTTATAGAAGAAGAGGACGGGCCTCGGGGCATAGTTGAGCCAGCGTTTACAACCATAAACGATGGCAATGTTTACATCCGTAAACGCCGGAGTCAAGTTTCGGTGCATGCGCGGAATGGCCGCTTCCCCGAGAACGCCTCTTTCTCTTTGCGGCCGGTTCTGGGCCGGTGTCGGCCATAGGTGGGTGGCTACCGCTCGCCCATCTCGGCCCGTCTCCTGGGTCGCAGTCTGTCCCGAGCACGCGACCATCATGATCGCTCAATGCCTACGGTACAGGGCTACGCTACGGTTCGGGCGACCCGATCAGCGCGAACGTGAACAGTTGGGAGATCGGACGCCCACAGAATAACTGTTCAGGTCAATAGCTCGTCATCCGCGCTCGCAGACCAGTGGCTTCCAGCTCCTGATATTTCATCTGCTTTCGCGACCGGCCTTCGCCTGCTGAATGACTTCCAAAATGGCCTTGACGACCACTTGGGGCTGTTCGAACTGGATATTGTGGCCGGCGTGGTCAACGACGATATGTTTACTGTTCGTGGACAGAGCCGCGAGCTGTGCCTGCAGCTGCTGCCAGACGGGTTCAGTTAATTCCTCCCACTGTGGAGGGACTAGACCTCCATGGGTAATCGTTTTCGGATCGTGACTGAGCACGATCAGAGGCTTGTCTTCCAGTCCCTGGAGGTTTCGCATGAGCTCGGAATTTCTGGGAAAGTCAAACCACTCGCCCATGACTGGGGCATCAGGCCCATCGCGAAATCCACGTAACACAGGAGATTCATCTGCGCTCCTCGGCGGAAGGACCTCAGCAAATCTTCGTTGCTGATCGGGGTGGGCCGAGTCGATCAGAATCATGCCGGTCACGGTGTTCGCGTATGTATTGGCGAACATCAGTGCGTCCATGCCTCCGAGCGATTGCCCCGCGAGAACATACGGCGGTGGAATCCGAAGCCGTCCGAGAAGGACGTGGAGGTCCCTCGCCGCATCCAGGCTGGTGGTCGGTGCGGTAAGTTGGGTGCTTCGACCAAGTCCTGCTCGATCGTAGACGCATATCCGGGTCACCCGGGAAATCGTCGGAAAGATTACGGCCCATCCGACCGGCTCTTTCCAGGAGAACGTGGTCTCCACCGAGATTCCCATGCCCTGCTCGACCAATACCGTCGGCGAGCCGAGTCCCGCGCACCTGTAGCGCAGAGTACGGTGGTTGCCGATGTCGGCGGTCAGAAATCCGGGCACAGGCTTTTCAACTGGAACTCCAGCCAACGTCTGCTGTGCGTGCGCCAAGTGACCCAAAAGTGCCAGTCCCGCCAGGACCACATTCCCAATCAGTAACCGATGCGCCCTGGCGATCATTGTCCTCATACACCCGGTCCGGTCCCCTTGAGCCAGTCTCCTCATCGGGGGCGATCATGGCACATAGTCTCGTCGTTAAGGAGCCCGACACCCGGCTCTTATCAGCCCAGACGTGGCCGTAGCGAGGCGGTAACAATACCGGGTGGGACTCCCACGTCAGGAGGTTTCGTAAACTCAGTTAAGTATTCCTGCCACCAATTACCGATCCTTCGTCTTGCTAGATCAGTCCTCTGGTAGATGCTTTCAGCGTCGCGGCCGCACGAGTTGAGCAGTTGAGCTTCAGGAATAGGCGCTCAACGTGAGTTCGCACCGTACGCGGGCTGATGTGCAGCGCGCGGGCGATCTGTTTGGTGTTGTCACCAAGGCTGATACAGCGCAAGACTTCGAGTTCGCGCTGTGAAATGGGTTGGTCGTCGTGCGCTGGTGCGGCAACCCTGGCGGTCTCGCGTTCCAACACGCAGGTGAGCAGGGCGCTAACTACCGCATGGTCAAAGCGCCCCGCCGCAACGTCTTTGGTCATGCTGTCGAGGGCCTGTACCTCTGTAAGCTCTGGCCGCCACGGGCGGCGAGTTCGGTGAGAGACCCACTGCTCGGCCGCGGCGACGATTTGCCCTTCTAGCGGCATCTCAGCACCCGAGCGACCCCTGAAATAGCCTGAACCATCGCGCCGCTCGAACGCAAAAGAGGCAAATTCGGCCTCAACGGCGAGACCCTCGATATGTCTGGCAGCACGGGAGGTCCAGTAGGGCACTAGCCGTAGGCGTTCCAGCGACGAGGCAGGCAGCGGCTCCGGGGCGTTCCAAATGGCGACGGGAACTGCTGGCCGTCCGATGCCGTGTATTAGACCTGCCTTGTATGCGCGATGACGCCTGGGCTCATCCAAGCCGATGCGCGCGCAGCAATCACGAGCCAGTTTGGCGACGCGACGGGAGTAGCCTGTCATCCACGGCAGCTTCAGATCGATGACGTCACCAACGAGCTCCAGGCCGATGCGTCTTTGCACGGAAGCGGGCTGCTCGGCAACGTCAGCCCAAGGTTCAGCAGGTGAGTCGAGCTCTGTCATCCAAGCGGAAGCCAGTGGCAGGCTGGCGTCGACGAGAAAGCTAGGGTAGAGCCCGTTCGAGCGTCCACGGACCAGCGCGAGCGCATCTTCGAGCCCGTATAGACGGCTGAAGACCTCGATGTCGCTCGCCAATGCCACAACATAGGTCGCCAGCGGAACGTCCTTTCCCTGCAAAACACCAGGGACGCCACCGCCATCGTAGGTCTCGAATACAGAACGCAAGGCAGCTTCGGCATCGGGACTCAGCCCCAACAGGTTCGCGATGTCGCCAGCGATCTCACAGTGGATCTTGGCAATCGAGAGGATTCCTACGGGGAGCGGGGTGCTTCGGTTGGGCTGATGCATTCGCGACTTTCGTGCTGCGAGGAGGGCTTGCCGCCCCCGAATATCGTCGTCAAGAAAATCCGTAAATTCCTGGGCATTGGCAGTGCAACCCGACCAGCGCAGCAGCGCGACGTGCCGTGCGGCCTCAACTTGCCGCATCTCGCAGCCTGCAGCAGCGGCAATCGTCCCTGCAAGCCAAGCCGTGCGCAGCGAATGGTCGGTCGGCTGACCCATGCTCAGGTCGCCGATAAAGGCAAGCGCTCTGATGGCGTCAAAAACAGTTATGTCGATGTCGTTAGGCATGGAGATGGCGTCGGGGCGGCACGGCTGGAGCATCGCACGAACCTCGTGGCGTCCTTGTCGGTCATTCGGCCGATACCGTCGACCGCGGTGCCGACCGGAGAATAACTCGACTGATCGCGGACATACGGGCGAATTCGTACCCAGCGTCAGCCGTTTATCCCTTCTCCTCGGAAAGGCGCCTTTTTTATGAACTTGTCTCGTCGCACCTTTGGTACTCAATTGGTCACTGGAACAGCAGGCGTTATGCTGGCCGCATGCGCGGGCACCGACGCCTCTTCGCCTGCACCTTCCAAGCGCGCCATCGTCCTAGTGCACGGCTCCTGGTTCGGCGCTTGGTGTTGGACTTCGCTGGTACCGCTGCTCACCGCCAAGGGGCTGACAACGGTTGTGCTCGACCTGCCGGGGCATGGCACGTCTGCTCAGTTCCCTGCGAGTTTTAGCGTGCGCCCGCTCGATTTTCAGGCGTTCGCGACCGAGCCTTCACCCGTTGCGTCCATCACTCTGAACGACTACGTAAGCAAAATTACAGCAAGCGTTAATGGTCTCGTTGCCGGGGGTTATGGCCCTATTACGCTGCTCGGCCATAGCATGGGAGGAATTCCGATCACAACCGCGGCAGAGGCCATGCCGTCGAGCATCGCCAAGCTCATCTATCTGTCCGCGTTCATGCCCGTCACTTCGTCGCCGGCAGGTGCGTACTTCGGAACGCCGCAGGGGATGCAGAGCAAGCTGCCGTCGCTGTTCCTCGCGGACCAGTCTGTCATTGGCGGACTTCGACTCGACTCCGCGTCCATCGACTCCACGTATATAGAATCGCTACGCGCCGTGTTCTGCAGTGACGCGACGGATGTTGCGTTTGCGGCGGCCCGGCATCTCATGACTCCCGACGATCCGGCGCAGACGTTCGGGACGCCCACAGGTGCCACAGTGACACGTTGGGGATCGGTCAAGCGAGCCTACATCGGCTGCACGCAGGACAATGCCGTGACCCCTGACCTGCAGACGCTCTTCATCTCCGAGGCCGACCAGTTGACGGCGTCGCAGCCGACCGACTTCCGACCGTTCGACAGCAGTCACTCCCCCTTCCTGTCCAGGCCGGAGGCGCTTGCTGACCTCATCGCTGAGCTTGCTGCCTGAGCACCTGTGGCCACGCGTGCTGAGAGCGTCCGCACAACCGTAATTCGTCCAAACCCCGCGGCCTGGACCGCTATTCAAATGTCAGTCTCTTCCCTGTCTTACCTCGAGCGAGCAGCGTGGCTGCGCAAGCTCTACTTCACTCGCGCCATCTTCTCCTTCATTTGGGTTGGATTGGCATTTACGGCAGCGAAGGCGTCGCCCTTCCTGGCAACGGGTCTCCTGATTGTCTATCCCGCATGGGACGCTTTGGCGAACCTGTTGGATGCCAGGATGACAGGAGGGGCCAAGGCAAATCCCACCCAGGTTCTGAACATCTGGATCAGTGCTCTGGTCGCAACTGCCGTTGCGATTGCGCCTGTGTTTGGTTTTCACATCGCTTTGCTCATCTTCGGAATCTGGGCAGTTCTGTCAGGACTCATGCAGTTGGCAACGGCCATCCGCCGCCGCAAAGGCAACCGTGGGCAGTGGGTGATGATGCTGAGTGGAGCGCAGTCCGCTCTGGCGGGCGGCTACTTCGTGACCCAGCAAGGCAGCGCGACTCCAATCACCGCGACAATTGCTGGCTATGCGTTGGTTGGAGCCGTCTACTTCCTGATTTCCGGACTCGTCGTGTTGTTTCGCAAGAGTGAGGCAAGTGGTGTCGCCCGCGACGAACTCGAGCCCCACCGCGAAGAAACTGGGCGGGTCCCTTGCCGCAATAGTCTGTGAGCACGCGGCCGCCGGCGAAGAACCTGTTCTACTAGCAGTTAGAACGGCGCCCGAAGATCCCGATGACAGCGGATGGCAGTTGCTATGCTCCTCGGGCAAGCAGGAATTGACGGAGCGTGCGCAAGTCTGGCTGCTCTCTGAGGTCTTGGAGAGAAACCCAAGTCTGGCGTCCTGGATAGACTCTCCGGTGGGAACTCGGCTCGAACGGAAAAGCGATAAATCGCCGTGGGTGCTTGCGGGAGGAAGATGACCTCAACCTCTATGCCTACGTCTACAACGATCCGACAGACAAGACAGACCCCACGGGACGGCGGCTGCGTTTGTCGCTGTTGTCCCCCCTGCTGGCCGCGTGGCAAGGCTTCAAACGCTTCGAGGGCGATGGCAAGCGGGAGCGTGGAGCGGCGGTCAGAGCCGGCGTCGTATCACCAGGTCATTCACGCAAACCAGCATCGTCACTCATCGGTAGGTTGACTCGCACCTATGCTTCTTGCGGCTTCGCGGAGAACCAAGTTAGATAGCTTGGGGTCAGTGACCAGCCTCGCAAGCGTCAGCGCCCCAACAAGGGTGGAAAACGCCACCAGCGCTCGCTGTTTGGCAACATCAGGCCGGACATCGCGATACTGTTGCGCGATGAGGTCAATGATCTTCAGCAAACCCGCCGTCGCGACCACACGCGTATTCTCGTCCGCTCGCACGAGCTCGCTCCCAAGCGCGGCGAAAGGACACCCTCCGGAAGGATTGTCCCGATGGCCGGCGGAAAGATAGCCCGCCGCGAGCGTCTGCAGTGCACCCCGCTTTCCCTCAGGTGAGGGCGTCGCATCGAACCATTTCGCTAACGAATTGATAGCGTACTCGCACGCTTCAGCGACGAGCTGATCCTTCGAGGTGAAATGCTTGTAAAAGCCGCCGTGGGTCAACCCGGCTGCCGCCATGAGCTCCGCCAAGCCCGTAGTCTCAATCCCATTGCGGCGAAACTCGTCCGCCGCCGCCTCGATGATGCGTTCGCGCGTCCTGGCGGCCTCTTCCCGCGACTTTCTCATGCCGTTGCGTTCCTCATTTCGTGGACCCTGATGCGGGGCCCTTGACATTTAGATTATATTCGACATCTAATGGATGTCACTCGACATCTAAATACCCGTTAAGGACTCCCATGACAGCCAAGAGACTTTTGATCACCGGAGCGACCGGCAGCACGGGGCGAAACGCGGTCGAGACCCTGATCAAACAGGGGTTTGCCGTTCGAGCTGTCGTGCATGGCGAAGACGAACGAGCCGCGCGGTTACGTGCGCTGGGCGCGGAAGTTGTCGTTGCAGATCTACTCAGCCTCGATGACGCTCGCCATGCGCTCGAGGGAGTTGAGGCAGCCTATTTCGTGTATCCGATTGCTCCACATCTGCTTGAAGCGACAGTCTATTTCGCCCAAGCGGCCAGGGAGGCGGAGGTCGGGTCAATCGTCAACATGTCCCAGATATCGGCACGGCGGGACTCGAAGAGCCAGGCGGCGCGTGATCACTGGGTCGCTGAACGCCTGTTAGATCGATCGGACATTCCCGTTACTCACCTCCGGCCCACCTTCTTCGCGCAAAACTGCGTACACCCAGCGCTTCTCGGGGCAATTGCGCAACGCGGGGTTATCAGCTTTCCATTCGGCGGTGGCCGTCACGCGCCCATCGCCGCGGAAGATCAAGCCCGGCTGATCGCCGCAATTCTCGCCGATCCTGGCCCGCACCAGGGTAAAACGTACCCGCTGCAGGGTCCGCGAGAGATGGATTACTTCGAAATCGCGGAAGCATTGAGCAAGGCGCTGGGCAAAACGATCCATTATCAGCCTGTCGACATCGATGCGTGGCGTGAGCAAGCCAAGTTGCCACCCTTCTTGGTGCAACACCTCTGCGGGCTGGCGCCTGGATACCGCGAAGGGCTATTCGGCGGCACCGACACCATCATCGAGAAGGTGACCGGCAAGGCACCGATGACATTCGACGACTACCTTCTGTTGACGCAGGACGCCTTAGCTGCGGCCCGGGCAAATCTGCACCGATAAAGCTTGCGAACGCCCGAAGAAGTTCTGGTGATACGGGCAGGCGAGGGCGGCTTCGTGCGGCCGGGCCCTTCCATGCTACTTACCAGCATCGGCACGGAGACACGCCGCGCCGTGTTGCTCGTGTTGCTATGACGCCTCTCAGGCCTGGATGACGATCACGTCCGACTGGACACCAACCACTCAGTGCCCAGACGGGTGAGCGCTACCTCACACCAACGCGGACGGGACGGCCGGAACAGTACAACCCGCCCAGCCGGCGCCACATCACAGGTGGTACCCACCATCGATTGGTACGATAGCCCCACTGATGAATCCGGCCTGGGGACTGCACAGGAACGCGATCACCTCGCCAATGTCCTTCGGAGTGCCGATGCGCTTGAGCGCGGTGTTGCCGATGATGTAGTCGCGCGCCACCGGCATGCGCTCGAATAGCGGTGCATTGAAGTCATCGTCCAGCCCACCGGGCGCGACCGCGTTGACCGTGATACCTCGACCACCGAAATGGCTGGCGAGGTACAGCGTCAGACTCTGAAGGGCGGCTTTGAACGGGCCGTAGCTGATCAATGGACCGAACGCGATGCGTGCCGTACCGGACCCCAGATTCACGATGCGACCGCCGTCTTCCAGCAGCGGGCCGAGCTGCTGAGTAAGGAAGTACACGCTCTTGTAGTTGGTCTGGTAGATGTGGTCGATGTCCGCTTCCGTGATCTCTTCAAACGAGCCAAGGCGCAGCGCACCGGCGTTGTTGATCAGAATGTCGAACCGGTCACGCTGCCAACGCGTCAGCACGTTCTTGAATGCATCGACAAGCTTCGGCAACTGCGCCGTTCCTGTGAGATCGACCTGCAGCGCCTCGGCGCGAACGCCGAGCTTCTGTAGCTCCAGGACCGCGCGGCGCGCTTCTGCCTCGCGTTCACGGTAGGTGAGAACGACATCAGCGCCCTGGGTAGCGAGCGCCATGGCGACGTTGCGACCGATATTGCGACTGCCTCCCGTGACCAGCGCGACTTTGCCGCGCAGGGATTTGTCCATAACGCATCGACTCCTGGAATGCTGGGTGACGACTCCAGTGTCGTGGCTCGATGACGCGCGTGTCTTGTACGTTCAAATTTGCCCGAGGACAAATCGCTGATTCGGGTCGCGTAGCTCACGAGGCGTCCGACCGAGGATGCGTCGCATGTGTCGGGTCAGATGACTCTGATCGTAGAAGCCCACGGCAGCCGCGATGGCCGCGGTCGACATGTCGTCCTTCATCAGCATCGCGGCTGCCCGGGCGACACGCCGACGGATCACGAACTCGTGCGGCGCGAAGCCCGTGGCCTGCCCGAAGAGCAGCGAAAAGTGCGAGACGCTCACGCCGCCGAGAGCCGCCAGCTCGTGCAGCGAGAGCGTGGAGGAAAGATGGTCCTCGATGTACGCGAGCACCCTGCGCAGAGTCTTGGCGCCCAAGCGGAGTTCGGCATCTCGCTCAGGAGAGACCACAGCCGCATGCTTGCTTAATAGGAGAGCGGCGAGCGCTACGCCGAGTCCCTCAGCGTAGAGTGGACCATGGCAGCCTCCCCGCGCGATTTCAGCGTGCAACGCCCGCGCAATACCGGTAAGCGGCGGGCTCTCCAGGCAATACTCGTTGCGGAGCTCGACGTGGCCACCACCGCGCCGCCTCACTTCGTGACTGACTCTCGCCATGAGTTGTGAGGACAGCGAGAGCGCGAGGAACTCAGCTGGCTGGCTGTGCTTCCATGTCGTGCCCACTCCAGCCGGAACGATCTGAGACACTCCCGCATTGATCGGGTCATCGCGATGGGCCTCGTCTCGCCGCTGCCCGAGGACTATCGGCTGCCCGAGATAGACGCAGACCAACGGGCTGGAGAGCGCTGGCGTATCCCATGCTCCTGCGTCGTGGCGTCGATGCTCGATAGAAATGCCCTGCCAATGCAGGCTCGCACTGCTTGCCAACAGGTGGCGCCCCGGATCCGCGCGAAATGCTTTCATGCGACCAAGGATAGCTCGACGGCGCATTGCCAGTGGCTCGATTGCGTTCCCACTGACCGGCGGAAACTTGCCGAGGTCTCAGCGGGCGTTTGCGCGAAGCACGGGGGCGTGCAGGTCGTCTGACACTCCGGAACCTACCTACCTACCTCACCCCGCACGCTATGGACCCGTTTTGCGAGCCGTGGTCCCAGAGCATCGTCAATGCGGGCCTTGCGCCATCGCCAGTGATGCGTCCGATCCATTCGCTTGCCGTATTGACTTCAGATACGGTCGCAGCTGCGTGAATTCTAACTACCTCACCCAACAGGAAGCCGGCGCTTGTCGAGCGGGGGGCCTCGGATACGGAAAAATGTGAACTGTCGGGATGATGAGCTTGCAACCAGCGAAGGGCGGCCAGTGTTCCCGGTGTGGCATCGGAGGCCGCGACATCTGCTTGGCCGCTGTAGACCGTCAGGGAATCCGTCCAGCAATCGAGATTCTGCTCGTGCCATCCAGGCACGTCTTTGATAGGCGGTCAGGTTTCCGTCGGTGACAAGGGTGCAAACGCGCAGATATCATTTGGACCGCAATTCGGTGTTAAGATCGAGGGCGTGCCATCGCCAACCGGAAAGTCTGGACCTGGAGTGACGCTTGGTTCGACACGAGTTAAGCCAGGTGGTATTGCTGAAGCAATTGGGGACTCGGCTGCGGCTTCCAACACAGCCGCCGCGTGCAGCGGGGTACCATGCAATTAGTAGATCGTAAGATACGGGCAGTGTAATACCAGCGTACATGTCGACGATCGGGTTCATGTCTGCCTTCCATACCAGCTAACAGAATGGATTCAGAATCAGGTGATGGGAAACGTCCGGTCGGCTGGAAGGCCGCCTTACTGTTGGTGGTCACGATTGGAGGAGGGACAAATGGGGTCTTGAGTTGTCTGGTGTATCTGGCCAGCAATCAAGCCACAGTTCGTGAAGCCGTCGCAGTTGTTCTCCTGATGTCAATTTATGGCTGTGGACTTTATTCCGGCATAGCTTGGCATAATAGAGGACTAGCGAACGAAAACCTCCCAAAGTTGTTTTTGTACGCTCAAGTGCCGGTTCTCCAGTCGAAGTTGATTTGCTTCAAGCTTTGGGCTCTTGGCAGCTACACCGTTGTTTACCATCCCAAAGAGTTTGTATTCGACGCTGGCTACTATCTGGGGAATTACTGGGAGTTTTCACTGTTGCAAGCGCCGCACGAAGCCGGAATAGGGGTGAATATCCTGCCATTTTCCCTCATTTATCTTATTTGGCGTCCGGGCACTCTATTTCCGCTTACGAAGAGCGGGGACTGAGTTATAAAAGGAGTCCTTGCGACCGGCGCCGATCCGAACTAGATGTGAATCGATTCTACTTGAGGCTCGATGGAATTTTCGAAGTTGATGGGGTACGCTTGCATGTCCGGAGGTGCTCTTCTTCCGGTGTTGGCGGCATATGCGAGGCATTTGTCAAAGAGCCAGCGCGATTGGGTGAAGACTTCGGGCAAAGTGATCTCATCTTGTGTCGTATTCGAGGATGAGTCCTACCGGGCAGATGTACGCTATCGGTACATCTACGACGGTCGCGAGTATTTCGGAACCAAGGTCCGTTCCCTCGAGCTTCTATACAACTTCAAAGGACCTGCTAAAAAGACATGCGCCCGTTATCCAAACGAACGCGATGTTGACGTATTTGTCAATCCAGTGGAACCGTCCCGCGCCGTTCTCGAGCCGGGTGGAGATCCCAAGGTGCTGCCAGCCGCCCTGATAACAGCGTTTGTTTTGATTGCGATCGGTTGGGTTCTTGTCGAGGGTCAATCGTCGTCGTCTCCTTGATCGGGCGTTTCGCGGACCTGTGCGTGCTAACCGGGTGCCTTCTGGTTACGGCTTAAAGATGACCTCAACCTCTATGCCCAGGTCTACAGCGACCCGCTCGATAGGACGGATCCGAGCGGTAATTGCCCTTCATGCTTGATTGGCGCCCTGATCAAAGTCGGATTTGAGGCGTATACGGGCGAACTAGATCATGCGTTCTCTGAGGCGTTCGAGGGCAAAGGCGAAGGAAATGGGCTTAACCGTCGTTCCGTCTCCAAAGGGAAACCACGCCGAGGAAAACTTGATGAAGGCGCATGACGACCTGACAAGCATTGGCACATCTGTTCGCCATCCCTGCGGTGCAAGCGAGCATAATTGCGCGGGGCAAATGGCTGAGCAAGGTATCCAGAACAACAACCGATAGGAACTTCTTTATGTCTTGGCCTGTAGAGGAATTGACTTACGACGTAAGCACGCAGTTGGCTGGTCTAGAGCCTCTAAAGAACGCAGCGTTTTCAGCCTCGTGCGCTGAACGGTTGATGCCGCTATATCAGAAGTTTTGCGTCGAGCAGCATTGGGATCACGAGCTACAACTTCGCGAGGCTTTGAGCCATGCGTGGAATGCGCTGCGTGAGCCATCCGGCGTTGATCACTTGGAGGGAGCGATTTCGAGACTCGAAGCATTGGTGCCGCACGCTGATGACTTCGATTCGCCATTGATCACCGCGGCTCAGGATTGTGCGATTTGTACGGATCTTGCTGTTCGTTGGTTGCTTGGTCGTCAGGCTCTGCCATCGGCGAGCCCCCAGTATGCGCTGGAGGGTATAGCTAGCGCTGAAGCAGCGAGGAGAACCGGTATTTTGAGCTTCGGTTCAACGCCAGATGACGAAGTTGCAGAGAAGGAGATCCTCGGTTTACCGGCAGTACAGAACGAGCTTGCGTATCAACGACAGGACATCGAGACATTGTTGGCGACGCGGGAGATTGCTGACGTGGCCGAGGAAATGTGCCTCAGGGCACGTGGTAATGCGCACAGGTAATTGCAGGTCGCGCTCTTGATCTGATTCCTGTTAGCAATTGAGTTCCCAATCCGGTTCCAAAATGCGGCCGAAGGTGTTTCCAGCCGTGAACGAAGTAACTCCGCAGACCGTTTACGCAGATTTCAACAATCACAATGGCCGATATCTTCTTCTGTCATGTGACGGTACGAAAGCCGATCTTAAGAAGCGCGGAATCGTGCTGCGGGAGGGGTTAGTCCTTCGCGTTTCGGATGGTGACCTGGCTGCTACCGGGACCGTCAAATGGTCACCGGAATTCGCCCCCGAGAGGACATCTCGCTCCCATCAAGCAGTTAGCTTTCTTAGATTTAAGCGTCTCGTCCGGTCAACCGAGGTAGCGACAGGAGGACGAGAGTGATGAGCAATATCGCGGTGGCGTAGGCCAGTTGCGGAAGAACGGAGCTCAGCGAGGCCAGATGAATGAGTACGCGCGGCGCTGCTACCTCAACACGGGACCAGAGAACGCCAGCGGACCCTGTCATCAACGCGCACGCGGCTACGCCGATGCCGAATCGGGACCACGGGAAGCGTAGCGGTGGGAGTTCAGTCGACTCTCGATATGTGGCGCGCATCACCGCGCTCACAAAACCTGGCGACGGCTCAATGGTCTCGTCGGACCTGAGAATCTCGTCAAGTTCGTCCGGCATCATGATATCTCCGTCTGGAGGTCGCTTAATCGGAGGCCGAGGCGCTCGCACCGCGAGCGCAACAGCTCGCGGGCGCGGTGTAGCTGGGCTTTCAGGGTCCCCTCGGCGATTCCTAGAACTCGTGCGGACTCGGTAATGTCGAGGTCTTCGAAGTAGTACACCAAAATAGCGTCCCGGTAACGTGCCGGCAGCGTTAGAACCGCGCGACGCACGAGCTCCGCGCGCTGACCTTGCTGGAGCGCGCTCTGCGGGCCGGGCGCGGTATCAACCGGCTCCACTGGCTTGCGCCCGAGCAAGGGCTGGCGGTCCTGGCGCAGGCGGGATCGATAGGTGTTGAGCGCCACGGCGGTGAGCCACGTCGAAAACTGCGACTCGCCACGAAAGCCCCCAAGCGAGCGATATGCCTTGAGAAAGGCTTCCTGCGCCATGTCCTCGGCGGTCGCCTGATGACGACAGAAGCGCCAGGCCAGATTGACCAGCCGGTGTTGCCAGCGCCGGACGATGTCGCCGAATGCCCCGGGATCCCCCGCAATGACGCGGGCGGCGGCTGCGGCGTCCTGATCATCGCTGCTCATCGCGCTTGGTCACTCATACGGAGCAATTCGACTCGGGTGTGCACGTGTCGGTTGCATTATTTGTCAATCTTGCCGTCCGGCCGAAAATGCAACCCGATTCTGCCAATGTCGGTCTCATGCACCGACCTTTAACTGGAGTCGATGCCAATGACAAATATCGCGATGTTTCTGTTTCTGGGAGCGGCCGTGGTGGTGGTGTTTGCGTTTTGCAGCATCGTCGTGTGGGTATCCGTACCCTTGCGCGAGCGCCAGGCTCGGGAGCGGCTCGCGCTCTTGCAAGCGCTTGCGGAGAATCCTGGCGAGAACGCACTGAGAGTGCTTGAATTCCTGCGCGAAGAGGACGCCCGTCGAGCGGCTAATAGGGCGCGTCAGGACCGCAGGAGCTGGATCGCCGGAGGGCTGATCATGATGGCAGTCGGTGCTGGCCTTGGCGGAATGCTGTTCGAGATCGGTGATCGCGGTGACTGGGCGGTCGGGCTCATTCCGTTCTTGATTGGCTGCGTACTGGTGCCGCTCGGAGCGCTTATTAAGCCGGGGGTACGGCCGGTCGAATCGAAATGAAGGCGTTTCGGGCTTTCACCTTGACCCTAATCAGGTAGTGCCCTCCTCCGTAACCCAACTACCGGAAGCAGTGACATCGCGATGATACCTCCCCCAATGCTAAATACAGCTTTTCGAATGCCTGCAGCCTCAGCTGCATGCAGGTCCGGCACAGCAACATTCAGGGTATGGCGGTTGGCCACCACAACCAGAATGGCGAGCCCGACGGATGCGCCCACTCCCGCGGCGGCTGAAACAATGCCCGATGCGACTCCTTGTGCATCATCTCTCACGCCGCTCGCCGCCGCGATGAACATCGCAGTAAACACGATGCCGTCCGCGGCGCTGACGGCAATCAGGCCCGGAATGAGGGAGGTGTAAGTACTACCGGGTGAGATCGCAAGCGCAAGCATGATTGCTCCGGCTGCGCCAACCGTCAATGTTATCAGCAGTGTGAGCCGGAG
>Ga0163163_10001792_pt1 | contig 18093 bp, 20 predicted proteins | sample S65metaG_FD_119766 | JGI IMG/M metagenome (GOLD analysis project Ga0163163, IMG submission 119766) | Switchgrass rhizosphere microbial communities from Kellogg Biological Station, Michigan, USA - S6-5 metaG | ecosystem: Host-associated > Plants > Roots > Rhizosphere > Soil | place: USA... | reverse complement strand
GCCCTCAATATGAATGTCCGCGCCCATCGCCTGGAGGCCCGCGACGTGGATGTTGACGGGACGCGCGCCGATCGCACAGCCTCCCGGGAGCGAGACGTCCGCTCGTCCGTAGCGCGCTACCAGGGGACCTAAGACCAGGATCGAGGCGCGCATGGTCTTGACCAGCTCGTAGGGCGCGAAGCACTCCTTGATCGATGACGGATCGACCTCGATGCGCATGCGCTCGTCCACCGTCACCGTCACGCCCATGCGCGCGAGCAGCTCGATCATCGTGGTCACATCGTGCAGGTGCGGCACGTTGCCGATGTTGACCGGCCCGTCGGCCAGGAGCGCCGCGGCCAGCACCGGGAGTGTGGCGTTCTTGGCGCCCGAGACGCGGATCTCGCCGTCGAGGCGCACACCGCCGGTGATCTGGAGCTTGTCCATGCTTCAGGATCCGCCGGCCGCGGACTCCTCGGGCGTGAGCGCCACGATCGAGAGCGCGTGGATTTCGCGGCCTACGCGCTCGCCGAGCGCCCGGTACACGAGCTGATGGCGCGCCACGCCGCGCAGGCCCGCAAACGCGGGACTGACGATGCGCGCGCTGAAGTGCGTCTCATCGGGCGATTCCACCAGCACTTCGGCGCCGGGGAGCGAGGCGCGGATCAGGTCAGCGACTTTGGTGGGGTGCATGCAGCATCTTAAGAAGGAATTGTTACGACTGGACACATCTTACAATACCCTGCTGGCGCGCTATCATGATGGCACGGATGAGCAAGGTTTCCGTCACAGCGCTCGAGGATTCCGCCCTGCTGGCGACGGCGCGGCGCACGCTTGAGAGCGAACAGGCGGGAATCGCGGCCTTGAGCGGCCGGCTCGGCGCCCCCTTCGCCGCCGCCTGCCGCGCGCTCATCGCCTGCGAGGGGCGCGTGATCGTCTGCGGCATGGGCAAGTCGGGACACATCGCCGGCAAGATCGCCGCCACGCTCGCCAGCACCGGCACTCCTGCCTTCTTCCTGCACCCGGCCGAGGCCGGGCACGGTGACCTAGGCATGATCACGCGGCCGGACCTGCTGCTCGCGCTCTCCAATTCGGGCGAGACCGCCGAGATCCTGCTGCTGCTCCCGCACGTCAAGCGACTCGGCGTGCCGCTGATCGTACTCACCGGCCGCACCGACTCAGCGCTCGCACGCGCGGCCACCATCGCACTCGATGTCAGCGTCGAGCAGGAAGCCTGCCCGCACAATTTGGCGCCCACCACTAGCACCACCGCAGCGCTAGCGATGGGCGATGCGCTCGCGGTCGCCGTGCTCGAGGCGCGCGGCTTTTCGGCCGAGGAGTTCGCGCGCCGCCATCCGGGCGGTGCGCTGGGGCGCCGGTTGTTACTGCACGTCGAGGACGTCATGCGCACCGGCACAGCCCTGCCACGCGTGGGCCCCGACACGCTGCTGGGCGCAGGCCTGGTGGAAATGAGTGCCAAGGGCCTAGGACTCACTGCCGTAGTCGATGGCGATGGCAAGGTGCTGGGCGTGTTCACGGACGGGGACCTGCGCCGCGCACTCGACAAGCACACGGACCTGCACACCACGAGCATGAGCCAGGCAATGACCGCGGATGCGCGCACCGTGAGCGCGCGCGATCTGGCCGCGAGCGCGGCACTTTTGATGGAGAAGCACCGTGTGACGGCGCTCCTGGTGGTCGACAGCGAACGGCGCCTGATCGGCGCGCTCAACGTGCACGATCTGATGCGCGCGGGCGTGGTCTAGGCCATGGCACGGCGCGCCACGCCGCTTGCGGCCATCCGACTGCTGGTGCTGGACGTGGACGGCGTGCTGACCGACGGGCGTTTGATCTACGGGCCGGACGGTGAGCGCGAGAAGGTATTCCACGTGCGCGACGGCTACGGCATCCGCATGCTGGCGGCCTCGGGCGTGATGATCGCGCTGATCTCGGGACGCAGCTCCGAGGCAGTGGCGCGCCGCTGCGCCGACTTGGGGATCCTCGAAGTGCAACAGGGCATCAAGGAAAAGGGCGCGGCTTTTTCCGCGCTGATCGCCCGGCTCGGCTTCGCGGCGCACGAGTGCGCCTGCATCGGCGATGACACGCTTGATGTGACGATGATGCGACAGGTGGGGCTGGCCGTGGCCGTGGCCGATGCGCACAGCGACGCCCGCCGCATTGCCCACCGGCGCACGCGGCTTCGGGGCGGGGCCGGCGCGGTGCGCGAGGTCTGTGACTGGCTGCTGGCCGCGCGCAAGCGCGCCGGGCGCTGATGAGGACTTGCTAACCCATGCGCCGCGCCTGGTTGCTTATCGCCTTCGCCGCCGCACTGGTGCTGTGGCTGTGGCGCTCGCCGCGCGAGGAAGTGACCGACACCACCGCGCCTCAGGAGGGCCGCGCCACCGAGCCGGGTTATGTCGCCACCGGCGCGATCTTGTTCGAGACCGACAATGACGGACAACCGCTCTACCGGCTGTTCGCCGATCGCATCGTGCAGCCCGACCCGACCGCCAACATCGAGCTGACTGCGCCGCAGTTCATGTACCAGGGCAGCACCGTCTGGACCCTGACGGCGAAGCTGGGGGTACTACCGCCCTCAGCGCAGCAGATCAGTCTGTCGGGCGATGTCTACGCGGAAGGCGTGCGCACCGGCGCCGAACCTTTGCACATCCGGAGCGCCACGCTCGATGTCGACATGGCCACGCGCCACGCGGACACCAACGATCCGGTCACCATGGACTGGGGCACTAACAAGCTCTGGTCCAAGGGCATGCACGCCGATATGCAGACCAACCACCTCAGATTAACATCGCCCGTCTATGGCGAATTCACCCGCAGCCGCCGATGACTAGCCGCGCCCCTGCCCTTACCCTGCTGCCGCTCGCCCTGGCCTGCGCTCTATGGCCGGGTATGACGCGGGCAGCCAAGGGGGACTGTGATTCGGCCAACCAGGCGAGCTGGCCGGTGTGCGAGACCGGGAACCTGTGCCTGTGCGCGGCCGATGACGTCGAGTACCGCGCCGACAAGGTGCTGCTGAACGATGTGGTGCTCTACCAGGGTGGCAGCCCTCTGCAGGTGCGTGCGCAGCACGCCGAGACGCCCTCGATTGATTTTACTGACAGCACCTGGAACCTTTCGGGCGGAGTCATCTCGCGCCTGGCGCAAGGAACGCTCAACGCCGACAACGCCGTGGTGCACATCAAGAAGGGCGATCTGGCCACAGCCACTTTTCATGGCGCGCCGGCCACCTTCGAGGAAAGCGCGGCGCTCAATGCCAAGCCCGGCGCGTCGGTCACCAACGTGCACGGCAGCGCCAAGACCATCGATTACACCGCCGCCGGGGGCGGTGAGGTCAAGATGATCGATGACGTGCAGCTCTACGACGGCTGCAAGGAGATTCACGGCCAGGGATTTGTGTACAACCTCGCGCTCAAGAGCCTAAAGAGCATTGAGCCGGCCGCAGGCACGGCCCGCGAGCGCGTGCACGGCACCTTCCAGCGCGGGTGCAAGCCGCAGGGCGCCACGACGCCCGCAGGCACCCCGCCCTCGCCGCAGGCGAACCCAGGATCGGGCCCGCCCTCACCGTGAGCACGCTTACCGCCACGCAGCTCAGCAAGTCCTACGGCGCACGCGCGGTGGTGCAGAACCTCTCGCTCGAGATCAATACCGGCGAGGTGGTGGGACTCTTAGGTCCCAACGGGGCCGGCAAGACCACGGCCTTCTATATGATCGTAGGGTTGGTGCGCGCCGATGCCGGCAGCATCAAGCTCGATTCGCAGGACCTGACCTCACTCGGGATCGATCAGCGCGCGCGCTTGGGTCTAGGTTACCTGCCGCAGGAAGCCTCCGTGTTCCGGCGGCTCACGGCGGCCGAGAACATCATGGCGATTCTGGAGCTGGTCCCGAAGATCGACAAGACCGAGCGGCAGCGGCGCTGCAAGGAGCTGCTCGGGCAGCTGCACATCACGCACGTGCGCGACACGCTGGGCATGTCGCTCTCAGGCGGGGAACGGCGGCGGGTCGAGATCGCCCGCGCACTGGCGGCCGAGCCGCGCTTCATCCTTCTCGATGAGCCCTTTGCCGGCGTGGACCCGCTGGCGGTGGCTGACATCCAGCACATCATCCGCGATCTGGCAGGCCGCGGGATCGGCGTATTCATAACCGACCATAATGTGCGCGAAACCCTGGGGGTGTGCGCACGCGCCTACATAGTCAACCGGGGCACTGTAATCGCTTCCGGTTCTGGGGAACAAGTGCTTGCCAACCCACAGGTTCGTGAGGTGTACTTGGGCGACACTTTTCAGCTTTAAGACGTAATCAGGCTCGTTAATTGCTCAAAGCGTCCCTCCAGCTCCGCCTGGGTCAGTCGCTGACGATGACGCCGCAGCTCCAGCAGGCGATACGCCTGTTGCAGCTTCCGACCATCGAGCTGCAAGCGCACATTCGTGAGGCCCTCGAGCATAACGTGATGCTCGAGCTGGACGAGGAGTCCGACACCGCCACCTTTCAGCCGCTGGCCACCACCGAGATGGGGGGCGAAAGCGTGGTCGCGGCGCCCGAAGCCGAGGTCGAGGTCATCGACGAGGGCTGGAGCGGGGCTGGCACCAGCCCGGCCGAGAACCCCTGGAATTCTGGCGATGATGAGCGCGCGCAGGAATTCGCCGAGGCCGGCGGCGGGAGCCTGCATGAGCACCTGCTCTGGCAGCTCGACCTGCAGCAGCTGTCCGCCCGCGAACGCTCCATCGGCCAGGCGCTGATCGATGCCATCAACGACGATGGGTATCTGACCGACCCGCTCGATGAGATCCGCGCCACGCTCCTTCCGGAGGTCGACGCGAGCGCGGCGGAACTGGCCGCAGTGCTGGCGAGCGTGCAATCGCTGGACCCCGTAGGCGTGGGCGCGCGCAGCGTCGGGGAGTGTTTGGGGCTCCAGCTGAACATGCTCGACCCTGCGACCCCGGGACTGGCCATCGCGCGCCAGCTGGCACTCAAGCACTTAGACCGCGTGGCCAGCCGCGATTTCGTGACGCTGCGCCGCGAGCTATCCGCGAGCGATGCGGAGCTGGAGCAGGCGCTCGCCCTGGTGCGCGCCTGCCACCCCCGCCCCGGCTCCGTCGTCAGTACCGCCGCGGCCGAATATGTGGTGCCGGATGTGTTTGTGCGCCGCACCGCGCGTGGCTGGTCGGTGGAAATCAATCCCGCCACGCTCCCGCGCGTGCGCCTCAACATCACCTATGCCGAACTGATCGGGCGCGGCGCGGATCACGCGACCATGCGCACGCAACTGCAGGAGGCGCGCTGGCTGCTCAAGAGCCTGGAGATCCGCAACGACACCCTCGCCAAGGTGGCCCGCTCGATCGTGGCGCGCCAGCACGCTTTCCTCGAGCACGGCGAGGAGCACATGCAGCCGATGATTCTGCGCGACATTGCCGCGGCCATCGAGATGCACGAATCAACCGTCTCGCGCATCACCTCGGGCAAGTACATGCACACGCCGCGCGGCGTGTTCGAGATGCGCTATTTCTTCTCGAGCCACCTGGAGGGGACCGACGGGGCCACCTCCTCGACGGCGATTCGCGCCAAGATCAAAAAGCTGGTGCGCGAGGAGGATCCATCCAACCCCTTGAGCGATGCCCGGATCGTGGAGCTTTTGGCCGCCGCGGGCGTGCAGGTGGCCCGCCGCACAGTCGCCAAGTATCGGGAGGCTTTAGGAATTGCGCCCTCCAACGAGCGCCGGCGGGAGGCCAGCTGAACTTCAAAGCATATCGAGGACCAAAAGGTTTCTGACTTAAGTGCAAGACAATGAAAAAGTAAGGAGTAGCCCCATGCAATTGAGCGTCACCGGTCATCATGTCGAAATCACCGCCTCACTGCGCAGCTACGTGGAGAAAAAGCTCGAGCGCCTGGTGCGCCACTCCGATCACCTGATTGATGCCCATTGCGTGCTGACCGTGGAAAAGCTCAACCAACGTGCCGAAACGACGCTCCATCTGCGCGGTGAAACCGTGCACGCGCTGGCGGTGCACCAGGATATGTACGCGGCCATCGACGCCTTGACCGACAAGCTCGAGCGCCTGGTGCGCAAGCACAAGGAAAAGATCACCGATCATCACGCCGCCGAGGCGCAGAAAGGCGCCCGCGTTTAGCCCGCTTCGGGGAAGACGCGCGGCCGGTTCCTAACACATGCAGATCATCATCCTCAGCGGCCTGTCGGGGGCAGGCAAGAGCGTGGCGCTGCACATGCTCGAGGACCTGGGCTATTACTGCATCGACAACATTCCGGCCGCGATGCTCAAGCCGTTCATCTCCTACACGGTGCGCAGCAACGAGAAGCTCTACGCCCGCACCGCGATCGGCCTCGATGCCCGCAACACGGACGCGGACTTCAGCCAGGTGCCCACGCTGATCGATGAGCTCAAGCGCAGCGCCATCGACTGCGAGGTGCTGTTCCTGGTGGCCGACGATCCGGAACTGCTGCGGCGCTTTGCCGAGACACGCCGCGCGCACCCCTTGGGCCGCCAGGGGGAAACCTTGCGCGAGGCGATCGCCAGCGAGCGACGCCTGCTCGAGCCGATCGCCGAGATCGCCGATGAGGTCATCGACACCACCCGCATGGGCGTGCATCAGCTGCGTGAGCTGATCAACCGGCGCGTGGACCCGACTTCAACCGAAAGGCTTTCGATGCAGTTCGAATCCTTCGGCTTCAAGCACGGCATCCCGGGTGATGCGGACTTCGTGTTCGATGCGCGCTCGCTCCCCAACCCCTACTGGGAGAGCTCGCTCAGGCCCTTGAACGGGCGCGACCCGGCGGTAGTGAAGTTCCTGGAAGCGCAGCCGAGCGTGCATGAGTTCATCGAGGATGTCGTCAAGTTTGTCAAAGCGCGCATCCCGGCCTACCACGCAAGTGCCCGCCAGTACCTGACCGTCGCCGTAGGCTGCACCGGCGGCCAGCATCGCTCGGTGTACATCGTCGAGCGGCTGGCCGAGCGCTTCGCCCCCACGCAACCGGGCGTGCGGGTGCGCCACGCCGCATTGCCCGCGGGCTAGGCTGATTGCACGATCCCGCAAGGGTTACTTGAATAAGCAGCTGCGCAAACGGCTGCGCAATCTGAAAGGAAACTCAAATCTGGCGAGCACGCATGGCGGTGGCTGTGTCTGCGGAGCGGTGCGTTCGTGGCCAGCTTCGAACCACTGAGGAGTTCTGCACCAAGTGCGGCACGACCGTCGGCCTGACCCTTGAATGGCGCCCCGGCGTGCGCCTGATTGACGCGGGCACCTTCGATGACCCAAGCTGGATCAGCGCCGATCGGCACCAGTTTCGCTATATTTTTCTGCGCTCGGCGCAGAAGTGGTCCAACCTGCCGCCCGGGGCCGACCAGTATGAAAAGCACTTCGCGACCTGAGGTCCGCAGTTTCTCCCCGGGGAGGTCCGTCATGAACACCAGCAAGATGCTTATTCTCGCGACGCTCGCCTCATTGGCGGCCGCCGGTGCGCACGCCGCCGACGCGCCGAAAGGCGCCTGCACTCTGCTGACGCAGCCGGAGATCGATTCGATTACGGGTGGCAAGTCCGGCGCCGGCAGTGCGATGGATCAGGAAGTGCCGGCGAAAAGCGGGCAACCGGTGACCGTGTATATCTGCATGTGGCCGGTGCCCGGCATCGGCGGCCAAGTCGTGATCAGCATGGCACCGATGCCTCCGGGACAGACGGCCAAGTCCTTGAGCCAGGACAATGCCGGGATGAAGGCGTTGCGGGACCAGCATTACACGGAAGAGGCCAAAGATTTCGGCCAGAGCAGCTGCTCGGGCATGGCGCCGCCCGCCTCAGCCAAGGACGGCCTGTCCATGACCGCCTGCACCGCCGCACCCAACGGCAAGCTCATCTCGGTGACTTTCATGAGCCCCACGAAGAAGCTGTCGCTCGAGCAGACCAATGATCTGCTCAACAAGGCGATCGCGCGCATGCACTGATTCTGTCCCCGTGCAGTCGAGCGGATTTGCCCCCATTGCCGATCGCCGCGCGCGGGTGCTGATCCTGGGTTCCCTCCCCGGCAGCGTCTCGCTGCAGAAGCAGCAGTACTACGCCCAGCCGCACAATGCGTTCTGGCGGCTGATGGGACGATTGTTTGATTTCGATGCGCAGCTCCCCTATCGGCAGCGCGTCGCCGCACTAAAGAGAAATCGCATCGCCGTCTGGGACGTGTGCGCCTCGGCGTATCGGCGGGGAAGTTTGGATTCCTCGATCGTGGGCGCTTCGGTCCGCTGCAACGACTTCCCCGGCTTCTTTGCCGAGCATCGCGCCATCCACACCGTTTTTTTCAACGGTGCAAAGTCGGCAGACCTGTTTCGCCGGCGGGTATTGCCGCAGCTCTCGATGCTGCCGATGGCGTTGGAGTACCGTCAGCTCCCCTCCACCAGTCCCGCGCACGCCGCGCGCAGCTTTGCAGAAAAGCTGGCGAGCTGGTCGCAGGTGCGCCACGCCGCCGCAGAGTGAATTTTGGGGCGGTCAGCCGCCGGCGCGTTTCGCGGCGAAACCGCGCCGCAGTAATTCGGCGACCAGGGTGTCGCGATGCTCGCCCTGGATCTCGATCGCGCCCTCGCGCACCGTGCCGCCTGAGCCGCAACGCTGCTTGAGCTCCCGCGCCAGCGCCGTCAGCGCCGCCTCATCCAGTGGCAAGCCGGTAATCACCGACACGGCCTTGCCGCCGCGTCCCTGCGTCGCGCGCGCCACGCGCACCATGCCGGTCCCTGGCCGGGCGGGCTTACCGCGCGCATCCTTGCAGGCGCACTGCGCAATCGGACGCCGGCATCCCGGGCATACGCGGCCGACATCGCTCCGGTAGACGATGTTCACGGATGCATGATCGGCAGCTGGATGGTACTGGCCAGATCCCCGCCGCTGATGAAGTCCATCAGCTCCTCGCGCTGCGCCATGGCATCGCGCCGCCCGAGAGCCATGATCTCCTGCGTGAAGCTTGCTTCGAACATCAGGTAGCTAGCCAGCTGCGCGCCGGCCGTGCCGCGCGCGCCCATCACGCGCAGCAGCGCGCGCAGGCTCTTGGGCAGGCTGCTCACGTGGCGCGTGGCCACGATGCGCAGATCCTCGCTCGGCGCGATCATCAGCGTGCCGACCTTGTGCACTCCGGGCACGGCGAAGGGTGCGACCTCCGCCACCTGGTTGAGGCGCGCGACGTGCTCGGCATTGGCGTAGATCTGGTCCATGAACAGCGTATCGAGCATGTAGCCGAACAGCTGCCCGGGCGTGGGCGGCGTGGGCACGGTGCGCGGCCGGGCGTTCACGCCTGCGCCGTGCTCCGAGCGCACTCCGACGATCAGCAGCCGGTCGGCACCCAGATGAATTGCAGGACTGAGCGGCCAGAGCTGCCGCTGCGCGCCATCGCCGTAGTACTCGCCATCGAGCAGCACCGGCGGGAACAGGAACGGCACGCCCATGCTGGCCATCAGGTGATTGAGCGTGAGCTTTTCGCGCCGGCCCACGCGCTGGTGGCGATCCCAGGCCTGGATGTCCGGGGCGCCATCGAAGAAAGCGACCGAGGCGGCGGTGTTGTAGCTGGTCGCGCACAGGGCGAGCGCCCGCAGCGCGCCGCGCTGTACGCTGGTCTGCAGATGCTCCCAGCGAATATTGCGATGAAGCAGCCGCCGGAGCGGTGAATTGTCGAACAGCGCACGCGGCGGGGGCACCAGCAGGCCACCGGACATCAGCGACAGGCCCCAGTGGAGTCCCGAGCGCAGCATGCTCAAGGCGCCGGCCTCGAACACCTGTTCGACATGAAATCCCGACCACACCTTGCACAGCGCATCGACGGCGCGATGCCAGCGGAATGCTTCGGTCGCGAGCACCGCGGCCGAGACCGCGCCCGCGGAGGTGCCGACGATGATCGGAAAGGGATTCGGGGCATCGGGCATCATCTCGGCGATGGCCTGCAGGACCCCGACCTGATAGGCCGCGCGCGCGCCGCCCCCGGGCAGCACCAGCCCGACGGTGGTGCCGACGCCCATCTTTGGGTTCAGTGACGGCTGCGGGTCCACAGGCATAAGATAACCGCAATCCGTCGACGTCCGACACGTATGCAGGTCTCGTTTCCCGCCGGACCGACGCCCGCGAAACTCAGGAGGGTCCTGACTATGTCACGCATGATCGTATCAATGGGCTTGAGCGCGCTGCTGATGGCTTGCGGCGCCATGGCCGATGCCCCGGTGGGCGCCCCAGCCGGAACCACCGGCATGTGCAACGACGGCACGTTCACTTCGACCGCGACCAAACAAGGCGCCTGCAGCAGCCACAAAGGCGTGAAGGAATGGTACGGCGGGGCTGCCATCAAAGTCTGGGCCAACAAGGACACGCAGGTCTATCACTGCCCAAAAGATCAGTGGTACGGCAAAACCGCGAATGGTACTTACATGTCGGAGTCCGACGCCAAGGCCCAAGGCTACAAAGCCGATCACGGCCAAGCCTGCCAGTAATCAAGTGAATAGGCGCCGCGCGCAAGTCGCGCGCGGCGCTCCTGGCTTTAAGGCTGTTCGGCGTAGATCTTGATCAGCCGGTACATAAAATCCCGATCCTGCATCAAGGATTCCACGTTGTGGTATTCGTTGAGCCCGTGCACGTTGCCAAGATCAGGGCCTGCGAAGGAGCCGTCAATACCATAGGTCGGAATGCCGGCGGCATTGAGGAACTGACCATCAGTCGCACCGGGTTGCAACACCGGCACCACCGGCACCCCCGGCCAGAATTCGGCGGCCAGCTTCTTGACCGGATCGACGATCGCCGGAGTCAGCGGCGGGGGCGTTGAGGCCGGGCCACGGATCTCCATGGTCGTGACCTTGACCGCAGGATCGGCCACGATTTCCTCCAGGTGCTTGCGCACCGCCTCCTGTTCAGTTCCCGGGAAGATGCGGCAGTTGACGATCGCCTTCGCCCGTTGCGGCAGTGCGTTGGTGGCGTGTCCGCCCTCGAGCATGGTCGCCACGCAGGTGGTGCGCATCATCGCGTTCCAGCTCGGATCCTTGCCTGAGACCAGCGTGATGGCCTTTTCATCGCCCGGGTTTTGCACCAGCGATGTCATTGCCTCGGCAATTGCGGTCTCGCCCTTGGCTGCCTGAAGCGGCGCCATGGCGCTGAAATAGGCGCGGTTCGCGTCGTTGAATTCCGGCGGGAAGTCGTAGGCCGACAAGCGCGTGAGCGCGCCGGCCAGACGGTAGATGGCATTGTCCTTGACCGGGCGCGAGCTGTGCCCGCCTGGATTCGTGACTTCGAAGAGATAATTCTGCGGCGTCTTCTCGCCGGCCTGCACCTGCAGCAGGAGCTTGCGCCCTTCTGCGTCCTTCTCGCCCCAGGCGCCCTCGTTGATTGCGAAGGCCGCATCGATCAGGTCGCGCTTGTTGTTCGTGAGCCATTGCGCGCCATTGAAGGCGCCGAGGGTTTCCTCGCCGCAAGTCAGCGCCAGCTTGAGCGTGTGGCGCGGGCGCTTTTTCTCGGCGGACAGGCGCACCAGCAGGTCCACCCAGATTGCCGCCATGGCCTTGTCGTCCGAGGCGCCGCGCGCGTAGAAATTACCGTTCTCCTCGACCAGCGTGAAGGGATCGCGCGTCCAGTCCTCGCGCTTGGCTTCCACGGTATCAATATGGGCCAGCAGCAAGATCGCCTTGGCCTTCGGATCACGCCCCGGGAATGTCGCCACCAACCCGCCTTCCTTGGGGTGGTCGGGAGCCGTGAACAGGTACAGGTTGCTGTCGGAAAAGCCCGCACTCTTGAGGTGCGCAGCCATGCGCTCGGCGGCCAGCGTGCAACTTCCGCTCGAGAGGGTCGTGTTGGTCTCGACCAGTTCCTTGTAGAGCGCGCGGAAGCGCGGTTCGCCGTTATCGGTCGCAGCGCTCGCCAACTGGGCCAAGAACAGCATCGCGGCCGCCATTGCCATGGTTCTCATTGCCTTAACCCCCATGCCTCAGGAATTGATTTTCTAACGATGCGTCACGCGCACTATCTGCATCGAGTTGGTGCCACCTGAAACTCCCGACAGATCACCCTTGGTCAATATCACCAGATCATTTATTTCCACGAGCCCCAGGCCCAGGAGACGGTCAAAGATCAGGTGATAGAGTTCCTGCGGAAGACTGTCCGACTTGAGATGAAAGGGCACGGCGTACACGCCCCGGTACAGGGCCACGCGCCGGTGCGTGGCCTCGTGGCGGGTGAAGGCGTAGATGGGGATGTCGGCGCGGATGCGGCTCATCCACAGCGGCGTGTGGCCCGATTCGGTCAGCGCGACGATGGCGCGCACCCGCATGTGGTTGGCGGTATACATTACCGCGCGCGAAATCGCCTCTTCGGTGTTGCTGAACTCATCCTCGGCACGCACGTCGCGGTGCGAGACACCGAGCAGGTATTTTTCGGCGCCGCGAATCACCTCCGCCATGGCCTGCACGGCCTTGACCGGATACTTGCCGGCGGCGGTCTCGGCCGAGAGCATGACCGCATCGGTCCCGTCCAGCACCGCATTGGCCACATCGCTCACTTCGGCGCGCGTGGGCATCGGGTTCTGGATCATCGATTCCATCATCTGCGTGGCGGTGATCACCACGCGATTGCGCGCCAGCGACTGGCGGATGATGGTCTTCTGCAGTCCCGTGAGCTCGGCGTAGCCCATTTCTACGCCCAGATCGCCGCGCGCCACCATGACCGCGTCGGTGACCGCGAGGATCCCGGCCAGATTGTCGAGCGCCTCGTGGCGCTCGATTTTGGCCACCACGCGCGCATCGCCACGCCACTTGCGCAGCTCGTCCTGCGCGCGGCGGATGTCCTCGGCATCGCGCGCAAACGAGACTGCCAGGTAGTCGACACCCAAGTCGACCGCGTTTTGCACGTCCTGGAGGTCCTTGTCGGTGAGCGCGGGGGCCGAAATGCCCCCGCCCTGCCGGTTCAGTCCCTTGCGGTTGGACAGTTCACCGCCGACCCGCACCACGCACTGGATACGGCTCCCCTGCACGCGCTCGACATCGAGCACGATCTGGCCGTCGTTGAGCAGCAATGTGTCGCCCGCGTGCACATCGCCGGGCAGTCCCTGGTAGGCGCAGCCGACCTCGGTGCTGTTGCCGGCGTTGGCATCGAGCATGGTATCGAGCGCAAAGGGCGCGCCCTCCGCCAGGTGCACGCTGCCCTTGGCAAAGCTCTCGATGCGAATCTTGGGACCGGCCAGGTCCGCCAGGATCGCGACGTTGCGGTCCTGCGCACGGGCCGCCTCGCGCACCGCGCCCACGTACGCACGGTGCGAGTCGGTGGTGCCATGCGAGAAGTTGATGCGCGCCACATCCAGGCCCGACTCGACCATCGAGGCGATCACACCAGGGCTCTGGGTCGCAGGCCCCAGAGTTGCGACTATCTTTGTGCGGCGCCCGGTATCCATCGTGCTTCGGCCTGCTCGGCGCGCTCTTGCAACATCGCCACGGCCGGGAGCGTCTTGCCTTCCACGAACTCGAGGAAGGCACCACCACCGGTCGAGATGTACGAAATGCCATCGGCCACGCCGTACTTCTCGATGGCCGCCAACGTATCGCCTCCGCCGGCCAGCGAGTAGGCGGCGCTGCTGGCGATTGCATCGGCAATCGCCTTGGTGCCCTCGCCAAACTGATCGAACTCGAACACGCCCACCGGCCCGTTCCAGAGCACAGTGCCGGCCTTGCGGATCAGCGCGCTCAAGTGCTCGGAGGTGTCCGGGCCGATATCGAGGATCATCTCGTTGGGTTTGACGTCAGCGACCGCGCGCACGTCGGCGTGCGCGGTGGCCGCGAACTCAGGGGCCACGACCACATCAGTCGGCAACGGAATCTCGGCGCCGCGCGCGTGCGCGCGGGCGATGAGGCTCCTGGCCATGTCCAGCATCTCGTTCTCGCACAGCGACTTGCCCACCGGCTTGCCGGTGGCCGCCAGGAAGGTGTTGGCGATGCCGCCGCCGACGATCAACATGTCGACCTTTTCAAGGAGCGAGCCTAAGACCGTAAGCTTGGTCGAGACCTTGGAGCCGGCCACAATCGCCACCAGCGGGCGTGCGGGTTTGTGCAAGGCGCGCTCAAGCGCGTCGAGCTCGGCAACCAGCAGCGGACCTGCGCAGGCCACCGGCGCAAACCGGCCGACCCCGTGGGTGCTGCACTCGGCGCGATGGGCGGTGCCGAAGGCGTCCATGACGTACACATCGCAGAGCGCCGCCATGCGCTTGGACAGCGCCTCGTCGTCCTTTTTCTCGCCCACGTTGTAGCGCACGTTCTCGCACAGCACCGCGCTCCCCGGTGCGCAATCGACGCCATCGAGCCAGCTCTTGATCAGCGGCACCGGCCGGCCGAGCAGCTCGGATAAGCGCGCGGCCACCGGGGCGAGTGAAAACTCCGGCTCGCACTGGCCCTCCTTGGGCCTGCCTAAGTGCGAGAGGATCATGACCCGCGCCTTTTTCTCAAGCGCCAGCTGGATGGTCGGGAGCGCCGCACGGATGCGCGCATCGCTCGTGACTGCGCCGTCCTTGATCGGCACGTTCAGATCTTCGCGAATCAGCACCCGCTTGCCGGCCAGGTCCAGGTCCACCATTTGCAGGGGTGAGGCCATGCCTTTGCTGCGCGCCATCACCTTAAGCCGCCCGCGACCAAGCGAGCGTGGTATCGAGCATGCGGTTCGAGAAGCCCCACTCGTTGTCGTACCAGGAGCAGACCTTGACCAGGTTGCCATCGATGATCTTGGTCATGGTGGCATCGTAGGTCGAGGAGGCCGGATCGTGGTTGTAGTCGACCGAGACCAAAGGCGCCTCGGTGTAGGCCAGGATCCCCTTGAGCCGCCCGTTGGCGGCCGTGCGAATCAGCTCGTTGATCTCCTCGATCGTGGTGGTCCGCTTGGTCACGAAGGTCAGATCGACCAGCGAAACGTTGATGGTCGGCACGCGGATCGCGAAACCATCGAGCTTGCCCTTGAGTTCCGGCAGCACCAGGCCGACCGCCGCCGCAGCACCGGTCTTGGTCGGGATCATCGACATGGTGGCCGAGCGCGCGCGCCGGATGTCCTCGTGGTACACATCCGTCAGGCGCTGATCGTTGGTGTACGAGTGCACCGTGGTCATCAGGCCGCTCTGGATGCCGATGCCATCGTGCAGCACCTTGGCGAGCGGTGCCAAGCAGTTGGTGGTGCACGAGGCGTTTGAGACCACAGTATGGGTGGACTTGAGCACGCCGTGGTTGACGCCATAGACAATGGTCGCATCGACGTCCTTGCCGCCGGGGGCCGAGATCAGCACCTTCTTCGCCCCGCCCTGCAAGTGCTTGCTGGCGTCGGCCTTGGTGGAGAAGAACCCGGTGCACTCGAGCACGATTTCCGCGCCCATCTGCCCCCAGGGCACCTGCGCCGGATCGCGCTTCGCGGTCACCTTGATGCGATCGCCGTTGACGACCATCGCATCTCCCTCGACGCTCACCTTGCCGTTGAACTTGCCGTGCGCAGTGTCGTATTGCGTCAGGTGCGCGTTGCTCTGCGCGTCGCACAGATCGTTGATGGCCACGATCTGCAACTCATGCTGGCGGTTGCTCTCGTACAGAGCCCGCAGCACATTGCGGCCGATGCGCCCGTAACCGTTGATGCCCACCTTCACTGCCATGTCGACTCCTTAAAAAAAGACAACCCGCTTGCAAGCCGTGCCCGAAGCGAGTTCACCTTGCAGATTCTAGTACCAGCTTCGTGACATTTTCGGCCGTAAAGCCGAATTTCTTGAACAGCTCCGGCCCCTTGCCGGAAGCGCCAAATTCGTCGATCCCGAACACCTGACCTTCGCTGCCGACGTATCGCCACCACAGCCCGGTGGCGCCCGCCTCGATCGCCAGGCGCTTGACGACCTTGGAGGGCAGCACGGATTCGCGCCAGGCCTCATCCTGCGCGTCGAACACCTCGGTGCAGGGCATGGACACCAGCCGTACACGCCGGCCTTGGGATTGCGCCGCCTTGACGGCATCGAGCGCCAGCCCGACTTCCGAGCCCGTCGCGATCACGATCGATTCGGGCGTGCCCTTGCAGTCGAGCAGCACGTAGCCGCCGCGCGCGATGTGGTCGGGCTTGGCGGTGGCGGCCACCTGCGGCAGGCCCTGGCGCGTGAGGACCAGGCACCCGGGGCCGTCGATCCGCTCGATCAGCGCGCTCCAGGCGACCGCGGTCTCGAGGGCATCCGCCGGCCGCCACACGTGCAGGTGCGGCATGAGCCTTAAGCTTGAGAGCTGCTCGATCGGCTGGTGCGTGGGCCCATCTTCCCCTAAGCCGATCGAATCGTGCGAGTACACCAGGATCACGCGCTGGCGCATGAGGGCGGCCAGGCGGATGGCGTTGCGCGCATAGTCCGAAAAAGTCAGGAACGTGCCGCCGAAGGGAACGAGTCCCCCGTGCAGCGACATGCCGTTCATCATCGCGGTCATGCCGAACTCGCGCACCCCGTAGTGAAGGTAGCTGCCCGAAAAATCCCCGGGCGTGAGCACCTTGACGTCCTTGGCGAGCGTGTTGTTGGAGCCGGTCAGATCGGCCGAACCCCCGAACAGCTCCGGAAGTTCGGCGGTGAGGATGTTGAGCACGTTCTGCGAGGACTGGCGCGTGGCCTGCGCCCCGCTGGTGGCGGCCGCGGTCTCGAAGCTCTTGGCACGCACCTGCGGCCAGTTTTGCGGGAGCGCGGATTGCATGCGCCGCTCGAATTCCGCGGCCAGATCAGGGTGCGCGGCGCGGTAGCGGGCGAACAGCTCCTGCCAGCGCTGCTCGGCGGCGCGCCCCTTGATCTCGCCGTTCCAGGCCTCGCGCAACCGTTCGGGCACCACGAAGGGCGGCTCGTGCCAGTTGAGGATCTTGCGCACCGCTGCGACTTCATCGGCGCCGAGCGCCTCGCCGTGCGCCTTGGCGGTACCGCCTTTGGTCGGGGCGGGGAAGCCTATCTCAGTGCGGCAGCAGATCAGGCTCGGGCGCGCGGTATGCGCCTGCGCGGCGCGGATCGCGGCGCCCACCGCCTCGCCATCCTGGCCGTCGACGTCACGGATCACCTGCCAGCCGTAGCTCTCGAAGCGCTTGGGCGTATCGTCGGTAAACCAGCCGACCACCTTGCCGTCGATCGAGATGCCGTTGGAGTCGTACAGGCAGATCAGCTTGCCCAGCGCGAGCGTGCCGGCAAGCGAGGCGGCCTCGTGCGAGACCCCTTCCATCATGCAGCCGTCGCCTAAGAACACCCAGGTGTAGTGATCGACGATGTTGAAGTTCGGGCGGTTGAAGTGCGCAGCCAGCACCTTCTCGGCCAGGGCCATGCCCACGCCGTTGGCCAGGCCCTGCCCCAAGGGACCGGTGGTGGTTTCCACGCCGATCGCCAGATCGTGCTCCGGATGCCCCGGGGTGCGGCTGCCCAGCTGGCGGAAATGACGAATTTCCTCCATCGACAGCGGGTAGCCGGTCAGGTGCAGCACCGCGTAGAGCATCATCGAGGCGTGCCCGTTGGAGAGCACGAAGCGATCGCGGTTCCACCAGTGGGGATTGGCCGGGTTGTACTTGAGGAACTCCCGCCACAGCACCTCGGCCATGTCCGCCATGCCCATTGGTGCGCCCGGGTGGCCCGAGTTGGCCTGCTGGACCGCGTCCATGGCCAGTACGCGGATGACATCGGCAAGCTCGCGGCGTGTGGGCATCTTCGGTCTTCCGGGAGGTTCGGCGGGCATCTTAAGAGGGCGCGCATTGTCCACGGCGGACAGCCCAAATTCAATCAGACCGCGGCTCTAAGGTTATGTCGCGGCGGTGAGCCGCTATACTGTGTCATCCAACGCCCCAAAATTAGCCAGGATCGAGGCATGGCCAACAGCTTCCTGTTCACTTCAGAATCGGTGTCCGAAGGCCACCCGGATAAGGTCGCCGACCAGATCTCGGACGCCGTGCTGGACGCGATCCTGGCCAAGGATCCGGCCTGCCGCGTGGCCTGCGAGACGCTGATCAAGACGGGCGTCGTGATAGTCGCCGGGGAAGTGACCCCTGCGGCCTGGATCGACCTGGAAAAGCTGGTTCGCGAGACCATCCTCGCCATCGGCTACGACAGCTCGGAAATGGGCTTT
>Ga0163163_10001790_pt1 | contig 18105 bp, 10 predicted proteins | sample S65metaG_FD_119766 | JGI IMG/M metagenome (GOLD analysis project Ga0163163, IMG submission 119766) | Switchgrass rhizosphere microbial communities from Kellogg Biological Station, Michigan, USA - S6-5 metaG | ecosystem: Host-associated > Plants > Roots > Rhizosphere > Soil | place: USA... | reverse complement strand
GTGGTCGGCCCGTCGACCGTGTTCACCGAGTACATCGGCCGGGTGCTGCCCGGGCTCGGCGAGGACAGTGTCCACTTGCGAGCGATCGGTGAGCTGTTCGAGGGTGTGGTGGCGACCCGGCGCGACTCCGCCGAGGTTGCCAGGACCAAGGGCGACCTGAAGATGGTGCGGCTCCTGACCGACCTGGCCTGGGACACCCCGCCGAACGCGCCGGACCGGTTGCGCACCCTCGCCGCCAAGGACCTGGCCAACGCTCGGCTGGAGATCCGCAAGCGCTGCGAGGCGAAGGGCATCAAGCCCAACGGCGCCCGCGCGGAGGCCGCGGCGGTGCTCTCCGAACTCCTCCACGGCATCCAGGTTCCGGACGCTTTCCTGAACGCGTGGTGGCCGTCGCTGACCCCACAGGACGTCCTGCCCGCGCAGAACGGGGAGTGGTCGGTGGACGACATACCTCTGCTGGACGAGCTCGCCGAGATCCTGGGCAGACCCGAGAAGCGGCCGACGAAGGTACCCGAGTGGCAGGCGCGCGAGCTGAGCAGCGGCATCCGAGTGGCCGAGACGTTTGTCCTGAGCTGGAGCCTCAACAACGGCTGGCAGCTGTTCGCGCCTGGCCTGGCCGCGCCGATGGCGCAATCGGGAGACTCCATCGACCACAACGGCTACTGGACGGCGCAGCGCTGGGCGTCGGCGATCATCCTGCGCGAGGGGCACAAGGTGACGAGCTGGGTCGAGGGCTTCGACCCGTACGGCGAGGAGGGGTTCGTGCCGGTGCTGGCCGAGCCGCTGCCCGTCGCCGAGGCCGAGGAGGCCGTCGAGGACGTGTACCTGCACGTGATCCTCGACGAGGCGCAGGACCTGTCGCCGATGGAGTGCCGGATGATCGCCCGGCGAGCCACCCACGCCTCGATGACGATCGTCGGCGACCTCGGCCAGGCGACGCATCCGCTGGCCGCCGACTCGTGGCCGGAGCTGATGCGGCGACTGGGCAAGCGTGAGGTCAGGACGCTCGACCTGCCCACCGGGTACCGGGTGCCGCAGACCATCGCCGACTTCGCCGCGCTCGCGCTGGCGCCCGGGATCGAGCCCACCCGGTCCTTCCGTCCCGGCGGCACGCTGGAGATCCGCCAGGTCGACGATCTGGCCGCGGCGGTGGCCCAGGAGAGCGGTGCGATCATCGCCGCCGACCATGCGGCGGCGGCGTTGAAGGCGATCCCGGTCAGCCTGATCAAGGGCCTGGAGTACGACCGGGTGGTCCTGGTGGAGCCGGCCGACATCGTCGAGGCCGAGCCCCGCGGCATGAACCGGCTCTACGTCGCCCTGACCCGGGCCCTGGGCGAACTGCTCATCCTGCACACCAAGCCACTGCCGGCCAATCTCACCCCGAACCTCGCCGAGAACCTCGCCGTGAACGTCACCCGGAACCGAGTTGTTACCGGAGGGTAGGCAGGGGTCGGTGGTTCCGGTACCGTCGGGAAACGCCGAGTGACTACGGCGTGCCGTCCGGAGGTCTCGATGTATGACTATGTGATTGTCGGAGCCGGCTCGGCCGGCTGCGTGCTCGCCAACCGCCTCTCCGCCGATCCTGCGGTGACGGTCGCTCTGGTCGAGGCCGGGGGTCCCGACCGCAAGCAGGAGGTCCACATCCCGGCCGCCTTCAGCAAGCTGTTCAAGACGCCGCTGGACTGGAACTTCAACACGATCCCGCAGAAGCACCTGGCCGACCGCGAGCTGTACTGGCCGCGCGGAAAGATGCTCGGCGGCAGCTCGTCGATCAACGCGATGATGTGGGTCCGCGGGCACAAGGCCGACTACGACGGCTGGGACGTGCCCGGCTGGAGCTTCGATGAGGTGCTGCCGTACTTCCACCGCATCGAGCACCGGATCGGCACCAACTACGCCAACACGTACGGCACGGAGGGTCCGCTCTTCATCGAGGAGCTGCGCGACCCGAACCCGCTGACGGCGAACTTCCTGCAGGCCTGCGCCGAGGTCGGCATCAAGAAGTTGCACGAGCTGAACGAGCCGGACAACACCGGGTTCGCGCCCACCCCAGTGACCATCCACAAGGGACGGCGGTTCAGCGCCGCCGACGCGTATCTCAAGCCGGCCAAGGGTCGTCGGAACCTCACCGTCATCACCGGTGCGCTGGCCGAGAAGGTCCTCGTGACCGACGGCCGGGCGACCGGGGTGTCCTACCGGGACGAGGCGGGCACCAGCCACCAGGTGACCGCCAAGCGGGAGGTCATCCTCTCCGCCGGCGCGATCGGCTCACCGCATCTGCTGATGCTGTCCGGCATCGGCGACCCGGACCAGTTGACCAAGGTCGGCGTACCGGTCGTGGCCGCCCTACCGAGCGTCGGGACCAACCTGCAGGACCACCTCGCCGCCGGCTTCGTGCTGCACACGCCGACCGCGGTCACCATGGTCGACGCGGAGAAGCCGATGCAGCTCATCCGGTACCTGTTGAGCCGTCGCGGCATGCTCGCGTCCAACGTGGCCGAGGCGGCCGCCTTCATCCACACCGAGCCCGGAATGGCCGGCCCGGACATCGAGCTGATCTTCGCGCCGGTTCCGTTCCTGGACCACGGGTTCACCCAGCCGACCGGGCATGGCTTCACGGTCGGCGCGGTGCTGCTCCAGCCGGCCAGCCGAGGCAAGATCACGCTGGCCAGCGCCGACCCGACGGTGTCGGCCAACATCGATCCCAACTACCTCGACGACCCGGACGACATGCGCCGGTTCGTGGCCGCTTCCACGTTCTCCCGGAAGCTGTTCGAGACCTCGGCGCTGCGACCGCACGTGGGTGAGCCGATGCGGCCCGACCACTGGCCGGCCGACGACCTCGAGCTCGAGCAGTTGGTACGGGCCAACGCCGAGACGCTGTACCACCCGGTCGGCACGTGCCGAATGGGCACCGACGCCGACTCCGTTCTCGACGAGCGCCTCGCCGTGCGCGGGGTGGCCGGGCTGCGGGTCGCCGACGCCTCGGTCATGCCGCGGATCAACCGCGGCCACACCAACGCCCCAGCGATCATGATCGCGGAAAAGGCGGCCGACCTGATCCGCAAGGCGTAAGCCCGCAAGCGTATCGGAGACGCCGATCTTGCCTCGGCCCGGCGGCGTTGTACGGATCGACGGACCGGGCCGGTTCGCCTTGTTCGGTGGTACGAACGCTGAGCGCGCGGGCCGGCCTAACCTCGGCCCATGTCGAACCTGGGAGAGATCAACACCTGGCTCCGTGAGCGCCTTCCCGGCCTGCTCGCGGACAACCGCGTACCCGGCGCCGCCGTCGCGGTGCTCGCCGGCGGGGACGTCATCGACGCGGCCGCGGGCGTGCTCAGCACCGCCACCGGGGTCGAGGCCACCGTCGACTCGGTGTTTCAGATCGGGTCGATCACCAAGGTGTGGACCACCACGCTGGTGATGCAGCTGGTCGACGAGGGACTGGTCGACCTGGACGCGCCGGTGCGCCGCTACCTGACCGACTTCGGTTTGGCCGACGAGGCCGCCGCGAGCGCGATCACCGTGCGGCAGCTGCTGAGCCACACCTCCGGCTTCGAGGGCGACATCTTCACCGACACCGGCTCCGGTGACGACTGCGTCGAGAAATACGTGCGGACCTTGACCGGCGTGGGACAGCTCTTCCCGCCCGGCGAACGCTTCTCGTACAACAACGCCGGCTTCTGCGTGCTCGGCCGCGTCGTCGAAGTGGTGCGCGGCAAGCACTTCGACGCCTGCGTGCGGGACCACCTCTTCGCGCCGCTCGGCCTGACTCACGCCGCGAACAACGCCAACGAGGCGATCCTGTACCGGGCGGCCGTCGGCCACATCCAGCCCACCCCGGACGCCGACCCGCAGCCGGCCCCGATCTGGTCGCTGGTGCGATCCAACATCCCGGCCGGCGCGATGCTCGCGATGCGACCGCGCGACCTGCTGGGCTTCGTGCGGATGCACCTCGCCGGCGGTCTCGCGACCGATGGCACCCGGGTGCTGAGCGAGGCCAGCGTCAAAGGCATGCAGCAGCGGCAGGTCGAGCTGCCCGACCTCGGCCTGATGGGCAACGCCTGGGGCCTGGGCTGGGAGCTGTTCGACTGGGCCGGTGGGCCGGTCATCGGTCACGACGGCGGCACCATCGGCCAGGCGGCGTTCCTGCGCGTCGTGCCCGACCGCGGGGTCGCGGTCGCGCTGCTCACCAATGGCGGCAACCCGTTCCCGGTCTACACCGAGATCTACGGGCGCGTCCTGCGCGAGCTGGCCGGCGTCGAGGTACCGGCGTTCCCGAAGCCCCCGACGCAGCGCACGCCGGTCGACGCGCAGCGGTACGTCGGGACGTACGCGTCCGAGGTCGCCGACCTGGTCGTCAGCCAGGACTCCGACGGCCGGGTCTGGCTCGAGCAGACCCCGAAGGGCGTGCTGGCCACGTTGAGCAGCGCCGAGCGCAAGGAACTGGTGCTGCTGCACGGGGAGACGTTCGTGATGGCCGAGTCCCAGCTCGGCGTGCACGTGCCGCACGTCTTCGTCGGCGACGACGGGACCGGCAGAGCGCTGTACCTCCACAACGGACGGGCCACCCGGCGCGTGCCGGTCTGACCCACCCATCCACCCGACGGAAGAACTGGAGCCGCGGACGAAGTCGGCGGCGATACCTGGTCCCACCACACATCCACAGCCGCGGTCCGCGCGGGCAGGCTGCGCGCAGGACCCTTATGGGAGGCACGATGAAACGTACTTTGACCCTCACGGCCGTCGGCGCCCTGGCGCTGGCGCTCGCCGCGTGCAGCAGCGGCGGATCGGGCGCAACCAACGGCCAGACCTTTGCCAACGGCAAGACCTTCACCATGGTGCTGGGGACCGACCCCGGCACGCTCGACCCCGACTTCACCGCGATCGCCAGCGCCGGTCAGGTGGACCGCTTCCTCTACGACTCACTGCTCAATGTGGACTTCAGCGGAACCGTCAGCTCGGGGCTGGCCGAGAAGTGGGAGGGCACGACCACCACCGCCACGTACACCCTCCGCAAGAATGTCACCTGCGCCGACGGCTCGAAGCTGACCGCGAGCGTGGTAGCGGACAACATCAACTTCGTCGGCGACCCGAAGAACGCGTCGACCGCGATGGGCCTGTACGTGCCGCCGGGCACCACCGCCAAGGGCGACGACGCCGCCGGCACGGTCACGGTCACCGCCGCGGCGCCGGACCCGTTCCTGTCCCGCAACGTCGGCGGCCTGGCGATCGTCTGCGACAAGGGCATGAAGGACCGCACGCAGCTCAAGACGGGCTCGGTCGGCACCGGCATGTTCACCCTGACCGAGGCGGTCGCCAGCGACCACTACACGCTGACCCGCCGCAAGGACTACGCCTGGGGCCCGGGTGACTTCAAGGCCGACCAGGCCGGTCTGCCGGACAAGGTCGTGATCCGGATCGTCGGCAACGAGAGCACCGCGGCGAACCTGTTGATTTCCAAGGAGGTCAACGCGGCCACCATCGTCGGGCCGGACCGGACCCGGCTGCAGGCGCAGAAGCTGTTCTCGCGGGAGGTGACCGCTCCGCTGGGCGAGCTGTGGTTCAACCAGAAGGCCGGCCAGCCGGGCTCCGACGAGGCGGTGCGGCGGGCGCTCACCCAGGCCCTCGACCTCACCCAGCTCGGCCAGGTGTTGAGCAGCGGCTCAGGGAAGCCCACGACCGGTCTGGTCGCGCCCGGCGGACCGTGCAGCCAGAACACGGTCGGCAGCAACCTGCCCGCGCACAACGCGGACGCGGCGAAGTCGGGACTGGACGCGGCCGGCTGGACCGCCGGCGCCGACGGAGCGCGGGCCAAGGCCGGTCAGAAGCTGAGCATCGCCATCTTCTACCCGACCAGCATCGGCCCGGGCACGCAGGCCGCGGCCGAGCTGGCCCAGAAGGTCTGGCAGGGCGTTGGCGCCGAGGTGACGCTGCGGGCGGTCAGCGACGCCGAGGTCGGCTCGCTCATCGTGGGCGGGCAGGGCTCGTGGAGCGTGACGTTGCTTCCGCTGACCGTCAACCTGCCGACGCAGCTGGTGCCGTTCCTGTCCGGCCCGTCCGCGCCGAACGGAGCGAACTTCAGCAGCATCAACAACTCCGGGTACTCCACCAACGTTGCCGCCGCCTCGGCCCTGGTCGGGTCGGACGGCTGCGCCAAGTGGGCCGCCGCGGAGGAGTCGCTGTTCCAGCACGTCGACCTGGTGCCGTTCGTCAACTCGACCGTGCCGATCTTCGGGCAGGGCGCTAACTTCGAGCTCAACCAGAACGGCGTCGCGCCGACGTCCATCCGGATGCTCGCGTAGTTGTCGATCCTGGGTCCCGCCCGTTCCCCCCGACGGGCGGGACCCACTCTGCCGATGAGGCGCTCGGCACGCTCTCGCGCCGAACGTTGAGAAAGGGAGGCCGCGCCGGTGACGACCGTGAGCGCCGATGCCCGTACCCTGCGAACCCTCGCCGACGAGCCATGGGTGAGATTCGCGGTACGGCGACTGGGGCGCCTGCTCGTCTCGGTGTGGGTGCTGGTGACCGCGTCCTTCCTGATGATCCACCTGATCCCGGGCGACCCGGTGCGGGCGGCCCTCGGCCCGACCGCGCCACTGTCCGTTGTGGAGGCTCGCCGGCAGGTGATGGGGCTCAACGACCCGGTGTGGCTGCAGTACCTGCACTACCTGCGCGACCTGCTGCACGGCCGGCTCGGTGAGTCGATGACGACCGGCCTGCCGGTGTCGAAGGTGATCGGCGACCGGCTGCCGGCCACGCTGCAGCTGGCCGTGCTCGCGTTCGTCGTCGCCGTCGCGCTCTCGGTCCCGCTCGGCCTGCTGATGGCGGTGCTCACCCGCGGCGGCCGGCGCCGCCCGGTGGAGCTCGGCTTCACCTCGACCAGCGTGGTGCTGGGCGCGATCCCGGAGTTCCTGATCGCGGTCGGGCTGGTCTACCTGTTCAGCGTGCGGTTGGGCTGGGCACCGGTCGCCGGCCGCGCCGGCCCCGACTCGTTCGTGCTGCCGGTGCTCGCCCTCTCCGTCGGACCGGCCGCCGTGCTGGCCCGCATCGTCCGGGTGGAGACGCTCACCGTGCTGCAGGCCGATTACATCCGCACGGCCCGAGCCAAACGGCTGTCCCAGGCCCGGATCTACCTGAGGCACGCGCTGCCCAACGCGTTGACCGCCACCATCACGATCGGCGGCCTGCTGCTCGGCGCGTTGGTCGCCGGCACCGTGCTGGTCGAGAACGTGTTCGCGTGGCCGGGGTTGGGCAGCTCGATCGTGTCGTCGATCCTGTCCAAGGACTACTCGTTGGTCCAGGGGACCGTGCTCGTGTACGGCCTGGGCGTACTCCTGGTGAACCTGGTGGTCGACGTCGCGCTGGCCGCGCTCGACCCGCGCTCGACGATCCGGGAGAGCTGAGCCATGAGATGGCGTGGGGTACTTCGGACCCCGATCGGGGGGAGCGCGGCCGCGCTGCTGGCCGCGGTCCTGCTGCTGGCGATCCTGGCGCCGATTCTGTGGTCCGACCGGGCCGACGCGATCGACACCAGCCAGATCCTGCAGGGCGCGTCATCCGCGCACTGGGCCGGCACGGACAGCCTCGGCCGCGACGTCTTCTTCCGGATCCTTGTCGCGACCCGCTTGTCGGTCGCACTGGCCCTGGGCGCGACCGGCATCGGGGTCGCGACCGGTCTGCTGCTCGGTACCGCCCCGCTGGCGCTCGGCCGCCGGGTCGGCCGTCTGGTGACCGCCGCGGTGAACATCGCGGTCGCGTTCCCGGGGCTGTTGCTGGCTCTGTTCTTCGCGGTCATCTTCGGCGTCGGCTCGACCGGTGGGCTGTTCGCGATCGGCTTCGCCATCGCGCCCGCGTTCGCCCGGCTGACCCAGACTCTGGTGGCGAAGATCGCCGGGCAGGACTTCATTTCCGCCGCACGCATCGCCGGAGTGTCACGGCCCCGGCTCCTGGTAAGGCACGTGCTGCCGAACATCGGCGAGCCGCTGATCATCAACGCGACGATCGGGGCCGGCAACGCCCTGCTCGCCTTCGCCGGCCTGTCCTTCCTCGGCCTGGGCGTGCAGCCCCCCGGGTACGACTGGGGCCGCCTGCTCGGCACCGGGCTCGGCAGCATCTACGTGCACCCGGAAGCCGCGCTCTACTCCGGGGTCGCGGTCATCGTGGCGGGGCTGGCGTTCAACCTGTTCGGCGAGGCGGCCGCGAAGAGCCTCGGCCACCGTACCGCTCGTACCAAGGCGGCGCCGCCCTCGCCTCGCAAGGACTCCACTGTGGACGCTTCTAGCGACGCCGTCCTCACGGTCGAGGACCTGTGGGTCACCTTCAACGGGGTGTCGCCGGTGCGCGGCGTCAGTTTCGGCCTGCGCCGCAGCGAGGCGGTCGGCGTGGTGGGGGAGTCCGGCTCGGGCAAGAGCCTCACCGCGCTCGCCATCACCCGTCTGATCGAGCTGCCCGGCCACGTCAGCGCTGGCCGCCTTTCTTTCCTGGGAACGTCGTTGCTCGACGAGGCGCCCGACCGCCTTCTCGGCACCTCGATGTCGGTCGTGTTCCAGGACCCGATGACCTCGCTCAACCCGACCATGCGGGTCGGCGGCCAGCTGGCCGAGGTGGCCCGCACGCACCAGGGGCTGCCGCGGCGCGGGGCCTGGGAGCGGGCGGTCGACCGCCTGTCCGCGGTGAAGATCCCGTTCCCGGGCCGGCGGGCCCGCCAGTTCCCGCACGAGCTGTCGGGCGGCATGCGGCAGCGGGCGATGATCGGCATGGGGCTGATGGGCACGCCGGCGCTGATCGTGGCCGACGAGCCGACGACCGCCCTGGACGTGACCGTGCAGCGCCAGGTGCTGCGGCTGCTCGACTCCGTCCGCGCCGACGAAGGGCTGGCCCTACTGCTGATCAGCCACGACATCTCAGTGATCCGCCAGGTCTGCGACCGGGTGCTGGTGATGTACGCCGGGCGGATCGTGGAGGACCTGCCCGCCGACGGGCTATCCCTGGCCAGGCACCCGTACACCCGGGCCCTGCTGGGGGCGGTGCCGTCGCTGGAGACCGACCGCTCGCTCCCGCTCACCGTCATCCCCGGCCGCCCGGCCGACCCGTCCGCGCTGCCGCCCGGGTGCGCGTTCGCCCCGCGCTGCCCGCTCGCCGACGCGCGCTGCCGCCAGGACGACCCGCCGCTGGAGTCCACTGAGGACGGACAACGCGTCGCCTGCTGGCACGCCGACATCGCGGTGGGGGTCGGCCATGCGTGAGCTGCGGTTCGAGGACGTCACCGTCCGGTACGGCACCCGCCGGCACGGCACCGTCGCGGTGGACCGGCTGAACCTGACCATCCCGGCCGGACAGGTCGTCGGCCTCGTCGGAGAGTCCGGCTCGGGCAAGTCGACGCTGGCCCGGGCGGCCGTCGGGTTGACCCCGGTCACGGACGGGCGCATCCTGCTCGACGGGGAGCCGGTTCTTCATGGGTGGCAATCACGGCGCGAGAGCTTGCCGAGCGCCCATCGAGCTCGGCGACCCATGCAGATGGTGTTCCAGGATCCCTACTCCTCGTTGGACCCCCGCATGACCGTCGGCGCCTCGATCGCGGAGGCGATGCCGCGCGGCCTGAGCCGGCCCGAGCGGCGGGCCGAAGTCGCCCGGCTGCTCGAACTCGTCGAGCTCGCCCCGGAACGGGCCGAGGTCTACCCGGCCGAGCTCTCCGGCGGGCAGCGTCAGCGGGTCGCGCTGGCCCGGGCGCTGGCCGGTCAGCCGGAGGTCATCATCGCCGACGAGATCACCTCGGCGCTCGACGTGTCCATCCAGGGCACCGTGCTGAACCTGGTCCGCGACCTGCAGCGGCGGATGCGCCTGACCATGCTGTTCATCTCGCACAACCTGGCCGTGGTCCGCTACGTCAGCGACCACATCGCGGTCATGCACCACGGCCGCCTCGTCGAGTCCGCTCCGGCCGACGAGGTACTGACCAACCCGCAGGACCCCTACACCCGGGAACTGCTCGAAGCGGCCGGACAAGGGCCGTACCAGACAAGGAGAAGCCGGTGACCCGACGCCAGCAGATCGAGGACCTGACCGCGCTCGCCCTGCCGGAGCAGCCCGCGCTGTCGCCGGACGGCACACAGATCGTCTACGTGCTGCGGACTTCGGCGCGAGAGCTTGCCGAGCGCCCATATCAGGACAGCGAGGCGGATCGCGCCGCGCGGGCGCTCTGGCGGGTCGGCACCCGCACCGGCGAGCCGGCGCGACTGACCCGCGGCCCCGCCGACTCGTCCCCGGCCTGGTCGCCCGACGGGTCGCGACTGGCGTTCCTGCGTGCCCAGGACGGCCCCGCCCAGGTGTGGCTGCTGCCCATGGGCGGCGGCGAACCGGAGCAGCTGACCACGCTGCCGCTCGGTGCGGGCGCTCCGGTGTGGAGCCCGGACGGCCGCTCGATCGCGTTCGGTGCCCCGGTTGACCTGCACGCGGGTGAGCCGGACGGCTCCGCTCCGATGGTGACGAAGCGGTTGGACTACCGGGTCGACGGCGCCGGCCTGCTCAAGACCATGCGCAAGCACCTGCACGTGCTGGACGTGTCCACAAAGGAGTGTCGCCAGGTCACCTTCGGCGACTGGCACGCCGGCGACCCGGCCTGGTCGCCCGACTCGACCACGCTGGCCTACGCCGCCGCGACCGCTCCCGACGCCGACCTGACCAGCCTGGCCCCTCTGTACACAGTGGACGTCAGCCAGGGCTGGGCCGCGCCGGAGCTGGCCGGACTCGCCGACGGCGTGGCCGGGTCCGCGCTCTGGGCCGACGCGGACACTCTGGTGGTGGTCGGCATGGCCGGCACGCCGGTCGGGCACGCCGGGCTGCTGCGGCTCGGTCGCACGGGCGACGCACCGGCGGTGAACCTGGCCGCCCCGCTGGACCGCAACGTCATGTCGGGCGGACCGGCGTACCCGGGCGGGCTGCCCCAGCTCGCCGCCGACGGCGGCACAGTGGTGTTCTGCGCCCGCGACCGCGGCTGCACCCACCTGTTCGCGGTCTCCGTCCACGGTGGAGCCGTCCGGACGGTGCTCGCCGGGGACGGCCGGGTCGTGTCCGGCCTGTCGGTGGTCGGCGACACCGCGGCCATCGTCCTGGCCACCCCGACCTCGTACGGCGAGGTCGTCACGGTCGACCTGGTCAGCGGGGCGGAGACGGTCCGCACCAGCCACGGCACGCCAGAAGCGGAGCTCTTCGTGCGGCAACCGCGGACGTTCGCCATCTCCGACGGCACCGTCGTCGAGGGCTGGCTCGTCCGCGACCCCGCGGTGACCGGTCCGACCCCGCTGCTGCTCGACATCCACGGCGGCCCGCACAACGCGTGGAACGGCGCGGCCGACGAGGTCCACCTGTACCACCAGGCACTCGCCGCGCGGGGCTGGACCGTGCTCGTCGTCAACCCCCGCGGCAGCGACGGCTACGGCGAGGCGTTCTACAACGGGGCCCTGGGCGCGTGGGGCGAGGCGGACGCGCGCGACTTCCTCGAGCCTCTGGATGCGCTTGTCGCCGAGGGCACGGCCGACCCGCGCCGGCTCGCGGTCACCGGGTACAGCTACGGCGGCTTCATGACGTGCTACCTGACCAGCCGGGACAACCGGTTCGCGGCCGCGGTCGCCGGCGGGGTGGTCACCGACCTCACCAGCATGGCCGGTACCTCCGACGGGGGCCACTTCCTGGCCGCGCTCGAGCTGGGCGGCTCGCCGTGGGCGGTCCGCGAGCGGTACGAGGCGATGTCGCCACTGTCGCGTGTGGACAATGTGACCACGCCGACCCTGATCCAACACGGCGGCGCCGACCTGCGCTGCCCGGTCGGGCAGGCCGAGCAGTGGCTGACCGCGCTGCGCGAGCGGGGGGTACCGGCCGAGCTGGCGCTCTACCCGAACGGATCGCACCTGTTCATCGTCGAGGGTCCGCCGTCGCAGCGGATGGACTGGAACCGGCGGATCGTCGACTGGGTCGAGCAGTACGCCGGCGACGTTTCCGGCCCGCGTCGGCCGCGCGTCGACGGCGGCCACTGGCGGCGCCGGCTGGCCGAGTTGGCCAAGCGCCACAAGGTGCCCGGCGCCCAGCTCGGCATCCTGCGGTTCCGTCCCGGCGCCGAAGACGAGCTGGTGGAGGCCTCCTACGGGCTGCTGAACATCGACACCGGGGTGGAGGCGACCAACGACTCGGTGTTCCAGATCGGGTCCATCTCCAAGGTGTGGACGGCCACGATCGTGATGCAGCTGGTCGACGAGGGCCTGCTCGACCTGGACGCGCCGATCGTCGACGTGCTGCCCGAGCTCCGGCTGGCCGACCCGGACGTGACCAAGAAGGTCACCATGCGGCACCTGCTCACCCACACCAGTGGCATCGACGGCGACGTCTTCACCGACACCGGTCGCGGCGACGACTGCCTCGAGAAGTACGTGGCGCAGCTGAGCGACGTCGCGCAGAACCACCCGCTGGGCGCCACCTGGTCGTACTGCAACTCGGGCTTCTCTCTGGCCGGTCGGGTCATCGAGAAGCTCACCGGTGGCACCTGGGACGAGGCGGTGCGCACCCGCATCGTCGGGCCGCTGGGTCTCAAGCGGACGGTCACCCTGCCCGAGGAGGCGCTGCTGCACCGCGCCGCGGTTGGCCACGTCGACGGTCCCGATGGTCACATGCGGGCGCCGGTGTGGCAGCTGCCGCGCTCGCTCGGCCCGGCCGGGCTGATCACGGCGACCGCGTCGGATCTGCTGGGCTTCGCCCGGATGCACCTGGCCGGCGGCCTCGCGCCCGACGGCACCCGGGTGCTGAGCGAGGCGAGCGCGGCCGCGATGACGTCGTTCCAGGCCGACCTGCCGGACAAGTACGTCCTGGGCGACTCGTGGGGAATCGGCTGGATCCGGTTCGGCTGGGACGGGCATCGGCTGGTCGGCCACGACGGCAACACGATCGGCCAGGCCGCGTTCCTGCGGGTGCTGCCCGAGGCCGGGCTCGCGGTGGCGCTGCTCACCAACGGCGGCAACACCCGCGACCTGTACGAGGACCTGTACCGGGAGATCTTCGCGGAGCTGGCCGGTGTGGCGATGCCGCACCCGCTCACCCCGCCGTCGCCACCGGTCACTGTGGACGCCGCCCGGCACGTCGGCCGGTACGAGCGGGCCAGCGTGATCGTTGAGGTCCTGATCGGTGAGTCAGGCCCGGTGGCACGCACGACGCTGACCGGACCGCTCGCGGCGCTGATGCCGGACCCGACGACCGAGTACGCGATGGTCCCGGTGGCGGAGAACCTGTTCGTCGTCCGCGAGCCGAACACCCAGACCTGGGTCCCGGTGACGTTCTACCAGTTGGCGACCGGCGAGCGTTACGTACACTTCGGCGTACGGGCGACGCCCAAGGTGGACTGACGTGGACCTGTTGCAACAGATGGTGGACGACATCGGCGCCCTCGTGGTCGCCGAGTCGCCCACGGCCGAGGGCGCCGCGGTGGAGCGCTGCGGCGAGGTGGTTTCGGGCATCGGCTCGCGCCTGCTCGGGGCCGAGCCGGAGCGGGTCGTCGTGGACGGCCGGACCCACCTCCGGTGGCGGCTCGGCGACGGGCCGGCGAGGGTCCTGCTGGTCGGCCACCACGACACGGTGTGGCCGCTGGGCTCGCTGGCGACCCACCCGTTCGAGGTGACCGACGGGGTGATGCGCGGGCCGGGCTGCTTCGACATGAAGGCCGGGCTGGTCATCGCGCTGCACGCCGCGGCCGCCCTGCCTCCGGGCACCGCGGTGACGATCCTGTCCACCGCCGACGAGGAGGTCGGCTCGCCGTCGTCGCGGGCGCTGATCGAGGCGGAGGCGGCCGGGAGCGTGGCCGCGCTCGTGCTCGAGGCGTCCGCCGATGGAGGAGCCCTCAAGCTCGAACGCAAGGGCGTCTCGCTCTACACGGTACGGGCGATCGGCCGCGCGGCCCACGCCGGTCTGGAGCCTGAGCGGGGAGTCAACGCGACCATCGAGCTGGCCCATCAGGTGCTCGCGGTGGCCGGGTTCGGTGACGTCTCGCTCGGAACGACGGTCACGCCGACCCTGCTGACATCCGGGACCACGTCCAACACCGTGCCGGCCGGTGGAGAGTTCACTGTGGACGTTCGCGCGCGCGACGTCGCCGAGCAGCAAAGGGTCGACGCCCTGATGCACGGACTGCGTCCTTTGTTGGAAGGGGCGGTGCTGGAGGTCGTTGGCGGGCCCAACCGACCACCGCTGCCGTCGTCCGCGTCCGCCGACCTGTTCGACCGGGCCTGCTCGCTCGCCGCCGAACTGGGGCAGCCGCCGCTGACCGGGGTCGCGGTCGGCGGTGGATCAGACGGCAACTTCACCGCCGGCGTGGGTACGCCCACATTGGACGGACTCGGTGCGGTCGGTGGTGGCGCGCACGCCGACGACGAGCACGTGCTCGTGGCCGAGCTGCCCGGGCGGGTTGCGCTGATCGCCGCGCTGGTGGCCGCGCTGGGGTCGGTCCCGGCCACCAAAACCGCGGCCCGGTCTGGTTCCGACCGACCATGACGAACCCGGAACCGGTCGCGAGCATGGATATCGTGACCCAGCTGATTCGTCCCCGCCCACCGCGGAGCCCGGACGTGGCGGCCGACGCGAGCGACGCGGCCGACGCGGCGGCGACCGCGGCCGGCGTACGGGTCCGGGAGATCGCCGACCTCGACGGGCTGGAGGCGGTGTACCGGCTCTACGACGGCATCTGGCGACCCGACCCCAAGAACCCGCCGGTCACGACCGCGCTGCTGCGGGCCCTGACCAAGGCGGGCAACTACGTCTCCGGCGCGTACGACGACAGCGGCCTGGTCGGCGCCTGCGTCGGGTTCTTCGGGTCCTCCGGGGAGTCGCTCGAACTGCACAGCCACATCGCCGGGGTCTCGCCCCGCGCGTTGGGCCGCAGCGTCGGGTTCGCGCTCAAGCTGCACCAGCGCGCGTGGGCGCTGCGGCGCGGCGTCACGGTCATCGAGTGGACCTACGACCCACTGGTACGGCGCAACGCGTACTTCAACCTGGTGAAGCTCGGCGCGCTACCGGCCGAGTACCTGCCCCGGTTCTACGGCGGCATGGCCGACACCATCAACAACGGCGACGACACCGACCGGCTGCTGGCCCGGTGGGCCCTGGACAGCCCGGAGGTGATCGCGGCCAGCCTCGGCAAGCCGTCGCCCCACGACGCCCAGCGGGAGTTGGCCGCCGGAGCCGTCGTCGCGCTCGGCCGGACCGCGGACGGGGCGCCGGAGCCGGGAACGCTGGACGGGCCGGTCCTGCTCGTCGCCGTACCGCCGGACATCGAGGCCCTGCGCGTCTCGGATCCGGACGTGGCGCGGCGGTGGCGGGTCGCCGTTCGCGACGCGCTCGGGGCGGCGATGGCTGGTGGTGGCCGCGTGGTCGGCTTCGACAAGGCCGGGTGGTACGTTGTCGAGAGGCCTGCATAGTCCACATAGGACGGAGTGAGAGATGAAGCTGAACGGTGTCGAGCTGCGCCGGATCCAGATGCCGCTGGTGGCCCCGTTCCGGACCTCGTTCGGCGTGGAGACCACCCGGGACGTGCTCCTGCTCCGGGTGGCGACCCCGGACGCCGAGGGGTGGGCCGAGTGCGTCGCCATGTCCAACCCGCTCTACTCGTCGGAGTACGTCGACGCGGCCGCCGATGTGCTGCGCCGGTTCCTGATCCCGGCCGTGGCCGCGGTCGGCAACCTCGACGCGACGAAGGTCGGCCCGGCGCTGGCGAAGTTCAAGGGGCACCGGATGGCCAAGGCGGCGCTGGAGACGGCGGTCCTCGACGCCGAGCTGCGCGCGGCCGGGCGGCCGCTCGCCCGTGAGCTCGGCGCGGTCCGCGACACCGTCGACTGTGGAGTGTCGGTCGGCATCATGTCGTCGGTACCCGAGCTGCTGGACACGGTGCAGCGCTACCTCGACCAGGGGTACGTGCGGATCAAGCTGAAGATCGAGCCGGGGTGGGACGTCGAACCGGTACGGGCGGTCCGGGAACGCTTCGGCGACATCTTGCTGCAGGTCGACGCGAACACCGCGTACACCCTGGCCGACGCGCGGCACCTGGCCAAGCTCGACCCGTTCGACCTGCTGCTGGTGGAACAGCCGCTGGACGAGGAGGACGTGCTCGGCCACGCCGCGTTGGCCCGCCTGGTCAAGACCCCGATCTGCCTCGATGAGTCGATCGTCTCCGCCCATGCCGCGGCCGACGCGATCCGGCTCGGCGCCTGCGCGATCGTCAACATCAAGCCGGGCCGGGTCGGCGGCTACCTGGAGGCCAAGCGGATCCACGACGTCTGTGCCGCGCACGGCGTACCGGTGTGGTGTGGCGGGATGCTGGAGACCGGCATCGGCCGGGCCGCGAACGTGGCCCTCGCGGCACTGCCCGGCTTCACCCTGCCCGGCGACACGTCCGGCTCCGACCGGTACTTCAGCACCGACGTCACCGCGCCGTTCGTGCTGGCCGACGGTCAGTTGGCCGTACCGACCGGGCCCGGGATCGGGGTCGAGCCGCTCCCTGACGTGCTGCGCGAGGTCACCACGGCAACGGAGTACGTGTCGACGAACTAGGCTGGCGCGTATGGGCCCCCGAGTGCTGCGCCAGGTCCTGGACGACCTTGGCGCGACCCTGCTCGAGCTGCTCGCCGGCGACGCCGACCGCAAGGACGACATCGGCGGCGTCGCCATTCACGACCCGCTCGACGAGCCGGTGCTCCCCGAACACGCGCTGGTGCTCGGGGTCGGCCTGCGCGACCCGGAGGAGATCGCGCGCCTCCTGGTGTTGCTGGGGCGGTCGGAGGCCGTGGCTCTCGTGGTGCGTTCGCCGCTCACGCCGTCACCCGAGTTGGTCGCGGCGGCGCAGGAGTCCGGTGTCTGCCTGCTGGCGTTGACGCCGGGCGCGTCGTGGGCCCAGCTCGCCGCTCTGTTGCGGGCGTTGCTCGCCGAAGGGGACGTGGGCGACGCCGAACCGGAGACGCTGGGCGGCATGCCGTCGGGTGACCTCTTCGCGTTGGCGAACGCGGTGGCGTCCCTGCTCGACGCGCCCGTCACCATCGAGGACCGCAGCTCGCGGGTGTTGGCCTTCTCCGGCCGGCAGGAGGAGGCCGATCAGTCCAGAGTGGAGACGATCCTCGGCCGCCAGGTACCCGAGCGCTACACGACGCTGCTCACCGAGCGCGGGGTCTTCCGGGATCTCTACCGCAGCGACCAACCGGTCTATGTGGAGCCTCCCGGAGATCCGCTGTCCGACTTCTCGGTGCCCCGGGTCGCGGTCGCCGTGCGGGCGGGCGACGTGGTGCTCGGCTCGATCTGGGCCGCCGTCCACGCGCCGCTCAGCCCGGAACGGACCCAGGCGTTGCGCGACGCCGCCCGGCTGGTCGCGCTGCACATGCTGCGGATCCGGGCCGGTGCCGACGTCGAACGGCGGCTGCGGGCCGACCTGCTCAGCACTGCGCTCGAAGGCGGCATCGGCTCGCGGGAAGCGTTGGGGCGCCTGGGACTGGCCGACCAGCCGGTCGTCGCGCTCGCCCTCGGCGTGCTCGAACCGGCCGGGCCGCGATCGGTCAGTGCCGACGCGGCGCTGGCCGGGGAACGGCAGCGGCTCGCCGACAGCCTGGCCATGCACCTGAGCGCGGTCCACCCGCGGTGCGCGGCGGCGCTGATCGGCGATGTCGCATATGGACTGATCCCGGTGACCACCCTGTCCAGCGACGGCTCCAGTGACGGCGCGGCCCGGGCGGTCCGCATCGCGACCGACTTCCTGGACCGCATCGGCGAGCGCGTGCCGGCCGTTATCGGCATCGGTACGGTCGCGGTCGACGCGGCCGGGGTGGCCGACGCGCGGGCCGGGGCCGACCGGGCGCTGCGCGTCCTGCGCTCGTCCACCGGCGGCCGCCGGCGGGTGGCCCGCCTCGCCGACGTGCACGTGGAGGCCCTGGTGCTGGAGCTGCGCGACCTGGTCGCGGCGCGCGGCGACAAGCCCACCGGGGCGGCCGCCCGGCTGGCCGCCTACGACGTGGCGCACAACACGAACCTGCTGGAGACCCTGCGGGCCTGGCTGGACGCGTTCGGCGACGTGATCGCGGCGTCGGC
>Ga0163163_10001787_pt1 | contig 18120 bp, 16 predicted proteins | sample S65metaG_FD_119766 | JGI IMG/M metagenome (GOLD analysis project Ga0163163, IMG submission 119766) | Switchgrass rhizosphere microbial communities from Kellogg Biological Station, Michigan, USA - S6-5 metaG | ecosystem: Host-associated > Plants > Roots > Rhizosphere > Soil | place: USA... | reverse complement strand
CTGGGACAACATGATCGCGGTCAATGTCACCGCGAACTGGCATCTCATCCGCTGCATGGACGCTCTCCTGCAGCGTGCACAGGCCGGCCGTGCAGTATTCCTGACGTCGGGGGTCGCGCATTTGGGCCGCGCCTATTGGGGCCCATACGCAGCATCAAAGGCGGCGCTGGAGGTCATGGTCCGCACCTATGCCGCCGAAACCGCGACTACGAATGTGCGCGCCAATTTGTTCGGCCCAGGCCCCACGCGGACACGCATGTACCTCGGCGCGTTTCCGGGCGTCGATCCACTGACGCTGCCAACGCCCGAAGAGATTGCCAAGGCAGTGCTGCCGCTTTGCCTGCCGAGTTTCACGGAGTCCGGCAAGCTCTATGACCATCGCGACCGCAGGCTGAAGTCGTTTCAACCTCCGGCCTGATCGCCGCCTTTCTTCCGATCAGTGCTTGCGCTTCGCGCGGCCTTTGTAGGGATTGTCTTTCTCGCGCAACGTCAGGCGGATCGGCGTGCCCGGAAGATCGAAGGTCTCGCGCAAGGAATTCAACAGGTAGCGCTTGTAGGCATCGGGCACGGCATCGGCGCGCGTGCAGAAAACGACAAAGCTAGGCGGACGACTCTTAGCTTGCGTGATGTAGTTCAGCCGCAACGACCGACCCGAAACTGCGGGTGGCGGATGAGCGCTCACGGCATGCTCGAACCAGCGATTAAGTCCACTGGTCGGAATGCGCTTGTTCCACACCTCATAGGCGTCGACAATTGCCTGCATCAACCGGTCGAGCCCTTCGCCGGTGAGACCAGAGACGGCAACCAACGGAACGCCTTTGATCTGCGTAAGTTTCTCCTCAGCCTGCTCGCGCAACTTGCCGATCGCTCCGGCGGTCTTGTCCTTGAGATCCCATTTGTTGACGGCAATGACGATCGCCCGGCCTTCCTGCTCAACCAAGTCGGCAATGCGCTGATCCTGCTCTTCGAAGGCATTTTCAACGTCAAGCAGCACGACCACGACCTCGGCAAAACGGACCGCGTTGAGCGCGTCCGCAACCGAAAGCTTTTCCAGCTTTTCATCGACACGGGAGCGCCGCCGCAGGCCAGCCGTGTCGTAAATCCGAAATTTCTGGCTCTGCCAGACATACTCGACCGCAATTGCGTCCCGCGTGATACCCGCCTCCGGCCCTGTGAGTAGCCGTTCCTCCCCGATCAAGCGGTTGATCAATGTGGATTTTCCCGCATTGGGCCGGCCGACGATCGCGACGCGGATCGGATGAGCGACGTCCGATGCGATCTCGGAAGATTCCGAATCTGCAGGCTCGGGCAGCACTGCGCGCACGGCATCGTAAAGATCGGACATGCCTTCATCGTGCTCAGCCGAGATTGGTATCGGCTCGCCGAGCCCGAGCGCGTAGGCTTCGAGCCGCCCCGCTTCGCCGGACGTGCCTTCACTTTTGTTGGCCACCAGGACGACCGGTTTGCCCGACTTGCGCGCGACATCCGCAAACGCGTGGTCCGCAGGAATTGGTCCGGCGCGCGCATCGATCATGAAGAAGACAGCATCCGCCTGTTCGATGGCGGCTTCCGTCTGGGCACGCATGCGGCCGGACAGACTTTCAGGGGCAGACTGCTCCAGTCCGGCGGTATCGATCACGGTAAAAGTGATGTCGCCAAGTCTGCCTTCCCCCTCGCGCCGGTCGCGGGTGACGCCGGGCTTGTCGTCGACGAGCGCAAGCCGTCGGCCGACCAGCCTGTTGAAGAGGGTCGACTTGCCGACATTGGGACGACCGATAATAGCGACCGTGAATGGCATGAATGGCTGTCCGGCCGCACGAGGCGGCTCAGGCTTTTAGCCTGCTGCACGTTTTAGCGCGAGAAGGTGCCGGGCTGCGGCGACGAAGGCCAGGGTGCCGTCGTGGACTGCCCTTGCGCTGGCCAGGGTGACTGGGCCTGTTGCGGCGCAGGTTGCTGCTCCTGCTGGGGCCACGGCGCCGTTTGCTGCTGCGGTTGGCCGGCAGCCTGGGTGGGTTGCTGCGATGCCGTGCGAGGCTTAGCCGCGCGCTTCGGTTTTGGTTTCGGCTCGGACTCCGCTGCGGCAGCTTTTTTCTCCGCCGCAGCCTCATCCCCGGCCTTGTTCTGTTCAGGCGCGGGAGCCTGCAAGGCTTGCGCCGTTTCCGGTGGCTGTTGCTTGCCTTTCACAATTTCGGGCGGGATTCCCTGCGTAACGCCCGGCACACCCCCGGGAAACAGCTCCTTGCGGTCGCCAGGCAATTTCTTTTTTTCGTTGAGTTTGAAAATATCAAGACTGTCCGGGTCAAAATTCGTACAGCCGGCAAGCGCCGGTATGGCCAGCGCAAGCGTTGCAAGTATTACGATTCGAGAACTTGCGCGCATGCGTTCAGCTCTTTCCATCCGCCGTGATCAATGCCGACAAGACATCGGCACGCGCGCGGACGCCGATCGGGCTTTCGGCATCACCTGCAATCATGTCGATATATTTGCGGGCAGCGATGAAGTCGTGGTTTCGCCATGCCGACAAAGCAAGCAGTTCGCGCGCAGTGTGACGAAAACTTCGCGTCGGTTCGGCAACCGGGTCGAGCCGGCGTCGTATGTCAGCCAATGGCGCCGTGTCGACGAGCAACAATCCTGCACGCACAGCGGCCAGATCCTGCCAGATGGGTCCGAGCGAAGCATCCGTAGAAATTTCGTCGTAGGCTTTCACGGCATCTGCCGGCTTCGATTGGGCGAGCGTACCGGCCGCGCGCATACGCGCGAGCACGCGATAGCCAGCGGGCGCTTCGGCTGCCACCTTCGCGAACGCCGCTTCAGCCTCGGCCTGCTTGCCTTCCTCGTTCAGCGTGATGGCCGCCTCAAATTCCGCGCCCGCGGCAGCGGCCTTCTTTGCAACCCAATATTCGTATCCGCGCCAGCCAGCCATGCCGGCGACGATCAGGACGGCGAGAGCGATCAAGTAGATGCTGTAGCGATCCCACAGCTTCTTGAGCTGCTCGCGCCGGACTTCTTCGTCCACTTCATGAAAAATATCGGCCACGATGGTTCCCGACCCGTCCTGGCCCATCCCCCGGGCCCCAATTGCGCCGTAACCTACCGATGTGGCGCACCTAAGGCAAAGCCAAAGGCCGCAATCGTTAATATTTCAGCACCTTAGGCCTTCTTGCCTTTCATCGGATAGACGTGGTCCGGCCCGGGAAAAGTGCGCGCGCGAACCTCGGAGGCGTAGTCAAAAATTGCCTTTTCGATGCCCGGACCGAGTGCGCCGTAGCGCTTGACGAATTTCGGGACACGCGGCGAAAGGCCGAGCATGTCCTCGAGCACGAGGATCTGACCATCGCAGGCTGGGCTGGCACCGATACCAATAGTCGGGATCGCCACTGCAGCGGTAAGTTTGCGTGCGAGCGGTTCCGCAACCGCTTCAATCACGATCGAAAACGCGCCCGCCTGTGCAACCGCAATAGTGTCTTCCTCGATCCGGGCCCAATCGGCCTCATCCCGCCCCTGCGCCCGGAACGAGCCGATCGTGTTGATCGCCTGAGGCGTCAATCCGACATGCGCCATGACAGGGACGCCGCGTTCGGCGAGAAATCGGATCGTTTCCGCCATGCGCTTTCCGCCCTCGACCTTGATCGCGCCGCAACCTGTTTCCTTCAGCACGCGCGCGGCGTTCATGAACGCCTGCTCTTTTGATTCCTCATAAGAGCCGAATGGCATATCGACGACGACAAGGGCGCGCCGCGAACCGCGCATCACTGCATGGCCCTGCAAAATCATCATATCGAGCGTGACCGGAACGGTTGTCTCCATTCCGTGCATCACCATACCGAGTGAGTCACCTACCAAAATGACGTCGCAATATTTGTCGACGAGACGCGCTGTATGCGCGTGATAGGAGGTAAGGCACACGATGGGCTCGCCGCCTTTGCGCGCAAGAATGTCGGGCGCGGTAACCCGCCTGATCTCATCCTGAGTCGACACGCATTACCTCCCGAACACCGGTACGCCGATCACGTAAGGATGGAACCAGAAGCCGAGCACAAGGAAAACGGCGGCTCCGAGAACGACGACAATGATGTCATTCGTCCAGCCTTCCGGAGCAGGGTTCGCTGCGGCGCCAATGTCGCCACGGCGCTTGGCAGCAATACGCGCATAGATACCCCACGCGAGAAACGTCCCAAACAGCAGGATGGAACCGAGATCGCCATTCGACAGCAGATGCGCCAACGCCCAGGTCTTCACCCCGGCCAGCATAGGATGCTTGAGCCGTGTCCTGATGTGGCTTGGAATGAACGCGGCGACAATGAAGATCATCGCGAACAGCACCAGACCAACGGTGATATGCCGCATGAAAGCGGGAGGCGACCAGAGCTGGATCAGGTCATGAGCGCGATATTGCGCGTAGCCCCAAGTGATCAGCGCAAGGCCCGCGAGCGAAACAATCGCGAAGAGGCCGCGGTATAAGGGCAATCCTACCCGCTCGATGACGCTGGCGCGCGTCTCGCGAAACGAAACGAACACATGCGTGGCGAGGAAAACCGCCAGACCGACAATGAGAATGCCTAAACCCATGTTACACTCGCGTTAGATTGTCGCCGCAGTAGAGGATAGCGGCACTCAATGCAAGCCGATCCCAAATAGGTCGCAGCTCAGTGCTTTCAATATATCGATATCGGCTTCCGAAGTATGCCGTCACAGCGCTTTTGGTTTTATTCGCGGCCGGGACGCCTGCCCCGGCGCAGGATTGGCCGGGGAAAACGGTACGAATTGTCGTGCCGTTTGGTGCGGGATCGACGCCCGACATCGTGGCGCGGCTGGTGGCGGATGGCCTGCAGCATAAATATCCCGCCAGCACGTTTGTCGTAGAGAACAAACCCGGCGCGAGCGGCAACCTCGGCACCGACGCGGTCGCAAAGGCTACGCCCGACGGCTCGACCATCGGCGTGAGCATAGGCGGCCCGCTCGCCATCAACACACTTTTGTTCGCGAAACTTCCCTACGATCCTCATAAAGATATCGCCCCGATCACTCAGCTGGTCACGCAGCCAAGCGTGCTCGCGGTCAACCCAGGCCTTGGTGTCAGTTCCGTTGCCGAGCTTGTTTCGCTGCTGAAAAAGAACCCAGGCAAATACAATTTCGCTTCCATTGGAAACGGCTCCTTGTCTCATCTCGCGATGGAAGCAATCGCTATCAAAGCCGGCACGCAACTCGTGCACGTGCCCTATGCGAGTTCGCCGCAGGCCGTCACCGCGGTTATCCGAAATGACGCCCAGATGGCCTGTCTTCCGGCGATTGCTGTCACGCCGCAGGCCAAAGCCGGTGCCGTCAAAATTCTTGCCGTTTCTACGGCCCACCGCTCGCCATATTTGCCGGATGTTCCGACTCTCAAGGAGGCCGGCATCGACGTGGAGGCCGATGCCTGGAACGGCTTGATCGCGCCGGGAGGCACCCCGAAGTCGATCGCCGAGAAGGTCAGCAAGGATGTTTCCGAGATCATCATGCAGCCGGCTGTGCGCGAAAAACTGGCCAGCCAATTGATGGAGCCGGTCGGCTCTTCGCCGGACGCCTTACGCGCGCGAATGGAGGGCGAAATTGCCCGCTGGGCGCCGGTGATCAAGGCTGCGAACGTGAAAATAAACTAGGTTGCCGCGCGGTCTTTCACGTCCTTGATATCGGCAAATGACATCCCGGGGGCGCGCTCTTGCGTATAGTCCAGAATGAATTGGTTGCGCGCCATGAATACCTTGTCGCCATCGAGGTCTTCCGCACAACTTGAGTAGTTGGCCTGAACGAACTCTTCGAGCTTCTTGCCGTCGTCCGAGGAGATCCACCGCGCCAGTTGAAACTCAGGCCGCTCGAAGCCGACGTCGAGGCCGTATTCCTCCGATAGCCGGACCTTCAATACGTCGAGTTGCAGCGGCCCGACAACGCCGACCAGCGCAGGCGCACCATCAAGCGGCCGGAACACCTGCACGACTCCCTCTTCCGCCATCTGCTGCAGCGCTTCTTTGAGTTTCTTGGCCTTCATCGGGTCGCCCAGCTTTACGCGACGCAGGATTTCGGGGGCGAAATTCGGAACGCCGAGAAATGCAATGTCCTCGCCTTCAGTGAGAGTGTCGCCGATGCGCAGCGTTCCATGATTGGGGATGCCAACGACATCGCCGGCATAGGCCTCCTCCGCAAGCGCGCGATCCTGCGCAAAGAAGAATTGCGGCGTAGACAGCGTCAATGGCTTTGCGGTGCGCGTGAGTTTCGCTTTCATGCCGCGCCTGAGTTTCCCCGAGCAAAGTCGCGCGAACGCAATCCTGTCACGGTGGTTTGGATCCATATTCGCCTGAATCTTGAAGACGAAGGCCGTCATCGCATCTTCGTGCGCATCGACCGTCCTGGCGTTGGAGACCTGTGCGCGCGGCGCCGGTGCGAAGGACGCGAGCGAATCCAGCAGATCTTTGACGCCGAAATTCTTCAATGCCGAGCCGAAAAATACAGGTGTCAGATGGCCCTCGCGAAATGACTTGAAGTCGAATGTCCGGCAGGCTTCCTTTATCAGTGCGAGCTCATCGGCAATCGCCTTCGGATCGAGCATGGAATTTTTAGTTGCAAGTCCAGGCAGGTCGAGCGCTTGCCGCTCGACCGTTTTTCCGTCCTCCCCGACAAGGCGCATCTCACCTGTCGACAGTTCGTAGGTTCCGGCGAAATCCCGGCCACGGCCAATCGGCCAGGTCATCGGCGTAGTGTCGAGCGCCAGCGTCTTTTCGATCTCGTCGAGCAACTCGAATGGATCGCGGCTTTCGCGGTCCATCTTGTTGATGAACGTGATAATCGGAATGTCGCGAAGCCGGCAGACCTCGAAAAGCTTGCGTGTTCGTGCCTCGATGCCCTTGGCGGCGTCGATCACCATGACTGCGGAGTCGACGGCGGTGAGCGTCCGGTAGGTGTCCTCCGAGAAGTCTTCGTGGCCCGGCGTGTCGAGCAGATTAAAGACCCGCCCGTCATAGTCGAATGTCATCACCGACGTGACGACAGAAATGCCGCGTTCGCGCTCGATCGCCATCCAGTCTGAGCGTGTCGAGCGGCGATCCCGCTTTGCTTTGACTTGACCAGCGAGATTGATGGCCCCGCCGAACAGCAGCAGCTTTTCTGTCAGGGTCGTTTTGCCAGCGTCCGGATGCGAAATGATCGCGAATGTGCGCCGCCGGTCGACCTCGGCCGCAAGCGCGGTCGCCGGAGTCGAATCGGACGTGGTCATCGGCTTGTTCATGGGGCGCATGTGGCAGGGAAAGCGGGCAGGATCAAGGGTGCGGCCCGGCAAAACCGCCGGTGAGACTGCCCGGCTTGTGCCTCGTTACTTAGCCCAAAGTTGCTGCGTACTGCTCCGGCTTGAAGCCAACCAGCAATTTGCCCCTGCCCGCCTCCAGGACGGGCCGTTTGATCATCGAAGGCTGCCTGAGCATCAGGCTGAGGGCTTTTGCCTGGGTGATGCCGTCCTTCTCCTTGTCAGGGAGCTTCTTGAAGGTTGTTCCTGCGCGGTTGAGCAACGTCTCCCAGCCGACCTTCTTTGCCCACTGCTCGAGCTGCGCCCGCTCAATGCCCGCTGTTTTATAGTCGTGGAACGCATAATCGACGCCATGCTTGTCGAGCCAGGCACGCGCCTTCTTCATCGTGTCACAGTTCTTGATGCCGTAGATGGTGACCGACATGTCTACTCCCACTCGATCGTGCCCGGCGGCTTCGAGGTCACATCGTAGACGACGCGGTTGACGCCTTTGACTTCGTTGATGATGCGCGTCGCGACCGCACCCAGGAAATTCATGTCAAAGGGATAAAAATCGGCGGTCATACCATCGGTCGAAGTCACCGCGCGCAGTCCAACGACATAGTCGTAAGTTCGCCCATCGCCCATGACTCCGACCGTCTTGACCGGCAAGAGCACAGCAAAGGCTTGCCAGATGTCGTCGTATTGTCCGCTGCGGCGGATCTCCTCGATATAGATCTCGTCCGCGAGGCGCAGAATGTCGAGCTTCTCGCGCGTGATCGGTCCTGGACAGCGAATAGCAAGACCGGGCCCGGGAAATGGATGCCGCCCGACAAAGGCTTCGGGCAGGCCAAGCTCCCGGCCAAGCGCCCTCACTTCGTCTTTGAAGAGCTCCCGCAAGGGCTCGACCAACTTCATGTTCATGCGCTCGGGCAAGCCGCCGACATTGTGATGTGACTTGATGGTGACCGACGGACCGCCCGTGAACGAAACGCTTTCGATGACGTCGGGATAGAGCGTTCCCTGGGCAAGAAACTGCGCGCCTCCGACTTTCCTGGCTTCCTGTTCGAAGACATCGATAAAGAGCTTGCCGATGGTCTTGCGCTTATGCTCGGGATCCTCAACGCCGGCAAGCGCCTTGAGGAATGTTTCAGAAGCATCCACGTGCACCAGCGGGATGTTGTAGCTGTTGCGAAAAAGCATCATCACCTTCTGCGCTTCAGCGAGGCGCATGAGACCATGATCCACAAGCACGCACGTCAATTGGTCGCCGATCGCTTCATGGATCAGCACGGCTGCGACTGCGGAATCGACGCCCCCCGACAGGCCGCAGATCACGCGCCCCGTGCCGACCTGCTTGCGGATTTTTTCAATCGACTCCTCCTTGAAGGCACGCATGGTCCAGTCGCCCTTGAGGCCGGCAATCTTGCGTACGAAGTTGCGCAGGATCGCTGCCCCGTGCGGCGTGTGCATCACCTCCAGGTGGAATTGCGTGGCATAAAATTTGCGCTTGTCATCGCCGATGATCGCGATCGGCGCATTTGGTGACGTGCCGAAGACATGGAAGCCCTGCGGCAGCTTCGTCACGCGATCACCATGGCTCATCCACACCGGATATTTTTCGCCCTTGCGCCAGACGCCCTCGAAGAGTGGTGACTCTTCGGTAACCGTCACCTCGGCACGGCCGAATTCACGATGATGCCCACCCTCCACCTGGCCACCCAACTGGTGCGCCATCGCCTGCTCGCCGTAACAAATGCCAAGCACCGGTATTCCGGCCTCATAGATGGCTTTAGGTGCAAGCGGCGCGTTCTTGTCGAGAATCGAAGCGGGACCGCCGGACAGGATGACCGCCTTCGGCCTCATCTCGCGGAAAGCGGCCTCGGCTTTTTGGTAGGGAACGATTTCGGAATAGACCTTCTCTTCCCGCACCCGGCGCGCAATGAGCTGGGTTACCTGGGAACCGAAATCGACGATCAGAACCTTGTCATGCATGGACGGTCGATGTGCCCCGAAATGGCCGACTCGGGCGCGCAAGGGCCGTTCGGGGCGGCTTTTTGCGGGCTTTGGGCTTGGAGGTCAAGTGTCCACGATCGGGGTAACCCAATGTTAGCGCCGAACATGCTTAGAAAATGCTCCCGATCCCATTTGTTCACAACTGCCAAGCCGCAAGACCATGGCTTTCGAAACCGAGCGCATGAGATTACCGGCCGCATTGCGCGGCCGCACCGATCGTCGCGCGAAGCTGTTTCGCGAGAGCCTCGGTGGCGCGGTGGAACGCCACATCCTCGGTCTAGCCTGGGCGCTAAGCCCGACACGAATCCGCGGGCTGCCAAATGTGATCCGGCTGTGCTTCGACGAGTTTCTGGCGCCCGACTATGCGCTGCCCGATCCGGAGCGAGCTTTTGATAGTCCGTCCGGCCTTGCCGGCATTGTGCACGACCTAAGCGTACCGACGCTGTTAACCGCGTATCGCCGCGGTCTCTATCCTTTCGCCCACATTGCGCCGCTGAAGTGGTGGTCGCCGCCGGCGCGTTCGGTTCTCTTCTTCGATGAGCTGCACATCGCGAGGCGGCTGCGCCGGCAAATGCGTCAGGACAACTATACGGTCACGCTTGACCGCGACTTCGAGGCCGTCATCGCCGCCTGCGCGGGCCAACGGGACGGCCGTTGGCGGCTGACGTGGATCACGCCGCGTGTCATGCGGGCCTTTGCCGATTTGTTTGATGCCGGCTATGCGCATTCGTTCGAAGTCTGGAACGGGCGCGGTGAACTGGCCGGCGGCGGTTATGGTCTTGCGCTCGGCCGGACCTTCATCACCGAGTCACAGTTCTCGCGGGAGCCCAATACATCGAAAATGGGATTCACTGCGCTGAACTGGCAGCTCGCACACTGGGGCTTTGATTTCAACGACGGCAAGCTCATGACGCCGACCTGTCACGGCATGGGCTTCCGGGAGATCCCGCGCGATGAATATCTTCGCCGGCTCACCCAGGCCGAACGGCACCCAGAAAAGCCGGGTCGATGGCAAATTGAAACCGACTTCAAGATGGTTGCCGACTGGCAACCGGCTTAGTGCCGGCCGTTATCGACGACATTCCCAAGCAGCGGAATCGTCGAAATCCATTTGCCAAGCCGCGAGCGGCCGGACTCCCCGGTCTTTGTTTCCGTGGTGGCGATCGTTTCTGCAGAAGGGATCGATCCCGGTGGAACCGGATGATCGAGATCCTTTGGCTGCACCGCATTTTGCTGCGCCGGTGCCGGAGCGATGGAGACAGGCGGGGGTAAAGTCGGCGCGACAGCAGGTGCGGGCGTCGCGGCCGCCGCAGGCACCGATGCTGTTGTATTGGATGGCGCAGTGGGGACCGGCGCGGACGGTTCTGCGTCACGTTGCGCCGGCCGCGCGGATGGTTGCGGCATCGGGCGGGGCTTGGTGCTCTCGACAGGTCGCACATCCGGCTGGTGCGTCACCAGCGCCTGGCGAACCGCGTCGAGCCATTGGGTATCAGACACGGCGGAGTCCCGGCGGGCATTTTGTGCGGCAGGAGCCTGACCGTTTGCGGTGGCCTGCTTGGGTGTTGCTTGCGGCCGCGGTTCGACTTTGTGGACCAGTTCCTTCGGCGCAGCGTCGGTGGGCTGAACTTGGGTTGCAGCCGGCGCCGCGGCAGGCGGGGACGATTTTTCCGCCGCCAGCAAGGCCTTGAACGCCGCGGTCGCCTCAGGATCAACGGCGGCGCAGGTCTTCTCAAAACTCTCGACGTCGCGGCGCACAAGAATGCGCCTGGTGGACGCGTCGACGCCTTTGTCGAGCATTGCAATAATGCCGCTGCGTAGACTCTGGCATGTCGTCTCGGGAGAAAAATTCGCGCGGTAGAACGTGTAGGCGCTTCCGATGCCGACCGGAACAGCGAGCAGCGAACCGACCATCTGGATCACGGTCACGAAGCGCGCCACCCTCGGCGGCTTTGATCGTGGATTGGCTTCAAGATTGACGGGCGCAATATCGCGCGCGTCCCCATGAAATGGCGGATCGCGCCTGGCGACAAGCATGGAAATCCCCAAAAAAAATCCCGCGGTTCCATAGACACGCGATCATCGCGGAGAAAATGGGCCCGGATTGGGGCACAATCGGGGAATTCCGTTATCTATCCCTTACCGATCGTTACAGATCAGGCGCCCCGCCGCAGGAGGGCGACGAAAAACCCGTCGGTACCGGTCAGTCGTGGCGTCATCAATATGCCCTCTCCGGACAATCGGGCTGCCTTTGAAAACACGAGAGCGCGCTCGCCCAAGGCCTGCGCCACCGTACCGGGCGCCTCGGTCACAAACGAAGGGTGCCGTCCCAGAAATGCCCGCACCTGGGCGCCATTTTCCTCCTCCAGCACCGAGCAGGTAATGTAGGCAATGCGGCCATCCGGCTTGAGCAAAGCCACTGCCCGATCCAGCACCTCCGCCTGCTCCTTCTGGCGTTGCTCGAGCGCGCCTGGCCGCATTCGCCATTTGGCGTCGGGGTTACGCCGCCAGGCCCCAGTGCCCGTGCATGGCGCATCGATAAGAACGAGGTCCATGCGTCCCGAGAGGTCGTCAATTTCACCGCCAACGGATTTTGGGGAGCGCACCTGAACATTCCGCGCGCCCGAGCGCTTGAGCCGATCATGGATCGGGGCGAGCCGGCGCTTGTCGTCGTCAGTTGCAAAAATTTGGCCCTTGTTCTGCATCATGGCAGCCAGAGCAAGTGTTTTGCCGCCGGCGCCTGCGCAGAGGTCGACGACTTGCTCGCCGGGTCTGGCACCTGAAAGCATTGCAGCCAGTTGCGACGCCTCGTCCTGAACCTCCACCAGGCCCTTGATAAACGCCGGCTCGGCATGAACAGCGGGGCTTTTCGCATCAGCTGACAACCGAACCCGCAGACCCCAAGGTGACCATTGCACCGGCTCGGGATTGAGATCCGACAGCGCCGCCGCAACGGTGTCGATCTCTGCTTTCAAAGTATTGACGCGCAGATCAAGCGGTGCGCGGGAGGCAAGCGCCGCCCCCTCCTCCGCCCGAGCGTCCCCGAATGTACGTTCGAAATAAGGATCCAGCCATTGCGGATAGTCGCCGGCGACGTAAGGCGGCGCACTTTCGATCTCACCGACCTCAAGATGCTTACGCTCCTCGTCACTCAGCTTCTGCGGCGCGTATTTCGATCCGTCAGCGAGGTTCGCAATTGCCTCAGCATCGAAACCACGCTCGCGCTTGAGCATGCCCAGAAGAATGGCGCGCGAACTCTCGGCCTGCATGATGAATGCGCTCGACGCCCGCCGTCGCAGCGCGTCGTATACAAGCCCGGCGATCGCCGCACGATCGCCCGAGCCGGCGTAACGATGGGTAAGACCCCAGGACTTGAGAGCGTCAGCGGCCGGACGGCGCTCACTCTCAATTGATGCGAAGACGTCGATGGCTGCGGCGAGCCGCGCTGCCGGTGTCATGGCAGAGCGAGGAGGATGCGCACGATATAGATCAACCACATGATGACCAGGACCAGCGCCCCTATCCCGTAGAAACCACCCCGGACGCGCACATTGTTGCTGGTCACGTGCACCAGCGCCTGCATCCATCGCGTAACAACAAAGATCCAGGCGAGGACGACGAAGAGAAGATCGGCATGATGCGTGATTATCTCAAGGATGGTCAGCACATAGAATAGGACGGGCAATTCGAATTGGTTAGAAAATGAATATGCAAACTGACTGGCTCGCACTGGCCAGTTCGGTTCACGTAGTGCGATGTCCTCGAACCGGGTTTCGCCGCGATGCAGCGACGACGTCCGGCAGTACATCATGCCGAACATCACGGCAAAGGTGAGCAACACCTCGACAAACAAGGGCAATAAGACAAACTGAATGGACATGCCCAATGCTCCCGTAGCGGCAAGGATAACTAAACCCGGCTCGGATAGTTCGGGCTCTCACGGGTAATTGTCACATCGTGGACGTGGCTCTCGCGCAACCCCGCCCCGGTGATGCGAATGAACTCAGCCTTCTTGTGCATTTCCGTAAGATCTTTCGCGCCTACATAGCCCATGGCGGCGCGCAGTCCGCCGGCAAGTTGGTGAAGAACGGTCGCGGCCGCACCTTTGTACGGCACCTGACCTTCGACGCCCTCGGGAACCAGCTTGAGTGCATCCTTGATGTCCTGCTGAAAATAACGGTCTGCCGAGCCACGCGACATCGCGCCGACCGATCCCATGCCGCGATAGGTCTTGTACGACCTGCCCTGATAGAGAAAGACCTCGCCCGGCGTCTCGTCCGTGCCCGCGAGCAGCGAGCCGACCATCGCACAATCGGCGCCCGCCGAAATAGCTTTTGCGAGATCGCCGGAATACTTGATGCCGCCGTCTGCAATCACCGGTGTGTTGGATGCTTTTGCAGCATCAACGCAGTCCATGATTGCCGTCAGCTGCGGTACGCCAACGCCGGCTACGATCCGCGTCGTGCAAATCGAGCCCGGGCCAATGCCGACTTTGATGGCGTCTGCTCCGCAGTCGATCAGCGCTTTGGCACCCTCGCTGGTCGCAACGTTCCCGGCGACGACCTGCACCTTGTTCGATTGGCGTTTGATGCGGCTCACAGCGTCGAGCACATACTTCGAATGACCGTGGGCCGTATCGACCACAACCAGATCGACGCCGGCTGCGATGAGCGCCTCGGTGCGCGCGAAGCCCTTGTCGCCAACGGTCGTCGCGGCGGCAACACGAAGCCTGCCCTGTTCATCCTTGCAGGCGTTCGGATTGGCAACCGCCTTTTCGATATCTTTCACCGTGATGAGGCCGACACAACGATACTGCGCATCGACGACCAGAAGCTTCTCGATGCGATTCTGATGGAGAATGCGTTTGGCCTCCTCCTGACCGACGCCTTCCCGCACGGTAATGAGCTTCTTGGTCATCAGATCCGACACGGGTTGCCGTGAATCGGTGGCAAAGCGGACGTCGCGGTTGGTCAGAATGCCGACCAGCTTGCCCGGCTGCGAACCGACCGAGCGCTCGACCACCGGAATGCCGGAAATGTGGTTGTCGCTCATCAAATCGAGCGCTTGCTGGAGCGTTGAATCCGGTTCAATCGTGAGCGGATTTACGACCATGCCGGACTCGAATTTTTTAACCTGACGTACCTGTGCTGCCTGCACGTCCGGATCCATGTTTCGGTGAAGCACGCCGATCCCGCCCGCCTGCGCCATGGCAATCGCCATCTGCGCCTCAGTAACCGTGTCCATCGCCGATGCAATGATCGGAATGTTGACGGGAATAGAGCGCGTGATGCGCGAGCGGATATCGACGTCGGCCGGTAAAACTTCCGACAGGCCGGGCTTTATCAGCACGTCGTCAAAAGTGAGCCCTTCGCGCGGGCTTGAATTATTTTTTCCGGCCATCGCCAACTCCGTCTTGCCCCAAAAAGGCAGTTCAGACCGGCCGGCAGGGGTTAAAAATGCCCGTTGCGAGGGGGTTCCTCGCCTGCGTCACGGCCCGCTTTTGGGTTGGCGTGGGTCGATAGCACGGGATCGCCCCGATTCCTAGCGCAATCGCGGATGGCTGTTATGAAGTCGTAAACGCGACCGAGCCTTCTTTCCGCCGCCGCTTTACGCTTCAAGACCCCCCTTCAATGACGCCTAAATCCCGATCGGTTTTCCATGCCCCGTGACCGCATTGTCCCGCTGATCATCGCGGTCGCGTTGTTCATGGAAAATATGGATTCGACCGTGATCGCCACGTCCTTGCCGGCGATTGCGGCGGACATCGGGACCAACCCCCTTGCTCTCAAGCTGGCAGTGACCTCGTATCTGCTCTCCCTGGCGATCTTTATCCCCGCGAGCGGGTGGACTGCGGACCGGTTCGGCGCCCGCACCGTATTTCGCGCAGCCATTGCCGTTTTCGTACTCGGCTCGATCGGATGTGCGTTGTCCAGTTCGCTGACCGATTTCGTTATCGCGCGCATCGTGCAGGGCATGGGCGGCGCGATGATGACACCGGTTGGACGCATGGTGCTGGTCCGCACCATCAGCAAGCGTGAGCTCGTCGGAGCCATGGTCTGGGTGACGACGCCGGCACTTGTCGGCCCCGTGCTTGGCCCACCGATCGGCGGATTCATCACAACCTACGCCACGTGGCACTGGATCTTCATCATCAACGTCCCGATCGGTCTGCTCGGCATCCTGCTCGCGACACGTTACATTCCCGACGTGCGTGCCGAGGAGGATGAACGCTTCGATATCGTCGGAATGGTCCTTGCCGGCCTGGGCATCGGCGGAATGGCATTTGGCCTTTCCGTGCTCGGCCTCAACTTCCTGCCTTGGACTGTCGTAGCGGGGCTTGTTTTTGGCGGCGCCTGCTTTTTTGCCGCCTATCTCGCGCATGCTCGCAGCATTGACAACCCGGCGCTGGACCTTTCGCTGTTCCGCATTCCGACATTTTTCGCGAGCGTCTGCGGCGGCTTCATCTTCCGGCTCGGGCTCGGTGCACTGCCGTTCCTTCTGCCGCTGATGCTTCAAATCGGGTTCGGCATGACGCCGTTCCAGTCCGGAATGATCACCTTCGCCACCGCGCTCGGCGCCATGGGAATGAAGTGGGCGACAACGAACATTCTGCGCCGCTTCGGCTTCCGCAATATACTCGTGGTCAACTCCATCATCAGCGCCGCTTTTCTAGCGGTTTGTGCCGCATTTACGGTAGCGACGCCCGTTTGGGTAATGATGTTCCTGCTTTTCATCGGCGGATTTTTCCGTTCGCTGCAATTCACCAGCATCAACACCATCGCCTATGCAGACGTAGAGGCCCGGCGCGTCGGCCGGGCGACGGCCTTGGTCAGCGTCGCGCAGCAGCTTGCGGTCTCATCGGGTGTGGCCGTGGGCGCGCTCGCAGTTGAGCTCACAGTCCACTTCAGGGGAAGCAATACACTGCAAGCAGCTGATTTTCCGCCCGCTTTTTTGGCTGTCGCAGCGATTTCGGCGCTTTCAGTTCTCATCTTTGCCCGCTTGCCGCCGGAAGCCGGCGCCGAAATGGCCGACCGGCTTCCGACTCCTGCCGAGCCATCCGACCAGCGCGCCGGCTAGACCCCTTGGCTAGCGCCGCGAAATCCACTTGCGAGCAGATAGAGTTCGGCTGAGTCGGCCCGGCTTGCGGCCGGTTTCACGTGCTTGACGGTCTTGTAATCGCGCTTGAGCGACGCCAGCAGTTCAGCCTCTGTGCCGCCTTGCAGCACCTTTGCAAGAAAGCTGCCGCCGGGAGCCAGCACCTCCCTGGCAAAATCCGCGGCTGCTTCCACCAATGCCATGATCTTCAGATGATCTGTCTTGGCGTGACCGGTTGCGTTGGCCGCCATATCAGACATCACCACGTCGGCCGGACCCCCGATCATTTTCTTGAGCTTTGCAGGCGCGCCTTCGTCAAGGAAATCCAAACCGGCAAACTCAACACCGGATATCGGATCCATCGGTAAAATATCGATCGCGATAACGAAACCGTGCTCCGGAGCTCCTACACGTCGGGCGGCGACCTGGCTCCACCCGCCCGGCGCTGCGCCGAGGTCGACCACCCGCGCGCCCTTCCTTAGAAAATGCGATCGATCGTCGATCTCCATCAATTTGTATGCGGCGCGCGAACGCATGCCCTCACGCTTCGCCCGCGCCACGTAAGGATCGTTGAGCTGACGTTCCAGCCAAATTTTCGACGACTGCGAGCGACTTTTTCCGCCGCGGACCCGAACCTTGAGCTGGCGCGGCCCGCTGCTCTTGCCGCGCCCCGTCACGACGGTGCAGCCTGGCTGTTACCTCCCCAGGCGCCGTCCTCCCGCATCATCTGCACCAGCATACCTTCGCGCAGACCGCGGTCGGCGACTCGCAAGCGCGGACAAGGGAACGCACGACGAATTGCTTCAAGGATCGCACAGCCCGCAAGCACGAGATCGGCCCGTTCGGCGCCTATGCATGGACTCGCAACGCGATCTTCATAGGTCATCGTCAGCAACCGCTCGACAACTGCGTTGATTTCTCCCGCGCTCATCCAGCAGCCGTCCACGCGATTGCGATCATAACGTTTCAGGTTGAGATGCACGCCGGCGATGGTGGTAACCGTGCCCGATGTCCCGAGCATATGAATTCCTTCAGCCTCGCCGCCGCCGTGCTCGCGCACGAATGGAGCAATTAGCCCGGCAACTTCCAGAACCATGGCGTCGTAACATTCACGCGTCACCGTCACGCCGCCATAGCGCTCCGCCAGCGTCACTACGCCGTGCGGCACGGAGATCCAGCCACGGATCTGAGGCAATGGCGGGCCGCAGCGGCTGCGTTGTGAGCGTTCGAGTCTCACGAGTTCCGACGAACCGCCGCCGATATCGAACAGCACGGCGCCGGGGGCATGAGGATCGATCAGTGGCGTACAGCCGGTCGCGGCCAAGCACGCCTCGGTCTCGCGGTCGATTACCTCGAGCTCAAGCCCAAGTTCGTCTGACACGCGATCCAAAAACTCGGCGCCGTTTTCGGCCGTCCGGCATGCTTCGGTTGCAATCAGGCGGGCGCGGGTAACGCCCTTGTTTTTCATTTTGTTGCGGCAGATGGCCAAGGCCGCTATGGCGCGGCTGATCGCAGCCTCGCTCAGGCGACGAGACGACGAGACGCCCTCGCCAAGGCGCACGATCCGGGAGAATGCGTCGACGACGCGGAAGCCATCGCCTGAGGGTCGCGCTACCAACAACCGGCAATTATTGGTCCCGAGATCGAGTGCGGCATAAGTCGCCCCACCCCGGTCATTGCCGAAGCGACCATTGGCTCGTCCAGGCGACCGCCGACCCCACCGGGCCCGCGGCGGCGGCGCCCGATCGATAGCAGGGTCG
>Ga0163163_10001786_pt1 | contig 18125 bp, 16 predicted proteins | sample S65metaG_FD_119766 | JGI IMG/M metagenome (GOLD analysis project Ga0163163, IMG submission 119766) | Switchgrass rhizosphere microbial communities from Kellogg Biological Station, Michigan, USA - S6-5 metaG | ecosystem: Host-associated > Plants > Roots > Rhizosphere > Soil | place: USA... | reverse complement strand
TGCGAGTAATGAATGCCGCGGGCCGCGCCGTCACCGCCACGCGGGAGAGGCTCAACGCCCGCCAAGCGCTGGTGATCGCACAGGTCGGTCTATCCCTCATGCTACTTGTTGGAGCGCTCCTCTTCGTGCGCACTCTGCGCAACCTGCTGGTTCTCGATCCCGGTTTTCAGCGCGAGGGTGTCCTGATCGTCGACATCGATCACACGCGTCTGAATATTCCTCCCGCCGAGCGCATTCAATTCCGCGATAGGTTGCTGGAGCAGGTGCGTGCAGTCCCGGGTGTCGCCGCTGCAGCAGGAACATTTATTGTTCCGGTCAGCGGCAGCGGCTGGAACAACAACGTCATCTTCAACGGCAAGCTCAACGACAAGAATGTCAATATGGACAACGTCAGCTCCGGGTACTTCGCAACCATGGGAATCCCGATGGTGGCCGGCCGAGACTTCAGCGCGCTCGACACTGCTAACTCGCCAAAAGTCGCCATCGTCAACCAGGAATTTGCTCGCAAGATACTGGGTACTGAAGACGCTGTCGGCAAGACTTTCAAGATCGACGTCTACAAAGGCGACCCGCAGTACGAATATCAGATCATCGGTGTCGTGAAGAACACCAAGTATTACGAACTCCGGGAAGACTTGGACCCAATTGCGTATTACCCACAGTCGCAAGATGCCAAGCCAGGGCCCGGCACCGAGATGATGGTGCGTTCCCAGTTGCCACTCTCCTCCGTTGTGCCGGGGATTCAACGAGCCATTGCCGACGTGAATGCCGGCGTTTTCGTCGACTTCCAGCCTCTGGAGGAAATGATCAGGGATGGGCTGTTGCGAGAACGCCTGCTGGCCACTCTGGCAGGGTTCTTTGCCGTTCTCGCCGGGGTATTGGCGACGGTCGGTCTGTATGGGGTCATCGCGTACATGGTGCTGCGGCGAACGAACGAGATCGGCATTCGGATGGCGCTCGGCGCTCGTCCGAAGCAGATCCTGATGATGATCGTTCGGGAAGCCTCGAAGCTCCTGGGAATAGGCTTCGTTATTGGGATTGCGCTGTCGCTGATCGCGGCCCGGGCGGCCGGGACCTTGCTCTTCGGGCTCCAGTCTTACGATCCGGTGACATTGGTTTCCGCGGTGGTCGGCCTCGCAATCGTCTCGATTGCAGCAAGCCTGATCCCCGCTAACCGTGCAGCGCGCCTGGATCCCATGATCGCTTTGCGCGAACAGTAAGACCGATTGGCGAAATCCATCGTGCCTCCCATTTGCTCCAGTCAGCAGCTGTGGGGCACACCTGCCTATTCCCCTTTGTGTTCAGATTGAACCCGCTTTTCGCGCGTTCCGAGGAATTTCTTTCATTATTCCCCGGGATGATGGAAAATGCCTCACCTTCCCTGGAGGACATATGAGGAATTTCCTGGTCGTTACGGAACATCCCGTTGAGCGCGTTATCCGGGTCCTTGTGGGTCTTGGATTGATTTCGCTCGTTTTCATTGGCCCGAAAACGCCGTGGGGATGGATCGGTATTCTTCCAGTGCTGACTGGTGCAACCGGTATTTGCCCGTTGTACACGCTGCTGGGGATATCCACCTGCCCGAGGAAGACCGCGTAGAGGTCTGGCCCCTGGCTTATGGATTAGCTGCGAAAACTCCCACCTATGCTCGCCACGAGAGCGAACACAGGTGGGCCACCGCTCATTGAGTTGCTGCTACTGATTCGCTGCGGAGCCGGGGAATGGATGAGCTTTGACGAGCCGCTCCTGAACCTCGTCGCTCACCGCTTCTTTCTGAAGGGTGTTCTGGAAGGCAACGATCTCCCATTTGCCATCCGTGCGTTTTGCGACGAAGGTTGGTCGCGACTTTATGGTGACTTTCGATCCGCCCTGAAAAAAATCAAGCGTGCTCTGCGAAAAGACCATCGCGACGTCCGCGCCCAGCGGACGGACCTTATGCACTTCGAACTCGTTATGGGATCCTTTGTAGATGGTGTCGAAGATGACTCGATGACCTTTATCGATATTTTCGCGCCCAGTGTAGTGCGCACCGAGAATATGTATGAAATCGGCATCTTCAGCGAATACCGAGGCAAAAGCTTTGCTATCGAAGCGATTCCAGCTGTCTTTCAGATGAGTCGCAAGCGCACGAAGTTCGTTTTCCATGGTTCACCCATTGAGTTGGTGTTTATAAAATATTGGATTTAGTCGGTTCTGGAATATTACAACTGTTCCTTGATTCAGGCGATGCTGAGGTTCGGGATACGGGGAGAAAACAGATACCCTCGGGCCGAACGAGTTATTCGTGCCGCTACCTACTGCTAGAATTGGGGCACTAGTGTGGCAGGGAGTTCTTCCGTGCAGGGCTTCCCTCGCTCCTTCTATATGGGGTGGAATGATGTCACTGTTCGAATTTGGCCCTTACCGGCTCGAGGTCGAGGAGCGCCGGTTTTCTCGGAACGGTGAGAACATCCGTTTGCGCGGCAAGGTCTTTGACGCGCTCACAGTACTGGTGAAGAATTCAGGCAAACTGATTCGAAAAGATGAACTGTTGCAACTTGTCTGGCCCGGGACGATTGTTGAAGAGAACAACCTCGACAGCAGCATTTCGCAATTGAGAAAAGTCTTCGGACCGGACCACCCGTATATAGAGACCATTCCGCGGCAAGGATATCGCTTTCTACCTGAGGTTCGCGAAGTCAGGTCAGGGGAACTGGTCGCCGTTGAGGCATCTCCGTGGAAGACGCCTTCCATTCCAAAGCAGGAGATTTCTTTTTTTACTTCAAGCGACGGAGTGCGGATCGCATATTCGAAGGCCGGAAGCGGGCCGCCCCTGGTCAAGGCGGCAAACTGGCTGAACCACCTCGATTTTGAATGGCATAGTCCGATCTGGGCGCATTGGGTTGCGGAGTTAACGAAACATCACACGTTGATTCGATACGACGAGCGCGGGAACGGACTATCGGATTGGAACATCACCGACTTTTCTTTCGAAGCCTGGGTGCGCGATTTTGAGACGCTTATGGATACCGTGGGGATCGAAAGATTTCCCCTGCTCGGCATCTCCCAAGGTGGTGCGGTTGCGGTGAAGTATGCGGCCTTGAACCCCGAACGAGTAAGTCACCTTGTACTTTACGGATCGTTTGCCCGGGGATGGATGCTGCGTCAGTCGCCGGAGGAAATTGAACGGCGAAACGCTTTGATGACACTAGTTCGATTGGGATGGGGCAAAGATAACCCGGCCTTCCGGCAACTGTGGTCGACGCTCTTTATTCCAGACGCGACTCCCGAACAGCTTGATTGGTTCAACGAACTGCAGCGGGTGACGACTTCGCCGGAGAATGCCGTCCGCCTTATGTCGGAGGCGAGCAAGATCAACGTCGTCGACTATTTGCCGAGAGTCAATTGTCCGACGATCGTGATGCATTCGCGAGAAGATGCGGCGGTTCCAATATCGGAGGGTCGGATGTTGGCTGCTCGAATTGCGGGCGCAAAATTTGTCGAACTGCCAAGTCGTAATCACCTGGTCATACCTCCAGAACCGGCGTGGGACGTTTTCGTCAAACATCTGAGTGAGTTTCTGGGTTGGGACAAAGCATCCAGCGTGCAAGAGCCTGTTCTGCGGAAATCATCTTTAAGATAGAGAGGGCTTCTGGCCCACCCTCTCCATCTCCATATTCGCTAATTACACTTCTACGGTCGTTGCCGAGCCGTCATAGGCACCCGCAGACGGGAGCAGCATTGGAACGGACTCTCGATACCGTTGATATTTCTCTCCATGAGCGACCACGAGATCCCGCTCTTCCCAGCGTACCGCCATCAATATGTACGCCGTTGTCATGACTGCAAACAGCAGATGTGCTCCGGTCATGGTAGGTGTCGCCCAGAAGGCAATCAGCCAGCCCAGGTAGAGTGGGTGGCGAATGAGCCTATACAGTAGCGGAGTGTTGAAGGGAAGATGCGTGTATTCGCGTCCTCGCAGATACAGCCACACCTGACGCAAACCGAACAAGTCGAAGTGATTGAGCATGAAGGTTGTGACGAGTACCAGCGCGAAGCCGAAGCCGAACAGGTAGTTGAGGAGTTCTCGGCCTGCCGGATGCGTTGCGCTCCATAGCACGCCCCCGATCGGCTGCCAGAAGGCGAAGAGTGCGATGAGCGCCAAGCTGGAGCAGAGGACATAGGTACTCCGTTCCGCGGCCTCAGGTACCCAACGCGTAAGTACGCGCTTGAACCAAGGTCGAGCCATTACGCTGTGCTGGACGGCAAAGATCGCGAGCAGAATCGTATCTGTCAGCAAAGCCTGCCAGAGGGTGACCTGCCGGGCGGAGTCGAGCGTTTTGGGTACGAGCATGTTTCCGATGAAACCAATGGCGTAGAGGAAGGTGAGAAAAAACACCGCGTACGACAACACACCGTATGCAAACACCAGCGCACGTTTCAACATTTGAGCCATCCTCATAATTCAATCGAGGTCGCTCTATTTCCGAGAGCGTCACCCCTAAGTTGATGGCAGTTTAGTAATTTGCCTGCGTCAGCGTCTTTGAAGCATCCTGAAATATCTCTTAACTTTTTCTGAAATCCGGCGGGAATGGAAAGGGGGGACGTTCTGGCCTTAGATAAGATCGATCGTCCAAGTCATACTTTTAAAAGGGAGTTGGCCCACACATACTCACGAAGAGGAGTATGTGCAGGTCATTGGACGGGCTGTTTGAACTTGGAATTACTGCTTGTCGTAAACGAACGTGGCGGTGACGGCCTTGCCGCTCGCATCTTTGGCTTTCACGTTGAGGGTACGGGTCTTGCCGTCGGCGGAGGTCACTATGGTTCCAGTGGTAACAACCTTGCCGTCTTTCTTGCCGGTGAGTTTGAAGTGGGTTGCGTCGACTTGCTGAACGGCACGCGTGTCGGTGATTTTGTCGCCGGTCACGGGATAGTCTTTTCCGTCGAACTTTCCCGTCCACTCGTTATGGATCGGCTGGCCGGAGCCGTCCACGCCTTCAACAACGGCTTTCAGATTGTCGCCATCGGCGGTGTAGACCACGCTGGTGTTCTTGCTTACGCCAGCCGGGATTTTCGATTTTGCTTCGTTCAGTTTCCAGGAGCCCAAATTTGGATTGTCCGCAAAGCTCGCGGCGAGCGCGCAAAAGCAAAAGGCTAGAGTAAGAAACGCTGTTCTGATTTTCATTGGGTATTCTCGGTGAGGTGAGATTGGGTATCTGAGACTGCGGGGAATCCTATCCCACAGGGTTGAATTAAGCAATCAAGGCCGGAAAAGGCTGACCCGAACAGCTTTGGCGTGAACCGAAGAGGCCCGTCCGACGCCATATTGCGCCAAACCAGTCAGTTTCATACCACTGCATCGAATCTATATCTTGGGGCTTGCATCATAATCCAGTGTTCCTTAGAATCCCCGAGCACCCATCCAGAAAAACAAGGTTCCGACTAAGTCACTCAAAATGACGCCAAAGCAGCCGACCGCTCTAATTCTCGATGATGATCCATCTCACTTAAAGATATATTCCTGGATCGTGCAGCGCGCGGGTTTTCAGTGCCAAACCGTTCTAGTTCGAAGTTCATCGATGGATCTGCCTGCCGGGCAGACGATGGACGTCGTTATCATGGACTACCGTTACAGCAGTTCGCTTACCGCTGCGGATATATTGCGGACGGTAAAATCAGCATTTCCCGGGGCTCCTGTAATAGTACTGTCGGAACTCTTCGACCTTCCCGCGGACATGACCGATCATGCGACGGCCTTTGTGAGGAAAGGCGATCCTCAGCAGTTGGTAAACAAACTGAACGAACTTCGCGAAACGGGACAGATCCAGGAGTTTTACTGAAACGGGGGCGTAGCCGGCGATGCGCCAGCTACGCGGAAAAGCAACTCAGGGCCAAAAGGCTGCATCTCTGAGAACTCGGTCAGTTGGGCGCTGGCCGATACTCCTCCCTATGGGCGAATCCGCGACGTTATTGTAGGAATTCCAAAAGCTTTGGTAATTTGATTTGCCGAATCTTGGTTCTTGTTGCGAAACCGGTATCAGGCGCAAGACTGCTCGTATAAATCTGAATGGTACGCAGACTCGGTGCCTTGCACATGATCAGTTGTGGGCGTATGTACAGCCAGTCGGCTTTGGACTCGAACCGGAGGGAGTTGCTCTGCCTTCCATTGGACAGACTTCGGCGGTTCGGCGGCGTTTTTGGATTCCTCATTTGCCTTGCGATAACGGTCCAATCTCAGAATTTGCCCCAGCAGACTGTCGATCCAACCACGCTCAAAAAGTTGAGCCTGGTAGAGCTTTCCCAAATCGAAGTCGTTACCCCCTCTAAGGAACCCGAAAAAGCATTTAACGCGCCTGCCGCAATCTATGTGATTACGGGGGAAGACATTCGACGCTCCGGTGCGACGAGCATTCCGGAAGCCCTACGCCTGGCTCCTGGTGTGGAAGTAGCACGCCTGGATAGTGACAAGTGGTCGATCGGCATTCGCGGATTTGGAAGCCGACTGTCCAGATCAGTACTGGTTTTGATCGATGGTCGAACCGTTTATACGACTCTGCTGGCAGGCACGTACTGGGAAGTGCAGGATACGGTGCTGGAGGACGTCGACAGGATCGAAATCATTCGCGGACCGGGCGGCACGATCTGGGGCCCGAACGCGGTGAATGGTGTCATCAACATCATTACCAAGAGTGCAAAGGACACGCACGGAATGCTGGTCTCGGCACTCGGTGGAAATGTCGATCAAGGCATCGTCAGCTTCCGGTACGGCGGTGGTAAGGGCGACCGTCTCGATTATCGTGTTTATGCGAAAGCGTTCTCCCGCGGGCCCGAGTTTCACCCTGACGGCAGGAACTTCGACGATTGGCGCTCCGGGCAGGGAGGTTTCCGCCTCGACTGGAAACGCGACGATAAGAATGCCTTTGCGTTCCAGGGTGATCTCTATGACCAACGGGCTGGGGAGAGCGTAGTTGCCACCAGCTATACGGTTCCTTACTCGCAAACTCTTGATGCGAACGCGAGGCTCTCCGGGGGAAACATCCTGGGTCGATGGAGTCGCACAGTAAGTGAGGGTAACAATTTCCAACTTCAAGCTTACTACGATCGCACGAATCGTCGAGAGCCAAATTTCGGCGATCTGCGAGACACGTTCGACATCGATTTCATCCATCACATCCAAGTGGGTTCTCGCAACAAGTTCACGTGGGGAGCGGGAACCCGCTTCAGTCGTGGGCATAATCTTGTTGTAGTTTCCGGGCTGACTTTTCAACCGGCGCAGAGAACGGACCGGCTTCTCACAGCATTTTTCCAGGATGAAGTCGTTTTGGTTAAGGACAGGCTGTCCTTGACGGTTGGAACCAAGCTGCTGAACACCAACTTTACCGACTTCGAGCCCGAACCCAGTGGGCGTCTGCTGTGGACGCCAACTAAGAAGACGTCAATTTGGGCAGCGTACACGCATGCGGTGCGTACGCCGTCGGACGCCGAAAGGGACTTCTTCCTTTCGGGTTTCATCGGACTGGCACCCGGTGGGACACCATTCTTTGCGCGCTTCAATGCCAATCGCAATTTCCGTCCAGAACAAATGAATGGATACGAACTGGGAGTCCGAAGACTTGTAGGGGAGAAGTTCTTTGTCGACGTCGCTGGATTCTTCAATCACTACCACGGGCTGTTCAGCGAAGACATAACCGGCGGACCTTTCCTCGAAGACACTCCGGCCCCCACTCACATATTGTTACCGGCCGAGTTTGGAAACGGATTACTTGGGCAGACGAAGGGAATCGAAATTTCGCCGGAATGGCGACCCGTTAGTTTTTGGCGGCTGCGTGGTTCGTATTCTTATCTGCACATGAACATTTGGAAGGCGCCGAACTCCCTCGATATCGGCTCCGGGCCAGGCATCGTGGGATCAAGCCCGGAGCACCAGGTCACGCTCGACTCGGCATTCGACATTTCGAAGACTCTGACGCTGGACCTCCTGTATCGATATGTGAGCGAGTTGCCGGGACAATTCCTGGAAGGACACCCTGAACAGTTCGTTCATGGGTATTCGACGGCGGATGCAAATTTCTCCTGGCGACTGACCCGCCAGTTGGAATTTTCAATCACGGGAAGAAACCTGCTGCAGCCCCATCACAACGAGTTCGGCACGGATCCGGGAGCGCTGGTCGGAATCAAGAGAAGTGGATACCTGAAGCTCACATGGACCAGGTGAGCAAATTGGCGAAGTTCCGCGCATATTGGAAGAAGATGCAAGGATTCGACTCGATCCGAACGCAATCTGTGAAGTCCTTGCTAAAGGACAATGCAGGATTATGGCGCGGATCGTTTCGTTCAATTTGTATCGCTCTACTGGTGGTAATGGCGTCCGCCTCCCTTCTTGGAGAACAACCTCGTGCCGGGGAGTCGGAAGTTAAGGCTGCATTCCTCTATAACTTCGGGAAGTTTGTAAAGTGGCCAAGTTCATCCGTCCAGTCGACGTTTGCGATATGTATTCTCGGACGCGATCCGTTCGGTGCTCAGCTAGACAGCATCGTAGCGGGTGAATCGGTTGACGCAAAACCCATTTCGGTACGCCGTGTTACTAACGTGCAAGAAGCGGCGACATGCCGAATCCTGTTCATTAGTTCTTCAGAGCAGAGTCGCTTACACGCACTCCTACCTGCGTTGAGCAAAGCGCCTGTACTTACGGTTAGCGATATTCCCCAATTCATCGAGCACGGTGGGATGATCCAATTCGTGCTGGAGCAAGGGCGTGTTCGTTTTGAAGTCAACCTTGGATCGGCAGAGAACTCCGGACTCTCCATGAGTTCGGAGTTACTGAAAGTGGCGACCCAAGTAAAGCGCGGGAGGGATTGACGACATGTTCAAGAATCGATCAATCTCGACGAAGTTAGTATGGATGAATCTGGCGGTGAGCGCTACTGCATTGCTGCTGGCGTCGCTCAGCTTCCTTGCTTATGACCAGGTGACCGCGCGCTCCAGCCTGGTGGACAGCCTTTCTACGCAGGCCCAGATCATCGCAGCGAATAGCATTTCGTCGATCGTGTTTGATGATCCGCAATCGGCCCAGAACACGCTGTCAGCGCTGAAGAGTTCGCCCAATATAGAAGGGGCAGGACTGCTCACGGCGGACGGACGCATCTTTGCCGAGTACTGGAAGGATCCGGATCAACGATTGAGGGTGCTGCCGCGAATCAATCGCGGAGACGCTGACATCCATACATTCTCGGCAAGGCATTTGACTGTCGTTCGGAATATCGAATTCCAAGGCAAATACCTTGGCTCGATCTTCATCCGCTCCGACCTCGCTCAGATCGAGGGACGGCGGATTCACTTCATCCAACTCCTGATACTGGTGATGCTTGCATCGATTGTGGCGGCGCTGCTGGCGTCGGCGCTCATTGGACGCGCATTCACAAGGCCGGTTATTCAACTGGCGACGACCGCACGCACAGTTTCCCGGGAGAAGAACTATTCGCTCCGCGCCACACCAACCGGCGACCGAGATGAAATCGATACCCTGATCCTCGCGTTCAACGAGATGCTTTCCCAGATACAGGAAAGGGATGCGGCCCTGCAGAGCGCTCACAATGAGTTGGAGCAACGAGTCGATGAACGTACGGCGCAGTTGAAGACAGCCAATCGCGAACTGGAGGCATTCTCGTACTCGGTATCGCACGACTTGCGCGGCCCACTCGAGATCATCAGCAACATGAGCTATATGGTTACATCCGAGTACGGTAAGCGACTCGACGCCAACGGGAAGGATTTCCTCGACCGAATCCGGCAGGCGTCCGAACGGATGTCGCAATTGATTGATGACATGCTGAATCTTGCGCGTGTCACGAAGACGGAGATGCATCGAGAGCGTGTCGACGTTAGTGCAATGGTCCGGCAGATTGAAGACGAACTCACAAGGAGACAGCCGGAGAGGCAGGCTGAGTTCGTTGTGCAGGGCGGAGCTACTGCTGTTGCCGACCCGAAGCTCTTGAGGGTGGCGATGGAAAATCTGTTGGGCAACGCGTGGAAGTACACGTCCAACAAAGACTCGGCCAGAATCGAATTTGGAAGCGGCAAACGAGAGGGCAAGAGTTACTTTTACGTGAGAGACAACGGCGCTGGTTTTGACATGCGCGCCGTGAACAGGCTGTTCCAGCCATTCCAAAGGCTACACCCGATCAGCGAATTCCCCGGAACCGGGATAGGCCTTGCCACGGTTCAGCGCGTCATTCAAAAGCATGGCGGCGAAGTCTGGGCGGAGGGTGAAGTCGGGCTGGGCGCAACCTTCTACTTCACGCTGGGGTAGCCTGGCAAGCAATGCAAAAGGCCCACATGTACTCGTAAGGCGCGAGCAGATGTGGGCGACCAGTAGGCTAATCTTTCATTTGCTCGGTTAGATAGTTGGCGATTCCGAGGTCCTGGATGCTCTGCAACTGAGCTTCGAGGAAGTCGACGTGGCGCTCTTCGTCCTTGATCATGTGCTCGAAGAGCTCACGCGAACCGGCGTCGCTCTCGGCATCGCAAATCTTCACGGAGCTGTTGTACTGCACGACGGCATCCTTCTCATCCTGAAGATCGATATCGAGGTGCTCCTTCACATTGGTACCAATCTTAGGCTGCAACGCAACCGCCACCTGCGGTGCTCCGTCGAGAAACAGGATGCGCTCGATGAGTCCTTCCGCGTGGTGCATCTCCTCGATGGCGCGTTTCTTGGTGAGATCCCCGAGGCGTTTGTATCCCCAGTTGTGACACATTTCCGCCTGCACCATGTACTGCGCGATAGCTGAAAGTTCGGAGCTGAGTGCGAGGTTGAGTTCCTTGATAACGATGTCGCTGCCGCGCATAGGAGAGCCTTTCCAGTCGTTAAATGATCACTAGAAGTATGGGGGCTCGGGACTCGTTGGTCAATTTTCGTTGGCGGGTGGGAGTGTGCATCGTGGATGAGACTGGAGGAAGGGAAGCGTGAGTCCGTCATCAGTTCCCAGCGTTATGTCGTGCCCGCGTCCTTTAAGGATATGCAGTTCGGAGGCGGGGGAGATCTTACGGAGCGCTTTGTAAGCATCTTCGGAACAGCTCGACGGAATGATGGGATCCTTGTCGCCGTGGACGAAGAGAGCTGGGACCTTGGAGAGCTTATTCAGGGCGAGGGGTTGGATCTCGTCTATGCAATTGGCAGCCCCCATGAGCGGCGCGATAGCGCTGAACTGGTCGGGCCACTGCGTCGCGTAATAAAGCGTTCCGGTGCCACCGTTGCTGAAGCCGACGAGGTAGATCCGTGCTGAATCGACGTTAAGTTTCGGGAGAACCTCGTCGAGGAGTGCGCGGACTTTCGTGGCTTGGTCCTTGGTCCACCACATTGCGCCGCCGGCATTCGGGTAGAGGACAAGGTAGTCGGTCTTCGCAAGGAAGTCTTCGGCACCGTTGGCGCCGTCGATGGCGAGACCGGGACCGCCGCTCAAGTAGACGATTAGGGGGAAAGCGCGACCGGTCGGTCTGTAGTCGTCGGGTACTCGAAGGATATAAGGATTGCCGAGGTAGCTGGCGGTTTCCATGTATCGAAGGGTTGCACCGGGGACTTGCATTCGACGCTCGGCCGAGGTCGAGGATGATGTGCAGGACTTGTCGGCCTTCTCGCTTGGAGCTGTGAGGCGCTGAATTCGGGGATCGGTGGAGTTCTTAGCGTTGGTGGGGATTGGCATTGAGCGTCGAGTCCGCACTGCGAGAGCGAGCGTCTGCGCGTCCGGACTATCGGAGTTCAGTACTGGGGCGAGTTCTTCCTGGGTCACCTTGATTGACGGCGTGACCAGTACCGTGCGCAGTACTGCGAGCTGGCTCTCGGGAGAAGCGAGCGACTGAGCTGCTGATTCGTTGTGGCGAATCTCTTCGAGTTTGAGCGAGATGGTTTCGTGGACGCGTCCCGCGAAGTTGACGTAGTCGGCTTCCATCTCAGATCTTGCAATGAGGCCGCTAGCAGGGCAAAACCAGTAGCGAAGGTGAATGTCGTGGTCGCTGGCCTCGGCGACGTTGCAGGTCTTCCCATCGAGCTGCTCGGTACGAACATAGCGAAACCGAAGTCCCAAGGGGTTTATGCTCCGCCATTCGTCACCAACTTTGACTGCGGAAGCAGGCAGCGACTCAATCTCGTGCATGCCCAGCAGGACGCGGCTATTGGATTCGCGTACGGCTGCCCACGGAAGTTGCGGCGTTCCTTCAAGCGAGAACCAGTTTGTCTCTGAGGTTCGCGCAGCTTTCTGCGAAAGGCGTTCGGCGAATTTCGGGCGTTCGGTGCTGAGCTTGTCCTTTCCATCTTCGCGGTAGGAAATCAATTCTCCGCTTTGGCGATTGCGCTGGATACCGACGGCAAAACCGTCCGTCAACTTGTCGATCACGAGGACGTGATTGATCGTGGTCAACCGGGTTTCGACCTGAAGACTGGATCCATCGGTTCTTCTGTGCACGGTCTCGGAATAGACGAGGTGATCGCCAGGATGGAGGTTGTAACGCCAAGGGGCGCTCGATTCCTGCGCACAGGATAGCGACGTGAAGAGGATAAGTGAACCGAGCGGAGCCCACATGGAACGAAGGAGTCTTGTCATCGCAATGATAGAGACGCGCGGCCGGAGTATACGGTAGCAATCTTAAGTTAGGACGCGACGCTCTACTGCTGGCTCTCCAACACCCATCCGAACCACTCGACAAAGCGCTGCCAGAGCGGACGACGTTTCCACTTGTCGTAGGATTCGGCATCGGCCTTGCTGATGTCCTGCTGGAATTGCTGTTCGAGGTTGGCGGCGAGCTGGGGATCGACCGAGGCGAGGTTAACTTCGTCGTTGAGGCCGAAGGAGCGGTTGTCCATATTGGTGGTACCGATCACGCTCCAGAGTCCGTCGATAACCATGATCTTGGCGTGAACCATGGACGGTTGGTACTCAAAGATCTCGACGCCGGCCAGAAGGAGTGGTCCGTAAGTTCGGCGGCTGGAACTGCGCGTCATTACGTGGTCGCTCTTGCCGCCGGGAACCAGGATGCGAACGGTGACCCCGCGTTTGCGGGCATCTACGAGTTGGCGCGTCATGCTCTTGTCGGGTAGAAAATACGGCGTGGTGATTTGGATACTTCGATGCGCGCTGGCGAGCAGCGTCTGAAAAAGGACGCGCGCCGGGGTCGATCCACCTTGCGATGGAGAGCTCGGCATTACAAGAACAGTGGTCTTGCCGGCTTCCGGCTCAAGACCGAAGAACTGCTCCCCGGCGATAAGTTCACCGGAGGCTTCCAACCAGTTCTCGAGGAATACGCCCTGAATGGATCGGACAGCTTCACCGTGGACGCGGAACATTTCGTCGCGCCAGCGGGGATGTTTCGGCGGCCTGTCGTAGTACCAGTGGTCGGCGATTCCGGCCCCGCCGACGAAGGCTTCTTTAGCATCCACAATGAGTAATTCGCGGTGGGTGCGGTTGTTGGATCGCATCCATGTGTTCCAGCGCAGAGGATGGTAAAACTCCATCTTCCCGCCAGCTTGCTTAAATTCCTTAAAGTAACGCTTTGGGGTAGAGAAGCTGCCAAGGGCATCAACGACCATTCGGACCTGGACGCCAGACTTAGCGCGTTCGGTCAGCGCAGTGAGCACCCGCCGCGACATGTCGCCGCGCTGAAAAATGTATGCCTCGATGTTGATTGTGGAGCGGGCGTTCTGGATGGCCTGGAGTTCAGCTTCGTAGAAATTGTTGCCGTTGGGAATCGGTTCGATGGAATTCGAGTGGGTGATGCGAGCGCCGGTCATCGACTGCAACTCGTGGATGAAGAGATCGGAGTCGAGAGGAGCGGCGGGAATGCCAGTGAGTTTGTAATCGGGCCCGGGAGCGAACAGGGCCGCTGCGATCCATCCGAGGACCGCCAAAATGGAAATGATTCCGAAGGTGCGAAGCGCCCGGGAGCGGCTGAACTGCCGCCTAAGTTCCGCATCGAGTTCGGTTGCGGGCTGCGGCAGGTCCTGGAGAAACGTCTTTTTCTTCTGGGGCCGCTTGGCCTTCGTGGTCACCAACAGTCTGATGGCAGCAGCAAGTGCCGAGATGCTGGACGACTCATATGATTTCCAACTGCTTGGGTTGCGAGGCTTAGGTCGACTGGATCAGAACAATCGTCGCATCGTCGGCAAAGGTCCTGGAGCCACTGAATGCCGAGACGTCAGCGAGTAACAATTCCGTACTGAGTCCGGGGCTCGCGGCATATTCCATCAAACGGTTGGTGCCGTAGTCTTCGCGTAATCGATTTTCAGCTTCGGCAATTCCATCTGAGTAGAACAACAGGCGCGAACCGGGCGTGAGTTCGACGACGTCGTCAACGAACTGGTATTCCTTTACGCCCAAGGGAAGACCAGAGGCCTCGGTAAGGTACCGAGTGTGGCCGTTGGTGTAGATAGGCCATGGATGACCAGCGTTTGAATATGTGAATGTACGCGCCTGGGGATCCAGGATGCCGAAGATCATGGTGATGAACCTCTCCGGCGGAAGGTCTTCGACGAGCATCTGATTCAGGCGTACGAGTGCTTCACTCGGCTTCGAGATGAAAGGCGCCGATGCGCGGAGAATGCCACGGGTGGAGGACATGAGTAACGCCGCCGGCATACCCTTGCCGGAGACATCGGCAAGCACAACGGCGATCCGTCCGTCCGGCAGGCGAAAGTAATCGTACCAGTCGCCACCGACTTCGCCGGCGGGAACGCAGAGTCCCTGGATGTGGAATTGTTCGGCCAGCGGCGTGGTCCTGGGGAACAGTGAAAGTTGAATTCGACGAGCTTCCTCGCGCTCGGAGCGGTGGCGTGTAAAACTTCGCGCGTTGCTGATAGCGGTCGCCATGTGCGAGGCGAGATGCTGAAGTAGCTCGCGCTTTTCGGGGCAGAACCCATCCTCGATCCGGGAACTGGCGCTGAAGACGCCGACGACGTCGCCATTGTGAATCAAAGGCACAGTCAACTCCGAACGAGTGTCGTCTTCGCAACGGATGTAAAAGGGATCGTCTAGAACATCCGGTGCATATCGTGTGCGACCCGTGGCCGCAACGTGGCCCACCATGCCCTGTTCGCCGATCAGAAGGCGCTTTCCGCACTTCTCCGTAGAGCATCCGCACATTCCTTCGAGCACCATCTCGTTGCTGTCCGCGTCACGAATCCAGATGGAGGTTTCAACGCAGCCAAGTAGCTGCTTTACCTCAATAGAGATGCGATCGAGGAGCGAGTCAAAATCGAGGTCGGAGTTGAGCTTCTGAATGGTCTCGTTGAGCAACAGGAGGGAACGGATCTGCTCCTGGTCGGCGCTCAGAATACTCTCGGGCATCGGTTGTGTTGCCATGACCAAAACCTTCTTTCCATTGGATGAAAAGCGAGCAGTTTGGACTCTCAGAATGTGAGCAGTCCCAAGGCTCGATCAAAGTTTAATCGGCATATTACATTGCGTGATGAGGACGTGTAAGTGATTGTTTTCAGGAGAATTGGATAGTTCCGGGCCGGGTGGATGTCACAGCGCGAGAGTCGCCGGCGGATGAATACGGGTTGACGCGACAGGACGGGTATTGCATTATCACAGGGTCCAGTGACGCACATGAATTTCGCCACTTTTAATTTTCCGGGCTTTTTTGGCTATTTCCGATTTATCGGGAGCGGCCCGGAGACACTTGGCGAGAAGCGTACGTAAGCTGACATAAAGCCAAAAGTTCTCAGGAGCCGCGACCAACTGTCGCGGCTTTTGTTTTTTGCGAGGATGAGATGAATCGCGAATGTAGTCCTGAAGATGTGAGACGTCGAAGGGAAGAGATCGATCGGTTGGATGCGGAGCTGTTGCGCATCCTGAATCAGCGTGCGGCGCTGGCGCTCGATCTCGCACAGTTGAAGCGGGGTCTCGGGTGGGAGATCCGGGACTCCGACCGCGAACGGCAGGTGCTGCTGCGCGTCACAGGTTCGAATCCCGGACCGTTCGATCAGCGCGGGATCAAACGGATCTTCCGGCGAATCATTTGCGAGTCGCGACGGATCGAGAAGCAATGGAGTGTCGGAGGGCGACCGTGAAACCTCGCGTTGCCTTCCAGGGAGAGCGCGGAGCCTTCAGTGAAGAGGGCGCGCAGGTATTGTTCCAGCACGACGTGGAGACGGTTCCGTGCGCCTCGTTCGAGTTGCTGTTCACAGCCGTGAAGGATGGCCGTGCAGACTATGCGCTTGCGCCTCTCGAGAACACCCTCGCGGGCCACGTGACACGCTGTTATGACCTGCTCTATGAAACCGATCTGTGGATAAGGTCCGAAATTGTTCGACCGATCCATCACTGCCTGATCGGAGTTCCGGGAGCGAAGGTCGATAGCTTACAGATGGTGCAGTCTCACCCCGTGGCGCTAGCGCAATGCGAGGCATTCTTCATCGCTCATCCGAATATCAAGCGCACGGTTGCGGAAGACACGGCGGGTAGCGTTCGCCAGGTGATGGAGCAGGGCGATCGTTCGGCGGCCGCGATTGCCGGCGCGCACGCCGCAGATGTCTATGGCGCAACCATCCTGAGTTCGAATATCGAAGACTATCCTGAAAATTTCACGCGCTTCGTGCTGCTTGGGCGAAGGCCTGCGGAAATCGCCGATGCGAACAAACATTCGCTGGCGGTAAAGCTGCGGCACGAGTCAGGATCGCTATTTCATGCGCTGGAACCCTTCGCGAAATACGGGATCAACCTGGCGAATCTTCTGTGCCGGCCGATCAAGCGCAGCCCGTGGCAGTACCTGTTCTTCCTGGATTTTCTTGCAGCGCCGTCGGAGTCAACCGAACTGGCGTTACAGCAATTACGAAATATGGCTGAAGAAGTCCGCGTGCTCGGATCTTACCGGGCAGCAGCGACCGTTTAGGAGAGGAATCAATGATTATCAGCATGATGGAAAACGCGACGGAAGAACAGATCGCACATGTTATTGCTCGCGTCGAAGAGCTGGGTTACAAACCGCAGGTTACGCGAGGCGAGGAGAAGACGATCGTCGCTGCCGTGGGTACGGGCCGCCGCGATGAACTGGAAGCTCTATCGGCGGCACCGGGAGTCGAACGGCTGATACCAATCGCGCATCCGTTCAAACTGGTGGCACGGCAGGGAAGAACCGCGCGAACTGTAGTCAGCGTCGGCGGCGTGCGGATTGGCGGCGAGGACATCGTCATGATCGCCGGCCCATGTTCGGTCGAATCGCGCGATCAACTCTTCCAAACCGCACATGCTGTGCGAGATGCCGGTGCGTCAATGCTTCGCGGCGGAGCTTACAAGCCGCGCACGTCACCGTACGAGTTCCAGGGACTCGGGCTGGATGCTTTGAAACTGCTGCGCGAGGCCTCCGACGAGACTGGGTTGCCGGTCGTCACTGAGGTGCTGGGCACAGACGATGTCGATCTCGTCGCTGAATACGCAGACATGTTGCAGATTGGCGCGCGCAACATGCAGAACTTCTCGCTGTTGCGTCGCGTGGCGAAGTGTTCGCGCCCAGTCATGCTGAAGCGGGGGCCGTCGGCGACGGTGAAAGAATGGATGCTCGCGGCGGAGTACCTGATCGCCGGCGGGAATCCGAACATAGTGCTCTGCGAACGCGGCGTGAAATCGTGGGATCCGGAGACGCGGAACTTGTTCGACTTGGCGTCATTGGCGTTGGCTCGGCAGCTTTCCCATCTGCCGGTGATTGCCGATCCGTCACATGGGACCGGGCGACGCGATCTGATCCCTGTGATGTCGCGGGCGGCGATCGCAGCTGGAGCCGATGGAATCATGGTGGAAGTGCATCCATGTCCTGAACGAGCACTCTCGGATGGGCCGCAGTCATTGGAGCCGCAGCAGTTCGCGGAATTGGTTCGTGACCTATTCACGCCTGCGAGGAAATTGGCGGCACCGTTGCCGCGAATCGCACCAAACTCCTACCGAACCGCGGCAGAACGCACTTTGGGAGATTGAGGAAAACAGCAGGAGGCGCTTGGGGTCCCACCCTTACGCCCCCTGTAGTTTGCGAGCGGAGATTATTCGGTGCTTCCGCGTTGTTCGCCCGCAATCGGGGTGATGTTTCCGAGCAGCCCATGATTTTCGTCGCCGGGTCCTGCGGTGAAGAATAGCTTCTGCGCTGAGCCCGCATTTGCG
>Ga0163163_10001785_pt1 | contig 18134 bp, 16 predicted proteins | sample S65metaG_FD_119766 | JGI IMG/M metagenome (GOLD analysis project Ga0163163, IMG submission 119766) | Switchgrass rhizosphere microbial communities from Kellogg Biological Station, Michigan, USA - S6-5 metaG | ecosystem: Host-associated > Plants > Roots > Rhizosphere > Soil | place: USA... | reverse complement strand
GTGGTTATCATTTACTACTTTCCACAATTCGTAATCTAAAGAAAGTTTTTCCATCTTTTTTAAGATTCTCTGCGTTTACGACACATTTTGAAAATTGCTGTGTTAAAGAATCGTTTTTATTGTTGAAAACGTCCTGCATCTTTAAGGCAAATTGGTCTTTGGTTGTTTTGTGGTTAAATAAAAGATCTCCTGCGGCCATCGCCTTTGGCTGGTCTGTTTTAGAAATAAAATCCAGCAGAAAACTTTTTACGAGGTCTCTCGCCAGCTCACTCCCCCGGTCATCTTCCATCCACTCCCTGTCTATTTCCAGTGTTGCCTCGTGAATGATTGTCGAAACCGTATCCGTGTGCAGATAGATGGTAATAAAATCATGGAAGCCGCCCATTTTTATTTCTCTCAGCTCTCCATTTTTATAAGGAGTTCTCTTCACCTCGGCCGTATGAAAGAAATCCGCAAACTCGCTATGAAGATAATCCCTGTAACTGTTACCAACCTGGCTTGCGCCAACAACGGGAATTAAGAAAACCAAAAAAATTAGAAATTTCATGGGATGATCATTTTTCTAAAACTCAAATTGTCTTCGGAATGCATTCAATCTTACTCCCAGCGAAACAACAGTAGTTTTTGACAAAGTGGATGTAGCGGCAACATCATATTTCCTGTAAAAAGCGGAAAGGTCAATAAAAAGATTTTGCTTTAATTCATACGACAATAAAAACGAAGCCATGAAAGTTTTGCCGGAGTAGAGATCTTCTCCCGTTTGAAACCCATTGTCCCTGTTTCGAAAAGTATACGGTAAAAAAATATTACTGCCATAACTTACAGTGTTCGAGGTGTCAGTGCCTTGTTTCCAGAAAAAGAGTTTTCCTTCCAGGTACCACTTGGGTGCGGGCTGATAGCGGGCAATGCCAATAAACTCCTGGAAACTGGCTCCAAGTGGATGCGCCAATGGTTGATTATAATGCGTGTAGTTGGCGATCGAATCACTATGAGAATAGGTGAAGGGGCGGACATGGTTGCTTTCCAGTTGCAGGTCAAGATTTTTTATTCCAAATGCATCAATATATTTTGCACCAAGCTGTACGGCCCATTTATTGACCCATGAACCGTTGTTTTCTTTCACCTCACTGAGAACAAATTCATCTACCAGTAGCTGGCCATAGAATTGAAGGGCATGCGCCACGTTTGCTTTTACATCCAACCCCACCAATGCATTGTCAAAACTTCCGTTTTGTTGCTCGATTGACCGATAAAAAATGATAGGGTTCAGGTAGCCAAATTCAAAATGATCAGGTCTGCCGAAAATGATCCCTTCAAACAATCCAATATTTAATGACTTCCCAATGTTTACATCGAGGTGATGCATGGCCGCATATTTCTTTTTCAATAACCGATCGGGACCCCGTGGTTCTGTTGCAGTTAACTCCATGAAGAGATTCTGGTAATTGAACTTCCAGATCCTTGTATTTAATTTGAGGAATAAAGTATTGTTGGAAAAATCACTCAAAAAAAGACTGCGGTAACCGTTCCCGATAAAATTCTTGTCATAACCAAATTGCACATCGATATACTTGGTCACTCCAAATGTGAAGTATCCTGTGGCATTAAAATAATCGTAGCCGGTTGTTTTAAATGATTTGTAATAACCTTGATTGGGAACTGCTTTATATTTATTGACCCATTCCTGGACGTACAATGGATCACGTTCCTGGTTGTCGGTAATGTAAGAATCAAACCCAATTTTATTGGCTATCCTTCCCCTGACTCTTACTCCTCTTGTATTCAGGAATAGAGTTTCATCATTATCTTTTTCTTTTGATCCCTGGAAATAAAGGACAGGGTTAATGGCGAGATCAAAATCCTTTACATGCGCCTCGTACAAAGTGCCCGGTGTTTGATAAAAGGTTTTTCCCCAGGGCTTTTTGCTGCGGTATGACGAAGAATCGCTCTTCCATTCCAGGCTATTAATCATAGCCCGTCTCATATTGTAAATGTCGACTCTTGAGAACCTTGAAGCCTTCTCGAAGAGTGCTTGTTTTGCAGAATCCGACACCGGGATTTCTCCTACATCGGAAACAAGGGAGGCTGCATCATAATAATTTTCAATGGTAGGAATAACGCTTCTTCTGGAGAATGGTTTTGTCTTTGAAAAATTCAGGGCGGAATCTTTTTGCGTCCTTATTTCCATTCGGTCCAGCAAAATGTATTCTTCTGAACCAAGAGGAATGTATGTTGTTTGGCTAAAACTCAGTAGTGGAAATAAAAAAAGTGAAAGAATCAACAATTTCATAAGGCCCTTCATTGGTTTGGGAACTGATTGCTTAATTTGCATGTCAGCGCTTAGGTTTATATAAGTTGGACAAGTTATGCAAAATTACCTGATTAAGAATATCTCGATCGTCAATGAAGGCTTCATTCGGCAGGGTGATGTGCTGTTAAAAAACGGAAGAATTGAAAAAATATTGCCACAAATTTTTTCATCCGAAGCAGACACAAAAGAGGTCAATGGTGAAGGAAAATTTTTATTACCGGGTGTGATTGACGACCAGGTGCATTTTCGCGAACCGGGTTTAACCGATAAAGCAACCATCTACACAGAATCAAAAGCTGGAGTAGCTGGTGGTGTTACTAGTTTCATGGAAATGCCGAATACCATTCCGCCTGCGTTTACGCAAGAATTACTTGAAGACAAATACGGGATTGCTTCGCAGACTTCGTTGGCGAATTATTCTTTTTACATGGGCACGTCCAATGACAACGCAGAGGAGGTGTTAAAGACCAATAAAAAGAAAAATGACATTTGCGGCATAAAGATCTTTATGGGATCATCAACCGGAAATCTTTTGGTTGATAACCCATCTACCCTCAACAGGATTTTTTCGGAAAGCGAGCTATTGATTGCAACACATTGCGAAGACGAGCGAATCATAAAGCAAAACCTGGAAAAATTCAAGGCAGAGAAAAAGGAGTTGACTGCAGCGGATCATCCGCTTATCCGGAATGAAGAAGCTTGCTATGAATCGTCGTTAAGAGCGATTCAGATCGCACAGAAACACAACACAAGGTTACACATACTTCATATTTCTACTGAAAAAGAGTTACAACTGTTTGGCAACATGACTCCATTGAAAGAAAAAAGAATTACCGCGGAAGTTTGTGTCCACCATCTTCATTTCACAAGTAACGATTACAGTCGCCTGGGTAACCTGATCAAATGTAATCCTGCCATTAAATCGCCCAATAACAAAGAGGCGCTTTGGAAGGCTTTGCTAGATAACCGGCTCGATGTAATTGCTACGGATCACGCACCCCATACTCTTGAGCAAAAAGGATTGATTCGAAATTCAAATGGACTTAGTTCTCCTACCCCGACGGGGGAGGCCGGGGCGGGGCTTTATGAAAAAGCGCACGCAGGCTTACCCCTGGTACAGCATTCACTAATGTTAATGCTTTACTATTACAAACAGGATAAGATCACCTTGGAAAAAATTGTAGAGAAGATGTGCCATGCAGTGGCTGATTGCTTTCAAGTCAGTGAAAGAGGCTATATCCGCGAAGGTTATTTTGCTGACCTTGCCATTCTCGATCTAAATAGAGCTTTTACTGTTTTGAAAGAAAATATTTTGTATAAATGCGGATGGAGCCCGCTGGAGAATATAGAATTTCCTGCTTCCATCACTCATACATTTGTTAATGGTAACCTGGTATTTGAAAATGGCATATTTAATGAATCTCAAAAAGGAGAGAGACTTAAATTTGAAAGATAACTTTATAAAAATATCAAATAACAAGAAACAAATCCAAATAAAACTCAAATTGGAAAGTTATAGCAAAAGATATTTCTGATTTGTTTGTTTCTTGTTATTTGGATTCTTGGAATTTATCGGAAGTTTCTATGGACATTGACAGGACTACTTTAAGCGACATTTCTATCTTTCATCCAGAAGAGGAGTTTTCCATTTTCCATAAATTGAATTTTACGCGAACCACCGGTGGCAAGGCATGGTTGTTTCGATTTTTTTCCGAACCGCAGCCTGACATCAAACGCATCCTTGGCACTCAGAAGATCATTAGAGCACTCCTGGATCACGTCGATGAATGGCCCTCCGATATCACGAATGGAACCATCCTTGTAATGGACAAATTTTTGGATTACAACCTTGATAGTATTCCCGAGGATCTTAATCCCGTCAATAGCCTTACCTATAAATGGTTTCACCGGGAGGACTATGGGATGGTGAAGTACTCGGTCAGGCATTTTGCTGATTTTTATCGGGGAATTAGAAGACTTGCAAAACAGTTTGACGATCTGGCTGATCTTCCGCTCTCGTTTAAAATATATATCGAAAGGATATTTCAGCTTTTGAAAGAGACACCGCTTCGGCGCTTATCTGAAACGAAAAATGAACCATTCAGTCTTTCACAAAATTTGTATTTTGGGTTTCATCTTCGCGGCCGTTACAAATCGGATACACTGGAGTTAATAGAGATTTTTTATCGGCTTGATGCCTGGTACTCCATGGCCATGGCTGTAAAAACTTTTAATCTTAGTTTTCCGGAATTTGTTGATACGGAGCGACCGCTTGTTTATACAAAGGATCTTTATCATTTGCTGCTGCCACGTCCCGTTTCATATGATGTCGAAATGGATACTGAACATAACTTTCTTTTTCTCACTGGCGCGAACATGGCCGGTAAAAGTACATTTATCAAATCAGTCGGTTCGGCCGTTTTCCTGGCTCACGTGGGCATGGGTGTGCCTGCAAAAGAAATGAAACTGACCTTGTTTGATGGCTTGCTTACAAACATCAATGTAGTTGACAATATCGCAAAAGGAGAGAGCTTCTTTTTTAATGAGGTGCAGCGCATCAAGAACACCATTCTAAAGATCAACGATGGGAAAAAATGGCTGGTGCTGATAGATGAATTGTTTAAAGGAACCAATGTGCAGGATGCTATGAAATGTTCATCTACGGTTGTAAAAGGCCTTATCAAAATCAGGAATTCTTTGTTCATTCTTTCGACGCATCTTTATGAAATAGGAGATGAGCTGAAGATCTATCCAAATATTTCGTTTAAATATTTTGAGACAAATGTTATTGGCGATCAGTTGGTCTTCAATTACCAGTTAAAGGAGGGTATCAGCAATGATCGCTTTGGCTACCTGATATTGAAAAAAGAAAGAGTAGTGGAGATGCTGGATAAACTTTAGAACCACGATTTATGAGATTTTAGAATGGATTATTAGGAAAAATCATATCCCATGATGTTACGTTTTGTTATTGTATTGATCTTTTTTAATTCTAGTTTTATTTTGAAAGCTCAAAGTAATATTGATGTCATTCATTACAAATTTGAAATAGTGCTTTCAGATCAATCCGACACAATTAAAGGAAGAGCCTTTGTAACATTACAATTTACAGACACGGCTAGTAAATTTTGGTTAAACCTGGTCTCAATTAATAGAAAAGGAAAAGGGATGGTCACTTGCCAGGTCAAAGAAAACAATGAGGTCCTTAGTTCTGCTCACGGCAATGATAGCCTGCAGATCTGGCTAAAGAAAAGTGGGCAAAAAAATGAAACCCGAACTTTTGAAATAGTATACCAGGGCATTCCGGCTGATGGCTTGATCATTTCGAAAAACAGATATGGAGACAGGACATTTTTTGGAGATAACTGGCCTGATCGCGCACACAATTGGATACCCTGCAAAGATGAACCTGGGGATAAAGCAACGTTTGAATTTCTCGTTACTGCGCCGGCTCAATACAGTGTTATTTCAAATGGAAAATTGGAGGAAGAAAAAATTCTTGCCGACAATAAAAAACTCACGCATTGGAATGAAGACGTTTCACTATCTACAAAAGTGATGGTGATCGGTGTCGCAAAGTTTGCTGTAAAGCAATATGAGGACAGTCCTCCAAATATGCCTGTCTCTGCCTGGGTATATCCGCAGGATAGTGTCACTGGGTTTCGGAATTATTCTGTCGCTCCTGCTATTGTAAAATTTTTTTCTGACTATATCGGCCCCTATCCTTACAACAAGCTGGCCAATGTGCAATCGACAACGATTTTCGGCGGAATGGAAAATGCCAGTGCCATTTTTTATTACGAAGAGTCCGCTGAAGAAGACAAACCAATGGAAGATCTCCTGGCGCATGAAATTGCGCACCAGTGGTTTGGAGATATGGCGTCGGAGAAAAGCTTCCCTCATTTATGGTTGAGTGAAGGCTTTGCAACTTACCTCGCTGATGTGTACCTGGAATTAAGATATGGCGTAGACACTTTGAATAAAGAATTGATTGATGCCAGGAAAAAAGTGATTGCTTTTGACAAACGTTCAGACAGACCTGTTGTTGATTCGTTATCTCCCCTGATGAAGCTTCTGAATGCGAATAGTTATCAAAAAGGAGGATGGATATTGCATATGCTTCGCCGCCAAATCGGAGATTCATTGTTTCATCTTTTTATAGAAACATACTACGAGCGCTATAAAGGAAAAAATGCAGACACAAATGACCTGCTTAAAGTAGCTGAGGAAATTTCACAAAAGGACCTGCATCAATTTTTCCAACAATGGCTTTATACTCCGGGGATCCCTCAATTGGAAATTCAATGGAAATGCAACGTAAAGAATAAAACTGTTTCAATAACAGTTAATCAGATTCAACCTCAGCCAGCATTTGAATTTCCATTGGAGCTTGCAATCAAAACAAAAAAAACCAAAGAGAAAATAACCACTTTAAGCATTACAAAAAGAACCCAAACGTTCAGTTTTGGGATAGCAGATCCGGAAGTAAATCTCACATTCGATCCAAAAACGAACTTGCTGTTTGATGCCAGGATCGAAAGAATAAGTCCATAAACCGGGAGTGTTTTCATCAATACGGTCGGGGAATAATTTCCTATTTTCATGAGATGTTAGTCAAAAGTTTTGGCAGCGCTGTATATGGGGTGGAAGCCTTATCCATAACAATTGAAGTGAATTGGATGGCTACCAATGTCGGCATCGTGATGGTAGGTTTGCCTGACAATGCAGTGAAAGAAAGCTTGCAACGTGTAGAGAGCACGATAAAATCCAACGGCTATATGATGCCGCGCACCCGGGTTGTGGTCAACCTTGCTCCCGCTGATATCAAAAAAAGCGGAACTGCATTCGACCTGCCAATCGCCATTGGCATTCTTGCTGCGTCTGAGCAATTGGAAAACAAACACGCGATTCAGAAATATGTGATCATGGGCGAATTAAGCCTTGATGGCGAAGTGCGCTCTATAAGGGGTGCACTGCCAATTGCTATTCAAGCCAGAAAACAGGGGTTTAAGGGTTTAATCGTTCCAAAGGCCAATGAACGTGAAGCGGGCATGGTTAATAATCTTGATGTATATGGCGTATCACATATAAAGGAAGTGATTGAATTTTTTGAAAATAACGAAGAAGGTTTGAAAGCTGTTATTATCAATACGCGTGAAGAATTTTTTCATTCGCAAAGTGATTATGAAATTGACTTCAGCGAAGTAAAAGGACAGGAAAATATTAAACGTGCACTTGAAATTGCTGCGGCCGGAGGACATAATGCCATATTGATCGGTCCGCCGGGCGCGGGGAAAACCATGCTTGCGAAGCGATTGCCAACTATTCTTCCGCCCCTTACTCTGCAGGAGGCATTGGAGACAACAAAGATTCATTCTGTGGCCGGCAAACTTCCCGAAAATTCAACACTCATATCAAAACGCCCCTTTCGCTCTCCTCATCATACCATTTCTGACGTAGCCTTGGTTGGCGGTGGAGGCAATCCGCAACCAGGTGAAATTTCATTGGCTCACAATGGTGTCTTGTTTTTGGATGAGTTGCCCGAATTTAAAAGGACAGTACTGGAAGTTATGCGTCAGCCGATGGAAGAAAGAAGGGTAACCATTGCAAGGGCAAAAATAGCTATTGATTTCCCGGCTTCGTTTATGCTGATCGCGTCAATGAATCCATGTCCCTGTGGCTTTTATAATCATCCCGATAAAGAATGTACTTGTCCTCCAGGTGCCGTGCAAAAATATTTGAACAAAATTTCGGGCCCCTTACTCGATCGCATCGATCTGCATGTGGAAGTCACACCTGTTGCGTTTAACGAGCTGTCATCTGTGAAGTTCCAGGAAAAGTCCTGTGACATCCGAAACCGTGTCATCAAAGCAAGGGATATGCAGGCCAAACGATACCAGGATCATCCCGGCATTTACTGCAATGCCCAAATGACGAGTAAGCTTTTGAAAGAGATTTGTGTAATCAATACGGTCGGACAAAACTTATTAAAGACCGCGATGGAAAAACTAAATCTTTCGGCAAGAGCATACGATCGAATTCTTAAAGTAGCAAGAACCATTGCCGACCTTTCTCAGGCAGAGGAGATCAAGCCGGAATTTTTGGCCGAAGCCATCCAGTACAGAAATCTCGACAGGGAAGGCTGGGCCGGCTGATCAAGGTTATTTTTTCAAACCCAATTTCTTCAGGAAGCCGCCTGAAGATTTTTGATAGTAACAAGGCATCTTTTGGAAGTCTCCATTTCTGTTTTGAACCAGGCTTTCACGACAAATATTGAACAACTCATTCAATGCAGGATTTGCATTCATCTTAAAGCGATCCTGGTGTCTTGAAATACGGTCAGGATCATCTGGCGAATACCCGCTATAATGAAAGAACAGGAGAGGCTCGTTATTGACAAAAAATTTATCCTGTTTCTTTTCGAGCGTGCGCTCGTGAAAATTCCAATAAGCAAAATTGCACCCGGGGTGGTCCAAAATTTTTACTTTCTTAAAGTAGAAAGGCAAAAAATTCAACCATTTCTGATCTGCATTCAAACCTTCTTTTGGTCTTTCGTAACATTGGTCTATCATTCGCTCTTTCCACCAGCTGATAAAATTTTTTCCGTTCTCATCGTTTTTAACGGCGTAAAATCCAGCGTTAAACATTCCTGTCTTTAGAATTGTTTTTTCTTCTGGCTTGTGCCCGTCATTCGGAAATGGTTTTGTGATATGGGCAGAAAGCAAAATAGAAAAAAAGTTTAGTTCCGACTCGATGTAACCAAGCGAGTCGAGGATCAATATATCACAATCCAGGAAAATGACCTGGTCGGGGTTATGCAGTTTGAAAAGGTGATCGGTATAGAACGATTTAAGAGCACAAACCAATTCGAGTGTTGTATATTGTTTAGACATCTTCTCAAACTCGGGAATGTGTAACTCCTGTACTTCTATTAATTCATGAGGTCTCCAGTAACTACTATCAGTTCTTCCATTTAATTTATCCACAAGTCCGATCACCAGTTTGTACCCTGTATTAAATTTCAATAATGAATCTCCCAGTGCTTTAGCCTGGGCAAGATAAGCAGCAGTACAAACGGTTAAAACGATTTTTTCATTCATGCTTATAATTTCTCGGCTAGTACAATATTATTCAAATACCAGTCTTTTCTCTTTGGCAGGACCCAATGCCAAAAAGAAAACCATCCGTTCAATAGCGGGTTGATCAGGGGCGGAATATTGACCCTGAAAAATTTTATTTTACCGAATAAAGGAAAGGCAGGTATAAAATGTTCATTAAAATACACCATCTTCATCTGGTATAATGCCATTGTAAAATCCCCGCTTTTGTCCTGTGCCAAAATTTTAAAACCATTTTTTTCCAGCAAATGTTTTAATGCGAATTGCGTATATCTCGCATAGTCATTAGGTAATTCGTGTTCGTTCCAAACAAATGGACAGGTTAAAAATAATTTTGCTCCCTTTTTCATTACCCTGTTTAATTCCTGTATTATTTGCTCAAGGTTAAAAATATGCTCGAACACCTCGCTGCTGAATACCGAATCGAAATGTGTGTCGGCAAAAGGGATGGTTTTGCCATCATACATTACATCAATATTTTCGCTCCTGTGGGAATGCCCGTCATTTTCAAAGTCAAGTCCAACATATTCAGAAACACTGGTAAAAAGTGCCTGGTAAGGTTTACTACCACAGCCAAAATCGAGCAACCTTCCCTGCAGTTGGGGCGCGAAGTGTTTGATTTTTGTATATAGTGATCTCCGGATAAAATAATAAGGACTACTGAACGAAGGCTTGAATTTTTTTGAAACGGATCCTGTCATGAATAAATATGTCAGTGGCTATATTTTATTTACTAAAAAATTTCTGTAAACATTTATGTATTCATCAGCGGCTCTTTCCCAGGAAAAACTTTTTGCTCTTTTCATTATTTTTTCCTCGGGATGATGGCATTTATAGTGATGCATACCTTTTTCAAAAACTTCTTTCATGCACGCAGGATCAAAGTCGTCGAAGTAATATGCAACGTTGCCACCTACTTCAGGAAGGCTGGTGTACCTCGACAAAAAGACAGGCTTGCCGAAATACATCGCTTCCAGCACCGGTAGTCCAAAACCTTCGCCAATGCTGGGAAAAACAAATGCAAGGCAATTTTTGTAATACCAGAATTTTTCGCTTTCGTCAACGGGGCCAATTAATTTTAGCCTGTCGGCTACCTGGAAATTCTTAGCCTCGTTTATTACTTTCTCTTTATAAGCAAAATCATTTAAGCCGGCGATCACCAATTCGTAGTCATTGCCCACAAGGAGTGAAGGAAGAACATGAAAGTTTTTTCTTGAATGAAATTGACCGATGCTGAATAAGAAAGGGGAATGAGGCGCATAGTTAGGATATTCAGTAATTTTTTCAGGCACATTGCAACCATTGTAAATAATGGTGTAAGGTTTTTCGCGCGGATCTAAATATTCCTTCGCCTGTTCAAGCGCAAATTCCGAGATAAATGTAAGGTAATCGGCCCTGTCAATCCGTTGCTGGATGAGGGTCAGGTATTTTTTCCTGATAGAAGGTGTGTATTCTTCCTCGTTCAGAAAATTCAGATCATGGATGGTGTAAATATTTTTTGTCTTGTTGCTGTAAGGTCGATACCAGGAAAGTGTAGTGGCCACATGCCAAACATCAAAACGGCTTGTCAGCGGATGAAAATATTTGTGCAGGCTGTACTGAGTTACATATTTTGAATGATTATCGAAAATTCCTCGCTGATTCCTTGGAACGTAAAAGTGTAAATGCATATCATCAGGAGCTTCCCGGTCCAGGTACTTGCCCAACTGGTAGCAGAAATGGTATAAACCATTGTATGCATTTCCGCCCATTCGATGAAGGTCAACTAAAATATTGGACATGCAGTTGCTTAAAATGCGTCACTACAGACCTGCTAAGTTGTCATTTTTTTACGAACTTGTACGCAATTTGAGAAAAGAAATATTTTTTTCCAAAGCTAAATAACCTTTTAAAAACTTTGGTGTTATACTATGACTGACTACTTACAAAGCTTTCACTACTGTCTATTCGCTAAAATGTAATGGTTAAAAGAAAAAGTAACTATGAGAATATTACTTCATTATCTAAAACCCCACAAATGGCTCGTGACTCTTGTGCTTACCCTCGCTGCTATTAATATGGGTTTTTCATTGGTGGATCCGATCATTTTCGGGAAGCTGATAAATCTTGCCGGGTATCACATCAGCCATCCTTTTAACTGGCACGACTTCCTTTTTTTAAAGAAGAAAGTACCGGATCAAATCAACACTCCGAATGGAGTTAGGACTGATTGGAAGTCTCTCTATGGTGTTATTTGGTTGTTGATCGCATCTATTTCCGTAGCCATGATCAGCCGAATTGCAAAAAATTTCCAGGACTATTTTTTAAATGTCGTGATCCAAAAATTTGGCGCTAAGGTATTTACCGATGGGTTACAGCATGCAATGAAATTACCTTATAGTGAATTTGAAGATCAACGAAGCGGAGAAACCCTTTCTGTTTTAACTAAGGTGAGGGCTGACGTAGAAAAATTTATGACGAATTTTATCAATATCCTTTTCGGGGTGCTAGTGGGAGTGCTATTTGTGTTTATTTACGCAGCCATTTTTATCAACTGGCGGGTGCCCTTCGCTTATTTGGTGGGCATATTACTCCTTACGTATATTACCAATGGGTTGAGCAAAAAGATCAAGAGCATACAAAAAAATATCGTGGGACAAACAACAGCATTGGCAGGCTCTACCACTGAGTCGTTGCGCAATATTGAACTTGTAAAAAGTCTTGGATTGACAAAACAGGAAGTTGAACGATTGAATAAAAATACTTACAAAATATTAGGATTGGAATTGACTAAGATAAAACGGATCCGCAGTATCAGTTTTATACAGGGAACTTTTGTCAATACGTTACGGCAGGTCATCCTTTTTATTTTAATGTGGCTGATCTTTAAAGGTACGATGGATGCAGGCCAGCTCGTGACCATGCAAATATTTTCATTTTTTGTTTTTGGACCTTTACAGGAGATAGGTAATATTCTTCTTTCTTACAGGGAAGCAGAGGCGTCGCTGAATAATTTTCATAACCTGATGCGAAAGGCCCCGGAGAAAGAACCCGCACATCCGAAGCACCTCGGAAACATAAAAACGTTGTCTTTTAAAGATGTTTCCTTTCAACATCAAACAGCAGCGCAAAAAGCGATCAATAAAATAAGCTTTGATGTAAGGGTTGGAGAAACCATTGCATTTGTAGGGCCCAGTGGAAGCGGTAAAACTACATTGATGAAACTGTTAGTAGGCCTATATCGCCCGCAGGAAGGAAAAATACTTTATAATGGCCTTGACGAAACAGAATTGCGATTTGATGACCTGAGGAACCAGATAGGTTTTGTAACGCAGGATACAAATTTATTTAGTGGGACAATCAAGGAAAATCTATTGTTTGTCAACCCATCTGCCACGGATGAGGACTTGATGACTGCTCTCAACAGGGCTTCCTGCCAGAATTTAATGGCAAGAGCGGAAAAGGGATTGGAGACGACTATTGGGGAAGGTGGTTTAAAATTATCAGGAGGTGAAAAACAAAGATTGTCTATTGCAAGGGCACTGCTTCGCAAACCCAAGCTATTATTATTTGATGAAGCTACCTCTGCACTCGATTCCTTGACCGAAGAAGAGATTACCGACACCATACGCGAAATCTCGAGTGAAGGCACCCAAATAACTATTCTAATTGCTCATCGGCTCTCAACGATCATGCATGCAGATAGAATTTACGTACTTGAAAAAGGCGATGTAGTTGAGACGGGTAATCATGAAACACTCCTTGATGAAAAGGGTCTGTACTATGCCATGTGGCGCCAGCAGATCGGGGAAAGGAAAGCAAAAGTGGTGGCGGTTTAACTAACAGATAATAGTGAGTAGAGAACAGTTGGACACCAAAAATTAACTTTTCATTTCCGATCAGGTATCGTTTGCGCAGAAAGCCATTGTCTTTTATCGGTTAATTTTTATCTGAAAAATGAACCTCCGCTCCATCCTTGGTCTCGGTAATGGCAAACTTAAAGAAGCCTTACGTCGCGGTGCTATTGTCATTGATATACGAACGGCCGCGGAATTTGACCGTGGAAAAGTGCGAGATTCCATAAATATTCCCGTCGACAGAATAAATATTAATATCAAGCGCATTGTTCAAATGAAAAGGCCAATTATCATTTGCTCTAATTCTGATACAGAAAATGAAAGAGTGATCGATGTGTTAAAAGCAAATGGTGTGACAGAGATCTATAATGGAGGTAGCTGGACAAAAATCTGGAGAATGACGAAATCATTATAGACATTTGTTTATCTCTGACACCTGCTTTCCGGCAGTCAGGGATCCCACAGATTTTCACCGATAGCGTTCAAACTATCGTTCACGCGGCAGGAGTTCTTCTGACAAAAATGGAACTCGTCATTTTGTAGACAGAAGCCAAAATAAATATCACGCCGAGAATCGCCACGATCGAAGAACCTGCAGGAAAATCATAGTGAAACGAAAAACTCAATCCAAAAAAACTTGCCAGGACGCTAATGACCAGGGCGATGATAAAAACTGCAAGATTGTTTTTTGTGAGCATTATCGCAGATACTGCAGGGATGATGAGGAATGAAAACACGGGTATGACCCCGTTTATCTTAACGGCAAATACGATGGCAAGGCCAATCGAAATGTAAAATAAAAAATTCCAGATATTAAAGATTCCGATGAGGTGGTTTTCTCCATTCTCAAATGATTTTGTCAATTCAAAAAACCTATTGAAGAAGGCCAGGTGAACTAGTATGATTACTCCGAAAACAATTCCAAGAGTAGAGATTTGCGACCAGCTTACCGACAAAATATTTCCGAACAACACTTCCTGTATATCTGAATCGCCATGTGGAGTTTTGGAGATAAGTAAGACCGTTAATGCGGAAGCAAATGCGTACAAGATACCAATGATCGCCTCTTGTTTGAGTCGCTTATCCCGAATATTAATAAAGGACATTAACAATGCCCCTGCTAAAGTGAAAATGAGAGGAATGGAGGTGAGACCCGTTCCAATGAATGCGGCGAATGCCACACCTAACGAAGAGATTTGTCCCAGGGCAAGGTCGACAAACACGATCCCTCTGCCCACTACATGGACTCCTAAATAAGATAAAACAGCCCCCGTGATCAATGCAGCTATCAAGGCCTGCACCATGAAGGGTAATTGAAGCATTGCAAACATGTCGGTATTTATTTAAGAATAGCGGTTAATTGGTCGATATCGTAGTCAAAAAGATCAAAATAATTTTTTATTGAATCAAATGCACCTACGGAAGTGGCCATCGTTAATTCCTTGGCCCCAGTTTGTTTCGCCACCACGTCAGATGAAGATGTTGTAAAGTAAGGCGACGAAATTATCACTTTAATATTATTCGCATTTATCTCTTTTATCACCTTCACTAACTGTGAGGGGGATGGTGGAATACCCGGTTTCGGTTCCATGAAATCAACAATAGTCAGCCCAAACCGTGTTTCGAAATAAACCCATTCATTATGATACGCAATGATCTTTGTTCCCTTGAATGCAGCCATCTTGGCCTGCCATTCCTTAATCTTATCATCGATCTTTTTAAAGAAGGCCTGGAGGTTTGCCTCATAAGTGGACTTATTGGAAGGGTCAACTCTCTCTAATCCATTAGCGATATTTCTCGCGATCACTTTTCCGTTCAATGGATCAAGCCAGTAGTGAGGATTGCCATAAATATGAATGTCGCCCTCAGCCCTGTTTGCAGAGGTGGGTACCTGGAGCAAACCGATTCCCTGGGAGGCATCAACATATCCTTCCGCACCTTTTTGAATTTTAGTATTTCTTGAACTTGCGAGTAACTGTGGTGACCAGCCGATCTCAAGGTCGAGACCCACCGTCACAAACAGGTCCGCTTTGCTAAGGCCAATGATATAGCTCGGCTTTGGATCAACAAAATGGGGGTTTTGATAACCGGTAGCAATAGAAGAGGCAGAAACTTTATCCCCGCCGATCAACTCAGTTATGCTTTTAAGATCTGTTGTCGTGGTTACGACCTTAATAGTGCCGGCATGAACAGTTGTTAAGATACCCATTGATGAAATCAAAAAAAAGGTCAGTTTATTTTTCATTTTATCGCTTTAAAGATTTTAAAATTTAATACTGGTGTGCACCGTGTGCACCGATCACAAATATCCATCGCAGCCATGCCTGGTAAAATCGTTTAGCAACATTATCATCTGTTGTTTTTCCCTCCAGTTCGATCTTGGAAAATTCGGTAGCATACCAACCACCAGTCAGCGAATAGGCCTGTTCCACAATGTTTTTATCATATGGTTTTTGGGCGTAATCATATCGGCCTGTGAGGAACCATCTTTTTGCTAACTGGTATTGGAGAAAAGAATACAATCCAAATGAATTGATCGAAAGATTTTCCATCAGGTTTGCATGTCCATAATAAAATTCGCTTTGCCAGGTAATTGACCTGTAAGTATTCATTTGAACAGGTTTCCATTTATAAGTAAGATCCGCCGCCGCAATACTTGTGGTGCGTGAAGAATCATTGGGTCCTGTAATACCTGTCAGACCCAATTCGAGAGTGGCATTATCACTCAGCGTAAAAAAATTCTTTAAGTGACCAAGGTATAGCAGGTGATTATTATCCCCGCGATAAAAACTTGGCGAATTGGAAAGACCCGAGGTAAGCTGGAAAACGATCTCCTGGTAGAATTTTTTATTTGGAATCAACCAACTCAGCGACGCGCCTTCATCATTCAATCCTTCTTCTCCAAAATAGTTTACGTATGCATTTGGCAGGTCAATAAATGGCAAAGCGTGCGGATGCGTTGGATTGATCCTTCCCACTGCCTCCCTGAATTTTCCCACCTTTAACTGTAACTGTGCCGGCAACGAAAGAGTTGTTAGGTAGCCTTCTTCCACTTCTACTCCATATTTGCCGGTTTCAGGATCCCGAGCAAAAGAAAGAAAAAAATCAGCCCTTGCATATGGATCAACGGTCGCTTGCAGGGAAAGTTCCGTTTCATTCAGATAGGCGTTGAAATTTTTATTGCCTTTGCTGATGTACGACCCCTGGAAATCACCGATCACTCCGATGTCGGGGTTAAATGAAAGTGTGGAACGGCTTTGTTGAGGCTGTTGTGCAGGCTGGCTGTTGCTTTGCATTTGCTGCTCGATTTGTTTTAGTAATGCTGAATCGGCGGCGGTACTGTCTGCAGGAACCTGCGAAAAGGAAGCCATGCTTATGGAAAGTGTGGGCGTTAAAAGAATGAGATAAACATTTTTCAATTTCATAATCACTATTATTAACCAGAGTAAAAGTTTCAAAAGCTTTGAAACACTACAAAAGATTGTTTAGTGCGTTACCTGTAATTATGAAATGGAAGGAGGCGCTCTCAGGGAATAAAAAAAGATGGAAGAAAAAGGAACGAGGGAATTTCCGGAAGGAGTAAATTCCGTTTCTATCGAAGGAACTGGTTGGTAAACCGTTTCAGGGTTATCAGCAAAGGGCATGGAAAAATCATCGATGCAACTGCAACTATAACCGGTGACAACTTCGCCACCGGTATGAGTAAATTGTTTGCAGGCATTTGCGTGAAGCCAGTTGTGAAGATAAAGACCGCCGCCGACTTTTTGGCAGAACAGCAATAAGAGAACTATTGCAAAACTCTTTACTGTAACACGGTTTGATCTCATTAGTAGGGTAAAGGTAGAAGAAATTAAAGCAATCTGAAACTCTTTCACAAATGTTTATGGAAGGCCCAGGTACAAAAATACCATTGCCCTGCTGTCCCGATTGTTTCATGTTTGCATTACTAAATCAAAATTTTAATAATGGCAAAATTAATGTTGTATTCGGCGATAATGGTTTTCTATGCTTTTTGCCGGAGAAAATCAACTTATTGGCAGATGGAAAAGCAAGGCGTCTGAAAAAGGAAATGTCACTGGCGTGGTATTTAAAGACAGCACATTTGAAGGTTGCGTTAACAGAAAACCTTTTGTAAGCGGTGTGTACAAAATGGCGAAGGACACTTTCTCTTTTGTGGACAATGGTTGTGAAGGAAAACGGGGAGTTTATAAAATTATCTTTTTTAGTGAATTGAATTCATTGCGATTTGAGCCGATCCTGGATAGCTGCGAAGGTAGAAGAGCGGGAATGAGCAGGCTGGTACTAGGAAGAAAAAAATAATCGTATGAAGAGATATATTCCGATCATTTTCGTTTTGGTAATTGTTGTAGTCCTACCGGTTTCTTTTATTGAAAAGGAAAAGGCGAGTAAAGAAGAGCTCGGCAAGCTTTTATTTTTTGACCCTATTTTATCCAAGGATCACACTATTAGCTGCGCACATGTAGGAAAAACAGTCATAAAGATCTGCGTGGTCTGGCTATCTACAGGCTTTTTCCAAATTGGGTGATCGCAACCTGCCCAATTGCTCACCCGGATATATATTATGTAAGCGAGGTTGCGAATTACATTGAAAATTATGTATTTCCGGTCAGTTCAATTTTAAACTTATTTTTTAATTATGGTAATCATATGATACGCGAAGAGATACTGGCTCGCTGAAAACCCATTTATGAAGACAAGGCTCTTATAGTTAGAACAAGCCGGGAAACCAGATTATTATAGCCGGAAACGAGTGTTTCAGGTCAGGTTGATGCACTCGTTTTTTCTACAACGCTTAGCTGTCCATTTTTTTCCATGTAAACTTCTTCAACATTATTCAGCGTATTACTG
>Ga0163163_10001783_pt1 | contig 18139 bp, 18 predicted proteins | sample S65metaG_FD_119766 | JGI IMG/M metagenome (GOLD analysis project Ga0163163, IMG submission 119766) | Switchgrass rhizosphere microbial communities from Kellogg Biological Station, Michigan, USA - S6-5 metaG | ecosystem: Host-associated > Plants > Roots > Rhizosphere > Soil | place: USA... | reverse complement strand
CTTCGCGCCCTTGAGCTCGGCCTCGCGCACTGTGGCGACCAGCTCCGCGTATCGCGCCTTGGCCCGCTCGTACTCCATGCGCCGATTCTAGGTCGCGCGACCCGGGGAACCGGTGTTGGCCGCCGCCAGAAGCCATCACGGTGAGGCCGGGGCTCCGTTGATTCGGAACGGGACGGTGACGATATTTGAGGCGACCCCGAGCAGCTTGAGGTCGTCGGCGTTGATGAGTCCGTCGCCGTTCACGTCCGGGACCACGTTCGGCGCATCGTTGAAGATGCCGTCATTATTGAGGTCGTCGACGACGGCGACGGTGAGCGTGGTGTTGACATTTTGACCGGCGATGGCTGCACCCACGATCCAGGTGTCCCACAACTCGGTCTCCTTGTTATCCCGGTTGGTGATCCCGGTGAGGTTGAACAGGTTGGCCAGGTTGGTGCCTGGGCCGGAGAAACCCGGCAAGGTGTTGTTGGTGGTGGAGGTAAGAACGACCAGGCCGGGCAGGCGGTCGTCCCGGCCGGTCGAGAACAGGCCGGGGAACGGCGGCACGTTGTTGTGCACCCCGGGTCCGGTCAGTTGTAGACCGGTGAAACCGGCCTGTTGCAGATTCGCGCCCAGGAAGTCGATCTCCATGTCGACGAACCAGCCGAATCCAAGGGCGCCCGCGTTGGCGCCGCGTTCGGGAGCGAAGACCTCGATCCGCACCGGCTTGGCCCGCTGCGGAGTTCCGGCGGGCGCTGGACCGGCACTGGCGGCCGACGTCAGCGCCGTGGTGGCACCCATGGCTACAACCAGAGCCGCGGTCGCGGCAACGACGATTCGGCTTGTCCTCATCTAGCACATCCTCACGTGGAGAGCAGTTCGCTGTATCACCAACGTGCCCAGGTCTGTGGGAGTTGCGGGAGCATCGGTGCGTAGCCGACCATTCGGCCGTATGGGTGACACCGGGCTCATGATCGGCTCTGCAGGTCCACTGTGGACCCATAAGCGGGCCGGGCGGGACGGTCAGTGCGGCGCGCCCACGGTGGCCAGGTACCAGACGGCACTGGTCAGGCTCGCACCGACGACCGCGGTGAGCAGCAGCCCGGCCACGACCGGCAGGGCCCAGTTGGGCAACCGGCGCGAGTGCAGGGTGAGCACCTTGGCCACGAAGGCGCCGTAGAACGCGCAGCCCAACAGTCCGTGCGCCAGTACCCGTGGGCTGGATGTCTGCAGGCCGAGCACCCACAGGCAATTGGCCGCCACCGGAAGGCTGATCAACACCGCTAGCGCGCCGAGACCCCGGTGCAGCCCGCCGGCCCATCGCGGGGGCCTCGCGCCGAGCCGGCCGTAGATCCACAGGGCGGTGACGAACTGAACCAGGGCCAGGGCGAGGACCGCGATGGTCAGCCAGACCTTCATCGCGTAGAGCGATGGGAAGGGGCCGATCCACAGCGCCTCGCCGGTGGGTGTGTGCACCCTGCCGAACACACCGACGGCGACCGCCACCGCCGCGCCCACCAGCAACGGGACGGCGACGAGCACGCCGCGCGGCGCTGCCGCCGGCATCGGGCCACCCGCCGTACCACCCAGCGATCCCACCTCCCGCCCCGTCGGGCTGTGCCTTTGAACGGCCTCGCGCTGGCTACTGAGGTAGCCGCATCGTAGAACGAACCGTCCGCGCCAACGCTCGCATTGGCCAGGTCCGAAACCACCGGGTGAACAGGTCGGGGTCGCCGACACACCGCGCCGCGTCGCGGCTGACAGGTCAGCCCGCCGTGACCTAGGAATAGCCATCAAAGTGCCCGAGTGCCTCAACCGTCTGTCCATTATGGACGAACTGCGGAAGCGGTTCCTGTCATCCACTCGATTCCGGCCGCCGAGGACACGCTGGCCGACCTGGGCGACCGGTTGTTGGTCGCGCTGCGCCGGCCGATCGTCACCGCCGAGGGGCTGGTGACCGCCGGCGGGAGCGTATGTGAACGGATCCGATCACACCGAGACCGATGCCGTGGAACTGGTCGCGGCGGCCGACGCGGGGATGTACCGGTCCAAGCGGCGTGGCCGCGGGTGACCGGTCATCACCCGGGAAGAGGTCTAGAAGAGCCCGGTGCCCGGCCGCGTCGATCTGCGCCGCGGCTCGAACGTCGTAGTGTGAATGGCCCGCCGGGCCACCGACGACAGGACTGCTGACATGGCGAAGTACCTGATCCTCATCTACGGGAATGAGCAGCGGTGGGCGGACATGCCGGCCGAGCAGCAGCCCGTCCACGACGCCGCACACCGGGCGTTCAGCGCCGCGGCCGGTGGCCGGGTCCTCGCGGCCGAGCAGTTGGAGTTCACCTCCACGGCGACCACGCTGCGGTCGGATCCGCACGGCCGGGTCGTGACGACCGATGGTCCGTTCCTGGAGACGAAGGAGGCGTTGGGCGGCTTCTACCTGCTCGAGGCGGCCGACTTGGACGAGGCGATCGCGCTCGCGTCCCAGCTTCCCGAGGTCCACGCCGATCACAGCGGCGTGGAGATCCGTCCCGTGGTGGACCACGGATGAGTGAGGACGTCGTCGCGGCGGTGGCCGAGGCGCACCGCCGCGAGTGGGCCCGGGTGTTCGCCACGACGGCCGCGCTCACCAGGGACCTGGATCTGGCCGAGGAGTGCGTACAGGATGCGTACGCCCGAGCGCTGGTGGTGTGGGAACAGGACGGCGTGCCCGATCGGCCGGGAGCCTGGCTGACCACGGCCGCGCGCAATCGGGCCCGGGACGTCCGGCGCCACGAGTCAGTGTTCCGGCGCACGATGCCGTTGCTGGTGGCGGACGAGTCGGTGCCCGGGCCGGACCATGCCACGGTCGAGGACGACCGGCTGAGACTGGTGTTCACCTGTTGCCACCCGGCGCTCGCGCCGGAGGCGCAGGTCGCGCTGACGCTGCGGTTCGTGTGCGGGCTGTCGACGGCCGAGGTCGCGCACCTGTTCCTGATCCAGGAGTCAGCCATGGCGGCGCGCATCACCCGAGCGAAGAAGAAGATCAGCGCGGCGCGCATTCCGTACCGGGTGCCGGGCCCGGACCAGCTGACCGACCGGGTCGGTGCGGTCCTCGACGTCATCCACCTGGTCTTCACCACCGGGCATACGGCACCGCTCGGCGGCCGGCTGGATCGCCCGGACCTGGCCGAGTCCGCCATCCGCCTGGCCCGCATGATGCACGTGCTCATGCCCAACGACGCCGAGGTCAGCGGACTTCTCGCCCTCCTGCTGCTGATCGACGCCCACAGCGATGCACGGGTGTCCGCCGGCGGCCGGCTGCTGCTCCTGTCCGAGCAGGATCGCAGCCGGTGGAACGCGGACATGATCAAGGAGGGCGTCGCCCTGGTGACCCAGGCGCTGCGCCGCCAGCCACCCACCCGGTACGCGGTGCAGGCCGCGATCGCCGCCGTACACGCCGAGGCACCGACGTGGCCGGACACCGACTGGTCGGAGATCGTCGCGCTCTACGACGTCCTGCTGCAGCTGTGGCCATCACCGGTCGTCGCGCTCAACCGGGCGGTGGGGATCGGCTTCCGCGACGGGCCGGCGGCCGGCCTGGCCGCGCTCGACCCACTGCTCGACGAGCCGGCGCTCGCGCCGTACGGGTATCTCAGCGCCGCGCGGGCCGACTTCCTGCGCCAGCTGCGAGCGTGGGGTCCGGCGGCGGAGGCGTACCAGGAGGCGCTCGCCCTCACCGACAACCAGGTCGAGCGTGACTTCCTGGAAGCGCGCCTGAGCTCGGTCCGCGCCGCATCAGCCTGACCCACGAGGGGTAGGTTGCGGATGTGGATGAGCCGACCGTGACCAGTACCGCCGCCGTCGCGACCGATCGCCCCGGTCGGTACGCCAAACAGTTGGTCGCGCACCTCAGCCGCCGCTCGGCAGGGGAGTGGGACGAGGAGTCGGGTACCGGCTGGATAGAGTTCTCGTCGGCTCGGGCTGAGTTGACCAGTGGCGCCGATGTGCTCAATCTGCTGGTACGGGCGGCGCCGGGTGAGCTTGACCGCTATGAGGACGTGGTCGGACGGCATCTGGTGCGCTTCGGCACCCGCGACGAGCTGGTTGTCCGCTGGGTCCGGGCCGACCGCTCGCCGGGCTCGCAGCAGCGCCGGCTCGACGACGATGACGAGGACGACCGGGCCGGCTGAGCGGTCGGTGAATCGTTGCCGGCCAGTCGATGCCGGCCGGAACGTCAAGGCGGAGCGTCTGATCGCGGGCACATCTGCGGGAAGCGTGCCGCGCCCCCGTCTTCGCGCGCAGCACACCGTCCGCGTCCGTTGCGGTCCCGCCGGCCAAGTCTCGACGGGCGGGATGGGCCAAAATGTTGCAGGATTCTTAACGCCGTCCCGGCGCCGACGAGGGGGTGGGGTTGACCAGCGTGTCCGAGCAGGGTTGCGTCGAGTTCCGGGTTCTGGGGCCGGTCGAACTGCACGCGAACGGCGGCCCGGTCGAGGTCGGCACCCCGCGCCAGCGGGCCGTGCTGGCCGCGCTCGTCGTCGACGCCGGCCGACCCGTCCCGCTCGACACGCTCATCGACCGGGTCTGGGGGCAGGCCCCGCCGGACGGCGTACGCCGAGCCCTGTACGTGTACATCGCGCGGCTCCGCGGCCTGATCCGCGCCGCCGGATCGTCGGGTGCCGACGCACCGCGCCTGGTCCGGCGGTCCGGCGGGTACCTGCTCGATGTCGATCCGGGTCTGGTCGACCTGCACCGGTTCCGCACCCTGGTCGACCAGGCCCGGGATCCGGACTGCGCCGACTCCCAGCGGGCGGCGATGCTGCGGCGCGCGCTGGATCTGTGGCGCGGCGTGCCGCTGTCCGGGGTCACCGGGGACTGGGTGCAGCGGGTACGCGCGGGTTGGCAACAGCAACGGCTGGAGGCGGTCACGTCCTGGTCGCAGGTCGAGCTGCGCCTCGGCAACCCCGGCGCGGTCATCGACCTGTTGGTCGACGTGACCACCGAACATCCTCTGGTCGAGCCGCTGGCGGCGGCCCTGATGCGCGCGCTGTACGCGTCCGGGCGCAGCGCCGAGGCGCTGGATCGCTACGCCACGATCCGTCAGCGGCTGGCCGAGGAGCTCGGTGTCGACGCCAGCCCCGACCTTCAGCGCCTGCACCAGGCGATCCTGCGCGGGGAGCCCGACCCCTGGCCGGGAGCAACGCCGCGGATCGTGCCGTCTCCGCGCGAGCCGGCCCAGGTCGCGCCGGCCCCGCCGCCGGCAACGGTGCCCGCCCAGCTGCCCTTGGACGTGTACGGCTTCACCGGCCGCAGCGGTGAACTCGGTCAGCTGGACGCCATCCTCGCGGCCTCCCGCGACCAACCGACAGCGATGGCCATCTCCGTCCTCAGTGGAATGGCGGGGGTCGGCAAGACGGCCCTGGCCGTGCACTGGGCGCACCAGGTCGCCCACCGGTTCCCCGATGGGCAGCTCTACCTGAACCTGCGCGGCTTCGACCCCGACGCGTCGGCCACAGGAACGGCCGAAGCGGTACGCGGGTTCCTCGACGCGTTCGGCGTGCCTCCGCAACGCGTGCCGGTCACCGTCGAAGCCCAGGTCGCCCTGTACCGGAGCCTGCTCGCCGGCCGCCGCGTGCTGGTCATCCTCGACAACGCCAGGGACGCCGACCAGGTCCGACCGCTGCTCCCCGGCGCCCAGGGCTGCTTCGTGGTGGTCACCAGTCGCGACCAGCTTTCCGGACTGGTCGCGGCGCAGGGCGCCCATCCGTTGTCGCTGGGCCTACCGCCCGCGGCGGAGGCCCGTAATCTGATCGCCCGGCGCATCGGGTCGAGCCGGACCGCGGCCGAGGAACGGGCCGTCGACGAGATCATCGTCCACTGTGGGCAGTTGCCGCTCGCGCTGGCCATCGTCGCGGCGCGGGCCGCGAGCGACCCCACGCTCCCGCTCGCCGGACTGGCCAAGGAGCTCATGGCCGCCCGCGGCCTCGACGCCTTCGACAGCGCGGACGCCGCCACCGATGTCCGGACCGTGTTCTCGTGGTCGTACCGCCGGCTGAGCCCCGCCGCGGCCCGGCTGTTCCGGTTGCTGGGTCTGCATCCGGGCCCCGACGTCTCGGCGGCCGCGACGGCCAGCCTGCTCGGCGCGCCGGTCGAACAGGTACGGCCGTACCTGTCCGAACTCGCCCGGGCCAACCTGGTGACCGAACAGCTCGGCGACCGGTTCTCGAGCCATGACCTGCTCCGGGCGTACGCCTTAGAGCTGACGCACGAGTACGAGTCCGAAGTGGAGCGTGACGCCGCCCGGTACCGCCTGCTCGACCACTACCTGCACAGCGCCCGCGCCGCCACTTCTCGGATCTACCCGCTCCCGGGTCGGGCCGAGCTGATCCCGGCCCAGCCGGGCGTGACGCCCGAGTACCCCGATGACCGCGAACGGGCGGTGGCCTGGGTCATGGCCGAGCGTCCGGTACTCGTCGCGGCGATCGATCAGAGCGCTGGCGGCCTCGGCTTCGAGTCGTACAGCTGGCGGCTCGCCACGGCCGTCTCGGCGTTCCTGGACCGGCGTGGCCACTGGGCGGAGTGGCTGGAGACCCAGCACACGGCGCTCGCGGCAGCGCTGCGCGTCGCGGACCTGGACGGCCAGGCCCAGGCCCATCGTGGTCTCGGTCGGGTCAACTTCCGTCTGCGGCGCACCGACGACGCGCTGACCCACTTCACCGCGGCACTCGATCTGTACCGGAGGCTCGGCGACGACCTCGGCCAGGCCGGGGCCCACCGGGGCCTGGCCAGCCTGCACGACCAGCAGGGCCGCTTCCGCGAGGCGCTGGACCACTCCCAGCAGGCCCTGGACGGCTATCGGGCCGTCGGCGATGAGACCGGGCAGGCGAATCAGCTCAACGCGGTGGGGTGGTTCCAGTGCGAACTCGGCGACCACCAGCAGGCGCTCGCCTCCTGCGAGCAGGCTCTCGCGCTGCTGGAGGCGATCGACGATCGTCACGGCCAAGCGGCCACATGGGACAGTCTGGGGTACGTCCATCACCGTCTCGGCGACCATCCGCGGGCCATCACCTGCTACGAGCGATCGCGCCAGCTCCACCACGAACTGGGCGACCGCTATCAGGAGACGGTCGTGCTGACCCATCTCGGCGACACTCATCACACGGCCGGAGACTCGGACGCGGCAACCCACGCGTGGCGACGCGCGCTCGACGTGCTCGAGCAGCTCGGACATCCGGACGCCGGCCCGGTCAGCGCCCGGCTCGAATCCGGACAGCCGCCGGCCTGACCCGGGCACTCGGGACCGGCGTCAGCGCACCGACTCGGACCGCTTCGGCAGCTTCCAGCCGGGCCGCGGGAAGTGGCAGGTGTAGCCGTCCGGGAACTTCTCCAGGTAGTCCTGGTGCTCCGGCTCGGCCTCCCAGAACGGTCCTGCAGCTGTCACCTCTGTGACCACCTTGCCCGGCCACAGCCCGGATGCGTCGACGTCGGCGATGGTGTCCTCGGCGACCTGCTTGTGCTCCTCGGTGGTGTAGAAGATGGCCGAGCGGTAGCTGGTGCCGATGTCGTTGCCCTGCCGGTTGCGCGTGGTGGGGTCGTGCACCTGGAAGAAGAACTCCAGCAGGTCGCGGAACGACATCACGGACGGGTCGAACACGACCTCCAACGCCTCGGCGTGGGTGCCGTGGTTGTAGTACGTGGCATTGGGCACGTCGCCACCGGAGTAACCCACCCGGGTGCTGATCACGCCCGGCCGCTTGCGGATCAGGTCCTGCATGCCCCAGAAGCATCCGCCGGCCAGGATCGCCGTTTCGGTCTGTGCCGCCATCGTGTCCTCCTCGAGCAGTTTCCCTCCGCCGACGGTACCTCTGTCTGGCAGGGTCGAGTCGGGCCTGGGCGGTTCAGCCGGGCCGGTGGTACACGACGTCGTCCAGATCCGGGCGACCGTAGGCTGAGTTGTTGGTGAGGTGGCCGTTGTACGGGCCGACCTTGGTGACCGTACGGCCGTCGCGGAACACGATCTGCAGCCCGTGCTCCGGCTCCCAGTCGCACTCGTACGCGACCGACACGTATACCCGCCCGTCGCGCCGCACGATCGCGTACGGCTCGGCCTCGATGTCCGCAGTGCGGAGTCGTCCATGCTGAGGAATGTGTGGATAGCCGCGTGGACCTGGTCGGGGTCCGGGTCGTCGTCATAACCATCGAGGACGATCTGGCACATCGCGCCGCCGAGCGCGGGTATGGGCAACGCTTGCGACGCCCGCCTGTCGTTGGCGTCATCTGGTCCTTCGATCGACGGGTCGACCTCGGCCGATGTCAGCCCTGGGCGCGTCGGCGTCAGCGGGCGGTAAGGAGTCGGCCCCGGTAGTCCAGAACTGTCCGTCGAAACGCCTCGACCGGCGGCGGCAGCCTGCGATCGGCGAGCCAGACGAGCGCGATGGTGCGGCCGGCCGGCGGGGACGTGACGGTGAGCTCGACGACCTCGCGGGAGAACCGGCCCGTCAGCCCGGTCGGCAGCAGCGCGACCCCGAGTCCCGTCGCGACCAGGCCGAGCACCGTGTCGATCTCCTCCCCCTCGAAGGCTAGTCGGGGCTCGAACCCGGCCTCGTGACATGCGTCGTCAGTGATCCGGCGCAGGCCGTACCCATGCTCGAGCCCCACGAAGACTTCGCCGGCCGCCTCGATCAACCGGATCCGCCGGCGTTCGGCCAGCCGATGACCGCGCGGCACCACCAGCGCGAGTCGTTGCTCGTCCAACTTGCGCACGAGCAGGCCGGGCTCGTCCGGCAGGGGCGACGTGAGGCACAGGTCGACCACGCCCGAGCGCAGCTTGGCCAGCATCTCATCGTGGCTGTCCTGGACCAGTGCGAAGGTCACGTCCGGATGGCGCACGCGGAAGTCACGCAGGATGACCGGGACCGCCCGCGTGCCCAAGGAATTGAGGAACGCGAACGCGACCCGGCCACGATCGGGGTCGATCTCGGCCCGCAGCTCGTCCAGCCCATCGCCGAGCGCGACGAGCGCCCGTTCGAAGTGGGGGAGCAACTGCTCTCCGTGCCGGGTGAGCCGAACCGCCCTGCCCGACCGTACGAAGAGCGCGACACCGAGATCAGCCTCCAACCGCGCGATATTGCGGCTCAGCGTGGATTGGGCGATGCCGAGCCGGGCTGCGGCTCGGGTCACGTGCTGCTCCCTCGCCACGACCGCGAACTGACGAATCCGTGGCGCCACAACGGCTAGCCAACCCTCATGTACAGAATCGATTGGTTCACTCACAACAGATACATTGGACGCATCGGCCCCCGCTGTCTAGCGTCGACTCCGTGACGGCGACCCTCACCCCGGTCGGCTCCCCGCGACGTCTGCTCCGCGGGGATGTGGGATTCGCCCGGATCGCGGTGGCCATGTTCGCCGGGGGCGCGGCGGTCTTTGCCCTGCTGTACGGGGTGCAGGCGGTGTTGCCCCAGTTGTCGGTCGCGTTCCACGTCGGTCCGGCCCAGGCCGGGCTGTCGATGTCGGTGGCGACCGCGGCGATCGCGCTGGCGGTCATTCCGATCAGCGGGTTGTCCGAACGGTGGGGACGGGTCCGGGTCCTGAGGCTCTCGGTGGGCCTCGCCGCGGTTCTCGGCCTGCTCCTGCCGCTGAGCCCGACCTTCGGGGCGCTCCTGGCCGACCGGGTGCTCCAGGGCGTGGCCATCGCCGGGATGCCGGCCGTGGCCATGGCCTACCTGGCCGACGAGATCCACCCGGCCGCGCTGGCCGGCGCGGTCGGCACCTTCATCGCCGGCAACGGTCTCGGCGGTCTGGCCGGCCGCCTGGTCGCGAGCGCGGTCACCGATCTGGGCGGCTGGCGCTTTGGGCTGGGCGCGGTGAGCGCGCTGTCGGTCGGCTGCGCCGTCGCCTTCGCTCTGTTGCTCCCACCGCAGAGGCACAGCACCCGTGGCCCGTCGGTTCGGGCCGTCCGTCGCCACCTCGCCGACCCCGGCCTGCGACGGCTGTACCTCGCCGGCTTCGTGCTCATGGGCGGCTTCGTGACGGTGTACAACTACCTCGGCTACCGGCTGCTCCGGCCACCGTTCTCGCTTTCCCCCACCCTCGTCGGGCTGATCTTCTTCGCCTACCTGGCGGGTACCGCCGCATCGGCGATCGCGGGCCGCCTCGCCGACCGGCATGGGAGCCGATCAGTGCTGTACGGCGCGGTCGCGGTCGCGACCGTTGCCGCACTGGTCACCCTGCCCGACGCGCTGCCAGCCGTCCTCATTGGACTCGGACTCGTCACCACGGGCTTCTTCGGCGCCCACGCCGCGGCCAGCGGGTGGGTCGGGCAGCTGGCCATGACGGCCAGGGGACAGGCGGCTGGGCTCTACTTATGCGCGTACTACGCCGGCAGCAGCGTCGGGGGTTGGGTCGGTGGCCTCCTCTACGAGCGGTTCGGCTGGACCGCGACCGTCGGCTACGTCGTGTGCCTGTTCGCCATCGCCCTGACACCGGCCATCCGCGCGACACCAGCCGTAGGGCGGCCGCTTCAGTCCACTGTGGTCAGTTCCCGTCCGGTGCGACGGGACCAAGATCGACGTGGCCGCCGCTCATCGTCATGACCGTGGTCGCGTTGGTGCTCGCGTGGGTCGGCCTGGGTCGGTTCAACCGCCGAGACGTGCAGCCGGGGTGACGGGGCGGGGACCCGGGCTCATGGACGTCCCGGTCATCTCGTGAAGAGCAGATTGGCCAGGGCGACCTGTCGCTCCAACGATACTGGGCACTGGACGAAGATGATCAGTGCGCCCTTGCGCGTCCACAGAGCGCTGTCGGGGGCTGCCGCCGGGCCGATGAGGTAGGTGAACGCTTCGTCACCGATCCCGCTCCGATCCGAGGTGACCAGCTTCAGGTCGTCGGTGATGTGCCGTTTCAGCTTCAGGTAGTCGTCGTGCGACTGGCCGGTCTGCACGCCCACGGCGACGCTGCCGGAGGTTCCATCGGCCTTCTTGGCGAGGTACACGCACTCAACCGACGTGTCACCGTTGCGAACCGGGTCCTCGGCCAGGAAGACGGTGACGCCGAGCGTGCTGGTGATGTCCGAGGTGGTCGGGCATTGCGGCTGGGCCGGCTCGCCGGCGTCGCTGCCTGCCGTACGGTCGTCGTTCGATGTCGTGCTGGCGTTCGCGGGCGGTGGGCCGGCCTGTGAGGACTGGTCGGCCGTGCGGCCGCAGCCGGCAGTCATCAGGACCAGCGCCACGGCCAAACCAGTCAGGCCACGTACATACATGCCGATTCCTCCCTGTCGCCTCGCGGGCCGACGGTATCCGCGGTACCGCCAGCGCGCCATGCGGAACCGGAGGAAGAACCGGCGAAATTCGCCCTGGCCGCGGTGGCGACCGTCGGCAGGAGATCCCAGACCTGATCCGCGGTCTCATCGCACCGCGCAGAAGTCGACTGTGGACTAACCAGCGAGTCGCCGCACCGCGTCCGCGGCGTCGGGCGCCGTGGACGGGCGCCAGTGTCTACAGTGGTTGCCGCGTATTCCCCACACTTCCGTCCTAAAGGGACTCAACGGGCATTCGATCCGCCCGTTGGCGCGCGTGCGCTTAGCGTGAAATCGGCGATGTCTCTCGATCGCGGTGACAGTGGCGAGGCACTGCCACGAAAGGAGAGTGCTCGATGGCACGGCGGCTGAAGCTTGACCAGCCTCGTCGCAACGCTCCCGGCCGAGGCCCGGGGCAGGAACTCGACCGGATCACACCGCCGACGTATGACATGTCGCTCGGCCGGCATGAGCAGGCTCGCGCCGAGATCGCCGAGCTCGTCGACCGGCTGCAGCCCGGCGGGTTGGATGCCCGCTCCCGCGAGGTGCTCAACAACCTCATCAACGCCTGGACCGACGGCCAGCTGGCCCAGCTGGACGCGGCTCGGGACGAACGTCTCGCCGTCGTTGACGGCCTGATCGCCGTCGCCGCCGAGGACGTTGCCCGTTACAAGCCGCGCTATGACGCGGACCTGGCCAGGGTCGGACAGACTGGGTCCGCCCTCGCCGCCAGTTATGAAGCATTGACCGGCCGCCGGCCCAGCGAGTTCGTGCTGCCGCGCCCGCCCAGGGTCAACGACGAGCCCATCCAGTCGACGCTGGGACCGATCGACCTGTCCGACGACGTGTTGCCGACCACCCGACCGGTCTCCCCGGGGTCATCTGACTCATCGACAAGCAGTGCGAGTGCGAGGCAAGGCGGCATCCGATGACCCACCCCACTGAGAAGAGCCCGTCACCGGACGCGGTTGTCCGTTCGGACCTCGAACCCGGCCGGGTCGCTGCGGCGGGTGTGCCTGCCGGGGGAGCGGCCGAGCCCGGGTCCGCCGTACCGTGGCGAGGTCCAGAGGTCATCGAACCGGCCCCGGTCGACATGCGCGCAACCCCAACAGTCGACCGCGGATACGCCAATGCGGCTGATGTGTCCGGAATGCCGTTGACCGAGGTTGTCTACTGGTTCGCCCTCGCGTTGGCCGCCGCCGCGGACATCGCCGCGTTCCACCAGGTTGTCTCCCTGGTGATGCGTGACCAGGGTGACGCTCTCGTGTGGCTCATGGTCGTGGGCCTCACCGTGATCGCGTTGACGCTGGCCCATTTCGCCGGCCGGCTCGCGCGCGACGTCTCCGCACGGCACGGGACCGCGACCTGGAAGCAGGTCCTTCTGTGCGCCATTCCCTGGGTGGCGCTGGGCCTGGCCGCGTTCGCGGTCAGGTTGATCGTGGCCGACTCATCCGGTGGGACCACTGTGGACGGGACCATCATCGGCGGTGACAGTGTGGGACGCCAGGCCCGGCAGACCTCCGGCGCGGTGCTCTTCCTCGCACTGTATGTCGGCTCAGGTGCCGTGGCCGCGTTCGGTGCCTACTTCACCCGCAACCCGTTGCGCTCCGGATACCGGCAGGCGATGCGCGCACACAGTCGGGCGCTGGGCCGCTTGTCCCGTTCCCAACCGCCGTACGAACGGGCGTTGCAGGTGTACCGGCAACGCGCGCGCGTCCGGGCGCGAGAGGAAGCCAATTGGCAGGCCGCCCGGGAACTGAGGCTGGCCCAGGCGGACGAGCTCAAGCGGTACGCCGCGGTCCTGATCGCAGCCCACCTGCAGGACCCGTCGGTAACCGATGCCATGACGCTGCCCGACCGCAGGCCCATAGCCGGTACGCACGAGCCGAGCCTGACCCATGAGGCGCGCACCGCCATCAGCGCCCGCCGTCGGACCGATACGCCCATCGCCGGCCCGCGCAAATCGGTACAACGACCGAAGATCGGTTTCCTACGCCGGTCCGCACCGAAACGCGCCATCGAGGCGCGGCCAGCGGGCGGACCGGACAGTCCACAAAGGATCCGCGAGAATCTCACCGAGCCAGGGGATGGCCAGGCGGAGGGGCCTGTCGGCGGCGGACGGAGAGCAGGCTGACATGCCGGGCGTTCGCCGGGCCGGCCGGGCGCTCCTGGCAATCGTCGCTCTTGTCGTTGGTACGTCGGCGCTGGTGGCATGCACATCGGACCCACCGCAACCGTGTCCGACGGCAGCGAGGCCCGGGCTGGCCATCGCCGTCGGCGGTCGGGCGAACGCCCCGGCACCGGTAGTGCCCGACCGGGTCGGACAGCTTATCGACAAGGCGGTCACCGACGGCACGGGAATCGATGTCATCCGGGTCGACGGTCATCCGTCGATTGCCTGCGCCCTGTCCTTCACGTCCGACGCGGCCAACCCGGTGGCTCGCGCGGACGATCTGAACCGGTACAAACAAACGGCCCGAGGCGTCCTGGGCGCGACCCGAGCGAAGGAGCCGGAAGCCAACCCGCTGCAGGCACTCGTCCTGGCCAGCCAGGCCGCCGGTCCGGGTGGCCCGGTCGTTCTGATCGACTCGGGGCTGCAAACGGTGGCGCCGCTCGACTTCAGAGCGCCGGGGTTGCTGGACGCCGACCCGGACGCCGTCGCGAAGGCGCTGTCAGAGCGCGGTTTCCTGCCCGACCTCAAGGGCCACACGGTCGTGCTGGCCGGGATCGGCTACACCGCGACGCCGCAGTCGTCCCTCGACGAACCGCGGCGGGCCAACCTGGTACGGATCTGGCAGAAGATCGTTACCGCGGCCGGCGCCACCGTGGAGACCGTGACCACGCCGAATACTGGCGACGCGCCCGCGAACCTGCCCGCGGTGAGTCCCGTTGAGGTTCCTCCGACGGACGTCATCAGGATCGGATGTAACACCGATTCGATCCTGTCCAACGACGGCGCGGTCGGCTTTCAACCGGACTCCACAACCTTCCTGGACAGCGCACGCGCCCGGCAGGCATTGGCCGAGTTCGCCGCGTTCCTCACGCGGAACCGCGACGCACGGGCGAGCCTGGTCGGCACCATCGCGCACTACGGCACAGACGACGGCGACAGCGGGCTGTCCCGCCAGCGGGCCGAGCGGGTGCGTGAGGTTCTCGTCGACCTGGGGGTCGACGGGAGCCGGATTGCCGCACACGGTGCCGGCTGGGGCCCGTTCCCCAGCAAGGACGGCCCGCCAAGCCCGGCTGACGACCAGCGCAACCGCCGAGTGGTCGTCAGCATCACCTGCGCCTGAACCTCTCTCGGGGCGGGCGGTCATCGCGTCCGAATGTGCAACTCCGCGCCGGCGGGCGCCCACGCCACGGATCACTGCTATAGCCTGGCCGCCATGCATCGCAGTCGACTGGTAGGGATCCTCATCGACACGCCCGCCGCGCAGGTCGGCACGGAAGTGGACTTCTGGTCCGCGGCCCTGGGTGCCCAGAGCTATCCCGCCCCGGGCGAGGAGCAGTACACCGTCCTGGTTGGCGCCGCCGCTGGTCTGATCACCGTCGTCCAGGCTGTCGACGACGCGCCGCGTTACCACGTCGACATCGAGACCGATGACCTGGCGGCAGAGGTTGCCCGCCTGACAGCGCTCGGCGCGGAGCCGGTAGCCCGCTGGCAGGACGCCCACACGTTGCGCTCACCGGGCGGCCACATGCTCTGTGTGGTGCCTGTGCACAGCGATCCGGAGACCTTTGCCGCCTCGGCCCGGACCTGGCCGTGACACCGCGCGCGCCAACGCTGAAGCTCACCGACCGAGAGGGGCGACGATGGCGCTCGCGATGACGAAGGAAGAGCGGGAGGCGTTTCTGGCCGGCGTCCATGTGGCCGTCATCAGCGTTGCGGACGATGGTCATGGTCCGCTAGCGGTTCCGATCTGGTACTGGTACGAGCCCGGCGGCGAGGTGCGAATCATCACCGGTCGGACGTCGAGCAAGGGGGAGCTGCTCGAGCGCGCGGGCCGTTTCAGCCTGTGCGTACAAACGGAAACCCTGCCGTACTACAAGTACGTCAGCGTGGAGGGGCCGATCGTCGCGATCGAAGAAGCAGACCTTGAGCGCGATCGGCGCCCTCTCGCGCGTCGCTATCTCGGCACCGAACTCGGCGACCGGTACATCGAAGACGTGCGGGACGTGGCCGGCATGGTGCTTGTTCGTATGCGGCCAGAACGATGGCTCACCGTCGACTACGCCAAGCAAGACCTGTCACCGTGACGGCCATCTATCGAATCTGCGAGTGGCGCAGCCGCGCCCGGCGGCGGAGCACGTGGACGACGAGGTAGATGACCAGGATCAGGCTCGTCGTCGTGTGCCAGTTCAGCGACGGCAGCGGTAGGCCTATCGTCGCGAGGGGCAGCATCACGGAGCGCCCGGTGATCCAGTCGACCACCCCGGACACGATCACGTTGCTGGCCAGGAACACCAGTACCCCGGCCGACAGCGCGAGTCGGCCGCGTTGTCTCCGCCACGTTGCCGGCCGGGCCAGGTCGGGCGCCAGCCCTCGCAGCGTGCGGCGCCGTTGGACCAGATGGACGACGACAAGACCGGCGAAGCATCCCCCGGCGACGACATGCAGCGTCAAGCCAGTGAGCCCGCTCCGCCCGATCGACGCGATCAGGGCCAGTCCGAAGGAAACGATCAAACCGAGGTGGACGAGCCATCGGCGCAGCCCGTAGCGAGCGCGCCGCTCATCTGCGGTGACCGTCATCTCGGCTCCACCCCTCTCGAGATCGACAACGCGATACGCACCGGGACCAGCATCTACCCGTCGGGCGTCGTCGACCATCAGGGATCGCCCTGACCGAGCCGGATGCGGACGCGGCCACGACGGGATGAATGTGCGTCGGTCACGGGGCTTCACAGCCTCGGCATAGGCGGGAGATATTCGGCTCCCAGCGCGGCGGGAAAACGGTCCCTGCCATGTTCACGTTGGGCCATACCCAAACGGCGCGCGCGTCTGCCGCAAGCGTCATATTCAACTCCACTGTGGGCAATCTACGAGCGCGGTCGACGTTGGACAGGAATGCGCCATACGCGCAGGGTGCCGGCCCGGTCGGAGCAGGCGAGGATGTCGTCGCGGGCGTGGCAGGTGAGCCCGGTACCTGGCACGCTGCCGAGGGGTCGCGCCGTGCCGCGATCGTCAATGACGCGGAAGTCGGTACGGGTCTGGCCCTCTTCGGTCGTCAGGACCCGATCGCCGCTGTCGGACCAGTCGACCAGGTCGGCGACCATGAGCCTGGCGACGGTCCGACCGTCCGAGTTGATGATGAATGCGTTCGTCTGCCTGACGCTCCGGTTCGTCCGGGGCTCGGCCCGTATTGGACTCGCCACGAACACTCCGCCACCGAGGCGTCCGACGAGTTCGAAGATGATCGGTCTGGCTACCGAGCCGGTGGCCGGGTTGATTGCCCATGTGCCGACCCCGTGGACCGTTACGCAGACGGCCGGACCGCACTCCGACAGGTACAGGCTGCCGTCACCCTGATCGTTGGGCGCCGTGTGATCCGGTATCACGACCGACCACCGTCGATCCAGCGACGGCTGCCGATAGGCGGTAACCGTGATCCCGTCCGGGCCGCGTTGCGCGGTCAGGACCAGGTCGCGGGCCAAGGTGATCTGCCCCTGGGATCGTGACACCTCGGGAGACAGAGTCATGACGCCGGCGACCGCGCCGGTGGACAGGTCGCGCATCCGGACCGCGCCGTCGGCGTCCAGCTCAGCCAGTGCAGCGACGCGACCGTCGACCAGGTACGGCAAGTAGTCGGCATTCGGTGGCAGGCTGACCTTCCACGCCACGGCCCCGGTCGTGACGTCCCAGGCGGTGACGTCCAGGCAGCTGGCCGAGGCGCCGTCAGCGCCGCACCCGACGGGGTGGTCGAACCGGCGAGACAAGACCACCAGCATGCGGCCGTCCACGGTGGGCCCGTAGTCGTCGCCGAAGATCTCCGCAATCCGTTCGCCGTTGGCGTCTCGGACCAGGGTGATGGTGCTGCCCGGCCCGCGGGCGCCATCGGTGAGCGGAGGCCTGGTCGCCACTACCGTGACATTGCGCAGGTCCACAATGGAGTTCGGAGTGCCGGTCATGTCCCGGCTCCACTGTGGCCGGCCGGTGAGCAGGTCGAGCGCGACCACTGTCCTGCCGTCCGGTCGCCATTGGTAGAGGCTGTGCGTGCCAACGGTGAACCCGTTGAGGCTGACGCTGCCGGTCCACAGCGGCTCACCCAGGCTCGGGGCACCCCGCGCAGAGGCACCCAGGGTGAGGAGGCAGACGAGCGTCAGCAGCGTGATCAGCAACCGGCGACGCGAGTCCGTCGGCAACCCCGGGTCGTCGTGCTCGCGGTCCTCGGCACCCAGCAGGCCGAGTTCGATGACGGTCGTGTCGGGTCCGAGCTGCGTCATCCGGCCGCCTCCTTCTGGCAAGTATGTTCCCTCGGGTCCGGAAGGGCTGGACGGACCAGAGCTCTGCTGTCAAGCGATGAAACGACTCGAGGGTGAATGGCATTCTTGACCGACGATGTCAGGACTGCATACGATTCGAGCCACCCCTGAGGAGATCGTGCGATGCATGACCTGGTGATCCGCGACGGAGTCGTGGTTGACGGAACCGGGCGAACCGCGTTTCAGGCGGACCTCGCTATCGACGGGGGAACCATAGTCGCCGTTGGCCGTGTCGACGAGCGCGGCCATCGGGAGATCACCGCCGACGGAGCCATCGTCGCCCCCGGCTGGGTCGACATCCACACCCACTACGACGGTCAGGTCACGTGGGACGGGTTGCTCGCTCCGTCGTCAGCGCACGGTGTCACGACCGCGGTCATGGGCAACTGCGGCGTTGGGTTCGCT
>Ga0163163_10001782_pt1 | contig 18153 bp, 14 predicted proteins | sample S65metaG_FD_119766 | JGI IMG/M metagenome (GOLD analysis project Ga0163163, IMG submission 119766) | Switchgrass rhizosphere microbial communities from Kellogg Biological Station, Michigan, USA - S6-5 metaG | ecosystem: Host-associated > Plants > Roots > Rhizosphere > Soil | place: USA... | reverse complement strand
TCGACAACATCGATCTCGGCAAAGTGTCGACGTCGATGACTATCAATTCGACGGCCTCGATCCTGCTCGCTATGTATATCGTGGCGGCGAACCGCGGAAAGACCGAAACCAGCAAGCTTAGCGGAACCATTCAGAACGACATCCTGAAGGAGTACATCGCTCGCGGAACGTATATCTATCCGCCGAAGCAGGCGATGCGGATCATTACGGACATTTTCGCGTTCTGCCGCAAGAATGTGCCGGACTGGAACACAATTTCGATTTCCGGCTACCACATGCGGGAAGCGGGCTGCACGGCGGTGCAAGAGGTGGCATTCACGCTCGCCAACGGTATGACTTATGTGAAGGGGGCGATGGACGCTGGTTTGTCGGTGGATGAGTTTGCCCCGCGCATGGCGTTCTTCTTTGCATGCCACAGCAATTTCCTGGAGGAAGTTGCGAAGTTCCGCGCTGGACGGCGTCTCTGGGCTCGGATCATGAAAGAGAGGTTCGGGGCCAAGAATTCCAAGTCGTTGATGTTGCGCTTCCACACGCAGACTGGGGGCTCGACTCTGACGGCTCAGCAGCCGGAAAACAATATCGTTCGAACCGCGTTGCAGGCGCTGGCGGCGGTGCTTGGCGGAACACAGTCATTGCATACGAACTCGTTTGATGAAGCGCTGGCGCTGCCGACCGAGAACTCGGCCCGCATTGCTCTGCGTACCCAGCAGATCATCGCGTATGAGAGCGGCGTGCCGCAGACGATCGATCCACTCGGCGGTTCTTACTATGTGGAATCGTTGACGGATGAGATCGAGAAGCGGGCGAGGCAGTACCTGGACAAGATCGATGCGCTTGGTGGAATGCTGAAAGCTATCGAGCAGGGCTACATTCAGCAGGAAATCCAGAATGCTTCTTATGAGTACCAGCAACGGGTGGATCGGTTGGAGCAGTTGGTGGTTGGAGTGAATGCGTTCCAGGTGGACCACGAGAACCCAGTGCCATTACAGAAGATCGACGAATCCTTGGAGCGCAAGCAGGTGGAACGACTGCGCGCGTTGCGCGAGAAGCGAGACAAGGGCGTTTGGAATTCGGCGATGCTCGGGATCGAAGATGCGGCTCGACAGGGCGACAACCTGATGCCGTCGATCATTAAGGCGGTGGAGTCGAACTGTACTGTCGGTGAAATCTCCGACGCGATGAGAAAGATCTTCGGAGAATATAAGGAAGTGATGGTGATCTGAAGTTGTTTATCGGAAGTTCCAGGGGCGCTGCTAACGCGGCGCCCTTAAACTTTTGTGCGTTAGTCGGAGAAGATCTTCTTCCACCAGGGACGCTTCTCACGTGCGATATCGTCATCGTCCTCGACCGACTCTTCCAGACCGAGGAAGCCCGATGCGATGTAGTGCCGTTCGCGTTGCGGAGGCGTCGCTGAAGTCTCAGGAGTCGACGCGAGTGGGGGCTGAGGTTCGGCTGCTTGATTATCTTCAGCAACGGATTGAAAAGCTTCCGGTTCCGGGCGGTAATCCAAATAGGAAGGCTCGATGCTTCTCTGAGGCGGGGGAAGTTCTTCCCAACGAGGCAGTGCTGGTTCGGCCGGATAAACGCGATCTGCCGCTATCGGGGTTTGCTGTTCAGCGGAGGTCTCCGGCGATTCTTCCTCAAAGCTGGTTTGTTGCTCTTCGATTCTCTCCCACGTGGTAGGACCGAAGTAGGTCTCGGCCGGTTCTTCTATTAGTGTCTCTGGGATAGTTGTGACGAAAGGGTCGCTCGTTTCGAGAGGCAGCTCGGGAACTTGGTCGAAAACGGGCGTAGACCTACGGCGCGCGGTGATCAGCATGACCTCTCCGTTGTGGGAGGTTGGCGCGAGGACGACCGCGCTACCAGATTCGAAGGTGCGCGAGGCCGTGGTTGTCACCAAATGATCTTCGGCGAAATGCTTTCGGAGTTCAGCCGCTGTTTCATCATCCAAGGTTCGCCAAGTTGGCATAAGAAGCTCCTGAAAGAGCGGTATAGGCTGCAAGTACTCTGATGCCTGGGGGTTCCGCCATGGCTGCCAGAGGACCGCATTGTTGTCACAAATAGGACGGTCATCCTTCCTTTTAAGGGCGATATCCTACTCCTAGAATTTCACTATTCTGCCACCCGGAGGTTAGCTCATGGTTAATGTGATCGTCCGCCACAAAGTCTCTGATTTTGCGAAGTGGAAACATGTTTTCGACGACCATTTCCGCATGCGACATGCCGCCGGCGAACTGAATCATCGTGTGTTTCATAACCATGACGATGGCCTCGATCTCACTTTATTTTTCGAGTGGGAATCGCTGGAGATGGCGCGTTCATTCTTCCAGTCCGATCGACTGAAGAACGGAATGCAACAGGCGGGTGTAGTTGGCACTCCGGAGATTGTCTTCCTGGACGAGGTTAGATCGCTCCGCAGAACAGCGGCCGATTAATGTATGTCGACAATCTATTAGTCACTTTGGTGTAAATCCCTCCTGCGACAAATTGCGTAACAAAGCTCCCTTTGTTACACACAACTCCGTTTCCGCACTATAATCTCGCAACATTCCAAGTAGTTACAGAACCCGACGTCGGGGATCGCCCATTCAGGACTGAGCCAATCCGGCTCACAAAACTTTGGTATGAGAGAGGAACAGGATGGCGCGCAATTGGCGTTGCGTAATGCTGCTGGTTGTTTTGTTCGCATCGGCTTCGTTTGCACAAACGTTTCGAGGAAGCGTGACAGGAACAGTTACCGATAACACCGGTGCGGCGGTGCCGGGCGCTGAGGTGAAAGTTGTCAGCGACGAAACGGGTTTAAGCCGAACCGTCGTGACGAGCGACGACGGCAACTTCACGGCTTCAGAATTACCTCCGGGACGATATACCCTGGCGGTCACGAAGAATGGATTTCGAGTATCGACGGTGAAGGGTGTTGCGGTAAGCGTGACGTCCGTGGCTCGCGCGAATGTGTCCCTGTCGCCAGGTCAAGTTCAGGAGAACGTGACGGTGCAGGCGGATATCCCGCTGGTAGAGACGACGAGCAATACGATGGGCGGCACGATTGAAGGGAAGGCGGTAGTGGATCTGCCGGTCAACGGCCGCGACTTCACAAAATTGCTGGTGCTGGTACCCGGTGCTACAGGGGATCCGGTGGGAGCAAGCGACTCTCCGGGATCATTCGGACTCTTCAGCGTGAACGGCAATCGTGGCCGGTCCAACAATTACCTGTTGGACGGCACCGATATGAATGACGGATATCGAAATCTGCCTTCAATCAACGAGGCTGGCGTCTTCGGCACTCCTGCAACCGTGCTGCCGGTCGATGCACTGGCGGAGGTTCCGGTGATTTCAGGAGGCGAGGCGGAGTACGGAAGGAACTCCGGCGCAATTGTGAACCTGGTCACGAAGTCGGGAACCAATAACCTTCACGGAACCATCTATGGATATTTCCGGGATAGTTTTTCGGATGCGCGGAACTACTTCAATACGACGGACCAGCCTAAGAACAATTTTCACAACGACCAGTTCGGAATATCACTGGGCGGGCCAATCGTAAAAGATCGGACCTTCTGGTTCGTATCTTACGAAGGCCAGCGCGAACACGGTGCCCTGCCTACTCCGGGGACCGTCCCCACGCAGGCTGATATTGCGGCGGCAACGCCGATCGGTGGCATTAACCCGGTGATTGCGGGAATACTGGCAACGAATCCCTGGGGAACGTTACCGGCCTCGGGTTCGAACGATGTGACCTTCACGGTGCCGTTCTACAACCGGGTAGACAGTTTTATCGGCAAGATCGATCAACATGTCGGTAAATCTGACCTGCTGACGGGACGATACTTTTTCGGCGACAGCAAGCAGGCGTTTCCCTTGGGATTGATATCCGGGGGCACTGGTGCGCCAGGCTTCAACACGGTTACGCCGACGAGAGTGAACGTGCTGTCGCTGTCGTACACGAAAGTCGTTACAGCGGCTCTCCTGATGGAACTACGTTTTGGCTACAACCGCTTCCATGAGACATTCGGGCCGGAAGATTCATTCGACCCGAGCAGCGTCGGGCTTCAGACGCTCGGGGCGGGAACAAGTAATCGCGACTTCGGAATGCCGCTGATCAACGTTGGCGGTTTCAGTTCTTTCGGATCGAACCTCGCGAATCCGCGTGGACGTACGGACAAGAACTACCAGATTTTTGGGAACACGACCTGGACGCATGGGAACCACAATTGGAAGTGGGGCTATGAGTGGCGCAGAACCGCCATCGATGGGTATTTTGATGCAGGTTATCGTGGGCGACTTAACTTCGACGATCTAGCTGGCTTTTTGGCTGGCACTCCTTCGGGAGGTCGCTCGGCCGCTGGAGTGTCCGATCGTACGAGTTATGAAAACAACAGTGGTTTGTACCTGCAAGACACTTGGCGCGCCACTTCAAGGCTGACGTGGAACTTCGGGCTTCGATGGGATTACTACGGGGTGATCGGAGCCAAGAACAATGCCTTCACGATTCTTGACCAGACGACGGGAAACCTGGTGCAGCCGTCGCAGCTCTACCCCAAAGACCTGAACAACTTTTCGCCGCGCGTGAGTCTTGCGTATGACTTAACGGGACGAGGACGGACGGTGGTTCGGGCGGGATGGGGTGTGTTCTACGACGCCTTCTCGCAAGACTTCTTCCTTGGACAGTTGCCGTGGAATACGTTCAACCCTGGCCCTGCTTACAACGATATCCAGTTCTCGTTTTCGCCCGTTAGCCAGATCGTCGCCAACCAACCCGTTTATACGGATTATGCGGCGACCGACGTGTTCACGGTGGACCAGAAGTTGAGGACGCCATATGTGCAGAATTACAACCTCAACCTGGAACATCAGTTGTCGAACAATGTTGCGGTGCAGGTTGGATATGTAGGATCTGCGGGACGAAAGCTGTTCCACTACCGCGACATCAACCAGCTTGATTCAACCGGAGCGGCTGCGTTTCCACAGTATCTGTACATCAATCAGTTCGAGTCGAGTTCGAGTTCAAGTTATAACTCGCTGCAGAGCAGCCTTCGGATTCGCGGATGGCACGGCGTGACGTCCACTTTGAACTACACCTGGGGCCACTCGATTGACACTGCGAGCGACGGTCAGGACTATGTGCCCAACGCCTCGCAACCGGACAACAGCTTTAACTCCGGTGCGGAGCGGGCGAGTTCAAACTTCGACACGCGGCATCGCGTGCAGTGGTTCTGGACGTACGATCTGCCGAATTTCGGTGGAAGTCGATTGGGAAGCGGCTGGGCTTTGAACGGGATCGTGTTGTACTCCACCGGCCAACCCGTGAACATCAATTACCTCTTTGAGGGGGACTTCAACGGGAGCGGCGAATTCTATGGACGGCCTGACCTGGTGGGTAACGCGAAGAGCGGCACGAGTGCTCCATTCAACTTCCTGAACCTATCGGCATTTGCAGCACCGTGTACGTGGGATCCGACGTTGGCGGGCGGTGATGGGGATTGCGTGCCGGGAACGCAGCACTTCGGCAACGTGGGACGCAACGCCTATCGCGGACCGAACTATGCGAACTTCGATTTCGGTTTGTCGAAGAATACGAAGCTAACGGAGCGGGTGAATATGCAGCTCAGGTTGGACATATTCAACATTCTGAACCATCCGAACTTCAGCAACCCGCTGTTGCCGAATTTCTCGGTGGATATGTTCAACAACGGAAGCGCGACTGCCGTGGTCGGAGGCGCAACGCGGTTGGTCGGAACCGGTTATCTACCGATCACTGCCACACCGGATGTTGGAACGGGAAATCCGTTCCTCGGCGGTGGTGGACCTCGCAACATGCAGTTCGGATTGAAGTTCATTTTCTAGATATGTGGAGTCCTGGACCGCAGCGTCGATGGCGCTGCGGTTTTCTTTTGCACGGAGTCAGGCAGGTAGAATGCAGAGATGCGTCGCTTATGTGTGTTTTGCGGATCGAGTAGCGGAAATAGGAAGTCTTATCGGGCGGCGGCAGAAGAGCTCGGTGGGTTTCTCGCGTCGAAAAAGATTGGACTTGTGTATGGGGGAGGAAAAGTGGGGTTGATGGGTGCGCTTGCCGATGCGGCACTGGCAGCGGGAGGCGAAGTCATTGGCGTTATCCCGGAGCACCTGATGGCTCGCGAGGTGGGACACATGGGTCTGACGGATATGCGCGTGGTCGGATCGATGCACGAGCGCAAAGCGCTGATGGCGGACCTGTCCGATGCGTTCGTTGCATTGCCTGGGGGTTACGGGACGTTCGAAGAATTCTGCGAGGTGCTCACATGGTCGCAGCTGGGACTCCACCAGAAGCCTTGCGGGCTTTTGAATGTCGAGGGCTACTATTCGCCGCTGTTGGAGATGTTCGATCGCGCGGTAGAAGAGCGCTTTTTGAAATCGGAGAACCGCGGGATCGTTCTCTCTCACGAAAGGATCCCGACATTGATAGAGATGATGGACGAGTGGCGGCCTGCTCGAATAGAGAAGTGGCTTGACCGGGAGACTCGATGAATGGCGAGGCGAAACTATGCTTCGCTGCTCTTAAATTCGTATTTCTGAATCTGCACGGCGATCGCGTGGTCGAAGCCCGGTGTTCCTGAGCGCTCTTCTGAGCGGATCACCGTTCCCCAGAAACGGACCAACAACGGCGGGGTGGTCATGGTGAGGTCAGGCCCGAATCGCAACAGAAACTGAACGTTGTCACCGACGCTGAGCGAAGTCCTGGTTCGAAACAACACGCCGCTTGCGCTGACATCCAGAGTTTCGGAGTCGATCGGCGAAAGGTCAGGACGAGGGGTCTCGATTTCTGTATGCAGAGAGAGAGGAAAACGGCGATGAGCGCGTTTTTCGGATTGGGCAATCATGGATTGATCCCTGGCAGTTTTACGTGGACGCATTATAGCCATAGTTACGGTAGCAACTGGTCTTCCAACTAATATTTTTTGAAGTGACTGGCGAGCGCTACAAACGTCTCTAGAATCAGCAACTTGCAATTGATGTCGTCTTAACCGTCGTCGACGCTCGGCGAGATTGTGCAATGTTTTGTCTATTCAAAGAGTATGTCTGTTCAGAAAAACACCCCGCTGGTTGGCGGGGTGTTTGCAAACAGGCGGCTTCTCAGATCGCCTGAAATTTGTTATCCACGTTTCCCGGTCAGTGCCTGCTTGATCGCAGCAGCGTTCGGGCCATTCGGGGAGAGCTCAAGGGCTTTCTTCAAATGAGCGTTCGCCTTGTCCGGCTGCGACGTCTTGTCGTAGGTGAGACCGAGATGGTACTGCACTGTCGAGTTACCCGGATCCTTCTGAGCGGCTTCCTCGAGGAGGTCCCTAGCTGAGCCATAGACTCCCTTCAGGTAGTAAGCCCATCCGAGAGTGTCGGCGACATTAGGATTCTCCGGCATGCCACGTCGAGCTGCCTGCGCGAGCGACAGGGCAACGTCGAGGTTCCCGCCGCGCTGCATGAGCAGATATGCGAGGTTATTGGCGGCGAGAGGATGATCGGGCTGAATGTCGAGCGCCTTTTGATAAAGCTGCTGAGCCTTGTCCTGGTTACCGCGCGATTCCTCGAGAGTTCCGAGCATGACCAGAGGCAGAGCGCTGCGTGGATTGGTCTGAACCAGACGTTCGTAGTTCGCTGCCGCTTCATTGACCGCACCGCTTCCGATTTCAATCTGGGCGAGCAACAACATGGCAGCAGAGTTGTTCTTGTTCATGCTCAACGCACGTTCAAGAGTGCTCTTTGCCGTTTTCAAATCTCCGCTCTGTGCCTGGAATTGTCCGAGCATGACGACGTAGCCATCGTTCTGTGGCGCCTTGGCGACTTGGGCGCTTACGCGAGCAAGTGACTTGGAAAGCGGCTGCTTTTGCTCAGCGTAGAGTTTCGTAAGTCCGCCCAATGCTTCGACCCAATTGGGATCCTTCTCAAGTGCCTGTTCGAAGAGCTTTTCGGCCTCGGGATATTTTTTCTGACGTTCGCGCCAAACCGCCAGCTTGGAATAACCAAGCGGACTATTAGGAGCTAAGTCCACCGATTTCTTGAGATCTTCTTCGGCGCCCTTAGGGTCATTCTGATTCGCCTTCGAAGTAGCGCGGAAGATGTAGCCTTGAGGGTCGGTGGGACGCAGGCGAACCAAGTTATCAGCAGAGGTCCGCAAAAGGTCGAGGTCGGATTTTCGAACGGCGACATTCGCCAGCAGGAGATGGACTTCCGGCATGTTGGGATTGAGGCGGGCAGCTTCACGCCACTCAGCCTCGGCACGATCGGCATTGCCGATTCCCTGATATGCCTTGCCAAGCTGCAGATGTCCGACCGCATTGTCAGACTGGGCTTTGAGAGCGGCCTCTAGCATCGGGATGGCATCCTGGCTTTTGCCATTTCCGATCATGATGCGCGCTTTTAGAATCTGCGCATCGATGTCCTTGGGATTGCTCTTCAGGATTTCTTCGTTCAGTTTCGTTGCTTCATCGACGCGGTTCTTGGCGAGGAGAAGTTCGATATAGCCTTTCTTGGTTACCAGATCTTTAGGGTGCTCGTTGGAGAGTGAGGCAAATTCAGCGAGAGCCTTGTCGCCGTCTCCCATCCCGAGGTAATACTCACCCAGCAAACGATAGCCTTCGGGATTATCAGCCATGGTCTTCTTGGCTTCAGTGAGCATTTTTTCCGCATCGGCATTGCGTTTAGTGAAGGTATAGAAACGCGAAAGGCTGACGTAGGGCGTGATGGATTGGGGATCCGCAGCGACTGCCTCTTTGAGTGTCTGTTCGGTGGCGGCCGTGTTTCCCTGGGCCATGTACACGTCACCCAATGTGAGTCGGGCGAGGGTCAGCTTGGGATCGAGTTCGATAGCCTTCTTCAGCGAAATTTCTGCTTCGGCCCTCTTGCCCATGCGGTTTTGCAGGGTGCCCATTGCAAACTGAATGCTGGCCTTGTTCGGGTTTAACTCAATGGCCTTGTCCATTTCAGCTTTTGCTTCGGTCAACTTGTTCTGGCCCGCGTTGACGGTTGCGAGCAGTGCGTGTGCCTCAGCGCTATTGGGTTCACGCGCGAGCACAGAGTTGGCCAACTGCTCAGCCTCGAACCAATTGTGACCGACGGCAGCGTAGAGATTGCCTAAATCGATCTGCGCCTTGGAATCGGTCGGGCGGAGGTCGACAGTTCGCTTGAGTTCGTTGAAGGTGCCGCGGAAATTGCCGGTACCCATGTATGCCTGCGAGAGCTTGTAGTGTGCCTCGGCAAACTGGGGATCGACTTGGATGGCATTTTGATACTGAATGGCGGCTTCCTTGAATTGCTTCTTGTCCAGGTAACGATTGCCGCTCTCGAGATATTTCTGCTTCTTGACATTGGGATCACCCTTGCACGCGACCAGCGTGGCGAGCATGCCAAGACTCATGATTACGATTGCCAGCTTCCTCAAAGTGCTCATCCCCAGTTCTCCATTTCTAGTGGGCTACTCATCCCTTGAAACTTGCCTGTACAGCATGCACATCAGCGCGGTATGTACTCATTAAGACTCGGATATAGGTTGCGAGCGAATTCGATCGCCCGGCTCTGAGTTTGTTCCATCGTCTCACTCGGCAGAATCGGCGTAACCAGACGAACCATTCCGCCATCGGAGCGATTCATACGAATCGAATCTGTAACGAGAAAAATTTTGGCCATGTATTCGCTGGGAGTTACGCGGCCGTGGGCCTGGTACCAATACATGACGAGTTGCCGTTCCGAGCCTTTCGCGACGACATAGCGGTTCACATTGAACGAGACACTATCAGCAATTGGAATTGAAACTCGCTCCGACTCGAGAGGAGTCCACCCAGACCCCGGCAAGCAGTTCTTTGGAGAGTGAATCGTATCGCCGCTTCGTTGCGTGCTGTAGTAGGCGATAAACAAATCAACCGGTGGAACGCTCGAACTGCTGTAGAGACGCGATAGATATTGACCATCGCCCAGCGTCTCCAGTACATCGGTCCCGATGGGTTGAGAAATTCCGCGCCAAGCGCCAATGGTCATCGGAATCGTCTGGACATCACTGACCTTGGGCTGGATCTCCATCCGACCGCGCGCCTGCAGTAAAGCGGCCGTCGCCAAAAGAAGAACGGCGACGATTACAACCCGAATCCGGGACAACTCGCGACTTTTCATTGCGCACTCCGCTGAGCCAACATTCGGGACGTGAGCTTAAAGATCTTGTGGGTAAGGAAGAGCAGCGCCATAGAGACGACGAAGACTAACCATCCTGAGAACTCGTGGAAGAACCCCAGAGCTTTCTGGGCATCCCAGTATTGCACCAGCACGCCGGTCCCGAAGATTCGAAATCCATTTGCGAGCACGGCGATCGGAATCGAAGCCAGAGCAATCAATATGCGTGGTGTCAGGCGCTCTTCGAGGAAGAAACCATAGATGATTGCGAGCGTTCCTAAACTTAGGAGCGATCGGATTCCGCTGCATGCCTCAGCGACCTCCAGCGGCATGGCGGGAAGGGCGATAACATTGCCTTCACGGAAGACTGGAATTCCCACGATTTGAAGGGCTGCAGCGGCAAGCCGGGCTGCCAGTGTCTGTAACGGAAGCGTCAGCTGCGCAAAAATGATCGCCGGAATTGGAATCATCAGGAAAAGGAATAGCCAAGGGAAGACTAATGCTTTGAAGTGCTGCCATCCGAGCAGGTAGACGATCATGCCCGCGATAAGAAACACGAGTGATATGCGGGCGATGAAGAGGTCCGCGCCGAGACTTCCTACGATTACCAGTGCCAGCGAACCGATAACTGCGAGCAACCCCCAGGAGGATGGCTTCACAGGGATAGCGATGAGTTCATTTCGCTTGGTCCAGACGATGAACGCGGAAAACAGGGGAACGATGAATCCGTGCGAGAAGTTGGGATCGTTGCTCCACTGATCTACCAGTCGCAAGAGAACGTCGTAATACACCGCCGCGGTGAGAATGACCAACAGCAGGACTTTCCAGGACAGTAGCGACTTGATCGGTCCCTCGCTTCGGGACACCAGTCCCTGGGCTGCGACTGCTTCAGTTACGTTCATTCGGCCATCCTGAACTGAATTTGCATTTAGTCAACGTTGCAATTGGGGTTCCAGCCTCTCACATCAGGCGCTCTCAGGTTTCAACAATTTGCGGGTCGCGATCATACCTCGAGTGGAAAACATTTTCCCTTGGGAAAGGGAATTACCCACGATAAACACGGGCAAGATTAGTAGTTTCAAACCGGATAACCAGGTCGGAGGAGGTTGTATGTACAAGAAAATACAAGATATTCCGAACCATTCGAAGGTTTGGTGAGGCCGCGAGGGAAAACTTTTTCCACTTGTCATGGGCGGTGAAGGTGTCATGATGGTGGGCAATGTGAGTCACAGCTGGATTAGTATCCCGTATCCATTTGACTTTATTGGGGTCGGAAACAGTCAGGAGTTCTGGTACGGCATTTGCAATGACTTAACTAGACGGAGTTCTTGCCGAATTCCGAAATTCCCGATGAGTACCGTTAATCAGATCATTTCCGAATTGGCGTCGAGCGACGTTCCGGTCCTTTTATTAGGAGAGCCGGGCGTCGGCAAGCACCTGGTCGCACGCCAGATTCACGAGGCTGCACCCTGGCGCGAAGCCAGTTTTGTGCAATGCAAGTGCCGGCAGGCCGACGAACGGGCTATTCGCAGGATTTTCGAAGGCGAGAACGAAAAGGTTAATGCGCCCTTCACGGCGTACTTCGAAGGGGTGGAAGACATGCCGGCAACGGCGCAGAGAGCGTTGCTGGCCTGCCTGGAGAACCAGGAAAAACGAGGTCGGTGGCCGAGAGTGATTTCGTCTGGTACGGCAGATCTCGAGATGGAAGTTCGCTCGGGAGTATTCCGCGAGGACCTTTACTACCGACTGGGCGGGATTTGCCTGCGGATACCGCCGTTACGACACCGCAAAGAAGACATCTGCCCCTTGGCGGACCAGTACCTGGAAAAGTATGCGACACAGTTCAGCAGGCCGAAGCCGGAACTAAATCCAGTACTGACAAGATTCCTGCTGACTCATCCGTGGACAGGGAACTTGGATGAGTTGGAAGATGCGATGCGTACGGTTGTGGCCGTTGGGAACGTACAGGTCGCGATCAGTGCACTTCGAAGCTCGCTGACGAACGGCAACGGCCGCGAGAAGCAGAATGGCAACGAAAACGTTTCCTTGAAACAGGCGGCTCGTGCTGCGTCCCAGCGCGCAGAACGCGAACTGATCCTGAAGGTCCTTACTAAGACGAATTGGAACCGGAAACGCGCTGCCGAAGAGCTTCGCATTAGTTACAAGGCACTTTTGTACAAGCTCAAGGAGATAGGTTCGACGCCGGCGGTGTTGGCCGGGCAGGAGGGGAAGGGCGAATGAAGCGACTGATTTTAGTGGTCCTATTAACAGCCGGTGCGATGTCCACCTGGGCTCAGACGAAAGAACCGGAGCAGACTCCAAGTGCGGCCCAGGCTGCACCGGCGGCGCCGAAAGACGCGGATCAACCGGTAGCGAAGTCCGCGACGGACGATCCGACCTATGTGATTGGTCCCGAAGACGTGATCAGCGTTTCGGTCTGGAAAGAACCCGACTTTTCGAACACCGTGCCGGTTCGACCCGACGGAATGGTGACGCTGGCGCTGCTGGGAGATGTGATGGCGGCCGGCAAAACCCCAGCCCAGTTGGCTTCCGACGTGACCAGCCGGTTGACGAAGTATATCGAGCAGCCGCGCGTAACCGTAGTCGTGACGGCAATCAATAGCCGGCGAATCTTCATTCTCGGAGAAGTGAACCATCCGGGCGCTGTGGCGATGTCGGCAAACATGACCGTCTTGCAGGCGATTACGGCTGCAGGTGGACCGACCGCGTACGCGAATACCAAGAAGGTCAATATTCTCCGCACTGAGCAGGGGAAGCAGTCGAAGTACTTATTCAATTACAAGGAAGTTGTTAAAGGGAACAATTCCGAGCAGAACATTCTTCTGAAAGCAGGCGACACGATTGTCGTACCGTGACCTGGCGGAGCACTCTATGAAACGCGTTGCAATTATCTTAACGATGGCGTCGGTTAGCATCGGTATGTTGGGGCAGAGCCAGGCTCCACCGCCTTCGCCGGTGTCCGGAACACTTCAGCAGGACTCGCCAACGCCGACATATGAATCGTCAAATCGGCCGTTGTCAGGCGTGCAGAACCAGGATATCGGCGAGTCGTCGGAATCGCGCAACACGTTTGTCCCCAATCTCACCTTCGCGCAGGGCTGGGATTCGAATGCTCCGAGAGTGACGGGTGGAAATGCGGAGCAGTCTTCTGGGATTTCGACGATCTCGGGTGGATTTCGCTTGAATCGCGAGACTAATAAGAACGCGACGTCATTGGGGTACACCGGCGGCGGACAGATCTATACGGTGGACAGCGATCTCAATTCGCAGTTCCATCGTTTTGATTTCTCGCAGACGGTCGTCGCGGGCAGGTGGACTTTCCTTGTGGCGGATGGTCTCAGCTACCAGAAGGACGCCTTTGCAGGATTTCCTTCCTTGCTGTTTCCGGGACTGCCCAATGGATCGGGCGGTACGGACTTCCAGCCGGGGATCACACCGGGTGAGTCGATTATCGGAATCGATGTTGGCCGATTGAATAACACTGCGTCGGGCCAAGTAACATATGGTTTCAGTCGCGCAACGACCCTGACGTCGAACTTCTCGTATGGTCTCCTGCACGCGTTTGACGATTCTGGGTTCCTGAACAATACGCAGTGGCAGACCGGAATGGGTTTAGACCACAAGTTCGGTCGTGACACACTTGGTGTTAACTACTCGTTCACGCGATTCGGATACGATGTCTTCAATCAGAGCTTCGACTCGCACACGGTGCAGTTGGCTTACAGCCATATCCTGACAGGCCGCTGGTCGTTCGAAGTTAGCGGTGGTCCGGCCTTTGTTGTCAGCAACTTCGGCGGATTTGAGATCACAAAAGTTTACGGAAGTGGCAAGGTTGGTTTCCGATACCACATGCCGAAGGGTGACCTGGGATTACAGTACAGCCGCTCGGTCACGAATGGGTCGGGAGCCTTGCCGGGGGCGATTACGGACGACGTAGGGGTGACCCTGGGACGCAAACTCAGCAGGTCGCTATCGGCAAATTTGTCCGGTGGTTACGCTCGTAACTCAGGAACTTTTGTTAATTCGATGTTTAATACCTTTAACGTGGGAGCCGGAGTCACGCATACCCTCGGTCGGTACGCCTCCGTTTCAATGGGATACACAGGTCAGCGTCAAACGGGCTCGAGTTACGCAGGACTGACTCGTCACTCGGCAGTGGTCACGTTCAACTGGAGTTTCAGACCGATCGTGTTGCACTAAGGATCAGTAGCAGAAATGTTAAGGAGTTTCGATGCTCGGTAGCCGACAGTTAACTTGGTCAGACTACGTTTCGATGGCGCGACGACGCTGGTGGATCATTTTGATCCCGACCATCCTGGTTCCTGTGATCACGTATGGCGTTTGCCTGTTGATTCCGAATCAGTACACGTCGAAGACGTCGGTTCTGGTGGAACAGCAGAAGGTGCCAGATACGTTCGTGAAGTCCGTCGTGGCGGAAGAGATTAATCATCGACTGGCGACGATGCAGGAACAGATACTGAGCCGGACCCGGTTGCAGCCGATCATCGAGCGCTTTGGACTCTACAAGAACGAAGCGGGGAAGAAAGCAACCGAAGAGTTGCTTGAGAAGATGCGCAAGTCGATTTCGGTCAGTGCCGTTAAGGCAGACTTCGGAGATCGGACGGGTGGCTTACCAGGTTTCTATATCAGCTTCACTGCGGATGACCCGAAAGTCGCCCAACAAGTTTGCGCCGAAATTACCTCGATGTTCGTGAACGAGAACTTGAGGGTTCGCGAGCAACACGCGCAGGGCACGACCGACTTCTTGAAATCGCAGGTGGAAGAGGCAAAGAGGCACCTTGACGAGCAGGATGCGAAGCTTGCGGAATTCAAGACGAGATACCTCAACCAGTTGCCCGGCGACGAGCAAACCAACCTAGCGATGTTGAATGGACTGAACGGACGGCTGGAAGCGATCAACCAGGCGATCTCGCAGGCCCAGCAGCAGAAGACTTACCTGGAAGGCATGATCGCGCGGCAAACTTCTGAATGGAAAAGCTCGCAGGTAGAAGGCGGCGTAGGCACACCAATCGATCTTGAAAAGAAACGGACGGACTTGCAGGCGCAACTTCTTGATCTGCAGACGCGGTATACCGCAGATCATCCGGATGTGATCAAGACAAAGAGCTTGCTGGCGCAATTGGACAAGAAACTTGACGCTGCGAATGCGGCTGGAAATGATACGAAGACCGCGACGCCCAAAGATCTGGCAGCTGAGCCTCGAGAACTCGTTCAACTGCGACTGAGCTTGAAGCAGAACGACGACGTGATCAAAGCGAAGCAGGCCCAGCAGGAGCAGGTTCAGAAGGATATTCGCACCTTCCAAGGGCGAATCTCCGCCAGCCCGCTGGTGGAAGAGCAGTACAAGGCGCTGACTCGCGATTACACAAGCGCGCAAACATTTTATGAAGACCTGCTGAAGAAGCAGCGGGAGTCGGAGATGGCAACCGACCTCGAAAAGCGTCAACAGGGCGAACAGTTCCGCGTACTGGATCCACCGAGCCTTCCGGAAAAGCCGACGTTCCCGGACCGCCTGACGTTCACGCTGGGAGGGCTGGTGGGTGGCTTGTTCCTGGGAGGCGGCATCGTAGCGCTGCTCGAAGCCAAGGATCAGTCGTTCCGTACGGAAACCGATGTGGTGGCGGCACTCAAGTTGCCGGTACTGGTCAGCCTGCCGACCATTGAAGAGGCGGCCGCAGACCAGGCACGCTCCAAGAAGAAAGTTTACGCAGGCGTATAGCGAGCAAACATGTATAAGCGATTTTATGGACTGCAAGCGAACCCGTTCAATCTGAACCCGGACCCGCGTTTTCTCTACGAGTCCAGGTGGGTTGAGGAGGCGTTGGCTTGCTTGAAATACGGGATCGAAAGCCGCAAGGGCTTCGTCATGTTGACCGGCGAAGTAGGAACGGGAAAGACGACGTTGCTGAACAAGCTGTTGCGGTTCCTTCGTGCGAAGGGGCTCTCGACCGCTTACGTCTTCAACCCGCGCCTGAATGTAATGGAGTTCCTGCAATACATGATGGCCGATTTCGGATTGCCAGTAGATTCGAACGGTAAAGCGGCTTATCTCCAGCGCTTGAACCAGTTCCTGCTGGAAAGGTACAGCGCTGGCAAAACGGCGGTTTTGATTGTCGATGAAGCACAGAACCTGTCTGTCGATGTACTCGAAGAGATCCGGATGTTGACCAACCTGGAGACTTCGACGGAAAAGCTTCTCCAGATCATTCTTTGCGGACAGCCAGAGCTCGAAACAAAGATGAAGGACCCCAACATCCGCCAGTTACGGCAACGGATTGCAATCCGAGCGAAGACGCATGCGCTTTCGCTTGAAGAGACTGGTAAGTACATCCAGGTTCGCCTCGCGATTGCGGGTGCAAGTGCCGAACCGATATTCAGCACCGAAGCGGTGGACGCAATTTACGAATATTCGAGAGGCATTCCACGCGTGATCAACCTGCTTTGTGAGCACGCGCTGATCACCGGTTTTGCCGACCAGCTTCGACCCATTCCGGCGCGAGTGCTGCGCCAGGTTGCGAAAGAATTCGAACTCGACATGATCCCTCCGATTAAGGATGCCGGAGAGAACATGTCGTTGATAGAAACACTGAACTCGTATGCGGCCACGCGTCACCTAAAAGACACCGACGGAGCAGAATCATGAGCCGGATCCACGATGCCTTGAAAAAAGCTGAAGAAGATAAGTTGGCGGGGAAGATCCCGGCTACTCCTGCCATGGAGCCTGCTGAATTGGCTGCGGTGGTCGAGCCAGTGCCAGAGCCGGTGATGGCTGCACGAGTCGCGGCAGCTCCGGCGGTGAAGTATGTCGAGGCGGAAGCTCCTTCAGCGGCCGTCGATACGCTGTTGCAGCGTTGCTCGAAAGTGCACTGGCAGCCAAACAAGCACGTGACGTTGTTCCTCGAGTCACACTCGCAAGTCGCACCAGGGATGGAAGAGTTTCGTACCCTGCGCGCTCGCCTGTTCCAGATGCGGGCGAAAAAGCCACTGAAAACTGTTCTCGTGTCCAGCGCTCTGCCCGGCGAAGGAAAGAGCTTTGTGTCGGGCAATCTTGCGCAAGTCTTCGCGCGGCAGCGTGGCGGACGGACGCTATTGATCGACTGTGATCTTCGCAAGCCTCAGCTGCATGAGATGTTTGGCGCACCGAATACACCGGGACTTTCGGAATACCTACTGGGAAAGGTCGATGAGTTTTCGATCATCCAAAAAGCCGGTTACGAAGACCTGTTCTTCATTCCGGGCGGCGAGGTCGGTCCGACGACTCCGGAACTGATCGGGAATGGCAAACTCAAGCAGCTGCTGCAAAAGCTTGCGCCATTGTTCAGCTGGATCGTGATCGATTCTTCTCCAACGGGTCCGGTCTCCGATGCATCACGTCTTTCGGAATTCTGTGACGGTGTCCTGCTGGTCGTACGTGCCGCGTCAACACCGGTCTCGATGGCGGAGATGGCGAAAAAGGAATTCCGCGACACGACGATTCTTGGTGTCGTGCTGAACCAAGTGGCGAAGTCCGAGCACACTCACTCGAAGTACTACTACAGTCATTACGGTCAAGGTAAGCGTCAGTAAGCAAGTACACGGGTACCCGATGATCCGCTTGTTCCAAGTCTATTATCCGGTGCGCACGCTGATCCTACTCGGCGGCGAGTTGCTGCTGCTGTTTGCGTCGTTCCTCACCGCGACTGTAATCCAACTGGGCGCAGATTCCGAAATAACGCTGAGATACGAAAACGGATTTTCGAAGATGCTGGTGATTTCCGTTTTCGCCATTTTCTCCGCCTACTACTTCGACCTGTATTCGCCACAAAACCTGCGCTCAAAGAATGAGACTTATTTCCGGCTGCTGATGCTGTTTGGCACAATGTGCCTGGTTCTCTCGGTCGTCGGCTACGCCTTCCCGGAATTCTTCCTCGGGCACGGAATCTTCACGTTAGGCATGGTGATTGCGACCATGTCCGTGCTGTGCTGGCGTGGCTTGTATGTGTG
>Ga0163163_10001781_pt1 | contig 18176 bp, 12 predicted proteins | sample S65metaG_FD_119766 | JGI IMG/M metagenome (GOLD analysis project Ga0163163, IMG submission 119766) | Switchgrass rhizosphere microbial communities from Kellogg Biological Station, Michigan, USA - S6-5 metaG | ecosystem: Host-associated > Plants > Roots > Rhizosphere > Soil | place: USA... | reverse complement strand
TCAGGATACACGCTGGATGGGTCCGTGCGATTAGGTCGGCCGATGTAGCGGCCCGTCAGCTTATTTCTGTCCTCGATACTATGATCTAGCTTGATCAACAGGAAATCACTGGCCGCCTCCTCAGAGCTGTTTGCGCGGAAATTATTAGCTCCCGCAAGGTTGTCCGGTGCGCGATTCGGTCGCGGATAATATTCCGCGACGCGAACGCCTACCGGGTCGAGCATGCTCTTGGGCATGATATTACCCGGAAATGGCTGTCGCGGCGATCCGGTCGGATCATAAATAGGTATCACCGCTCCCGTTGCATTCAGAGATTTAGAAAAATCACCGGACCGTTCCAAATCAGTTGGGACCGTCAGGGTGACAGGGACGGCAGAACCGGTCCGACGGCGCGTGCCCTCATAGGATAAGAAAAAGAAGGTGGTGTTGTGCCGGAGCGGCCCGCCGGCCGTCGCGCCAAAAACGTTGTAGCGCAACGTCGCCGATTGCTTCCTGCCATTTATCACCGGCGCGAAGAAACCAGGCGCGTCCATGGCATCGTTCCGCAAATATTCGTACGCACTCCCGTGCAGACGATTCGTGCCGGACTTCGTAGTCTCGATAACGACGCCTCCGGCCGAGCCGCCATACTCGGCGGAATAATTGTTGGCCAGAACCCGAATTTCCTCAACGGCGTCCACCGGTGGATCGACATTCTGCTGTCCCACCCCCAGCCGAATGTTTTGGCCCGTGCCGCCATCAATCCACACCATCTGGCTTTGTACGCGCCCGCCGGCGATTGAGTAGGTCGGCAAACTTTCGTAGCGTACGAACGTGACAAGTCCCGACCTCTGGATAACGCCCATTGTTCGGCGATTGGCAATGGGAAGGTCTTCGATGCTCTTGGAATCGACAGTCTGACCAAGGTCGGACTTGCGTGAATCGACGAGCGGATCGAGAGCGGTCACGTTGACGGTTTCAGTCACCGCGCCTACCACGAGCGTGGCGTTCAATTCCAGAATTTGACCGGTTGCAAGGGTGAAGCCCGACTGCACATGTCGGCGGAAACCTGGTTTCTCCACGGAGAGTGAATAGCTGCCGACATTGAGCCCCGGAATCGCGTATACACCCGATTCATTGCTGCGAACACTCGTGCGTACCCGGGTCGTCTCCTGAACCGAAACCACTTCCGCTCCGCTGATTGGCCCGCCGCGGGCATCGTAGATGGTCCCACTGACGGTAGCTGTGTTGCTTTGCGCTAGACAATATCCGGTCAGGAAAACAAAGAGAACGACTCGCAAAACATCCGGTCCCCTCCAGCCGATAGTAAAGGATACCAGCCCGAAAACCTATTCAGCTACGGGAGCGCAAGTCGTACAGAAGGATGCGTCACAATCTATTTCGCGGGGTCAGCTTGCATAAAATAGAAAGTCAGGTTTGAGGTTTTGCCATCTACCAGGAGCTGCGCCCGCACACGATCGTCGGGCGAGACGGTTCCAGGTGGAAATCTGCGCAAAGGTATGTTCACCTGGTCCAAACCGGGATAGTCTGTTTGGGGGCCCGCGTACTGAGCCGGCAAATCGAAGCCGAGACGTAAGATCACCTGTGCGAGCGAACTCCGGTTTCGCAACCCGGTCGCCGCCATCACCAGAAAAACCTGATCGGTTTCGGGCCCGAGGTCGATCATGCCTTCCCCGAACCAGCCGACCGTCGGGATCGGCTCCATAGTCCGAACTCCGTCGCGAATTCGAATCAAATACATGTTTCGCGCAGGGAACACGAAGGGCTGTACGGTATCGATGTCGAGCGGTGAAGTGGCAACCACCCGATCGTCCAACATGACCGTCAGCAGCGCGCGTCCATTTGCGCTGCCTGCTGGAACAATATACTTCACCTGTCGCGGCGAAACGGAAAGAATCGGAGCCTGCCGCTCGGCGCCGGTCGAATCGGTGAGCGTGACCGTAGTGCCGTGTAAAGCGGTGGGCGGATTCCTGGGGTTCGCGACCGATTCGGCATTCGCCAGTGGAACCGCACAACTGCTCGTTATCAGTATGGATTCTGGAGCTGTTTGAATCGCTTCCGGAAGAGCTGGCCCGGAGTAATCCCCATAGGCTTCGAATGCTCCCGACCAGTGGTGGACCCCAACGAGCAAGTTGGCCGCATTACTGGTGAAGCCGCCGATGGCTACCACTACTGGTTGAATGCCCTCCGGCGTATCGGGCGATACTTTGAACGTAATCTGATACTCACCACCAAGAGGATATCCGAGGGAACTCTGCACTTCCGCGGGAATGCCGGCAACTGTCACATCGGGCTTCACCACCGTCGGATAGGTTTGCCCCAACGGCGGATATCCGAAGCTTGGCAAAGGTGGACTGGTAGCGCCCAGCCCTACGCCGTTGATGTACCCGATCTGGGAGTCGCTGGCGCATTGCGTCCATGGCGGTAGAAAGGCAGGCGCATAGGCGCTCAACACGATTCGGAATGGGGAGGAGGTCCCCCGGCTAGTGGTGATGGTCAGATTCGTGCCGCCCACGGCCAATTCCCTTGGTAAGACGGCCGTCACTATGCCTGCTCCGCTTGCATCTGCGGATATCCCGAGGTTGGCTGCCCGATAGCCTCCCAGGTTGACGGATACCGAATTGTAGTCCTTCAAATCGGAAGGCGCGATGGGCACGTAGCGGATCTGGGCCACAACCCCGGGCGAGAGCCGCGCGTCTCCCGATACGTTGTTGAGCACGGACACAATGGCCGGCGCCTGAGCGAGCAGCATGCTTGGAAGGAGAACGGCAAATCTTGCGATGATTCGAGTCGATTGCATGATTCTCTCGTTTAAGGATTGAGACTTGGCTTTCCTTCCAGAAGACATCGATCGAGGAATGTCAGTCCGGCGGGCAGGACGAATAAACTGTTGATTGGATTTGGCATGGAATGGCCCTGGTCCGCCGCCTCGATGTACCAGACGTTCTGTCCGCGGCCACGCAGTTTGGCGGCCATCCGTCGCGACTCGCCGGCTGAAACCCGGGTGTCATTTGCTCCCTGGAAAATGAAGAACGGAATCTTGATTCGCTGCTGATTCTCCAACGGAGAAATCGAATGAAGAAAGCGCCTCATGTCCGGATCGCGCTCATCGCCAAATTCGGATCTCGCCCAATCGCGCATACTTGTCCTCGTGTCGCGAATCATGTTCTCGAAGTCGCTAATGCCGAAAAAATCGATGCCGCAGGCCAGCCGATCACTAAACTCGACCGCCGAAGCCAGGGCCATGAAACCACCGTACGAAGCGCCGAATATAGCCACACGCTTGCTATCCAGAGTTGGCTGAGTTCCGATCCAATCGAGCAGCGCTCCGATATCCTTAACCGCATCCATCCGATGTCGTCCGTTGTCCAACCCGCGGTATTCCTTTCCGTACCCTGTTGACCCGCGAACGTTCGGCTGGATTTCCGATATACCGTGTCCGGCGAGCAGACCGCTGGCCACATTGATTGGGCCCGACTGCCCATCAGGACCTCCGTGAATATTGACCAGTACCGGGGTCGGCTTGCCGTTGGGCACCTGCGCCTGCCACAACCAGGCGGGGATCATCCGCGCCTTACCGTCAACCTGATCGAAAGTAGGGTAGTGAATCAGGCGCGGCTCTGGGTGCCCGGTGCTAGCCGCTCCCGAAGGCTTTGTCCATTCAATTGTTCTGCCGGAGTCCAAATCAAAACTGCCCACCGACCCGATCCCGTCGAGTCGCACGAGAGTCCACGCCAACTTCCCGCTGGTGGGGTGAAATGATGGGTTGGTAACCGAACCAGTGGAGATGCCCGGCACCGGCCGCCTCTGGTAAGTCTTCGCGTCGAGCAAATACAGGCGTCCCCAGCCGTCTTCGTTAAAGACGACCGAGAGTGTACTGTCGTCCGCCGAAATATCGAACGCAGCCACATCCCAAGGCACATCGCCGGTCAGTTCCTCCTCCTTCCCTGACGCAAACTCGACGCGCCGGAGGGTCGAGAACTCGGACTTCCAGTCCCCGACGTAGTAGACGTAACGCCCGTCATGACTCCACTGCGCGCTCCGGTGTCTCACGTGGCCCTCTTCTCCCGAGCCCAGACGACGGAGTTCTCCATTACGCAGGTCCAAAGCGTACAGGAACGTGTTATTCAGAGGGCCGGGTTTCCATGCATGGATCTGCTGGCCGTCAGGGCTCCAGGCACCCAGTCCCCAATTGCCGGGTGCGCGGCAGACGGTTCGCAGGCTGGATCTTTGCAAGGGATCTATGACGTTGAAGGTCGTCTCGTTACTGTTGCGGTCTGTGGCCAAAAACGCCAGGCGTGCTCCTGCCCGGTCGAATACTGCGCCATGATGGTTGGCTTTGTCATCAGTGAGCCGCCGTGTGCTCTTCGTCGCCAGATCATACAGGAACAGTTGTCGAAATTCATTGCCTCGATCGTCTTCCGCGTAGACCAACAGATTCTTGCCGGGATTCGGATTCAGGACCACATCACTGCTGTCCGCCGATAAGGAAAGCAGCTTCGCAGGCTCGGCTCCCGGGGACAAGACACGATACAGCGTACTATCTCTCAATCCACCGGCTCGAACCACGATTCCTTCTCCCGATGGATACCAGTCGAGCAGGGCTTGCCCTGTAAAGCCATTTTTGACGAATGACGCCGCCTCACCGATGGGAGCCCACGGCACTCGGGGAATGCCTTCCGCTTTGATAGAGGGCGGTGCTGGAACGCCGGTAATCGCGAGATAGAGCCCACCGGCTATTACAAACGCCGCTATCGCTACTCCTGTCCTCTTCAAGAGTTTTCTCATTGCGGGCCTTTCTTCGTTAGTGCTTCGACGGGCTGGATTGAAGCCGGATCGAGCAGAGTCGACTGGCCGGGGCCGAAGACGAGGAACTCCGCGAAATCAAGACCCGGTATGGTTAGTCGTTTCGCGGCGCGGAATCCCACGTTCAAATAGAATTCGTTGTATTGCCCCGACCAAACTCCCGCCCTTTCCAGAACGGAAGGCGGAATCCTGAAGCTGCCTTTGTCCGCGCGCTCGGCGCAAGTGAATACGGTCGATCCGCTGGTCTCGCCATCCATGGCTAGATTGCCGACTACCGTGACATGACCTGCGGTTGCGTCCGCCACGTTCCAGGTAATCACCAGACCATCCCGGTTTACGCCGCCGAGATCGCCGCGATTGGTCCACACGAAGGCTGAGTCGGGGACCGAAAACTTCGCCTGAAATGGACCAACGTCAGGGCCGCCTTCACCGTTGTCGAGTTGATACTCACCGGACTCGGGTACCCCATCCAAGGAGCCGTCATAAAAACCGTTCTCGAAACGCGCCGCGATGAATGTGCCCCTTGGCGCGTAGAGATTGAGTGCAGCGCCTGCATCAAACAGCGGGCGGGTCTGCGTGAGTGCGGGGAATCCTTCTCCACCCCATATATTCCCGCAAGACCCAAAAGGGATTACAGCCGTTTGTGAGGGCGTGCCGAAGGCGGCGGACAATGAGCCGCCGCCGTCAGGCCTCGGGCCGGCCCAGATCTCTGCCGCCTTTATATTGCCTTCCGACAGCTTCCGGGCTTCCCCCTCGGACAGCCCGTGAGGATCGGAGCAGGCTCCGGTCCCCGACGCGACGGAAAGGTAGACGTCATTCGACGAGGCGCCGTCGTTACTATAACGAACCCACAACGGCACTTTGCATCCCTCTATTCCAGAGGGGACTTCGAAGATTATCTCGTCCATTCCGGCGCAGCATCCGGACCTTCCGCTGTATATGATTCTTGCCGGTTGTCCGCCAAACAACACCCGCAGCCCGGCGATCTGGAGAGCGTCTGGAATCGGGCCCGCGCCTTCATTTCCAGAAGCAGCTCCCAGACCCGATCCCCAGAGCGTGACCAGTTGCCCCGGTCGGGCCGGAAGGGCCAGCGAATTTGCGGACACGATTCCGGCGGGGTCGATGTTCTGCACTGCGCGCCCTACACAGAAGCCGGGAACGCTGGGAAAAGACGTTGGCCCGCACGAGGAACCGTCGTAAATCCAAAAAGCCCGTTCCCGGACGGTGAGCCGGTATGGAGCGCTGGACCGCCCGTTGTAAGTCACTGCGAGTTGACCGTCGCCTATCGGTGTGTTGGATGGCAGCATGGCGCGGACCCATTGCGTCTGTGCCCCAAGAACATAGGCATCCACGCTCACACCGGAAACGGTGGCCTTAACGGACACGCCCGCGAGAGTGGTAACCAGTGGAAACCCGGCCGAAGTCTGTGGAACGGTGGGGCCGACGGAGAAGCTACCCAAGAAAATCAGCACATTTGAACCGGGCGCAACCACGTCCGCTGGCGAATCCAGGCCGGCTTCATTGTAGACACCGTAAATTTCGCCAGCCACGTCCGCGGCGTGCATGTTCGGCTCGCACATGACAACCCAGATGATAAAGAATGCCAGGGCGAGCCCAATCCTGCGTGTCATCGGCATAGTCAGAATCCCGGTGGCTGCCATAAACGCGAGGCAGAGGAAGTCGTGTCGGAAGAAAGACTTGTTCATTTTCAGAGCCCCTTCACGAAATCGGCAAGAAAGCGGCGGAAATTGAACCAGGTGTACCCTGCGCTTGTTATTTCGAGGGTGCTCGCGATGCCAAGCTTATCGAGCGAATCCTTGAGCCTTTTGGAATTGTTCTGCACGCCTGTCGTGTGATTGTCCAGCTCACCAACCGCGATGAAGATTCGGCGGACCAGTGCGTTGAAGGCATTAGCGTCTTTAATCTTCGGGTACGCGACATCTAATGGCGCGCCTGCGCTACCCAATCCACCCCCGGCCAGTATCGCGACGGCGGAAAACAGCTCAGGTTGCAGAAAAGCCAGTTCGCGTGCCCGATTGGCCCCGGCGCCGATACCCGCCACGTAGCGAGCCTTCTGCGACCGATCAGCCCGGTACTTCCGCTCGACGAGCGGAATGACCTCTTCGAGCATGTAGCGGACCACCAGATCCAACGGCTCGTCTCCACCGGATGCCGTTCCGGTGTTCGGCATGACAATAATCATCTCTTTCGCCTGGCCTGCGGCGATGAGGTTGTCCATAAAGCGGTCCGCGTAGCCAAACCGGCTCCACATCGACTCGCGCTGTGTGGCGGCGTGCATCAGATACAGGACGGGGTAGTTTCGATGGAAATCGTGGCGGCGCAGCGGTTCGAACCCGGCGGTATCCTCGTAACTTGGCGGGGTGTAGACGTAGAAGCTCACTTCACGAGCAAACAGCTCGGAATGAAAAGTCTGGATGTGGACAGCGCCGTGAGGAACTTGCTGTAGGTCGTGGAACAAGGGCGCCTGACCTCGCACCTCAACAAGATCGAACGGGTACCAGTCTCGTGGGAGTCTGTCGTTGACGTTCATTTCCGTCAGAGCCCCGGTCGGCACGCCGTCGACCACAAATCCATACTCATGTGTGCCGGGTTCATACGGCGGAGTAGTCACGGACCAAATGCCATCGAGCCCTTTCGCTAGGGGAATCCCTGGGGGGACAGGGGCAAAAACCGAGTCCACCAGGACGACGGAATTTGCATCTACATTCAAGAAGTAAGTCACGGAAAGATCGGGATTGATCCGCGGCGCTGCAACAGGCCGTTGCTGGGCTTGGAGCGAGGTGCCGCACCAAGCGGCAAGGGCGACTCCCGCTAGTATCCAGCGGCGTGACGCACTCTCGGTCATGGGTTGCCTCCCTTGAGTGGCGCATGAGGCGGATTGCCGGCGCATGAACGCAGATTAGGCTATCGGCTGGGGGAAATGAAGTGAACTCCGGCGACTTCACCGTGGTGCACGCAGGTACTGATTGATTCAAATGATCGGTAGGTTCATCTTCCGCAAAAGCGCTTTCCACCGGGGGTCGGAGTGAAGATTGTCGAGCATCGGGTGGATTCCGATCGTGTCACTCGCGAACGAGCGCTGCTCGACCGCCTTGTCCAGCCACTCGAAAGTACGATCTCTGTCGCCATTGACATGGTAGAGAAGAGCACGTACAACCGGGGTCACATCCCGGCCATCGTATTCCTGAAGCAGCCGGGTGACGGCGTTTCGATCCCCGGCAAGGGCCCGAATCGATGTCAAAAGTGCAGCTACCGGCGGAGCCCCACCGGTAAGCGACATCGCCTTTTCCATTACATCGATCGCCTGGGGGTACATACCCTTCTTCATATAAACAAAACCGAGGCAATTGTAGGACTCCACATAAGCGGAAAACACCTCAAGGTTTTGCCGACAGTGGCGAATCGATTCATCGTAGTGGCGTACAAAAAAGAGCGACATGCCAAGGGCATTGTTAGGCGAGGGGCCCAGGGGATCGAGTTCCACAGCGCGACGCACCTCCGCAAGCCCTTCCTCGCTGCGCCCCGAATCGATTAACATGGCTCCGTACCACTGGTGGGCAGTGGGATAACTTGGGCTGAGTTCGAGAGCCCGGCGAAACTGTTCTTCTCTTTTCCGCCAGTCCCACTGATCCACGCAGGAATCCAAGCTCGCATATGCCTCGCCGAGATCCGCATCGAGTTCGATCGCTTTCCTCGCAGCGCGGCACGACTCCGCGATCTCGGCCTTTCGATCCAAACGAAAGGCGAGCACGGCATGGGAGTCGGCCAGCCCAACATAAGGGAGGGCATAACCTGGATCTCTAGCGATGGCCCTGTTAAACAGTTCGATACTGTCCTGCATCCGGGCAGTATCCCTGGTTTGCCAGTTGAACCTGCCCTTCATATAGAGGTCCTGCGCCTCGATATTTACAGGGCGCGCGTGCAGCCGTTCCCCCTCCTGAGGGGTGACATGGATGTGGATCTGTTCAGCGATGGCCTGGGCCAGTTCCCCCTGTAAACTGAGGGCATCGGTGGCGACCCGCTCGTAACTCTCGGCCCAGACGTGACGGTCAGTCGCCGCGGCGATCAATTGTGCGCTGATCCGTACCCGGCCGCCAGCCCTTGTGACTGTCCCCTCAACAACATAATCCACCTTTAAGTCCTTGGCGATCTCACCCACGGGCTTCTTTGTCCTCTTGTACTGCATCATCGAAGTCCGCGAGATGACGGACAACCCATGGAGCTTCGCCAGATCGGTGAACAATGCATCTGTCATCCCGTCCGAAAAATACTCCTGCTCGGGATCGGCGGACAAATTCTCCAGGGGAATGACCGCGATGGAGGGAACACGAGAGATTGATCTAATTCTCGGCCACAGCCACCAGGCCATTATCCCCGCAAGGGTCAGGACGATTACCGACGCGCTACAGATCTTCGGAATGGCCCCGGCGGCCGACGGCACGATGACGATGGGGGGATCAGACACGGGGCGCGTTTTAAAAGCAGCGCGATAGCTTCCTTTTGGCACCCCGATCTCGATTGGGTCGTGGCGGCCTCCGGTCTGATAATACTCGGCCAGCTTTTGCCTAAGGCGGCGGGCTTCAGTTCGCACCGCGGTGTCGATGCGCGGGTCGAAAGATGCGTCTTTCCCAAGGACTTCGGTGCCTAGGACATATTCCTTCAGCCCGTCGCCATTTCCAACGATTTCCTGCTCGACGATATACCGAAGTAATCGGCAAAGTTGGGGTGAATGAACGAAGATTTCGCTCGAAACAAGCTTGTTGAGCTGCGCTTCTACCTGATCTCGCGAGCATGCTGTGGCACCGTGTGGCGCTTGGACCGGAGTTTCCTTTAGATGTTTACCGCGTCTCCCAAACAGCACTCCCGGATTATACAGTTTTCGGCGCAGCAGTACCTGTATTGGGCGGGAGAAGCAGATGTCAAGCGCATTGCAGCACGTATTAAAGTGAATGAGTTGCACGACGTGAACTACGGTGAAGTGGCGGCAGTTCACTGGTTCCTGAATCGTTTTCGCTCTACCCTAACCTCATTTGGCGAGCATTGCGCCCGCCGAGGATTCCAAAAGGAGCGTTATGCAATTCCACAAACTGACGTATCTGCCCATCCTGATCACAGCCTCAACCTTGGCGGATGTCCGAACAGCCATTCCGCCCGATCCTGGCCCTCCTTTGTATTCGTACCTGCAAAGAAACTTGGACGGGTCGGCTTTCTATGCCCACGATACCGAATGGGCAGCAATCTGGTTCTACCGCGACCCTGGATGCATTCCATCCGATTTCAACTTGCTCGACGCTGTGGATCTTACGCCCGCATTTCCCAGCGGTCCACCCCGGCCCTTTGTGTGTCCTCTTACGGTGAACGGTTTCGCCATCTGGAAGAACGGCCCGCCTCCGGTCGACTCCGTGCCGGCGGTCTCCAATGTCCACGGCAGTGCCGTCCCTGTGTGGTTCGTCAAGGTTTCGGAGTTGCAGGCGGCCGTGGCCGATGACAAACTCACGATCGACGAGATAGGCGCACTGCCGTCGCTCCGTAAGGGAGTCGCGCAGATTTTCAATGGCGAGACCCATTATGGGACCTATCGACCCCAGGGGTTTGGCAACGGAAGTATCGAACAGACCGCCAGTGGAACACTGCAGGACGGCACGTCATTCCAAGTCGAGTACCAGGAGATGGGCGTCAAGAACGGCAATGGATTCGTTTTCGTCCGTCATGCGCGCATCGCCTTCAAGTGAGGGTGTGCGAACACGCAGCTATCAACCTAAACGCAGAAACCGAGCCATAGCCTCATTCACCGGCCGACGGGTTGAAAACGGGTTTGCGCTGGGGCCATCGAATGCACTCCGAGCCGAACACCGACACCCTGTCCGCATTCGCTCGGTGGACCATGCCCGGGGCGCGAAACCGCGCAGCTCGCGGCCATTTGCTCCGACGATTTTCACACCGCACTCGCCGAGCGCGGAACCTGATCGCGCCAAGCAAGGTCGGCGGGACCAAACGGCTCCAGTCCTTTCGCCACGGTAACGCAGCGGGCACATCCAACATTGGCAAGACCGTGCTTTCTTGAAGTTTGGGGCGGGGGTCGTCCCCGACGGCTTCAAGATTCCTCCGGACGGGAGCGTAATCAGCACTGTCCCGGGCACCTTGCATTTTCTCAGCCCGAAGGGGCGCTCGTCGATCAGATTTCGCTTCCCGAAGTTCGCCAATCTGGCGCTAGGTACAGACGATTTCCTGTGGGGACCGATCGAACCCGCATCTACCAGGTCCGGCTGCATTGCTGATTGACTCACGTTGCAGCGTGTTCGACAGCGTGGGTCACGAGACGCTTACTCTGCCGGAAGCACTCCTCATCCCTTTCGGAGCAGCAACGTGAAAGGATCCGAATGCCCCTTGGGGGTCACCCAAAACCGGCCATAGAGGGTCACTTCAAAACCGGCCAACGGTAAGCCGCGATTCAGGACGTTAACTCGGACGTGAGGGCGCTACCCTCCGTCGATGTGAGTAACGTCTTGAACGAAGCGAAGAAACGGCAAATCATTGCGTTGGGGCGGCTGGGAGGGTCGTTGCGGCGCATCCAGCAAAGCACTGAAGTTCGCCGGGAAACGGCGGCCGCCTACCTGAGAGAAGCCGGGATCGCGGTGCGGCCGCCCGGCGCGTGGGGCCGGGCGGCTCCGGCAAAACCGGCCAACGAGGTGACCCCCGACCCAGTGGGCGCCACACAGGCTGAGGGGACCAGTGCCGAGCCGCCTCACGCAAAACCGGCCAATGAGGTGACCACCGACTTTGGCGTGGAGTTGGAGGAGCTGCCGACGCCGGTGCGACTCGACCGCGGTCCCTCTGCCAGCAGTTGCGAGGTCCATCGGGATGCGATTGAGATGGGACTTGCCAGGGGCCGGAACGCCAAAGCAATCTGGCAAGACCTTGTCGATGTTTACAGCTTCGCGGGCGACTATCAGAGCGTCAAACACTTCGTTCGCAGGCTGCGCGGCAAACGGACGGCAGAAGCCCGGGTAGTGATAGTCGGCTGGTCTCTGCGTTCGAGCGCATCTTTGGCGCAACGATTTTCTTCGGCACGGACTCGACGCGCGGACGGGCGCGTGTCGTTCATCTCGCTCTCGGTTTAATTTCCTCCGAGAGGCGCAGATTTGGTACGACCGCGATCCCGCTCAGAACGACGGTTCGGAGCGTTTTGAGAACGTAATTGTGCTGAGCGACGAGTTCTACAGCGAGATCATGAATCACCCCATTCCCACCGACATTGACTCGGTGAAAGTGCTGGCGTCGGCGCCTGCGGTGCTGGACCTGTTCATGTGGCTTGCGTATCGCTGTTTCCTTTCTAAGCGAGAGGAGCGGATTCCGCTGTTCGGGGCCTTCGGATTAACTGCGCAATTGGGATCGGTCGAATACACCAGGCCGCGACGTTTCCGCGCCATGCTCGAACAATGGCTGTCCACCATTCATCTTGTCTGGCCCGAGTGCCCAGCAAAGATCTGTCCTGACGGCTTGCATCTTCGCGTGGCACCAGCCAAAGCGGTCCGGGAAAAGGAGACGTAGCAGATGGAGCCACCACCCGAATGGATTGAAACCTCGGAAAATGCGAATGATCTCCGCACAGTCTATCCGATGCTAACTGCGCGACCCACTCTCTCAACGGCACGCTTTGTGTCCGCTACGGATGGCGGGATGCTCCGCAACATGGACGCAAGTCAACTGAGGGCCGCCCCGGGAACTACTCCGGCAAGCCGACCTTTTTGCGGAGACCCTTCACTCGTGGATCGCCACGAAGCAGGCCGAATTCCGGGGAATTCAGGGCCCGGCCCACTCGTACCGCGCCGTTGGAACCCAGGCGCTCCAGCGCCTCCAGTGTGCGATCCTTGTCACCCAAACCGGCAAAGGTCATTGCTTGCGTGAAAGCGTTGGGCGATGCGGCGGCAGCAAATTTCTCAGCCGCGTCACGGCGACCGGCCCGGCCGTAGGCGTAGCCAAGATACTGCGGATTCGGTTCTGCGACGAATATCTGGATCGCTTCCTCAATCCTCCCTTGCCCCAATCTCGCACGGCCGAGACAACGGCTCGCCGCCGCCTTCTGGCATAGATCGGCCGCTTCCTGAAACCGCCCGGCCGAGAGCAACACCGCACCTAAGTCAGACTGTACGGACCGTGAGAGCGGATCAGTTTTCTCGGCAAGCTGCATTTCATGAATCGCTTCCTGCACTCGGCCCAGCGGCAACAGCAGATTGATTGTGAAGTCGCTATAGGCGAGCGAATCGCTCGGGTCGAGTTCGATAGCGCGGCGGAAGCTCTTCTCCGATTGCGCCCATTGACCGTCGCGTGCGTAAATCATCCCCAACGCCTGATGCGCTTCGGCCAAGAGTGGATCCAACTGGATCGCCTTCTCAGCTGCTGCGCGCATTTGCGTCAATTCGTCGGTGTGGTCGTTCCGAAAACCCTGCTCGGAACTTGCAGCGAAGGCCGACGCGAGACCTGCATACGCTGGCGCGAACCGCGCGTCCTTGGCGATTACCTGATGGTAAATACCCGTAGCTTCAAGTGCTTTGTTGCGGCTGCGCTGATCCGTCAGAGCGCGCGCACGCAGATAAAGATCGTAGGCCTCGACACTCGTCTCATACCGGCGCCTCCCGCGGCCGAGCTTAAGCCGCAGGTTGTTCACAATGCCGACCGAGATCTTATCCTGGATCGCGAAGACGTCCGTCAACTCCTCGTCGAACCTTCCAGACCACAGAGGGAAATCGTCGTGGACGCGAACCAACTGGACGTCTATCCGTAACTGATTCCCGGCCCGCAGGACGGAGCCTTCCAGGATGTAATCCGCCTGCAACACTTGTCCCGCGTCATGAATATTCCGAGGTTTGCCTCTGAGCCCAAAAGAAGACGTCCGGGACCGCACGGCCAACCCTTCGATAATGGACAGATTACGGATCAGTTCATCGGTCAAGCCGTCCGAAAAGTATTCGTTGGACGGATCGTGGCTGGTGTTTTCTAACGGTAGGACCGCGATCGTAATTGGCGAACCCCGGCGCGGCGCCCACCACCACCCGGCAACTGCGAATGCAATAGCCAGACCGGCGAACCCAAGCACAACCCAAGGGCGAGTTCCAGCCCGTACAGTCTGTCCTTGCGGACTTTGGACCGCTATCGGCTGTGTCTCGGCAACCTCGCGGAACCGGGGCACGTAGCCGCCCTTTGGCAACTCGATTACGAGGGCATCCGCCTTTCCGTCCTTGAGGTAGTAGTCGCTTAGCCTCGCCCGAAGCCGGACCGCTTCGGTCCGCACCACCGGGTCCAACCGGGAATCGAAGTCGGGATTGCGTCCAAAAACCTCGACGGCAATCACGGATTCCTTCAGTTCGTGATCCTTGCCGTCCAGATGCCCTTCCACGACAAAGCGCAAGAACCCGGACAGCCGCTCATTGCGCGCGAAACCGTGGCTTTGCAGGACCCTCTCCAGCTGCTGCCGTACGGCCTGCGCTTCAGGTGCGAGCGATGGCATTGGTTTCAAGAATACTTCTTATTTTCAATGTGGTGCAACGGTATCCAACGGTTCTACTACGCCCGGCGACTTGTCCGCTCCCCGTTTTCGCGGCAAGGTATCCACATGCGAGCCGTGATGCTCATGCTGCTAACCGCCGCTTCCTGGGCAGGGGAAATTTTCGGCGTATGGAAACTGAACCCTGCCCGGTCGACGCTTGCACCAGAGCAGAAGGGCCTGACCCTCCGGATCGAACCACACACCCGAGGAGAGGTGTTTACAGTGGATGCCTTGGCCGCAGACGGACGCGCATCGACCCTCATCACCATCCTTTACTTCGACGGCAAGGCACGGCAGTACCAGGACTCCGGTTGTTCGGGAACGCAACTGTCGCGGCGTTTGGACAGCCAAACTGTCGAAATCGTGCGTAACTGCGACTCCGGTGCCTGGACGAGGTTCGTCCGGCGGTTGACCACCCGCAGCTTGTTGATCCTGGACATCACTGCGCAACAGACCGACGGCCGCCAGGTCGAGAGGCGACTGGTACTCGAGAAAAACAAGGAGTAGGAGGAAGCGATGCGTTTCAAAGCCATTTGTCATTTTCTTTGTTCAATCGGCCTCGCGACTGGAATCGCCAAGGCTGACGAAGTAACCGATTGGAATCGAACCATGCTCGATGCGTTGCTAGGGCCGCCGACTGTCTCGGCGCCTCTCGCGCAACGCTCCGCCGCTATCGTCCAGGCGGCCGTCTTCGATGCCATCAATGGAATCGAGCGGCGCTACACGCCGATTCACGTCGCGCCGGGGGCGGCTCCCGGCGCCTCCCGGCGAGCCGCTGCCGTGCAAGCAGCATATGCAAGTATGGCCCACCTATTCCCGGGCCAAGTCGCGACATTCGACCAAAAACGCACCATCTCCCTCATCGAAATATCAAGCGGCCCCGCCGCCGAACACAGCGAATCGATCGAGCGAGGAATCGAATGGGGACAGGCTGTCGCTGACGCAATCTGGACTTGGCGGAGCACTGACGGATTTTCGAATGTACCGCCACCCTATCTGGGCTCCCTTATTCCCGGTGCCTGGCGGCCGACACCCCCAGCTTTTGCGCCTGGTCTGGCGCCGCAACTCGCGCACACAATGCCTTGGGCCATTGAGTCGCCATCGCAATTCCGCCCCGCCGGACCTGCGAGTCTAACGAGCGCCCAATATGCGGCCGACTTCAATGAAACCAAGTTGATGGGGAGCTTGGCGAGCCCGACCCGGACGGCCGACGAGACACTCTACGTGCGCTTCTGGGCGTCAGCCAGTCCAGCCGATTTCTGGGATCCCGTTGCGACGTCATTGGGCGCCGAACACCACCTCGGCCTATCGGAAAACGCGCGCCTGCTGGCTCTGCTCAATATTGCGTTGGCAGACGCGGTGATTGGCTGTTGGGATGCGAAGTACGCGTATGCCTCGTGGCGTCCGATCACGGCAGTTCAACTGGCCGGCACCGATGGAAACCCGGCAACTGCGGCAGACTTCGGCTGGACGCCGTTGATCGTGACCCCACCGTTTCCGGAATATCCGTCGGCTCATTCGTGCGTCAGCGGCGCAGGTGCGCGAATCCTTTCGAACTATTTTGGCGATAACACTACGTTCAGCGTATCGTCCGACGGAATGCCAGGTGTGACGCGCTACTTTTCGAGTTTCGCGGCCGCTCTGGAGGAAGTGGGAAATGCCCGTGTGTTTGGAGGAATTCACTTTCGAACTGCCATCATCGACGGCCAGACGCTTGGAACGAACATCGGCAACTACATTCTAGGCCACGCGGTCCTTCCCGTTCATGGGGAGCAGACCGGTCAACTCGAGCACTAGGGCGAGTAACAAGGAGGAGATGTGAAACCAGCTGTTATCGGGATGATCCTTGCGCCATTCGCGTTGCTGGCTCAGTCGAATGGCGCTGCGTGGACCAACATCGGCCCAAACCCCGCCGCTGTGGAGGCCGTAGCTGTGGACCCGCATGGCTCCGGAATCATTTTCATGGGTTCTGTTGCAGGCGGCGTTCGAAAATCCGCTGATGGTGGAATTACTTGGTCCACCGTAAATACCGGTCTCACGAATCTCGACGTGCTAGCACTCGCCATGGATGCTTCCGGACCGCAAACGGTTTATGCCGCAACCGTCGGAGGCGGACTGTTCAAGACCAGTGACGGCGGCGCCACGTGGCGGAATATCCCAGCGATTTCCGCGCTGGTTGCATCGGTCGCGGCCGACCCGAACCAGTCCGGCGTCGTTTACGCCGGGGTCTACAACAACCTGGCGAATGGCTCAATCAGGAAGAGCATCGACGGGGGAGTTACCTGGGCGACTGTCTTTCCCACCACGGCGGCAAGTTTTGGCATAACGATTGATCCCAGGAACTCGGACGTCGTGTATGCTCCGACCGTGGGACACGGCGCCTTCAAGAGCACGGATGGCGGCCAACACTGGTCCCTGATGCCGGCCCTCACGCCGTCGGCAATATGGACGCTTTCGCTTGATCCCGCTAATAGCCAGATCCTCTATGCCGGCACCAATGACGACGGAATCTGGAAGAGCACTGACGCGGGAAACACATGGCAACATGAAGGTTCACCGGGCTCCTTTCCGGTGTACTCGCTGATCGTCGATCCGTCCGCTGCTCACACGGTTTACGCCGGCACCAACGGCGGTGGAGTCTGGAACAGCTCCGATGGCGGCGTATCCTGGCAATCGACTGGCCTCTCGAACGGCATGGCGTGGTCGCTCGCGGTGGATTCCGCGGGAGCGCTGTACGCGGGAACAAACGCCGCGGGCGTACAAGTTTCCCGTGACCACGGCGCCACGTGGACCATTCTGCATTCTGGCATTGACGCTGCAAATAAATTCGGTTATGGGATCTGGATCGACCCTATCAACGGCCAGAAGATGTTTGTCAGCAGCGAACTCGGGTACGGTATGGTTTGGTCGCAGGATGGCGGCGCATCCTGGGCAGTCGCCGGACAGGGTTTCACCGGGTACGGATCTCGGGGTGTGGCGTTTGATCCCACGGATTCCCAGCGAATCTATGCCGGGGCGATGATCGGGACTGCATTATTCAAGAGCACGGATGGGGGCCTGACTTGGTCGCCCCGGCGCTTCGGTTCCTCCGCGGTATACGTGATTGCGGTAGCGGTCGATCCGTCGAGCCCCAACGTCGTTTACGCGGGCACCCAAAACGAGGGACTATTCAAGAGCACCGATTACGGAGATACCTGGAAATCCACCGGAAGCGGGCTGTCGGGCGCAATCACCTATCTAACTCTCGATCCAATCAAGAGCGGAAGGCTGTTCGCCTCCACGGCAACCGCATTCTATTTGTCAGAGAATGGGGGTCAAAGCTGGACCACCGTCTTGAACGTGCCAGCATGGACAGTAACCATAGATCCCAAGACGCCATCAACCGTCTACGCCGCAGCCCGGACTCAAGGCGTCTCCCGCAGTGTCGATGGCGGGCACACGTGGCTGAGCATCAACAAGGGCCTCACCAATCTCAATATGGGCCACAGCGCTCCGGTAATTATCGATCCCGGGAATGCGCAAACGCTCTATGTGGGGGGCGAAGGCGGAGTGTTCAAGAGTCTGGATGGAGGCGATCATTGGTTCCCAGTGAACTCCGGCCTCAGCGATCTATCGGTGGGCGGGCTGGCGATGGATCCGCGCGACTCTGCGGTTCTCTACGCTTGTGGGCCGAGCGGTGTCTTCCAGACCGTCACGGGAGCCGAGGTGCAGACGGCGCCAACGATCAGCGCCGTCCTGAATGGTGCCAGCTATCGTGCCGGTCCGGTTTCTCCCGATGAAGTCGTCCTCATTAGCGGCTCCG
>Ga0163163_10001780_pt1 | contig 18180 bp, 18 predicted proteins | sample S65metaG_FD_119766 | JGI IMG/M metagenome (GOLD analysis project Ga0163163, IMG submission 119766) | Switchgrass rhizosphere microbial communities from Kellogg Biological Station, Michigan, USA - S6-5 metaG | ecosystem: Host-associated > Plants > Roots > Rhizosphere > Soil | place: USA... | reverse complement strand
GATATAAGTACTACGGTTATTGATGAAGGTAACTCTGACTTTTTGCGCATGTTCTGGAATGTACAGGAATTAAGTACGGATGAAGCAATTGATAATGCTTCGTGGAATGGTAACACCGATGCGGGTTTGCATGATTTCCATAACCTCAACTGGTCTTCTGGAAATCCAATGTTAGAAGGCTTGTTCATACGTTCGGCTTATCAGATTTTATTGTGTAACGAATTAATCAGGCAATGCTCTGAGGATAACTTATCAAAGAGAGGAATTACAGGGGCTAGTGCGGATACTATCAGAGCTTATATTCCTGAAGCCCGATTTCTTAGAGCTTTTCAATATTGGGTCTTAATGGATTGTTTTGGAAGTCCTTCGTTTGCTACAGAAAAGGATCCTATCGGCGGATCGCTACCGCCACAAATAAAGCGTGCAGATTTATTTAATTACGTCGAATCCGAGTTAAAAGACCTTGAAAACAAATTGCCTGTACCGAAGTCAAATCAATATGGAAGAGCTGATAGGGGTGCAGCATGGGCCTTATTAGCACGCATGTATTTGAATGCACAGGTATATACGGGAACAGCCAGGTATAATGATGCTGTAACTTATGCTAAAAAAGTAATTGATGGAGGCTACAGTTTAGAACCGAACTACAGCTGGTTATTTTTAAACGATAATTACAAATGCACCAACGAATTTATTTTTACCATTAATTATGATGGACAGAATTCTCAGAATTACGGAGGTACCAATTATATTGTTTATGCAGGCGCCAAAGACGATATTCCACCGGCAGTAATAGGTGTTTCAGGCTGGGGTGGTAACCGTGTAACAAAAAATCTTCCAAACTTATTTCCAGATTATAACGGGACTACAGACAAGAGATCGCAATTTTTTATTACAAACCGAAAGATTGAAATTACTAACCGTGCAACAGACGGTTATACGGCAATCAAATTTAAAAATATAAATCGCGATGGAAGCCTGGGGTATTCACAAGGTGGTAATTTAGGCGTTGGTATTGATATGCCTTTATTCAGGTTAGGAGAGCAATACCTTATTTATGCAGAAGCGGTGTTGAGAGGCGCTACTAATGGCGATGTAACCACAGCGTTAAATTATGTCAATGCACTTCGTACAAGGGCTTATGGTAATACTTCCGGGAATATCGGTTCATCACAACTGACCTTAGATTTTTTACTCGACGAAAGAGGAAGGGAATTGTATTGGGAATGCCACCGCCGCACTGATTTAATACGGTTTGGCAAATTCACTACATCAAGTTATTTGTGGCCATGGAAAGGAAACGTAGCAACAGGGACAGGCGTAGATTCACATTTCAATCTTTATGCACTTCCTGCTATGGAAGTAAGTGCCAATAGAAATCTGATTCAAAATCCAGGATATTAATAAACGTAATTGCTTCATATGAAAAATAGATTATCAATTCTGTTCTCTTCTTTAGTACTTCTGCTTTTTTCCTGCAAAAAAGAAGAAGCCAAAATTTACTATGAGGGAGGAACGCCGCCTGTTCTTACAGCCTCCACCACTTCGGTAACTCTTGAACCAGGACTTGAGGCAAATACTGCCCTTGTTTTAAATTGGACAAATCCTAATTACCAGTTTAGCAATGGCAGCAATTCGCATGACGTAACGTACACTTTTGAGATGGATACATTAGGGGCAAACTTTAACAGTACTAAAAAATATACTACTGTTCTGGCAAAAGAGCTTTCCAAGTCGTTTACTGTGGCAGAACTCAATGGGATTATTGGAAATACTATGCTTTTACAGTTGAATCCAAGACGCAATTACACCTTTCAAACAAGAGTAATTGCAAGCATTGGTTCAAATGCGAAACTCCCTTCTAATGCGATATCATTCACTGCTAAACCTTTTAGTCCTCCTCCAAAAGTTGACACACCGGCATCTGGGAAACTATTTATTACCGGCAGCGCTACTGCAGGTAGTTGGATGGCTGGAGGAGACCCTGAGCTGGTTAGTCAAAAATTTACTAGGTTAAGTTCCACGCTCTATGAAATCACTGTCAATTTAATAGGTAATGGGTCGTATACGTTTGTACCAGTATACGGTAGCTGGAATACTAAGTATAGTATAAAAGTAAAAAATGATCCCAACGAAATTTATGGTGGAGATTTTCAGGTTGGTGGTGAAGATATACTTGCTCCTCCTGTTACCGGCACATATAAAATTACTGTTGATTTTCAGTTAGGAAAATTTACCGTGGTCAAACAATAATTTATAACCAATACTAAGATTATGAGATCAACAATATATTTCCTTCTCTTTATAATCGGTCTAACAGTTGCTTTGGTTTCCTGTGATAAGATAGATACCGTGATCGAACACCCAAAAGGTACGGCACCAGACCTTGGAGTGAATTCAGTAAATATTGCACCTGCATTGGCAGATTCAAATAAACCTGTTCTTATTCTAAACTGGAGCGATCCTAAATATGCAACCGACTCGTCTCACGTAAAATTTGTTATAGAGATTGATACTACAGGAAGGAATTTCTCCAAAGCTTATACAAGAACAGTAACAAAAACATTAACCACATCATTTACTGGCAGGGAGCTAAATACCATTTTGTTGAACTATGGTTATACGCTTGGTAAGGCTATTAAACTTGATGTAAGAGTAAAATCTTCCTATGAAAACAACAATGAAGTTTATAATTCCAATGTGGTTCAGGTGTCAGTTACGCCATACAGCGATCCATCAAAACTAACGTCTGAAAAAACTTCTGTTACTGGTACTGCAGCTACTTCTACAAGCCATTCCAATACGTTTACATGGACATCCGCATTTCCTGGATATACCGGTGTAATTAGCTACGTACTTGAATACGATTCCGCAGGTAAGAATTTTGCAAATGCTAAGCAAATTGCCGGCTACGGGGGAGCTTCAGTGTTCACTGCGGACTTGAACCAGGGCGATATGAATACTACTGCACTTGCTTCCGGAATTGCTGTCGGTGCTACAGGTAAAGTTGACTATCGTGTAAAAGCAACAACTGCAGGCGGTGCAATTGCTTATTCCAGCCCGGTTAGTGTAAGCGTCACAACATTCTCACCTGTTCCTCCTAATTTATATATTGTTGGAGACGCAACATTGGGAGGATGGAGTAATCCTGTTCCCGTTCCTTCGCAAAAATTTACCAAGATAGACGCCTATAAATTCAGTATCAACCTTTGGCTTAATGGCGGTAAAACTTATTTATTCCTGCCGGTTAATGGCGACTGGGGACATAAATACGGAGGTGTTGGTGCCAATAATTCAAACAATACCGCCGGCGATGATTTCAAGCCGGAAGGAAGTGATTTGAAGGCTCCTGCCGCGGACGGTATATATCAAATTGTGGTGGACTTTCAAACCAACAAGTTTACTGTTAATGCAATACCCGTTCCTGCTAATCTTTATATAGTTGGAGATGCAACTCCTGGTGGATGGAGTAACCCGGTTCCGGTGCCTTCTCAACAATTCACTAAGCTTGACAATGTGACGTTTGGCATTGTAGTTAACCTCAATGCGGATAAGAGCTATTTATTCTTACCGTTGAATGGAGATTGGGGGCATAAATTTGGTTTTAACGGAGCGAATAATGCAAATAACGTAAACGGCGATGCACTTAAAGCAGAGGGAGGCGACATGAAGGCGCCACCTACAAGCGGACTTTATTTGATCATTGTAAATTTTGCTACAAGTTCGTGGACGGTTACTCCTTATACGGGGCCTTCTAATTTGTTTATTGTGGGTGATGCTACTCCTGGCGGGTGGGACAATCCTGTTCCAACGCCTTCGCAGCAGTTTACTCAAAACACTACTGGCATATTTCAACTGACATTACCATTGAATGCTGATAAATCATTTTTGTTTTTACCTGTAAATGGCGACTGGGGACATAAGTTTGGTGGTACAGGTGCAAATGGTTCTAACAATGTAATGGGAGATAATATCAAAGCGGAAGGAAGCGATCTTAAGGCTCCTGCAACAGGTGGTAACTATACCATTACCGTCAATTTTATGAATATGACTTACAAAGTTCAATAGTTATTATAAAGGTTTTCGAAATGGCCAACAGCAGTGTTGGTCATTATTTTTTGTAATCCCCTGCACAATGTGTACGGGCTTATCGAAAAAAAATATATAATGACCAGGCTAATTTGAAGCTGGTTAAACAATACCTTGGAGCACGCACATGAGAATTCAGTAGCTTAAAGAAGAAAGGCATCCGTCACAGCGGATGCCTTCTTGAAAGTCTTCAGGAATAATATTATTGCTTAAAGAAAATAGCGTTCGCTAATTGGTGTGGTGAAATGACAAGTACTGAATAAATACCCGCTGGCAATGCAGCAACATCAAACTCCCATGTGTTTGTTCCATTCATGGCAATTCTTGAATAGGTTTTAATTAAAATTCCATTTGCATTATAAATATTAATGGTAACTGGCTCCAGTAACATAGATAAGAAAACTGCATGTAAAGTGGTGGTAACCGGGTTTGGTGCCAGCTGTAATATTGGTTTGCTTTCTCCCAGAACGACCACATATTTGCAAATCCTTGTTTCACATCCCCGGTCGGTTTTAATATAAAGACACACTTCGAATTTCCCTGAAGTTGTGTAGGTATGCGTAACATTTTTATCATTTGAAGAAGAGCCATCACCAAAAGTCCATCTCCAATTTACAACATGATCATTTGGATTTTGAATGCTAAATCCTTTAAAAGCAAACGTTCTTCTATTCATAAATGAATCAACCATGTAGCCGCCGCATGCATTACTGGCTGAACGAATCTCCACTTCCCTGCATTTTTGAGCCTCGCAGCCATTGGCATACTTTACTTTTACACAAACATGATACACTCCAGGTGCTGGATAAAGATGTCCAACAACAAGTGATTGAGCGGTTAGAGGATTGGGAATGCTAATACAAGTATCTTTCCCATCACCAAATAACCAGCATATTTTTTCCGGCCTTCGATCCTGCATAGTTCCTGCATAGAAATGTCTTTCCAGGTTATTCAAGTTCGTGGCTACTTCAAATACATTTACAAAACAACTGTCCGGGGGCGGTGGAGGAGTTTCAATGACGATGGTCTTGCAATTCTTTGATTCACATCCACCATCATACAAAATATTTACGCAAACATTATACTGACCGGGTCTTGTATAGCTATGATTGATAGCATAAGGATCTGTGTTAGTAGTTAAATATTCTTTGCACTCCTTAGCACCATCACCAAAATCCCAGCAAACCCTAACGGGTTTTTTCAGCTGAATATTCCATGGCTGTGCAATAAAATGTCTTGAAAGTGGCGAAGCCATTACAGGCTCCATTTTAAAATCAGTTTTACATTCATCCCCCGCGATATTTATTACGCGACAATACTCCGAAACACAGCCGCCCTGGTAAAGAACCCTCAGGCAAACTTTATACGGACCGGGTTTTAAATAGTTGTGATTTACTGCATAGTTGCTGGAAAGATTTGGATCATACTTAATGCAGGTATCATGGCTGTCTCCAAAATTCCAACAGATTTGTTCCGGTTTTTTTTGATTATTGTGCCATGGTTTGGCCACAAAAGCCTGGTTAACAGGTGTCGTGGTGTTTCCGGTATTTGAAAACTCGACCCGGCAGCTGTCTGGTGAACTGGTTGAAAGAATAATAGTTTTACAAACATCTGCCGTAACTACTGAGTCGTTTGATGAGTTGGAATATTTATAAATTTTAAGGCAGGCAGTATAGCTTCCCGCGGTAGTATACTGATGAAAAGTATTGGCAAGAGGCGGTGTAACCTGCTTTACACCATCACCAAAAAGCCATACCGCTTTTCGGGGAGCATCACCGTGCACATGAGATGTATTGGTAAAAATTACCTGGTTAGCAGAGCTTATCGTGTAGGTAAAGTTTGCAGTGTCCTGGCCATTCGCCTGGAATAAGGTCATAACTAAGCTGGTCAGAAGGTAAAAATTTCTCATAACGAGGCATTTAAAAAGATAAGTCCGTGTGCACAATATCAAATAGCAGCTTAGCTACGACAAGCGACCTGTTAAAAGGTTTAACGTTTGTTAAGGGTGCGGGGGAATTGAGATCAATTGATATCTTTTTGATGAACGATGATAAAGTCGATCAATTCCTCCAGAGGGATATCTATTCTTGAAATGGCATCGCTAATATCTTCCCTGCTTACCTGTGCGGCAAAAGAAGGCGTTTTAAGTTTCTTCAACACACTTTTCACATCCATCCCTTCGTATCGCGTTGGACGAATCAAGGCGGCAGCGTGAATAAAACCGGACAATTCATCAAAAGCGTAAATCATTTTATCCATGGTTGTTTCCGGCTCTACTCCAAAATGTCTCGGGCCATGCGAAGCAATACAATGAATGATATCAGGATCAATTTGCCGCTTTTCCAATTCTTCAACAATAATTCTGCAATGATCGTTTGGAAATTTTTCCCAATCTGCATCATGTAGTAGTCCAGCCAGCCACCACTTATTTGCCTCGTCCACGGAACAATTTTCTTTTTTCAAGGCCCATGTTTTCATCACTGCAGCCACCTGCTTCATATGTAACCGTAGCCTTTCGTTTTCTACCCACTGATTTAGCAGATTCATTGCTTCATCCTGTGATAAAATATTGCCTGCATTTTCCGGATCGCCAAACCTCGATCTGCCTATTGGTTGTATTGCTTCTACCATGATTTTCTTTTGAGAAAGATACATTGTGTTGTCATCAAAAGGTTCACTTATCAACTAACTAAACGAATTTTTACGAATCAGTTACTCGTAGACTTTCGATAAGAATGAATCAATTTTCGTAAAATCCATATCCCTAAAATCGGTCAATTGTTCTATTGTTCAGTATTGTCCGTGTTAATAGTTTTGTATCAGAAGTTGATTGATTGAATTCAATCAGTACCAATATCCGAAAACCGTCCAGTAAGTTTTTTTGAAATCCAAAGTCCAAAAGAGAAACCAAATCCAATATCAATCAACTTCTTTCTTTCCTATCCTTTGAAACACAAAAAATCCGATCCTTCCTGTAAATCACCGGTTATGAAACCATGGCCGTTTTGCTAACCAGAAACACCCTACGAATATGTGTGTACTGAAAGAAGAGGTTTCAAAACGCATTCTCATTGTTGATGACGATGTCGACCTTGTGATGCTCCTCGAACGCCAGTTGAAACTTGAAGGCTACGAAACTGAAACCGCATTGAGCCTCCCAGAGGCCGAACAGTTAGTTGTGTATTTTGACCCCCATCTCGTTCTCCTGGATATTAATGTCAGGGGAGAGGACGGCAGGCAATTGTGTTGGAAATTAAAACATCAACCTGTTTATAGAGTTGCCAAGGTGCTGATCATCTCCGGATTTGATTACAGTTTTTCACGGGCAATACTATTTGGAGCTGACGATATTTTACCCAAGCCTTTTGAAACGCAGTATCTTTTGGATCGTATCAGCGAATTAACCGCTGATCCAATAATGGAGTAATTATTCCTGGATTCAATTGAACAAACCAGGTTCTTCATATCGAAGAATGCCATTAGTAATTGAAGCAGGTTTTGTATATGGATGTGCGGTTGCTTTTTCAATATCCATAATGTGCATTACGGTCCAACCTTTCCATTTGAAATAATCAGAAACCAAAGCCCGATGGCACCTCCACCATACCGCTTCTGAACACATGTATGCCGTTGGCTGTTTCAGACCCAGGGTTTCAAGCATATCAATAGCCTTTTTAAATTCATCTGTCTGCATGTAATCGGCATAACCTCTGAATGCCTCATTCCGCCATGCAGTATTCATTGACCCTTTAATAGGTTTTCTTCGCCCGCCTAATTCCTTTAGATGTATATATTGAACGTTGTGTTGTGATAGAGAAATTTCCAAAGATTCCTTATTAAAATGAGGATACCGGCGGGAGCCAGGATAATTTCTTATGTCTACCAAAATGGTTATATCAAATGAATGAAGCAATGCAATAAATTGTTCCAGGCTGCGTGTTGAGTGACCAATCGTCCAAATGGTTTGATAATTCATTTTCTGCAAAAGCTGTCAGCAAAGTACATTCCAATTTGAATAGTGATAAATGTACTTTTGAATTGAAGCATAAACAATGAAACAGTTTTTTTGGTCAATTTTATTTTCCATTCTTTTAGTAAACGGTAATTGCCAGCAAATAACTTCGGATCAGTTCAGGGAGGATTTTAATTATTTCTGGAGTACTATTAAAACAGATTATTGTTATTGGCACAAAAAGAAAACGAACTGGGATACAGTTAGACTAATGTATTTAAACGATGTTGATACTGTTACGGGCAGAACAGGCTTTGTTATGCTCCTGGAGAAAATGTTTTACGAGCTATATGATCATCACGCTTCTTTAAATACCAATACACCCGAATCTCAAAGACTGGTGCCAAGTGGAGCAGATGTTTGGGCTGAATACATAAATAATAAAGCAATAATTACCGAAATGAGGAAAAACTTTAACGCGGAAAAATCGGGATTAAGGGCAGGTATGGAAGTCATTGCGTTTAATGATATTCCCATTGATAAGGCCGTGCAACCTTTCCTGCCACGATCACTAAAACTAAAAGATACTGAAGCGAAAAACTATGCTTTAAGAGTCTTGCTTGCCGGGAAACATTCTGAGCCAAGAAAAATCACTGTAGTTTACAACACCAGGAAGATGGATTTTTATCCTGATCAGGATGGCAACATTGACGATCACAGGTTTGAATCGTCAATTGAATCTAAAATAATAGGAAGCAATGTTGGATACATCCGTATTAATAATTGTTTGTGGGATAACGGGCTGATTAAATTGTTTGATTCCGTTTTAAATGGCCTCATGAAAACAAGATCTTTGATCCTTGACCTGAGAGAAACACCAAGTGGCGGCAACACTACAGTGGCAAGGGCTATTATTGGACGCTTTATTAATAAAGAAGGATTTTATCAGAAGCATGAATTGCCAGCTGAACAAATGGCTACAGGAATCAAAAGAAGTTGGGTAGAAATTGTTGCGCCAAGACCAGTAGTGTATTCCAGGCCGGCCGTTATTTTAGTAAATCACTGGACTGGGAGCGTAAGTGAAGGCATGGTCATAGGTTTCGACGCTTTTGAAAGAGTTACCACAATAGGAACAAAAATGGCTGCACTGAATGGCGCAATTTACTCTTATGAACTGCCCAATACCAAGATCGGTTTCAGTTTCCCGGTGGAAAAGCTTTACCACGTAAATGGCACTCCAAGAGAGCTATTTACTCCGGACATTGTCGTGGATCTAACCAACCAAAAAATTAATGAAGATAGAGTGCTTGAAACCGCGCAACGTTACTTGAATAAAAACAATAAGTAAGTCGTAACCGGTATTTGCAGCTTTCAGTTATGTTATGCTGCAGAATTACCAGCATTCCACAAATTAGAAATGGAAGAACTTTTCCTTTCCCATGATTGAACATTGGCCTGGCCGGGCTTTACAGAACGTACAAGCACTGGTTGTCTCTGTTTTCTTCTTCTTTTATTTGATTCATTTCTCGATTCCATTTGCACAGGTTTACTGGTAAGGGTTTGAAAATCGTGCCAGAATTTTTTACTCATTATTGGGGAATATCCCGTTGACACAACCTCAATGGTTTTTAACTTTATAAGGTTAAGCCAACTTAGCTCAGTTGGTAGAGCAGCACCCTCGTAATGTGCAGGTCGTCGGTTCGATTCCGATAGTTGGCTCTTCGTCATATTATCAACTACATGAAGATTGTTTCCATTAAAGAAACCTGTATCTACGTCAATGATCTTGAAAAGACACAGGATTTTTACACCAGAAAGCTAGGTTTGCCTCTTATCTCTTTAGTTAAAAACAGACACGTATTTTTTAAGGCTGGCAGTTCGGTATTGTTATGCTTCATAGCGAATGAAACACAAAAAGAGACAGAACTTCCACCGCATGGGGCCCAAGGCAGTATCCACTTTGCGTTTGCGGTGAGTAATAAAGATTATAATGATGCCTTGATACAAATTAAAAACGCCGGTATCTATATTTTGCACGAACATTTATGGCAGCGAGGGATTCGGTCATTTTACTTCCACGATCCCGATAACAATCTTGTTGAGATAATTGAACAAGAACTCTGGGAATGATATACCTGCCTGATCAGTTGCCGGATTCTACTCATTTCACTGTTCATCAGGCATAGTTTGTGTGTTTTATTAGTCGTAAACAAATTACTGATCAAAAATTAAAGTTATGGCAGAAATACATGTGCAAGCAAAGAAACATAACTCCAGCCCTGCATGGATCTGGATTGTTGCAGTTGTTTTAATAGCAGCAGCCATTATTTATTTTCTGATGAACCGAAATAATAATGATCAAAACAAAACAACGAATCAAACAAACACTACTTCAGCTGTTGAAATTCCTCAGCAGGTAGCAGCTGACACGTATGCGCTTAACGCTGCATAATTTGTGATATCATTAATTTGAAAAACTAAAAAAGAATCAAAATGGATAGCATGAAACACAGGCGTCTCCAGGAAATGGATCGCTCTGATTTTGAAATTGTAAAAGGTGAACCCGATATACGCGGATGGGATGTAAAAAATTCCACAGGACAGAAAATTGGTGAAGTGGAAGAATTAATTGTGGATGCCCAACAGAAAAAAGTACGGTACATGGTGGTTGATTTAGATGATAATGAACTCAAACTTGATCATCGTAAAGTACTATTACCAATTGGTTTGGCACAATTGGATAGAAAGGATGATGATGTAATACTTCCAAACGTGCAGGCAGAACATTTTCGTTCATTGCCGGATTATGATAAAAACAATTTAAGCCCTGAGGTAGAAAGAAGAATATGCACCACGCTGGGCAGAACCCCGGACATGTCATCTACTGCCAATGTAAATGAGCACCACCCGGATTTTTATAAACACGACTATTACAACGATGATAATCTGTATAAGCATCGTTTACATGAAGCACAAACTGTGCAAAAGGATTCAGAATATGACCGCGGCCTAAGACTTTGGGAAAAGAGAAGTGACGGAGGTATTCTTCCGGAAAATTCCAGAAACAGGGATAACTACAATGAAAGCGAAATTGAAGAAAACGCTAGGATGGAAATGGTAAGAAATAGACGAAGTGCCTACGAGCAACGCCGAGGAGGCGGATTTGGCAGGGATAATTATCGAAGAAGTGATAACAGCGTGGAAGGACGAATAAGAGACGAGGGTTTGCGTGACGCTTAATACAAATAAAAGGCAGTTATTGAAACTGCCTTTTATTTTGCATATATTTTAAAGAATGAGTTTATTAACTGTAGCAGGTGTCAGCAAAAAAGAGAAAGAAAACTATTTACTAAAAAATATCAATTTCGTACAGCTGCATGGTCAAAAGATTGCCATTGCCGGAGAAACAGGTTCTGGTAAATCCACACTATTAAAGATCATTGCAGGTTTAGTTCAAACTGATTCCGGCGAAATTTTGTTTGAAGGAACAAAAATAAAAGGTCCGTTTGAAAAATTATTACCAGGGCATCCATATATCGCTTATCTCTCTCAAAACTTTGAATTAAGAAATAATTATAGAGTTGAAGAATTGTTGCAAATGGCCTGTAAGGTTTCAGATATGGATGCAATATTGATTAATAACATTTGCAAAATCGATCATTTATTAAAAAGACGGTCCAATGAATTGTCTGGGGGTGAGCGGCAAAGGGTGGCTTTCGCAAAAACACTGGTAACTGCTCCAAAATTTTTATTGCTTGATGAACCCTTTTCAAATTTAGATGCCATTCACAGAAGTATACTTAAATCGGTTATCGCTGACATTGAGCAGCGATTGAATACCACTTGTGTCCTGGTTTCTCACGATCCTGTTGACCTGCTGTCCTGGGCCGATGAAATTATAGTATTATACCAGGGAAAAATTATTCAAAAAGGCACACCCGAAGAAATCTATAATTATCCGGTGAACGAGTATGTGGCGGCTTTGTTTGGAAAGTATTGCATTATTTCGCCACAATTGGTTGACCTCTTTCCGTCGCTTGCAAAAGACAAGCGTAGGTTTCTCCGTCCAAATGAGTTTGTATTGACTTCAAATAAAAATGAAGGTCTTGATGTAGACATTGTGGATGTAAAATTCATGGGAAATTATTTTGAAATTGCTGTAAATGTTCGTGGAAGCAAACTCATCATCAATGCGTGTAATAACCCATCTATAAATCGAGATCATGCGTTTGTCCGCCTTAAATTAGAGGCTCAACAAAGTCATCATTTGGAATAATTTTTGTTGTGATTGGTTGGTGTTTATGACGAATCTGGCCGCCAGCTGATCTCTTATTGGGACTATTTTTGTTTACTCGCATGGATTAATTAACACCATCCACCTTTTAAATCCAATCCATGCGCTTGTCAAACCCTGCTGCTAAACTGGTTTTTACAACTATAGCTATTGTACTGCTCGCTATTTCCTATGTTTTATATGAACAAATTCAATTATTACTCCGTGCACAGGATCAATTGAATGAAACCAATGTGGTTAGACTCAAGCTGGAGCAAACTGTTTCAGCTTTAAACGATGCCGAGTCGGCACAAAGAGGTTTTTTACTCACCAAAGATTCTGTTTTCCTGTCTCCTTATCGGGCTGCATTTGATAAAGCAAAAATAGTAACGTCACAAATCAGAGAATTGATCAAATCAAGTGACCAGCAAAAGGACCTGGCCGCCTTACAGGGTTTTATAGATCTGAGGTTCAATAGCTTTAATCATGTAATTGAGCAATACAATAATCCACAACTGAAAGCTGAAACAAGACAGATGTATCTGTTAATGAGCAAATCCGTGATGGATAGTATAAATTATTATGCGCAAAATATCAATATAAGAGAAGACGACATGGTACTTGAAAGAGAGAAAGCCAAAAAAAAATATTCATTTCTTACTCCTCTTTTTGCCGTTCTGCTGATGCTTATTGCAGTTGGCGTTCTTGTTTTCTCCTACGGAAAAATCATTGAGCATTTAAACAGGTTGAAAAAAGTATTTTCTCAATTAAAGAAATTGAACAATGAGCTTAAACAAAAAAATTATAAGCTCGAACTATATAATAAAGAACTTGATTCATTTACTTATATCGCGAGCCATGATTTGAAGGAACCGATACGTAAAATCCTAACATATAGCAACCAGATAGAGATCGATGGTCATGAAAAATTATCTGACACAAATAGAAACCACTTAAATAGGATCAAACATTCTGCCCAAAGAATGCAGAATTTGCTGAATGATTTGCTATTGTATTCGCATGTGAGTATGAGCGAAAAATCCTTTGAAGAAGTTGATCTGAATAAAATTGTAGATGATGTGATTCATAACCTCCATGAAGAAATTGTTGAAACGGATACACACATCAGAGCAGAAAAACTTCCTGTCATTAAAGGAATGCCTTTTCAAATTAAACAGCTATTTGAAAACCTGATCAGCAATTCGATAAAATACAAACAGGACCATATGCCCCCGTCAATTACAATTGGAAGTTGTGTGGTCAATGAAAAAAACGTGGACGAAATTCTTTATAAAGAAACTGATCTATATTATAAGTTGTTTGTTAAAGACAATGGAGTTGGATTTGACCAGGTGTATGTGGAAAAAATATTTAAATTGTTTCAACGCCTGCACACAAAAACAGATAAGCCCGGAACTGGGATAGGACTAACCATTTGCAAAAAAATAGTTGACAATCATAACGGTTTTATTAAAGCCACCAGCGAAATCAATAAGGGAACTACGTTTGAAATTTATTTACCGGTGAATTAATGGCTAACAAAAAACTCCTCTCAATGAGAGGAGTTTTATTTATTTTTTATTTCTTGCTTTTAAGGCAGATTCACTTACATAAATCTTTTTACCTTTTCCATTGATCCAATAATATTTCCCAAGGTCATCAATGTAAATGGTTTGCCCTTCGGGTCCAACCCATGCATCTGACTTTTTATCAGTAGCCCGGGCTACGCCTTTTTTAGTTACTTCTGCAGTGTTATTGCCAATCTCCTTCGCCCCTTTCTTTGTGCCTTCCCATGTCTTTGTTGCTCCTTTTTTTACGTCATGAGCTGCTTTATCTGTTTTGCTTTGTGCAAACGCAGGAGCTGATAATCCCAACAAAGCACAAGCAGCAATTGCAAATACTTTTTTCATAGTGATTTCTTTTTGTTACTACTTAATAATCTAAAACAATGCCACCAGACTGTTGTTCAAGCAACCACATCAGCAAATAATCTTAAACAAAATTTCCCACCTTTATCTTTTTATTGAATGTTTATGATTTTGACAGGTATTGTAATCTTACTGATAGTTATTTGTAGTTACTTATTTATTCAGCAACCACAATTTGGTGGAAAACCTTCCCCCGCAGAGCTGAAAAGAATGCAGGCTTCACCAAATTATAGAAAGGGTCAATTTCAAAACCTGAATTATACACCCCAACTAACAGCTGATGCCAGCCTGTTTAAAGTAATAAGAAAGTTCTTTTTCGGAAAAGATAAAAAAAGCGTTCCACCTTCAGTTTTACCATCCCATAAAACTGATCTTTTTAATCTTGATGTCAATGAAAACATTGTCGTGTGGTTTGGCCATTCATCATATTACATGCAAATTGATGGAAAGCGGATTTTAGTTGATCCGGTTTTGAGTGGCCACGCTTCTCCTATAAAATTTACTACAAAAAGCTTTAAAGGCAGTGATGTGTACACAACCGATGATATTCCACCGATTGATTTTTTGCTGATTACGCACGATCATTATGATCACCTGGATTATGAAACTACGGTCAAATTAAGGCCTAAGATCAAAAAGGTGATTACAGGACTTGGTGTAGGAGCTCACTTTAAGCGTTGGGGTTATGAAGAGAAAATGATTATTGAAAACGACTGGAATGAGGAAATAAAATTTGAGGGCCTGACTTTTATCACGACACCTGCAAGGCATTTTTCAGGAAGAAGCCTGAAACGAAACACGTCTCTTTGGCTTTCATTTTTAATAGTTTCGACCACTAAAAAAATCTTTGTTGGTGGTGACTCGGGATATGATAGTCACTTTAAAGCTATCGGCGAAAAATTTGCGCCAATTGATCTTGTTATTTTGGAAAATGGTCAGTACAATCAATATTGGAAATTCATTCACATGATGCCTTTTGAAGTGGTACAGGCCGCACATGACCTGGGTGGTAGAAAATTACTTCCTGTACATTGGGGCAAGTTTTCGCTTTCTCTGCATGCCTGGGATGAGCCCATTCGACAGGTAGTAAATGAAGCCCAAAGTAAAGGCCTGATTGTTCTACATCCAATGATAGGTGAAACAGTTCGACTTGATGACAATAGGACGTTCAACCAATGGTGGAATTTATAAGTTATTTAAGCTTGCACATACCAATCCATAAAGGCTATCGTTTATACCAACGTTATAATTTTCACTCTATAATCTTCTATGGCAAGCTTAAATAAGTTGTAGATGCGCCTACAATACTGTGAGTTGTATTCCCCGATCAAAAAATTATTTTTTCAGTTAGATTATCAAGGGCAGTTCCTCCTATCTTCGCCGCCAATTAATTTACAATGGCATTATTGGAAAATCAGCTTGCAGTAAAACGTTCCACCATACCCAATTCCGGCAAAGGGCTTTTTACAAAAAAATTTATACCTAAGGGCACTCGTATAGTTGAATATAAAGGGAGACCTAGCACATGGAAAGAAGTGGATATTGATGAAGGCCGCAATGGCTATATTTATTACATTAACCGCAATCATGTGATTAATGCACAACCTTTTCCAAAATATCTTGGACGTTATGCCAACGATGCACAAGGTATGAGCAGAATAAAAGGTATTACCAATAATTCACGTTATATCGCCGACATGCAAACCATGCGTGTCTATATTGAAGCCGTTAAAGATATACCTGCGGGTGGTGAAATCCTGGTGCAATATGGCAAAGAATATTGGGATGTAATCAAGCATAATCTCAAAATAGACGAAAAGGAAAAGGCAAAGAAAGAGAAGCAAAAACTCCAACGCAAGGACTTGAAAACATCAAGCAAAAGAACGACAAAGAAAAAGCAACCAGCAAAGGCTAAAGTATAAGCCGATCCAGTTCGCGACGATACTCATATTGAAGATCCTCATGCATAGTTGAAATAGCAGTGTCAATTTTTTTTAACTGCGCTTTATACAAGTTGGTAAGTGCAGTACTTTTCTGCCAGCTAAGATTCAGTCCTTTAAGACTGGTAACATAGTGTAGTAAAATTTCGGCTTCGGCTGTTTTACTATTGGTGTACCGAATGTGTTTATTGGCAATCCGCAAAATTTTACGAATTGTTTTTTTAGCAAAATACACGTTTGAAGTATTCACCTGCAGGAAGCCTTCATCAATTTCTTCTTTTACATTTTTTATGTAGCCTTGCACATCGTCTTCTTCAAACAATAAATAGGTCAGTAGTTCCTTATTTTCCTTTTTAAACCGCGCTAACCTCTGACAGATTTCAATAAGGTCATTTTTGTCAGTCTCCTTTAACCTTTTTTTGATTTCATTTACAGAAGCTGGCTTCATCATAATATGTGTTAACTCGATAACGGAGCTTGTTTACTTTCGATTTGAGCTTCCATTATTTTATAGTGCATGGCATGTGGCAATGGCTTGATTGGGTAACCATAGTTTGCTCCCCAGCATTTTGTGAAGGCAGCTCCATAATAAAGAATCAATGCCGAGTAAAATACAAAAAGCAGTAACAATACTATAGATGCGGAAGTTCCATAAACAGTATTGATATTGCTGTACGATAGCATCCAATGTAATATAATCTTCCCAATGTTAAACAGAACAGCTGTAAGAACCCCTCCCGCGAACGCCACTCGCCATTCAGGTCTGCCATCAGGCAGATAACGAAACACCACGGTAAACCATAGTGTAACAATTATAATTGACGAAATATAATTCAGAGCTGAGTTAAAATAAAACGAAAGCGCCGGAGACAGATCAAAAATGTATTTGCCAAGAAATGCCTGTACGCCTTCCGCCAATAAACCAATAACAAACAACAAACCGGCAATAAGAATAACTGCAATAGATTGTAATCTTGACGTAATGGTTTTGGCTAAACTTTGTTGATGGACAGGTCGCACCTTCCAAACCTGGTTAATTGAACTTTTAATGATTTTGAAGAGGGTAGTTGCAACAAAGAGTAAGAAAACAAACCCACCGATAATAATATACCAATTGCTGGCCAGTTTTCGAAGAGCTAACAGCACATCAACAAGCTGTTCTACCGCCTCATGGCCAACGAGTGTTTCAAGACTATGAAACAATTGTGGCCGAACTTTCCTGGGGTCCAAAATCAGTTTCAGAAATTGAATGATGATAACAAGTATGGGAGGAAGTGCAAATGTTGTAAAGAAGGCTGTAGCTCCGGCCATGCGCAAAGGGTCATTCCTTAATAATTCGACTAAGGATACTCTTAGCAGTTTTAAGAAATTAAGTGCACCTGTTTTGGCCTCGCCTATCATGACGAAGTAAAGATAAGTGTAGAAGCAAATGCACGGGAATACAATAACAGGTAGGTTGAGTAATTAAATCCATTTGAAGAAAGTTTAAAACTTTATAACAAACTGCTTTCTGAACTTAATCAGCACAACTTCCATATACTATTTATGCGGAGGATTTACCTGGGGTTTGGCATACCTATCACGGTTTTCACGTTTAGTTCCTGGAGTTCTGGTTTTTTTAATCGCTTAGTCTTCATCTTGTGTAATTTTTCCGATGATTGGGTTACAATTTTTAAACCAAAGCGACCTAATGTAGAGGTTAAAAAAGTTGAATGAGAAAAACAATTCCAATTCCAGGAATTGAACCAGCCAATACGGCAACAGCATCCATAAATTCATAATGCCCCTTTCCCGTAAACTTTGAGAATAATTCGAAACCATAACCAATTACAAAGGAAAAAACTAGAGATAACACAAGAGAAAGGCCGAGATAACCGTCTAATAAAAATGAGAAGAATGCCTGCAGCACACCGCCGATTATAAGGCCTGCAAAAAAATGTTTCCATTTATCGGGAGCGATTTTCATTTTAAGTTTTGAAACGTTTCCAAAATTGCTTT
>Ga0163163_10001779_pt1 | contig 18183 bp, 13 predicted proteins | sample S65metaG_FD_119766 | JGI IMG/M metagenome (GOLD analysis project Ga0163163, IMG submission 119766) | Switchgrass rhizosphere microbial communities from Kellogg Biological Station, Michigan, USA - S6-5 metaG | ecosystem: Host-associated > Plants > Roots > Rhizosphere > Soil | place: USA... | reverse complement strand
TGATCCCGAAGAAAGTCATTTTCAACTGCTGAGCGCCTTTGCGGATGAAGGCATCCTCCGCCAGTCGTGGCAGTACGCAACCGAAAACAATTACGTGTGCCACGAGTTCGGCGATCGAAGCGCCTGCTCAATCGGGTGATGTGTCTCGGGAGGAGATTGAGTCAACCTGTTTGCGGCAAACATCGATCCCGTCGCGAGTGGGTCACGAATCATAGCCTTCCGCGGAAGATGCTATCGTGCATTGATGAAGATCAGGGTCGCCACAGCAAACGCGGAAGAAGACTCTCGCGACATCGAATCGCTGCTTCGGGAAGTTTATGTGGACGGCGGGTTCACCCAACCTGCAGCGGCGGCGTCCGCTTTTGCAGCGACAGCAGTTTTCAGCAGAGGGCAAGTGTTAGTTGCACGCGATGTCGAGACGAGGAGTCTCGCTGGCATGGTGATTGTCGTTCCCGCGACTTCCGCTGCCCACCGTTTCGCGATTAGCGGCGAAGTCGAAATGCACCTGCTTGCCGTCGCTCCCGCTTTCCGGCGCATGGGCGTTGGAGATCTGCTGGTGAGGTCAGCGCTGGAAGCCGCTCGGTCCGACGGCGCCGTGAAAATGATTCTGTGGACACAGGACTCAATGGCGGATGCGCATCGACTCTATGAACGTCATCGTTTCGAACGAACACCCTTTCGCGACTTCGAAAGATCTGGACGCCAGTTCCTGGTCTTCGAGCGCCGCTTATAGTGGGTCATCATCGTGCGATGTGTTCAAGAGCAAGAAGTGACAATGCCGATCGCCGGGCGCGTTTCCGAATTGGCGTCGAACAGGAATTGGTACGGAACCCTCATCGCATCACGGAGGAAGCAAACTTCTTGAACGCCGAGGATACATCCGGATTCTTCTGTGCAACGGGAACGTGACGGCTTGGCTTTCTGGCGATCTCCCCACTGATGCCCGCCAAGGAGCGTCGAGCCTTCAGCGATTCCATGTTCGGTGCGCAAATGGCCCTCGGCTGATCCTTTCCGCACGCTGTAATGCAGTACGCTATACCCGATCTCGAAACTCTGTCGATCGATCTGGCAGCTCTTGCACGCCGCTATAGGTTCTGACCGCGGATCTCAATGCTACAAGCTAGAGCGGATTATCCGGCATCGAGATCGCGCGCCACATATGGGCGACAGGACTCCCGTCATTCCCAAGACCTTCTTTGGGATTCTTGAAGTGTCGTCCGATGATGTCGATAAACGGATCGAGGGTTACCACGACTCCCGGCTCGAACGCATACAGATCGTTCACGGTTACCAGACGTGGCTCCATGTACCACTTGTGGGCTTTCAACATTTTGTAGTCGGCCTGAATGTGCGGGAGCGGTACGTAGTCTTCGCCGAATAAGTTTCGGTACAGATCCGGGTATTCGTATCCGGCTTCCTTGTCCTCGTAAAAGCGCAACGCCTGATGGTAGCGGATCGCGAAGCTGACTTTCTCCGGAACATACGGCGCGTAAAGCTGCGCTCCCCAGTAACCGTGATCTGTTTTGATGAGCGCGTGAACTGTGTCGTGCAGCAGACACGCGAGAATGATTTCCTCGCTCATTCCGGTTTTCATCGCACGGTTGGCGCTCTGCAGCACATGGTTGGAGGTTTGTTCCATTCGCAGCTTGAAGAAGTCCAGGAAAGTCGGCTTTGCCGGCATCGACGCAAGTTTCTTGACCTTCCCATCGGACGCGGTATTCAAAAACAGATTTCCCACTCCCCGCCGATAACTGCGTGTTTCAATTTGAGCTTCTATTTCCTGCGCCTTTGGAAACTTCTTGCTCGGAGCCGATGTGCCGTTCAGTTGCTGCATCATGTAGGCTTCGAGCGCTTCGGCTTTCGCTTCCGAACTCATTAATTGGACAGCGGCTGCCCCGCCCAGGCTCGCGATGAAATGCCGGCGATCGATATGGATCATAAAAAACCTCCAAGGGATCTTTCCTGGCGCACAGTTTACTGTAAAGATGATGGCGCTTTCATCATCATAAGGACTTCGGTCGCCCCTGGTAGTGACGGGAAATCAATCCGCCGAACAGGCATAAGAACTTGACGAACTCGCCGGTCCACTGATGTATTTCGGATACGTGGGATAGGAACACAACGGAAGGCTGTTTTCGCCCGCCGTAACAGTCAGGGATTTTTCTGGTGCAAGCTTCCGCTCCACCCAATCCATAAGCACGCTGAGGCGGTCAAACGTGTTGGGAATTTGGCGTGATGGAATCGCCTTGCCATCGCCGTTAGCAGCGTAGTTCATACCGGTCAAGCCATGGCCTGCCTGGGGAACGACGAAGAACCGCGCGAACTGATCGACTGCGGCCTGGCCCATTTTGTCGATCACGGACTGGTAATAGTCCAGTTGTGCGCCGGGGGAAGCCAACGTATCGTTCGTGCCGATGGTGACCATCATCCTGCCTCCGCGACGCTGGAAGACAGTGAAGTCCGGATTGGTGGAATCGAGTATCTCCGAAAGTTCTCGCCGCCGGCGCAAGGTCGCGGCATTTTCGGTGTAGTCGAGGGGATTGGCGTTCAGATCGCGCATCAGGCCTGCGGTGATGCCGGGAGCGCCGATATACGAATACAGCGGAGCGCCGGCCGCGGCGCCTTCCTGTCCCCGAACCCGGGCCGCGGCCATCAGACTGGAGCCCGACGGATCCGTATTGGGCAGCCACATCCCGAACGTCTGAACACCATTCGCCAATGGGGTATTGAGGGGATACCGGCTATAGACAAACTGCAGGGTCGAAATCTGGCCGTCCGTGAGGCATGCATTGGAACTCGTATCGCCCGGATTCGGATCGACGTTGTCCGGACAACGCTTTGCTGCCCATGGCTGCCGATTTGGCGCGCCCTGTCGGACATCGAAGATCGACCGGCATCCCATGTAGTTGTTCATGATGCCGTCGGCCAATCCATCCAGCTTGTCGCACTGCCGCATGAATTCACCGCGAATCGCGTTTACTTTGGCCGGAGTGACCCAATTGGCCGCTGCTTTCTCGTGAATCCGGATCAGGACCGGCGCCACTTGCAAAGACGAAAGGGAGACGACCGGTACCGTTGCGCCGATGCCGTCATAGTCGGCGGGATAACGTTGAGCCACAGTCAGCGCTTCGCGTCCGCCCTGAGAATTGCCGATGTAGTAGTTGAATCCGGGTCGCTCGCCATACATCCGTTCGATGATGACCATGGCCGCGTCATGCGTTTTCTTCATTTGCATGTAGCCGAAGTTGCGAACCGCCTCATCATTGGACCACCAGTCCGATGCGGCTGGATCCGGCCCAGCGCCGCGCGCTGCGGGTGGATTCTGGTGGCCGGAGTCACTTCCATAGGTCGCGAATCCCCGCTGCAACGGTTCGCCGGTGAGATTGGGAATAACTCCGTTGGTTCCACCGCCACCGATTTGTGCAGCGCGCCGCGTCCACGCGGCGGGAAGAGCAACGCGAAACAGGATGGGTTTTGCTGTCGGACTCCGATCGATCGGCGCCATCGATCCATCCACGCTGCAATGAGCAGGCGCATTGCTCGTCGCGGCGATCCACCGTGGAGGGTTGAGCGTGACTGCAGAAACCGGCTCGCCAATCGCTGAAACAGGAATTGCAGTTTCAACTCTTGTGGCGGTGCAGTCGCTCTCCGATATCGTTTTGTCTCCTTGCGCTTTAGCGACTTGCCATCCGGCACTAATTCCAAGCGCCGTGATGGTTAACACGATCCCTGTCACGTGCGCCCAGTTCTTCGGTTTGTTGAGCATCATTCCTCCAGGGCCTCCAGGGCCTCCAGGGCCTCCAGGCCGGGACGTTCGCCGCGTTGGCCCGCGCCGTTGCGAAATCGACGACGTAACGCGATCGGTCATAGTTGGTCTTCGTAGACTGCTCCTAAGGTGAGCCCGAGCTTCCTACACGAATTGGAGCATCGCTTCGGCGTAGCGTTTCCCGAACTCGCGGTAGCCCGCCGGCGTGAAGTGCAGGTGGTCGCTCCGGCACTCGCAGCCCTTCGACGAAATCACGTACGAGTTGGGGACGACCTTCGGCAGTTCCGCGATGATCTTATTCATGCCGGCCGTGGCTCCCTGTTGATCGGCATTGACGGTTTCACCCGCGAGGAGCGGCACCTTCCCGGCCTCGAGGTTCAAATCCGTGATGAGATCGCGATAGATCTTCCCAACCTTGTCCGGCCATTTCGTGTCGTTCGCGTTGGATTCGCCCTGGTGCAGCAGAATCCCTTTGATGACGCCCTTCTGCTGAGCCAGCTTTGCCATGTCGACCAGGCGTTGATAGGGATTGCCGCCGTACTGCGTGATGATGTTCGACATCCATGACGCCACGGTAGACGCGTACGACTGGTAGGTATCCTTGTCGAACAATTCGATCTTGCAACCGGCGACGGCAACGTTGATCACGCCCACCGTGATCGTCTCCGGCATTCGCGCCACCATGGTGCGGCCAAAGTAGTCGGCGGGGCAGAGACCAGTCGTACTCCGACAGAGAGGGGGACTCGCCGTGTACCACTCTCCTTTTTGCCGACCGAGGTCTGCAAAGTCCACTGCCGCCAGCATCCGGAATCGAGGGTCCACGCCGGTTTTGTCCTGGGCTTCGATCCCTGGAAAGCCCTCCATATTGGACTGCCCGAACGCGAGGAAGACATGGAAGTTCGGATCGGGGCTGACGGCCTGCTCACGGCCAAACGCTCGTGGCGAAGACATACCCAGGAATGCGGTGCCAGAGGCAGCAGCGGCGATCAGGAAATCACGGCGACGTAACGAACGGGACATCGGTATAACACCGAAAATTCGCGCTGCTGAACCGATACTGATCATCAGGAACCTCCGACATCGCCGCCCGTAGCCGCGCGCAAGATTGTACGTCGGCCACGCCGCTTCTACCGCGGAATGACAGTCTTGCCATCCGAACGGTTCGTAAACGACTTTCCGTTCATATCTCGTTCACGATCTGAGGCCCGGCTAATCAATCACGACATACCGCCAGAGCCGGGCCGTTTCCTTCGCGCCAACATATTTCCCGATTTCACGATCGAACTGTTCTTTTGTCTTCCAGGGACGATATTCCTTGAACTCACGCACCATCCGCGTGCCGGCACCGGGAATACTGAGGATGTCTTCGTCGGTAGCCGTGTTGAGTTTGACTGGAATGAACACATACTGTTTGAGCTTATCGGTGGCTTCCTGCCCGACGTACTTTGAGATTTCCTTGTCGAACTGTGCCCATGTTTTCCAGGGACGATATTCGGGAAACTCAATGGTCATTCGGCGGCCGGCGCCAGGTACGAGAAGAATCTCTTCGTTCGTCGCGGTATTGAGATTGATATGGACGAATGCCTTTGTGTAGAACTCCATCGCCTGAGCCGCCGTGAGATTCTGGCTGAGCAGATATGCATGGAGTTCGGTGATGCTTGCAAAGGGTCGCTTCTCGATCAGGCCCTTCACAATGGCCGGCGTCATGTTCGGGAATGTCAGCAGATCCTTCTCCGCAACGGTATTGGCGTCGACCACGCCCAGGGATTTGCCGACCTGAGCATACGCACCGGCAGCTATTACCAACGTCATCACAAGAACAACGAACAAGATGCGCCTCGCCATGGTTTTATCTCCTGTCTGAGTTGAGTCTATTTGTCTCTGGAATACGCTGGGTGTCGATAAGTGTAAGCAAGTCCCAGCAGGCCCAATTGCGCCATTACACCAGGCGCCAGAGCCGGTGGCGCCTTCGACGTCATCACTTTTTTGAACAAAGCAAACCCGCCAAGGGTGGGATCGACCTCGGTTTGGAACTCCGCGCTTCCCCGGTAGTGCAACCCAACGCCGACCGCTCCTGCAAGGATGAACGCCAGCATACTAACACGCAAGGCTCTCAGGCTGGTCGCCGACACGGATAGCAGATGCCAGCAAATAACAAGCAGACCTACGGCTATGAGCACCAGCGGAACCAGTTGCAAAGCTCCTTCGTCGTGACTGAGAAGTAATAGCTCTGCCGCCGTTCCAATAACGCCGAAAATCAGAATGCCAAGAATGATCCTGCGCATGGCGCCAATCGTTGTTCTATGCTCTAGAGAATTCGGGGTCGACACAGAGGAAGTTTAAGCGCCCACGTTGAAATTCCACAGGAATAACGATGGGTACCTGCTCCGCATCATCGCGAATCGTCAGTTCGGTGACCATCTGCAAGCCGCCGGATTACAGCGCACGGGAACTGTACAAACGCAGCGCCGAGTTTCTGAAGGCATTCTCAGAGGTTTGAAACATTCTCAATTCCGCAACTGGCGAAGATCGGCTCAGAACTCCGGCGGAGGTGGCGCGATCACGCCTTCAGCAGGCACGTCGATCTTTGCGGTCCAAACGATCGCATTCAGGAGGTATCGACGATAATCATCCACGTTGTGCATGTTGTCGTGGAAATCCGATCCGCCCCAGACGAACGATCTGCCACCATCCGGCCGCTCGTACACCCAGGAGACAGGCCGTGGCGCTCCGTTGTTTGCGTTCGAAGGCGTACCTTCCATCAACTCCGTTCGCTTCGGATTGTCGAACAGGAAGTATCGGGAAAACACTTCGTCGCGGAAAGACCACTGCTTCACGCCGCGAAGGACAGGATGCTCGACCTTAAAGGGGCTCATCTTCCAGGTGTCCACTGGGTTGTGTGAGGCATACGGAATCCAGAGCCCGCCCAGCCATTTCAAATAATAGTTCCGGCCCACCCAGTTCTCGACCCACATGGTGTAGTGGAAGATCGAGATTCCGATTTGCTTCTGTCGTATGAGTTGATCAAGTTTCTGAAGGTAGGCGGTCGTCTCTGCGTCGTAGGTCCGGCCGTCGGTCGCCTGGAATTGCTGGAACAGCACATTCGTTTCATTCCGTTGCCAGTCACCACTGCCATCGATCACTATGGCGGCCGCGTCCTCAAGCACACTCAAGTCGCGCGGCGCCTTTCCGACGAGCACCCTGGTCTCAATCCCGGAAAGATTCTTTGCGTTCTCCAGCGACCATGCCAGTTCCTTCAGATCCTTCTCGTATTCGTGGCGGCCGACAGCGCCGTGATCCTTCGAACCGGCCAGGAAGACTATCTTCCTCTTCGCCGTGGTCTGAGCTTGAGTTCCTGCCAGGAGAGTCGCCGCGACGAACACTAGCGTGAGCAAGAGAACGACCGCCGCCCGAAATCGTGGTTCCGCTGCCAGAGATCTTAGGGTTCCCCGTGTGTCCATGATGCTCCTCTCCAGATTTACTGTGCTTTTCAGTTCTGTGTGGGCAAAGGCTCATGCCGACCGGCAGCCGACCTATATCACAGCTCCTGGGCTGGATCCACTTGCGGTGAAACCTATGTTTGCAGGCGCGTCGATATTTGCGACTAGGTCGCCAGACATATTTCGGAATTGAAAAAGGAGTTCATAAAATGACGCTTCAATGCATATCGAAGCAGCGTTACGATTCCGCTTGCTTGTTTTGACGGCGCCGATTGCGCTGTTGCTCCTCGAAAACATCCCAGCCGAATGGAGGTTCCAATGAAGCGCATGGTTCTTGTGACCGGGGCGATTTTGATAGCTGCCGCTTTCAGCTGGTCCCAGAGTACGGTATCCCCGGACCCAAGCGATACCAAACCGGCATCTACAAATGCTCCCGGTCGTGAATACCCCAAGGTAGATTCGCAAGGCCGCGCGACTTTCCGCATTCTCGCGCCGGACGCCAGAAGTGTCCGTGTGTTGAACACCAACCTCACGAAAGGACCGGACGGCTACTGGACTGGCACGACGCCGCCGCTCGACCCGGGTTTCCATTACTACACGATCACCATTGACGGCGTGAACGTCGCGGACCCGAATAGCCAGGGCTTCTTCGGAGCGGGGAACGTCCGCAGCGGCATCGAAATTCCCGATCCCGGCGTCGACTTTTACGACATGAAGGATGTGCCGCACGGCGAGATTCGATCGCGCTGGTACACGACCGCGAGCGGGGAAACACGACAGGCCTTCGTCTACACGCCGCCCGGTTACGACCAGAACACAAAGACGCGCTACCCGGTTCTGTACCTTCAGCATGGCATGGGTGAGGACCGGCGCGCGTGGCCAATCCAGGGCCGGACAAACTGGATACTCGACAACTTGATCGCCGAAAAGAAATCCGTTCCCATGATTGTCGTTATGGAAGACGGCGGAATCACACCGGGCATGGGCGGAGCGCAAGGCGGTACCGGGCGCGGCGCTGCTCCTGCTGCCGGCGCTCCAGCGGGAGCAGCCAGAGGTGGAGGTGGTGGCGGGCGAGGGCTCGCGCCCATGCCATTCGTCACAGCAGTCGTCAATGACGTTGTGCCGATGATCGATAAAACGTATCGCACACTTCCAGACCGCGAGCACCGTGCCATGGCGGGCCTTTCCCTCGGTGGCACTCAGACGTATCAAATCACCCAGACGAATCTCGACAAGTTCGCCTACATCGGAATCTTCAGCGCCCCATTTGGGTTTCCTGGTGTTGAAACGGGATACGACGGTCTGTTGAAAAAGCCCGCCGAGTTCAACAAGCAAGTGCACCTGTTCTTCGTGAGCATGGGATCGAAGGAAGGCGCTACAACGGGACGCAGCATCCATGAAGAGCTGGACAAAGCCGGAATAAAGAACGTGTACTACGAGTCTCCCGGCACGGCGCACGAGTTCCAAACCTGGCGGAGAAGCTTGCACGGATTCGCGCAGCAGCTCTTCAAATAAGTTAAGGAGGAGGGTCTATGAAAACTGCGGCGATGGTATTGGCACTTTCTCTTCTGGCGTCGCCGGGCGTTATGTTCTCTCAAGCTGCCGTTGACGCGGCCTTCAAAGCGGCGACTTCGAACGTTCCGGGTGCCGAATATCCCCAGATCAATATGGATCGCCGCGCGCGTTTTCGCGTTTCGGCTCCTCAGGCAGAGAAGGTGGAACTCAATCTTGGCGGCCGTCATCTCATGACGAAAGATCAAACCGGCGTATGGACCATCACGACAGATCCACTCGTTGTCGGCTTTCATTATTATTCTTTCGTCATCGATGGCGTGAACGTCGCGGACCCGGGAAGCGAGGCCTACTTTGGAAGCAGTTGGATGTCGAGCGGCATCGAAGTGCCGGAGCCCGGCGTCGACTTCTACGATGCGAAGAATGTTCCGCACGGCGAAGTGCGTGTACGTCCGTACTTCTCGAAGATCAGTAATGCGTGGCGGCAAGCCTACATCTACACGCCGCCCGGTTATGACAATTCGAACACGCGCTATCCGGTGCTCTATCTGCAACACGGCGCCGGCGAAGACGAGCGCGGCTGGACGATGCAGGGCCGCGCGAACTTCATCCTCGATAATCTGATCGCTGCAGGCAAGGCAAAGCCGATGATCGTTGTCATGGACAATGGTGGCGGCTCTGCACTCTTTGTCAATCGTGGCGGGCCTGCTGCTGCCGCACCTGGATCCGGCCGCGGGAACGCGGTGAACTCGCAGTTCGCCGACATTCTTATTCGTGAAATCATTCCGATGGTCGAGTCGAACTATCGCGCTCGGAATGATCGTGCGAACCGCGCAATTGCCGGCTTGTCCATGGGCGCAGGACAGGCCTGGCAGATCGGCACGGCCAACCTGGACAAGTTCGCCTATATCGGCGGATTCAGCGGAGGCGCGACCGGGGAGCCGGAGACCGCATATAACGGCGTCATGGCCAACGCGAAAACATTCAATAATCGCGCGAAGGTGCTCTACATCAGCATCGGCACAGAAGAAAACGTACAGGGAGCTCGCACATTCCATCAGAAGCTCGATCAGCATGGCATCAAGCACGTTTACTTCGAGTCGCCAGGAACCGCGCACGAGTGGCAAACCTGGCGTCGCAGCTTATACGGATTCGCCCCGTTGCTGTTCCGCTGACGATACGACAAGCATGCAAACGAGAATCAGTATTGTCTCTCTCGTCGCACTGGCGCTCGCGCTGGTGTGTGCAACGTTGACGACGGCCAGACAAGGCGGGACGATTCCGAGCCGGGCGCAGGGGCCGTGTGACATCTATGGCAGTGCGGGCACTCCCTGTGTGGCCGCCCACAGCACCACGCGCGCGCTGTACGCTTCCTACAGCGGCCGCCTCTATCAGGTGAAGCGTCAGTCCGATGGCAGGACCATGGATATCGGCATCGTCCAGCCGGTCGCGTCGCCGGTTCCAGATGTGGGCGGATACGCTGACGCGGCTCGGCAGGATGCGTTCTGCGCCAATACGATTTGCATCATCAATCTTATTTACGACCAATCCGGTAAGGGCAACCATCTCTATCAGGCGCCGCCTGGCCCACAATTTCCAGGTCCGGCGAAGGGTGCATTCGATACACAACCGATCGCGGACTTGGCGCCTATTTCGATCGGCGGTCACAAGGCTTATGGCGTGTACATCATGCCGGGCATGGGGTTCCGCAACAACAATGCAACCGGCATCGCGATCGGCGACGAACCTGAAGGTATCTACTACGTTATCGACGGTACACACTACGACAGCGGCTGCTGCTTTGATTACGGCAATTCCTCGACGAACGGCAGGGCCGTGGGCACCGGCACCATGGAGACGACATACTTCGGCACCGCCACCGCCTGGGGCAGCGGCAACGGCCCCGGCCCGTGGATCATGGCCGACATGGAGGCTGGGCTGTTCTCCGGATACAACGCAAAACAGAACGTCGCGGATCCGACCGTGGACTCCTGGCGTTTCGTGACTGCCGTTGTGGATGGCGGTGGCGGCAACAAATGGGATCTCCGCGGAGGCGATGGGCAGAAGGGCGGCCTCACAACCTTCTATTCCGGAGTTCGCCCCGGCTCATTAACCAGCAACAACTATTATCCGATGCACAAACAGGGGGCGATCCTGTTGGGCACGGGCGGTGACAACGGCAATGGTTCGTCCGGCACGTTCTATGAAGGCGTGATGACGATCGGATATCCGGCCGAAGCCACCACCGACGCGGTGCAGGCGAACATCGTGGCTGCCCGCTACGATGTGCAACGGCTGAGTCTCTCTCGCCTTACGACATTCACGCCGGGATCCATGCAGGATGTCATTCAAACTTTCACAAACACGACGGGAGCGCCTGCGACCGGCGTCAAGTTGAGCATCTCCGCGCCAGCGGGGTGGACCGTCGGTAATTCCGCGATATTCAGCGCACCGGTAGCGCCGGGTGCGACCGTGAACGCGACATTCAAGATTACTTCGCCCGCCATGACTGGCGCAGGTTTCCTGACGGGCAAGGCGGAGTGGACAAGCCCGGCAGCCGCGAAACAACTCGAGACAACAGCAGCGAGACTGCGAAACGTCCTCCCGGTCAAGATCAATGAGGTCCGCTTCAATACCAGCACCAACTCGACGAACCAGTTCATCGAACTCTACAACGCGGGTGCCGGCAGCGTCGACATATCCAACTGGACTCTCATCAACACTCAGAGCCAGTGGGCTCCGGTCAAGCTGGCAATGACCCCGGCCGGCACGAAACTCGCCAGCGGCGCCTACTACTTGCTCGGACTCTCCACGTCGGGCCTGGCAGCAACCTCGAGCCCAGGCGCGACTACCATCAACGTCAGGAGCACCACCGGCTTCGAAGCTGGGCAGCAGATCGACGTCGATGGCGAGATTCGCAAAATCGTCAGCGTCGGGACTTCGGCCACTACAATGACGACGATTTTCATACCGGTGTCCACGGGGCCGTGGATCACGATTCCGGCCGGCTCAACCAATCTTCCTGTAGCCAACGCGTCCGGCTTTGCGGTCGGCCAAAAGATCGGCTTCGATATCGGCGGCAATTTCGAGTTGTCGACAGTCACCAGTGTTGGCAAGGCGAGCACTCAGACGACGCTGTCAGCTGCGGCAGTCAAGGGCGAGACGAACATTAGGGTCGCAGCGAATGCGAACATGACGGTTGGCGACACGCTCACGATAGGCACAGGCGAACGCAAGGAACTCGCCGTGATCACGAGTGTGGGTACGACGGGCGCGACCGGCACAGGCGTTAACCTGGCAGCACCGCTTCGGTTCGACCACTTCGCGGGCATTGACGTGTCGGATGTGGGCACGGGGATCCGTTTTTCGCCGGCCACCAGGTTCCCGCATATCAGCGGCGACGCGGTACAGGCGCTCGGCAGCGGCATTACATTAGATAGACCTTTACTGAAGAGCCACGCCTACGGCGCTCCCGTCGGCAACGCCCTAAACACGACCGAAGGTTACCAGGGACCGCCGGCGCCGAATCAGTGGTTCGGAGGCACTCTTTCCCCGAGGGCCGGCTCGATCGCGCTTCTGGACGCCGGTGGCGTTGCTGTCGTCGATGCGATGGTTTACGGCTCGCAGCAGAGTAGTTCGAGCGCGAACGGCGCCATCACCAGTCCCGAGATCGCGACACTCGAGGCGGACCAGAGTAAAGGTGGTTGCATCGTCGTCGTGCCCACTGCTGGCCGTGGGGCGGGAGCAGCTGCACCTGCAGCAGCTGGAGCAATCAACAGAAGTCTCGGCCGTTTTCCGGACGGCCGCGATGCTGATAATCTCTGCATGGATTTCCGCATTCAGCCCGCGTCGACACCATCGGGAGCTTCGATCGCAGGTGCGACAAATAACAGCGTTCCGACGCCTGGTGCGCCAAACAAGTATTAGGCATACACTCTGCAAAATCTGCGGTGGACAAATGGCCGCTGAGGAGCCGACAACAGTGAGGGACAAGAAAGCGAGAATCCAGATTCTGCTCGTGCTGGGAATGGTGCTCACTCTTGTGGGCGCCGCGCTAACCATAGCGCAGCAAGCGGGGCCGGGACGCTATGTTCTTCCAGCGCGGCCTCAAGGGCCGTGTGACATCTACGCCGCAGCCGCCGATCCCTGTGTGGCGGCCCACAGCACCACGCGCGCGCTCTACGCTTCCTACAACGGACCGCTGTACCAGGTTTTGCGGCAGTCGGACGACAAGACTCTGGACATTGGCGTCGCCCAGCCTGTCGCATCGCCGGTGCCCGACTCGGGTGGATACGCCAACGCGGCTGCGCAGGACATGTTTTGCGCCAACACGTACTGTTGGATCACCACGATCTACGACCAATCCTCGAAGCACAACAACCTCGTCCAGGCGCCTCGCGGCGGATTCAGTGGCCCGGCGATGGGTGGGTTCAACAATCTGCCCATTGCCGACATGGCGCCAATTACGATCATGGGTCACAAGGCTTACGGCCTTTTTATCGCACCCGGCATGGGGCTCCGCCAGAACGATGCGAAGGGCACTGCCGTCGATGATCAGGCGCAGGGACAGTACTGGGTCATCAACGGACACCATTACAACTCCGGCTGCTGCTTCGACTACGGCAACGCCGAGATCGACAGCCGCGACGATGGCAACGGCACGATGGAAACAACCTACTATGGCAATGCCACCGCCTGGTATCGCGGGCCCGCTCCCGGACCATGGGTCATGACCGACCATGAGAACAATCTCGTGGGTTGCGTCAACTCGGATACATCGAAGCTCTGCGCGAATCTGCCGAGCGTCACCTGGCGATTCGTGACCGCGATCGCGAAGGGCGAGCCTCACCATTGGACGTCGATGGGTGGCGACGCCCAGAAGGGCGCACTCTCCGTCATGTTCGACGGACCGCGCGTCGATCACACGTATGACCCGATGCGCAAACAAGGCGCGATCCTGCTTGGCAATGGCGGCGATAACAGCAACGGCTCGCAGGGTACTTTTTATGAAGGCGCGATGACAGCCGCAGGTAGCTTCCCAACGGATGCTACCGACCAATTGGTGCAGGCCAATGTCGTTGCAGCCAGGTACGACGTGCCGCGGTTGAGTTTTGCGTCTGGACTTCAGACGTTCTCGCCAGGATCCACGCAGGACGCCACGCTGACGTTCACGAACACCACGGGTGCCCCCGCGACGGGAGTGAAGTTGAGCATCTCCGTTCCGAATAGTCAGTGGACCGCGACGGCGATGACCATTCCGGATCCGGTTGCACCGGGCGCCAGCGTGAGCGCGACGTTGAGGGTCACCTCGGGGCAGGCAGCGTTCAACGGCGATCTGGTCGGCAACGTTTCGTGGGGTACGCAGTCCGAAAGGACCGTAGAGAAAGTTCGGAACGTCAGCCCAATCAAGATTAACGAGTTCCGCATTAACGCCGGTTCTCCCACCAACGCGACCGACTCGTTCATCGAGCTCTTCAACGCCGGCGCGCGTAGCGTCGATATCTCAAACTGGACGCTGAACCATCATCAGACCCAGCAGGCCCCATTCTCGACGGTGAAGATTCCCGCGGGAACGACACTCGCGGCCGGCAGCTTCTACCTGCTGGGCCTCTCCAACTCGGGGCTGGCAGTTCCCGCACGCGCAGGCGACGCCACCATCAATGTCAGGAGCACGACGGGCATGTCGGTCAGCGATACGATCAGCATCGACAGCGGCTCCAACGTCGAGACACGTAAGATTGTGAGCATCGGGACGGCGGCCGGCAATACAACCACGGTGTGGCAACCCGTTCCGGAAGGACCGGTCATCACGATCCCTGCCGGCTCAAGTGCGGTGCCCGTCACGAGCGTCGCCGGCTTTGCGGTCGGCGAGAAGATCGGCATCGGCTATGGCGCCACGTATCCGGCCATCGCAAAGCCTCTGGAGAAGTATGAAGTCGTAACGGTCACCGCGATCGGCAAGCCGGGTACACAGGCGTTTCTGGGAGCAGACGCGAAAGTGGGCGCGACAAACATCAACGTGACGTCACTTGCGAACATCTCGACCGGTGACAAGATCCGATTGGACATCGACAGCGTGGGTCATGGTATTGAAACCGTGACGGTCACAAAGGTCGGCACGCAGTCGAGCCGTACATCACTCGCAGCGAATGCGAACGCCGCTGCAACGAATGTGAATGTCCGCAGCGTGAACGGTTTCGTGGTCGGCGACAAGTTGACCATCGGCACGCCCGCCAACCAGGAAACGGTAACGATCACCGCAGTGAGCTCGACGGGTCAGACCGTCGTGGACTTCACGCCGGCCCTCGTCAGGGTGCATCTCAACCGCGAAGATGTTGTGGCTCATGGTACAGGACTCGAATTGTCCGCTCCTTTGAAGTTCAATCATTCAGCCAACCTCCCCTTCAGCGTGAGGGGAACTGGGATCAGTTTCAAACCAGCTGTAGCCTTTGCTCATTCGAGCAACGAACCCGTCCAGCCACTCGGAACCGGCGTCACGCTCGATCGCCCGTTGGCCAAAGCCCACGCGATCGACGAGGTTGTACGTGACGAATTAGTCACGTCGGCCGGATACCAGGGAACACGGGCGCCGAACCAGTGGTTCGGAGGTCCCACTCTTTCGGCGAATGCGGGGAACATCGTATTGCGTGACGCCGCTGGCCTCGTGGTGGACAGCCTGAACTATGGAGGCCTTGTCGACCCGTGGGCATCCGAGGGTTATCAGAGCGCCTCCGGAGCAGGGGAGAGTGGTTGCCGCGCGCCCACACCGAGTGCGGGCGGCCGTGGTGGCGGGCCCGCCGCCACCACCCCACACAGAAGTGCGGGCCGCTTCCCGGACGGCTACGACACCGACAGCAACTGCACCGATTTTCTATTGCAGTCCGCAACCACGTTGTCGGCAGCTTCGGCCGCCGGTGCGACAAACATCAAAGTCGCCAATGTCGCAGACTTTGCAGCAGGGCAGACGATAGTGATTGATACGGGTGCGAACCTCGAGACCGCCGTTTTGGCAAGTGTTGGCACGGCGGGAGCTTCGACGGTGGGAACCGCTATCAACGCGGGTGCGACTGTCATTCCTGTCGGCAACGCGGCGGGTTTCAGCGCAGGGCAGAGCATTATCATTGATAGTGGTGCGAATCAGGAGACGGCAGTTGTAGCTGCCACCTCCGGCGGTGGCAGGGGCGGCGGCGCAACAATCACGGTCAATGCGGCGCTGAAGATTGCGCATGCGACTGGTGTCCAGGTGTCCGGCAGTGGCATCACGTTCACCGCCGCATTAGCGAAGGCCCATGCCAGCGGCGCCCAGGTTGCCGGCAACGTTCCCACGCCCGGTGCGCCCAACCAGTACTACAGGCCGAGGAAGTAGGCTCGAGTCCCAGACGCAAACGAGCGGGGGTACTTGACGCATCAAAGACCTCGATGTTTTTGCAGTCATTTCTTACCATTCGCCTTTTGTTTCATTTCGTCCGCATGAACATCGAGCCGTACGGCCGGCGCAAACGCGAGCAGCACGTTGCCGGGCTGCCCGCCCTGAAATCCGGGATAGCCCGATCCGATAAACACCATTCCATTTGCGACAACTGGCCCGCCCGATGCTGTTGAACCACCACGCGCGGGCACGCCGTTGACTGTCGTGAACTCGCGCGATGAATCGAACTCCCAGAGCAGTTGACCTGTTCGCGACGATACGGCGCGAACCATGCCGTCTCGCGCGCCGGACAAGAGCGCTCCGGGAATCAACGTGACAGCGCCGACGATCCCGCGCTGGTTTTGGCGTCCGGCTGGGGGAGTGGCGGGCATCCACCAGATTTCTTCTCCGGTTCGCAAATCGAGCGCAACGTGACCACTACTGATCAGGCCGAAGTATGCATGTTCGCTGTCGACCGCGCCGCCAAAGAGGGTCTCTCCTCGGCCGCCATCGATTTCTCGCGCCACATCCTGCTTCCACACCACCTGTCCATTATCCGGATTGATTGCCCATACAAGTCCCTGCTTCTCCGGTGCGATGAGGATTTCGTGACCATCCGTCAGCCGTGCGAGAACAGGAGGCGCACCGAAATCCCAATCAGGACCGAGAATCTCTTGAGGTGGACAGTTCTCCGGAGGATACGGTGTTCCTCCCCGGCCCGCGGGCGTTCCGCGCGCGCCTGCTGCCGGCGTGCCCTGCGGAGCCGCACCGCGGCCTCGTCCGCCACCTCTGCCAGGAACATTCTGAACACAGCCGTTGTGCCACACATCGAGGGCCAGCGCCTGCATGGTCCACAGCACCTTCCCGGTATCCATGTTGAATGCCATGACCGCATTCGCACCCGCCGGCGTGCCGGAGAATGCATTCCCCGTCGCAACGTAAAGCGCGCGCCGTTTCACGTCGAGTGTCGGCGTCACCCACACGCCGGCGCCGGCGGGCGCGAGCATGTCTTTGCCCAGCGAGTTCTTGCCGACTACCTTCGCGGCTACCGGAATGGTGTATGTCTTCCAGACTTCGCGCCCCGTGCCGGCGTCCAGTGCAGTGACAAATCCTCGGAATGTGCAGCAGGCATAGTTCGCCTGTCCTGCCTCGGGTTCTTCGAGGGATGTGACGGGCACGTACAGGCGTCCTTCATACAACGCGGGCGTGCCTGTGATTCGCGCCAGCGGATGGGGATCCGTCAGCGTCTTCCATATAACAGTGCCCGTGCTTGCATCGAGGGCGTAAGCCGTGCCGCGAATATCTCCGAAGAAGACAGCGAGCCGCGAGTTGGTTCGGCTGAGCCTGCCGATCGTGAAGCCGCTCCGCACTGCGGCTTGAGCGCGGAAAGCCCAGTGCACACAACCGGACTCTGCATCGAGCGAATACACATAGCCGGCGTTCGAAGTCACATACAACCGGCCGTCAAATACGGTTTGCGAGTAAAGCGCGGTCGCACCGGGGAATCCAAAGGCCCACTTCAATTGCAGCCGGGAAACCTGAGCGGGCGTTAATCCGGCCGCAGCCGCAGTCTGGGATCGAGTGTTGCGGAGATCTGCACCCCAGCCGTTCCAGGCAGGTGCATTCGACTCGCGTACCGGAGGATGAGTGGAGCAGACGTTCGTCATCTTTTCGATTGAGCCCACAGCCTCGGCGTCGATTTTCCGCCCGCCGACCCATTCGGCAATGAGCCGTTTGTCCTGGTCGCTCAGCGCTGCGGCACTGGAACGCATGGATCCGGAAGTCAGAACTTCGAGCACGTGCTCCGGCGTCATCTGCTTCAACACACCCGTTTTTGGGGCCTGATGCCCGGGATCCGTGCTCTCGTGGCACGACGCACAATTGTTGAAGTACTGATTAACGCCGGCGCTCTCGGATTGAGCGCGATCCTGCGTGGGCCAGACTGTCGTGAAAACAATTGTGACGGCGCACCACAAAAGTCGTGTCCCGTTTTTCATCACGCACCTTCCTGAACCGTCACAGCTCGAGGCTTCTCAATTTCCCCTCTGGATCTGATT
>Ga0163163_10001778_pt1 | contig 18184 bp, 9 predicted proteins | sample S65metaG_FD_119766 | JGI IMG/M metagenome (GOLD analysis project Ga0163163, IMG submission 119766) | Switchgrass rhizosphere microbial communities from Kellogg Biological Station, Michigan, USA - S6-5 metaG | ecosystem: Host-associated > Plants > Roots > Rhizosphere > Soil | place: USA: Michigan... | reverse complement strand
CGATGCGCAGGCCGAAGAAATCCCGGAGCTGCGACAGGGCGATGGTCACCGCTATGCCATTGGTGAAGCCGATGACGATGGCGATGGGAATGAAACGGATGAGCGACCCCAGGCCGGTCAGGCCCATGGCGAACAGCAGCACACCCGCCATCATGGTGGAGATGAACAGGTTGGCCAGCCCGTAATTCTGGATGATGCCGTAGATGATGACGATGAAGGCGCCGGCCGGCCCGCCGATCTGCACCCGCGAGCCGCCCAGGGCGGCGACGATGAAGCCGGCGATGATGGCGGTGAAAATGCCCGCTTCGGGCTTGGCGCCGCTGGCAACGGCAAAGGCCATGGCCAGCGGCAGCGCCACCAGGCCGACGGTGAGGCCCGCGCCGAGATCGGCGAGGAAGCGCCCGCCGCTGTAGCCCGCCAGGCTGTCCACGAGGCGGGGACGAAAACTGAAAGGGAACCAGCTCATGAGGCCCTCGGTGATTTCGCTGCGTTTCGCGGCGGCAGTCGCCGCCGCGCCGTGCGCAATCAGGCGGGCGGGCCGGAGTGGTGCAACCTGGCGATGAAGCGACGGCGGCGCGACATGGGAAAAGGCGCCGCGCGCTGCAGGCGGTAAATATTGAGGCAGGACGAGCGCGCGTCCACGCGGATCACTTGATGCGCATCCCGGGCAGCGCGCCCGAGTCGGGGGAGAGAATGAAGAGGCCGGGCGCCTCGTCGCCGCTCGCGGCGAGCACCATGCCCTCGGACAGGCCGAATTTCATCTTGCGGGGGGCGAGGTTGGCGACCATGACGGTCAAGCGGCCTTCGAGTTTTGACGGATCGTAGGCCGACTTTATTCCAGCGAAGACCTGGCGAGTACCGAGGGACCCGAGGTCCAAGGTCAGTTTGAGCAGCTTCTCGGCTCCTTCCACATGTTCGGCCCTGGCGATCTTGGCCACGCGCAGGTCAACTTTGCCGAAATCGTCAATTGAGATCGTGCTGGCCCCCTCCACCGCGCCGGCAGGCGCGGGCTTCGAGGAAGAAGCAGCCGATTTGGCAACCTTCGACTTCTCCGGGACGGTCGGCTTGCTTTCAGTCGGCGGCTCGAACAAAGCATCCAGCAATTTCGGATCAACCCGCGTGATCAGGTGCGAATAGGGATTGATGCGCTCGGGCAAAATGTCGGCATCGGCCCAGGTGAAATCGCGCTCCAGACCGAACAACTCGCGTGCCACCCGTGAAGCTGTCTTGGGGATGATGGGCGCGAGCAATACGGTCAGAAGTTTGAACCCCTGCAGCGTGCGCGAGCAGATGTCCTGCAGTTCCGCGGCCTTGGACGGGTCCTTGGCCAGCAGCCAAGGCTGCGCGGCGTCGAATTCCTGATTGATGCGGTCGGCCGTGCCCATGATGTCGCGGATGGCACGCCCGAATTCACGCACTTCGTAGCTGTCGCGCACCTGGGTGGCGAGCATGCGCGTGCCGTCCACCAACGGGCCGGTGTCGGTCGTGAATTTCAATTGCCCCTGGAAATGCTTGGCAATGAAGTTGGCCGCGCGGCTGGCGATGTTGACATATTTGCCCACCAGGTCGCTGTTCACCCGCGCAATGAAATCCTCGGCGTTGAAGTCGACGTCTTCCACGTTCGAATTCAACTTCGCCGCGATGTAATAGCGCAGCCACTCCGGATTCATCCCGATGTCCAGGTATCTCAAGGGAGAAATCCCTGTCCCCCGCGACTTGGACATCTTTTCCCCGGACACGGTGATGAACCCGTGCACGTAAATGCTGTCCGGCACTTTGTACGGCTTGCCCGCGAACTTCAGCATGGCTGGCCAGAACAGGGTGTGGAAGTAGATGATGTCCTTGCCGATGAAGTGGATCTGCTCTGCATTGGGGTCGGCGAGGAAGGCCTCGAAGTCGAGGCCCTTCTTGGCGCAGTAGTTCTTGAAGCTGGCGAGGTAGCCCACCGGGGCGTCCAACCACACGTAGAAGTACTTGCCCGGCGCGTCGGGAATGGGGATGCCGAAGTAGGGCGCGTCGCGGGAAATGTCCCAGTCGCCCAGCGCCGCGCTGTTGCCGTCCTCGCCCGCGCCGCCTTCCAGCCACTCCTTGGCCTTGTTGGCCACCTGCGACTGCAGCCGCCCTTTGCCCGTCCACTCGCGCAGGAAGCTGACGCACTCCGGATCGGACAGCCTGAAAAAGAAGTGGTCCGAGGATTTCATGACCGGCGCCGCGCCCGACAGCGTGGAATAGGGATTGATCAACTCGGTGGGCGCGTACACCGAGCTGCACACCTCGCAGGCGTCGCCGTACTGGTCCTTGGAATGACAGACGGGACACTCGCCCTTGATGTAGCGGTCGGCGAGGAACATGCCCTTCACCGGGTCGTAGAACTGCTCCACCGGCTTCTTGTAGATCAGGCCGCGCGCCTTGAGCCGGCGGTAGATGTCCTGCGACAGCTCGGTGTTTTCCGGCGAATCGGTGGAATGCCAGTTGTCGAAGGAGATGTGGAAGCCTTCGAGGTACTTGGGCCGTTCGGCGGCGATGCGCCCCACCAGTTGCTGGGGCGTGATGCCCTCGGCCTCGGCGCGGAGCATGATGGGCGCGCCGTGGGCGTCGTCGGCGCCCACGAAATGCACCTCGCTGCCCTGCATGCGCTGGAACCGCACCCAGATGTCGGCCTGGATGTACTCCATGATGTGCCCGATGTGGAACGAGCCGTTGGCGTAGGGCAGGGCGGTGGTGACAAAAAGGCGGCGCACGGAGGTCTTTACGAAATGGGCGAGTGAGGACCGCATATTCTAGCCTGCCTGCCCAGGCGGCTCCGGGAGCATCCCCGCGCGAGGTAAAATGGCCGATTCCCCGATCGGCCGATTCGGTCCCGCGGATGGCGCTTTCCGGGCAAGGAGTTCTTCTCATGGCAGTCACTGTCGAACAAATCCAGGCGGCGCTTACGGGCGTCGTCGACCCAAACACCCGCACCGACCTGATGTCGAGCAAGGCGGCGCGCAATATCCGCGTCGATGACAAGGGCGCGGTTTCGCTGGACGTGGAACTGGGCTATCCGGCCAAGACCCAGCTCGCGCCCATGCGGGGCATGGTGGAGGCCGCGCTCAAGGCCGTGCCCGGCGTCAGCGCGGTGAATGCCGCGGTGACGGTCAAGATCGTGCCGCACGAAGTGCAGCGCGGCGTCAAGCTCATCCCCGGCGTGAAGAACATCATCGCCGTGGCCTCGGGCAAGGGCGGGGTGGGCAAGTCCACCACCGCGGTCAACCTCGCCCTGGCGCTGGCGGCCGAGGGCGCCACGGTCGGGCTGCTGGATGCCGACATCTATGGCCCGTCCCAACCGACCATGCTGGGTATTTCGGGCCGGCCCGAGACCAAGGACGGCAAGAGCTTCGAGCCCATGGTGGGCCACGGCATCCAGGCCAATTCCATCGGCTTCCTCATCGACCCCGACCAGCCCATGGTGTGGCGCGGGCCCATGGTGACCTCGGCCCTGGAACAACTGCTGCGCGACACGCGCTGGCGCGATGTGGACTACCTGATCGTGGACATGCCGCCCGGCACCGGCGACATCCAGTTGACGCTGGCGCAGAAGGTGCCGGTCACCGGCGCCGTCATCGTCACCACCCCCCAGGACATCGCCCTGCTCGACGCGCGCAAGGGCCTCAAGATGTTCGAGAAGGTGGGCGTGCCCATCCTCGGCATTGTCGAGAACATGAGCCTGCACATCTGCTCCAACTGCGGCCACGAGGAGCACATTTTCGGCGAGGGCGGCGCCGAGCGCATGGGCAAGGACTACGGCGTGGAGGTGCTGGGCCAGCTTCCCCTGGACATCAAGGTGCGCGAGCAGACCGACTCGGGCAAGCCGCCGGTGGTGGCCGATCCCAATGGGCGCGTGGCCGACATCTACCGCACCATCGCGCGCCGCGTGGCGGTGAAGATCGCCGAGAAGCACAAGGACATGACGGCGAAGTTTCCCAACATCGTCATCCAGAACACGTAAACGAACCAGAGGCCTTTGGGGTGTAGACCTTCGATTAAAGTTCGAAAGGTCTGAAGTGCTTGCTTAATCGGATCCCCTGGCCCTGGTATGAGGACTTAACGCCCACCCCATAGAGTTTGCCGGGGACTGCCGCCAGGCGTTCATAGGCCAGGCGGCCGACGATTTGTCCATGCTCGATAATAAATGGGACTTCATACGACCGCACCTCCAGAACGGCTCGCGAACCGTCGCCTCCCGCTTCCGGGTCGCCGAAGCCTGGGTCAAAAAATCCAGCATAGTGGACTCTAAATTCGCCCACTAATGTGTCATAGGCGATCATTTCGGCGGCCTGCGTTGATGGAACCTTGACGGGTTCCAATGAAGCGAGAATGTAGAAATCCTGTGGATCGAGGACCAGTCCGCCACGTTTGGGAGTGAACACGGGCTCCCAGAAGTCGCGCACATCGTACGTGGCTACTCTGTCGATGTCGATAAGGTCCGTGTGATTCTTGGCCTTAAATCCAATGAGGCCATTTGTTTTGTCTCCCTTGACGTCTACCGTGATAGGCAAGCCGCCTTTGCGGATGTCGTCTTCTCCAATCGCCCCCACGAGCTGGAACTCACTCTGGAGTTTTCGCAGTGCCTGTTCACTAGAAAGTGGGTTGCCGTTTCTGATGCGCAACTGGCTGATCCTAGAGCCTTTGCGGACCTTGACGCTAAACGTCCTGGGAGAGACTTCTGCATACAACTGTCCCTTATATTGCTCGCGGACTCGGTCGAATTCGGTTCCCTTGTCAGTGATTAATCTGGTGAAGATGTCGAGCCGACCAGTTGAGCTCTTGGGATTTCCTATTGCGGAATATCGATAACGTAGTTTCAGCGACTCCTGCAAAGGAATGATGTAAACACACCCTCTCTCAAGTACGGCCCCGTCGGATAGGTCCATTTCATGCATGGCCAAATCCTTCAGTCGCTCCTGTACGGTCGCCTCTTTGCCCGGCAGAAAACTTGCTCTCACTCGATAAGCCCTGTCCCCAAGTCGCAAATCCAAGCTCGCGGGTTGAATTTGGTCAGGAAGTATCGGGTCGCCAAACACGGAACCGACGATCTCCTCGTCGGTGATCATCTGTTCGATTTGTTGTGACGGCAGCAGTCCGGTTTGGCGGCTTTGGGACTCCGAGTCTTCCTTAGCGCTTTGCGGGGTCAAATTTTCAACGCTGTTCATGACGGGCCTATTCCCAAAATCCTCTTTTGGCGCTCAACTATGTCGGCGCGATGGTATTCGGCGTAGCAGGTCAAGCTGCAAAATCCGCCACTTTTCTTTGATCCCCCAACCCGTTGAGATGCTGAGAACGGCTTATGGCACCAGGGACAAATTCCTCTGTCCCAACAATGGGCTAGGTAGTCTTCCTCAGAGATTGCCAATGAGATACTCGAATGTACGAACGTGATGATCCAAGACATCATACCGTCAGGCGCGAGAGTGCGTGGTTGCTCCTGGATGTGGCGGTTATTCGAACGAGCGCCGGTAGTACAGCCCCACGCCGCCGGTGGCCGTGCCGGCGGTGCTGCCGGCCTCGATGCGCGCGGTCACCGTCCGAGACAGCACGAAGTTGAGCCGCAATAGGCTGCTCGCCACCTGCAGGCCCTGCTCCACCTCCACATACAGCCGGTCCGACAGGCGCTTGCCCAGGGCCAGGGCGTTTTGGCCCGCCTCGGTGGAGCGGAAGCTGATGTCGTCCAGGCCCACATTGCGCGCCACGCGCTGGGTGAGCGGCGCCCGGTTGCTGCCCACCAGTCCGACCGCTGCCTGCAGCAGGCCCAGGTCGGCGCCGCCGGCGGCGTCCAGTCCGCGGCCGAGCACGATCCAGGCAAGCTTTTCGCCGTCGGGCACGGGGGGCGTGGACACGAGCTGCACCGACGGCACGCGCGCCGTGCCGCTGATCTGCGCGCCGGCCTCCACGGGCAGGTTCTTGCGCAGCACCAGGATGTCCAGGGCCGGGTTGTCGAGCGGCCCGTCGAAAATCAGGTCGCCGCGCTCGATGGTGAGTTTCTGCCCGGCCAGCAGATAGGTGCCCGAGGTGACATGCAGGCGGCCCCTGGCGCCCAGCGCCACGTCGGCGCGGCCGCTGATACGGACGTTGCCCGCCAGGCGCGCGTCCAGCCCGGCGCCGATCACGGAAATCTGCTCGCCGGTGGCGAGGTCCAGGTCCACGGCGATGCGCGGCAGGCTGGCGCGGGCGTCGGGCTTGCGCGGATCCTTGCCGCCCACGATGTGCACGTCGTCGCCCAGCGCCACGCGCTCGCCGCGGTCGAAATCGAAACGGCCCTGGTCCACGCTCACTTTGCCGCGCAGGGTGAGCAGCGGGGCGGCCTTGGAATCCGCACCGGGCTCGAAGCTCACGCTGCCCTCGCCGCTGATGCGCGCCCGCCGGTCCGGCCGGTTCAGCAATTGCAGTCCCTCGGCCTTCCAGGCCACGTTGCCGGCTTGCAGGTCGGCGCTCGGTCCGCCTTGGCCGCCACCCAGGCTGGACAGGGGCAGCCGGCCGGTGGCGCTCAGCCGTCCCGCCGGCCCGGCCATGGTGAAGCTCTTTAGTGTCAGCGTGCGTCCTTCCAGCGTGGCGCGCAGGCTGCCGTCGCGCAGGTCGATGCCCTGCGGCGGCGCGGTGATGCGCAGGCCGTCCATGGACAACTCGCCCGTGAGCTGCGGCTCGGCCAGGGTGCCCGCCGCGCGGAATTCGGCATGCGCCCGGCCCCCGATGTCGGCGGCCGAATTGTCGGCCAGCGAAGTGAGGCCGCGCAGATTGGGCAGGTCCAGTTGGGCGGTAACGGCGAGCGCGGTGTTCATGAGTGTCTCGTCCGCGTTGGCCGGCGGCGTCACCCGGCCCGAGGCGGTCACGTTGCCGAGCAGCGCGCTGGCGAGGCGCATGTCCAGCGCAATGGTTTGTCCCGCCGCGGCCTGGCCCTGCTTGGCGCTGCCTCCCCCGCCATGGGCGGCCAGGCGCAGCTCGGACAGACCCAGCGCATATTTGTCGCCCGTGGACAAGGTGAGGTCGCCCGAGCGGCGCTGTATCTGGATATCGGCGCTCCCGGCCGTGCCGGCGAGCAGGTTGTCGAAGCGCCACTGGCCGTCCAGCTTGAGCGTGCTGGACGGAGCGAAGGGCTTGTTCAACACGGCCAGGAAGGGCGATACCGGCAACGCGGCAAGTTCGCCGCGCGTGCGCAACTGGCCGGGGCCCCAGTCGAGTTCGGCGACGCGCGCCTGCCCGCCCACCACATCCATGTTGAGCGAGGCGAGCGACAGGGAACGGCGCCCCTGCGTGTCCGTCGCGCCCAGCTTGAAGGTGGCCGGCGCGGTGAGCCGCATGGGCCACGCCCCGCCGGCTTGCAGGGCGGTGAGCGTGCCGGTCCAGGCGTCGTTGAGCCAATCGTTGAGAAGTGCGGTCCGCTCCGTCGCGGCGGCGGCCGCCATGGAGTTGGCGATGCGGCGTCCCTCCAGGGCCGCACGTGGCTGCGTCCAGGCGAAGTTGCCCGAGACCGGATCGGAGACGACAATTTCAGACGCGGCCACGCGCAGCGTGGCGCGCGTCGCCGCCTCCAGCGTGGCGGCCACATCGGCATTGGCCACGCGCACCCCGCGCGAGCCCAGGTTGGTGACCAGCTCTTTGGCGCGCAGTGACAGCTTGCCCGCCGGCGCCCGGAGCGTGCCGCGCAATTCGGCCTCGGCGTCCACCGCGCCCTGGAAGCGCGGGTCGAATTGCTGCAGCTCGGGCACGCCGGCGCGCAGGTTGAGGCGAGTCTCCGCGCCGGGGCCGGCCCAGGCCAGTGCGCCGTTCGCGGCTACAGTGTTCTTGCCCAGGCTCAGCGCCGCGTCGATGCGCTGCGCCGAGCGCGCATCCAGGTCGGCCTGGGCGCGTCCCGACAGCGGCCTATCGAACAGGCGGCTGTCGGTGAACTGCACGCGCACGCGCGTCTGCCAGCTTACCGATCCCTTGGCTTTCAGCTTGCCGTCCGCATCCAGCGTGGCGTTGAGCAGCGCCTTTGGGAATGAGCCCAGCGCCGCGGGGTCGACACCCGCCAGGCGGGCGGTAGCCTTGAAGGACTGCTCGCCCGCAAGCTGCAACTCGCCGTCGAGACTGGCGCGGCCCGCGCCCAGCGCGAACTGCAGTTGCTCCAGCCGCAGGCGCTCATTCGCCAGCGTGGCCTTGCCCGCCAGCCGCAGCGGTCCCTGTATCGCGGGAGCCAATTTGGCCAGCCCGGTTCCGCTCAGGTCGACGGTGGCCTGCTGCACTTTGTTGGCGTCGGTCGCTTCCACCTTGCCGGACCAGCGCACATCGTTCAGGCGCGAGGCGATGGCGCGCTGGCTCACACCTGTCAAGGCGAGATTGGCCTTGAGCGTGCCGCCGATCCAGTGCACGCCGCCCTGCACCTGCCCGGTGGGCGCCATGTCGGCTTTGAGCTTGTCGAGATCGAAATCGCCGGAAGGACGCAAGCGCAGGGCGGCGCTGGCGGCCGAGACGGGCACGCGCCGCTCGGCCGCGGCGCCGGCGCGGCCGTTGCTCAGGCGGACGTCGCCGCTGAACACGCCGTCCTTGTCGTAGCGCGCGTGCAGCAGTTGGGCATCCAGCAGGGCTTCGGGCAGCGGTTGCGCCAGCGCCCGTCCCACGCGTTCCAGGTCCAGGCCCTTGATCTGTGCATCGAGGCGCTGCAGGCGCTCCGGCGCAGTGGCCGCAAAGGGTGCCAGCGCGGCCTCGGCCTTGAGCGCAGCCCCCAACACGGTCAGGTCCGCAATGACGTGCGGCGACTGCAGCGAGCCGGTGGCCTGCAGTTGTCCGTCGATGGTTTCTGCCGCAGGACTTGGGAACCATGTTCCGCCGCGGGTCGCCAGTTTGGCATCCAGCGCGAAGGGCGGCGCGCCGGCGATGCGGCCGGCCAGGCTCAGTCCGGCGCCGATGGCACGGCCGGCGGCCTGGTCCAGCACGCCGGTCAGCTTCTCGATGCGATGGCCGGAGGCGCCGCCCTCATAGTCGAGTGAGAGCTTCGTTGCCACGTAGCGCTGCGCGGCGCGGACGACCTCGAGCCTGTCCACGCGCGCGTCGGAAATGGCGAGTTCGATGGGCAGCGCCAGGGTACGCGGCAGCGTGGCGGATTCGTCCTTGCCTTCCGCGGCCTCAATGAGCATCGACCGCGCCGAGAGGCCGGCCAGCACCAGCCGGCGCTGCAACAACCCGCGCACCGAAAGGTACACGTCCACCTCCGTGGCCTCGATGCTCAGCGTGGGCGCGGCGGGGTTGTCGCGCCAGCGCACGCGGCGCGCGTGCATGCCCTGCGCCAGCGAGCCCGACAGGCCTTCGATGCTCAGGCGATCGGGTCCGGCTGCCTGCAGGGCGCGATTCACCGCCCAGCCGAGGGCCGTCTCGCTGTCCAGGGCACGCCACAGCGCCAACCCGGCGAACACTGCAACCACAAGCAATCCCAGCAGGATGCGGCGCAACCAGCGCAGGCGCGGTCGTCCGGGTGGGCGCGGCGGGGGAGTGGTGTGTTCGGGGTTCAAAACTGCACACCCACGGAAAAGTGCAGCCGCGGCGAACGCGAGCGCTCGGCCCAGGCGAGGTCGGCGCGCACCGGCCCGATGGGCGTGCGCACCCGAATGCCGAAGCCGTAGCCGGTTTTGAGTTTCAGCGGCTGGTCGGAATCGAAGGCGTCGCCGCCGTCGACGAAGCCCGCCGCGCCCAGGCTGTCGGTGATCCAGCGCGTCACTTCCACGCTGCCAAGCAGGTAGCGCCGCGCACCCGATACCACGTCGCCCTTGCGTATGCCCACGCTCTGGTAGGCGTAGCCGCGCAGGTCGGTGTCGCCGCCCATGCGGAATAGCAGCGCCTGGGGCACTCCGGTGCGCGAGGACGACAGCACCGCGCCGCCCTCGGCGCGCAGCGACAGGTCCAGCTTGTCCATCAAGGGCTGCAGCCACTGCGAGCGCACGATGACGCGCGCCAGGCTGCGCGTCGCGACCGCGCCCGGCGCCACGCCGGCCACGGCCTGCAGCGCGCCGCCGCGGGTGGGGGCGAGCAGGTCGTCGTAGCTGCGCCAGGTGCGCCCATATTCGAACAGCGTGGCATGGCTGCGCGCCGTCAGTTCGCCCGAGGGCGTGGCGCGCTCGTGGATGTCCTGCACGCCCCACTCGACCTGCTTGCGCTCTTCCAGGCTGCGTATGCGTCCGGAGAACGTGAGGTCATCGGTGGCCAGCTGCTGCACGTCGGTGTGCTTGTACTCGGCGCCCAGCGAGCGCACCCAGCCGCCGCCGGTCTCGGGCAGTTCGAAGGTCGTGGAGGCCGACTGCTGCAACGCATCCACGCGCAAGTCGTTGCGCCAGCGCAGGCCGCTTCCAAACAGGTTCTGGTCGCGCCAGGAAGCGCTGGCGGTGATTTTAGCGTTGGTGCTGTAGCCGCCGCCCAGTTCGAGTTGCCGCGGCGGCGCCTCGATGACGCGCACCTTCACCGGTGCAATGCCGTCCTTGGCCGCGTCGCTGTCCAGCTCGATCTGGGCGCTGGCAAAATAGCCGCTGGCCGTGAGGCGGCGCTGGAAGCGCGTGATCTTTTCGCGGTCCCAGTCGTCACCGTAGCGGAAGGCGGCGAAGTTGCGCACCCGCGCCGGCTCGTAGCGCGCGAGGCCCTGCACGTCAATGGCGCCGAAGCGCAGCTTGGGCCCGCTGTCGATGCGCAGGCCGAGGCTCGCCGACGCGGCGGGCGGATTGATTTCGGCGCGGCTGTCTGTCACGCGTGGGGTGGGGTAGTCGCGCTGCGACAGCAGTTCCAGGGCGCCGCGCTTGGCGCGGTCCCAGTCTTCCTGGCGGAACGGCTTGCCCTCGCGCAGCTTCCAGCCGCCTCGCAGCGCCTTGAGCCGCTCGTCACGGCTGGGATCGGTATCGATGTCGCCGCGCAAATCGATGGCAAAGGCGCCGATGCGGGTGCGCGGCCCCGGCTGGGCCGAGAGCGTGACGACCTGGGTGCCGTCCGGCGCGGCTTTGAGCGCGCTCTCCACCACCGGCGAGAAGTAGCCCTCGGTGGCGAGCGCTGCGCGGACTTCGTCCACGGCCTCACGTGCCAGGCGCGACAGCAGTTCGGATGTCACCGCGTCGCTGTTGCGCCAGCGGTAAAGGTCCACGTTATTGCGTATCAGCGCCCGCAGCTCGCCGGGCGCGACCAACTCGATGCGAAAGCGCACCGGCTTGTCGCTGTCCGCGCCGTCGGGGTCGTCGGTGGGTCGGGCCTGCGCCGGGGCAGAGGGCGCGGCGTTGTTCTGCGCCATCGCGGCGGCCTGCCACAGGGCGCCGGCCCCTGCCAGGATAAAAAGGAGTAGGCGCTGCGCGAGGCTCATTCCTTACTGTAAAAGGTGCAGCCGTCGAACAATCGCCGCGCGGTGCGGTAAAAAGAACCACGCTCGGCATGCCAGCCGGACGTGCGTTTTTCCACCAGGGCGTCCACGGTGAGCACGCCCGAGGGCATGCCCAGCCGCAGCGGTTGGTCCCCGGCCCGTTTGACGCCGCCGGCCGTGCCCAATTGAACCATCGCACGCCCGGCCAGCGTGCCGGGAATGCGCGCCGCCACGGCGGTGCACAGCGAAATGGTCAGCGGCAGGGCGCGGTGGGCCTGGCCGCTGGCGATGACGCGCACGGTGAGGTCGACCGCGGAGGCGGGCAGCGCTTGTCCGGACAGCGTTTTTGATTGCTGGGGCGGCGACACCAGCGCGAAAAAGGGCGCCACCTTTTTTTCGCGCGCTTCCGCGGCGGTGGCGGCGATGCCCATGGCCACCGAACCGGCGGCGCGCACGGCGGCAATGCGCTCGAGCAGAGCGGGGTCGCCCTCGATGTCAGCCGGCAGTTCGTTGCCCGCGAGGCCCAGGCTGGGCGCGGCCACGAACACGCAGGCATTGGCCGCGTCCACCAGCGAGGCCTCCACGCGGCCCACGCCGGGTACCTCCAGCCACTGGACCTCGGCACCAGAAGGCAGCAGCTTGCCCGTGGTCGCGCCGCCCGGCTCCAGAAAGTCCAGGCGGATAGGGGCGCCAGAACCGGCCACGCCGGGGATTTCCAGGTGGCCTTCTTCCAGCGGCACGCCGTTGCGCACTCCGAACGTGGCGACGATGACTTTCTGCGTATTGGTGTTGAAAATGCGGACACGGGCTTCACCGTCGGAGGTGGGTACCATGCCGCGCAGCACGGCAAAGGGCCCCACCGCCGAGGACATGTTGCCGCAATTGATGCCATAGTCCACGCGCGCGCGGTCCACCTCCACTTGCGCGAAAGTGTAGTCAACGTCCGCGTCGCTGCGCGAGGAGGACCCGACCACGCACACTTTGGACAGCGACGTGATGCCGCCCCCCATGCCGTTCAACTGCCGGCCGTTCGGATCAGGGCTGCCCATGGCGGACAGGAAAATGGCGTCCCATTGGGCGCGGTCGGCGGGCAGGTCAGAGGCGCGGAACATCAGCGCCTTGCTGGTGCCGCCGCGCATGAACATGGCGGGCAGGCTGTGGAGGCTCATGGGATTTCGAACAATGCGCGGAACAATGCGGCGGAAGAATGGGCAGGAAAAATTCGGGATGGGAAGGTATGTTGGCCGGGAAGACCTAAACCCGGCCGGCGGCGCTAGGCTATGATGATGCCAGACTTTGCATGGCGCTACCGCACCCGAGAAAGCGCGGCTACACTGTCACGGTACAGCGACACCTCGTCATGAATTCCACCCCGGACAACGGGATCGACTCCGCGCCGGCACCCTCGGGCAACCGAGGCCGCCGCATACCGCGCTGGCCTCTGGTCGTTCTCGGTGTCGTTCTGCTGCTGCTGGCGCTGTGGTCGGCGGCGGGTTTCTGGCTGGTTCCAGAGCTGATCCGCCGGGAACTGCCGCGCATGGTCGAAGAGCAGCTCCACCACCGTGCCCGCATCGGCGAAGTCCGCTTCAATCCATTCAACCTGCGCCTTCGCGCCAGTGAATTCACAATCGAGGATAACGCCGGCCAGCGCGTGCTGGGCTTCGGCGCGGCCGACATCGACCTGGCCTGGAGCTCGCTGCCCAGGCGCGGCCTGGTGTTGTCGGACGTGCGCCTGGTGCAACCCTTCGTCAACGTGGTGGTGGACAAGGACGGCAAGCTCAACCTCGCGGGCCTCGCTCCGGCGGCGACCGGGAAGCCGGAACAACCCGCCGGCGGACTGCTGCGCTTCGACATTGCCCACGTGGAAATCGAGCGCGGCCGCATCGCTTTCGAAGACCGCCGCGGCGGCTACCGCAACAGCCTCGATGACCTGGCGCTCAAACTCCAGAACCTCACCACCCTGGGCAAGGAGAAGGGCGACTACAGCCTGAGCGCGCAGACGCCTGGGGGCGCCAAGCTGCGCTGGAAGGGCGACCTGACGCTCGATCCGCTGGTGGCTTCGTGTACCCTCTCTCTGGATGGCATCGCGCTGCCCGAGTTGAAACCCTACCTTGCGCAACTCACGCAGGTAAACCTGGCGTCCGGCAAGGCTGAAGCCGAGTTGCCCTACACACTGGAATTGCCCGGCGGCGAACCGCGCTTCAGCCTGGCCCGCGCGCGTCTCGCGATTCATGACCTTTCCCTGGCCAGCCCCGCCGGCGCGCCGCTGGTTTCGGCCAGTCAGATCGCTTTGGACGGCGTGGATTTCGCGCTCAAGGACAAGCGCCTCGGCGCCAAGTCGCTGCTGTTGGCGGACTTGAAAATCTCGGTGGCGCGGGACGCGGCCGGGGCGCTGGATGTGGTGCAGTGGCTGGCGCCTCCCGGCGGTGCTGCCGCCACCAGCAAGCCAACTCCGGACAGCGCTGTCCCGGCCGGCAAGTCCTCGGCCGGCGAAACCAAATCCGGCAAGGGCGATGCCAAGGCGGCGGGCGCGGCGGGCGGGGCGGACGCAGGGGCGTGGGATGTCAACATCGCCGCCGTGGAAATCCGCAACGCCGCCGCCAGCTACCGCGACGCCACGGCCAAGACGCCGCTGGCCGCCAGCGTGGAAGGCCTGGGCCTGCGCGCCGGCCTGCGCATCAAGAGCGGGGCCGCGACACAGGTGAACCTCGATGGCGGCGAAGCGCAGGCGGCGCGCCTTACGCTGTGGCCCCAGGCGGCGAGCGCGGCCGACGCGCCGCTCGCGATGAGCGATGTCGCCATCGGCGGCCTGGGCTATGACGGGGCTGCACTGGACATCGAGCGCGTGCGCGTGGGCAACGTCAAGGTGGGCGCAAAGCTGCGCGACGGCCAAGTCGACCTGATGGGCCTGCTGCCGGTATTCAAATCCGATCCGTCATCCAAGCCCATCGCCGTCAGCGTGGCCGCGGTGGAACTGGCCGACGGCAGCGTGACCTTGGGCGATACCGACCACAAGGTCGATCTGGCGCTGGACCACCTCACCGCCAAGGCCACGGGCGTGGTGCCCGACCGAGCCAAGCCGATGGGCTTCGAACTGGCCGCGCAATTGCGCACGGGTGGAAAGCTGGCCGCGCACGGCAGCTTCGTGCCGGCCAGCAGCCTGCTCGACTCCACGCTCGACATCAAAGGCCTCGCCCTTGCGCCGCTGCAACCGCTCATCTCCAGCTATGCGCGCGTCAAGCTGGCTTCGGGCGAGGCATCCCTGGCCGGCACCCTCAAGGGCAGCCTGGCGGGAGCAGCGGCGCCGGCGCCGGACAGCGATACCGACATGCCCGCCGCCGATGCCGCTTCCCCGGGCCGCGCAGGGCGGGCCGGTCGCGATGGCGGCAACCGCGGCAGCCAGGGCCTGGTGTACCGCGGCAGCGCCGCCGTCAGCAACTTGGCGCTGAACGACGAACAGGGCGCCAAGGTCGCGGCCTGGCAGGCGCTGTCGGCCGAGTCGCTGCGCCTGCGCCTGGCGCCGCTGCGCCTCACTATCGACGAGTTGCGCTTCAGCGAGCCCTACGCGCGCTTTGCCCTGGCCAAGGACGGAACGAGCAATATTTCCCGTCTGCTGGTGAAGTCCGATGCCGCCGCCGGTTCAGCGCCGCACGCAACGGCTGCCTCGCAACCCGCCACCGCTCAACCTGCGGCCACTGCACCTGCCGCCAATGCGTCCGCAGCCAGCGCACCCCCAGCTGCCGGCGCCGATGCCAATGCGCCGCCGCCCGTCGCCCTGTCGGTTCGCCGCCTGAGCGTGGCCAAGGGCCGGCTGGAATTTTCCGACGCCAGCATCGACCCGGGTTTCACCGCCGACATCACCAACCTCAACGGCACGGCCAACGGCCTGTCCAACGCCGCCGACACGCGCAGCCAGTTTTCGCTGGAAGGCGCCGTGGGCGAGTTCGGCTTTGCGCGCCTGTCGGGAGCGCTGAACCTGTATTCGCCCCGCGACCGCACCAGCTTCCGCGTGGAGTTCCGCAACATCGACATGACCACGGTGACGCCCTATTCCATGCGCTTCGCCGGCTACCGCATCGCCAGCGGCCGCATGAACCTCGATCTGAACTACCGCCTGCGCGGCTCGTTGATCGAGGGCGACAACCGCATCGTGCTGAACAGTTTCACGCTGGGCGAGCGGGTCGAGAGCCCCAGCGCGCTGAACCTGCCTCTGGACCTCGCCATCGCGCTGCTCAAGGACCCTGACGGCAGCATCAATGTCGAGCTGCCGGTGAGCGGCAACCTTGACGATCCCCAGTTCAGTTTCGCACCGCTGATCTGGAAGGCCGTGGGCAACCTGGTGCGCGCAGTGATCACCGCCCCCTTCCGCATGCTGGGCCGGCTGTTCGGCGGCGGCGAGGATGAGCAGGCGGGCAGCCTGCAGTTCGAGGCGGGCAACAGCCGCCTGTTGCCGCCCGAGCGCGAAAAGCTGGTCAAGCTCTCCGCGCTGATGGAGAAGCGTCCCCAGCTCAAGCTGGAAATCCCGGCGCGCGCCGACGAAGCCGTCGACGGCAGGGCGTTGCGCCGGCAGGCGCTGTCGTCCGAAGTGCTGCGGCGGGCCGGCGTGGCCGCCGCAAACGATGACGAGACCACGGGGCCCATCAACCTGGATGATCGCCGCACCCGCGCGGTGTTGCGCGCCCTGTACACCGAGCGCTTTTCCTCCGCCGAGTACGACAAGCGCGTGGCCGAAGCCGTGGCCAAGGAAAAGGACAGCGCGAAGGACAAGGAGAAGGACGGCGCAAAGGAAGGCGTAAAGAGCGGCGGCGCTGAGAGCGGTGCGCCGTCCCTCGGCCTGCTCGACCGCGCGCGCAACCTGGTGGTGGGCGAACCCCAACTCGCTGATCCGCGGCCTTTCTACACTGATCTGGTGAGGCGTCTGCGCGAGGCCCAGCCGCTGGCGCCCGACGCGCTGGCCAAGCTGGGCAGCGCGCGCGCCGCCGCCGTGGCCGAGGCACTGCGCGCCGCGGGCGTCGCGGCCGATCGCGTGGCCGAATTGCCTCCCCCCGCCTCGGGCGGCGGTGCGCCCGCGGCGGGCGGGGCCTCGGTTGCGCCAAACGGTGCCGGGCGTTCCGACGCCGATCGCTACGTCAAGCTGGACCTCTCCTTGGCCGCACGCTGAGCCATCCGCTCCGCAAGGGCTTGTTTGCATTGCCACATCCGGCCGGCTTCCCGTTTTCTTAGTCCATTTGGAGGGGCGGTTTTCTTCGTGTGTCCGTCTGTGCAGGCTAACCTGCATTCCCCAGGCGAACAAACCGTATCGGAGAAAACAACGTGGATACCGTCCCGGCCATTGACCATGACGCTATCGCGGCAAAGGTTCGCGCAGTGCTCGGGCAACACGCGCGGCTGTCCACCAGCGTGGACAGCCTGAGCGACGACAGTGACCTGTACGACGCCGGGCTCACTTCGCTCACCACCGTCAACCTCATGCTCGCCCTGGAAGACCAGTTCGACGTGGAGTTCGACGACAAGCTGCTGAAGCGCAAAACCTTCTCCAGCATCCGCGCGCTGTCCGAGGCCATACAGGGCCTGTTGCCATGACTACCCTCACCTCGGTTGCCGGTGGGGCCGCGGGTGTCGGACGCATACGCCCGGTGCCGGAGACCCGCCACGATTTCGAGCATTTGCTGGCGCGCGTGCACGACCTGGGGCGGGATGTGCTCGCCGTGCACGCCGAAGCAGTGGACACCAACGCGCGCTTCCCGCACGAGGCCTTCGCCGCGCTGCGGCAGGAGAGGCTGCTCAGCGCCTACGTGCCGGTGGAACACGGGGGGCTGGGCCTGTCCATCGAGCAGGTGTCGCAACTGTGCCAGGTCCTGGGCCAGTATTGCGCTTCGACCGCCATGATTTTCGCGATGCACCAAATTCAGGCGGCCTGCATCGTGCACCACGGCCTGGGCAGCAGCCACTTCCGCGCCTTCATTGATGCACTGGTGGAGCACCAGTACCTGCTTGCTTCGGCCACCACGGAGGTGGGCGTGGGCGGGGACACGCGCTCCAGCCTGTGCGCGGTGAGGCTTGAGGCCGACGGGAGTTACGCGCTGGAGAAGCAGGCACCGGTCATTTCCTATGGTGAAATGGCCGACGCCATTTTGGTGACGGCGCGGCGCTCGCCCGAATCGGGTCCCGGGGACCAAGTGCTGGTGCTGGTGCGCAAGCACGACTGCACCCTGAAGAAAATGGGCGAATGGGACACCCTGGGCTTTCGCGGCACGTGCAGCCTGGGCTTCGTGCTCTCAGCCACTGGCCCGGCCGAGGCCGTGCTGCCCGTGCCCTATGCCGACATCCACGCCCGCACCCAGCATCCCGTTGCGCACATCCTGTGGAGTTCGCTGTGGCTGGGCCTTGCCACCGACGCCATGCAGCGCGCGCGCGCTTTCGTGCGGGCCGATGCCCGCCGCACGCCCGGCACCCTGCCGATTTCGGCCACGCGGCTGGCCGAGGTGGACATCGTGTACGGCGCCATGCGTGGCGCGGTCGGGGAAGCCTGCACCGCGTACGCTGCACTGCTGGCGTCAGGAGAAGACGAGGACTTCTCCAATTACGGCTTCGTCATCCGCATCAACAACCTCAAGGTGGCCTGCTCGCAGTGGGTGGTCGACATCGTCGGACGCGCCATGCTGATCTGCGGCATCGCCGGCTACCGCAACGACTCCAAGTTCAGCTTGGCCCGGCAGTTGCGCGACGCCTACGGCGCTGCGCTCATGGTCAACAACGACCGCATCCTGGGCCAGACGGCGCTGATGCAGGTTGCCAGCCGCGACAAATAGACAAGGTTTCGCGATTTCAGAGGGACCCTAT
>Ga0163163_10001777_pt1 | contig 18187 bp, 15 predicted proteins | sample S65metaG_FD_119766 | JGI IMG/M metagenome (GOLD analysis project Ga0163163, IMG submission 119766) | Switchgrass rhizosphere microbial communities from Kellogg Biological Station, Michigan, USA - S6-5 metaG | ecosystem: Host-associated > Plants > Roots > Rhizosphere > Soil | place: USA... | reverse complement strand
CACCGAGCTGTTCCAGAACGAGCTGATCGCGGCGCTGAAGATCGTGCAGCGCGGCGACCTGCCGCTGAGCGACCTGATCGGCGCTTTTGCCGGCGAGATCGGCCAGACGCAGTTCCTGCCGTCTTCCTACATCAAGTACGGCGTCGACTTTGACGGCAACGGCCACGTCGATCTGCGCCACAGCGTGCCGGATGTGCTCGCCTCCACCGCCAATCTGCTGAAGGTCAATGGCTGGAAGGCCGGCGCGCCATTCGACGAGGGCACGGAAAATTTCCAGGTGATGCGCGAGTGGAATCGCTCCGAGACCTACCGCAAGACCATGGTGCTGTTCGCGCAGAAGCTGAGGGAGTAGTTACCCTCTCAGTCATTCCGGGACGGCCGCAGCCCGGACCCGGAATCCAGAAACAAGCACTGTGCCTATGTCTGGATTCCGGGTTCGCCGCTTCGCGGCGCCCCGGAATGACTGGTTAAGTCACTCCGCCGCTGCGGCGTGCTGCGGGTCAAGCAGGCCTGCGAGCACGGTCGGATCTTCCGTGGTGCGCACGCTCATTTGCTTTTCGTGCCCGCGGATCTCGACCTCCGTACGCGTGAGCGCACCGGCCGGAATCCCGGCCCGCGTGCAGACCTCTTCCGAAATCACCGCCCGGCAGCCCAGCCGCTTGCTCAGGTCCTGCAGACGGGCGGCGACATTCACCGAATCGCCCAGCGCGGTGAACACGGTGCGGCCACGGAAGCCGATGTCGCCGACGATCACCTCGCCGGCGTGGATACCGATGCCGTACTGAACCGGCTCGCTGACCTCGGTCGCGAACTGGTGGTTGAGGTGTGCGACGTTCGACTCGATCAGCGCGGCGGCCCGCAGCGCCTGCCGGCAGGCCGTCGCCGGGTCGGTGGCGAGGCCGAACAGCGCCAGCACGCCGTCGCCGACGAACTGGTTGGGCTCGCCGCCGGCCTCGGTGACTGCCCGCGACACCGTTTCGACAAAGCGGTTGATCAGGAACACAATGTCGAAGGGCAGGCGGCCTTCCGACAGGCTGGTAGAGCCGCGCATGTCGACGAACATGCTGACGACGAAGTGCTCCTCGCCGACATGGACGCGCTCCCGGCTGCGCACGAAATCGGCACCGACATTCGGCGGCATGACCGGGATGACGGCGACGTCGGCCTGCGGCCGCAGCTGGCAAGCCAGGCGGATCGAAGGATCCTTGCCGGCGCCGACCCGCGCCAGCACGAAGGCTTCCCGTCCGGATGGCTTCGGCAAGCCGCTGCGGTCGCTGACCACCTTGACGCGGCAGGTGGAGCAGCGCGCGCGGCCGCCGCAGACGCTTGCGTGCGGAATCTTGTTGCGCAGGCTTGCTTCGAGCACGCTCAAGCCTTTCGGGATACGAACCTGGCGGCCCGGATATGAGACTGTGACCACGCCACGCCTACGCTCGTTGAGCGAGCGAACGCCGCGCGCCGCGAACACCAGCAGGATTGCCGCCGCATAACCGATCGGGAAATAGAACAGCGTGATGTTGTCGATGACCTCCCGCTTGTCGCGCGGGATCGGTCTGATGTTCTGCGCGCGCCAGGCCGGATCCTTGGCGTGCCGGATCACGTCCTGCGCGCCCTGGTGCGCGCCGAGCATCGCCAGCGGCGGCAGCAGCACGGCGATAGAGAGAAGGATCGGCGCCGCCCAGCGGAAAAACGGCTTCATGCGCAGCCAGAAGTAGAGACCTATGCAGCCATGCGTCCACGCAACCGTTAGCAGGATAAATTGGACGGCGATCAAGTACTGGCGGTTCACCCAGTAGCCGAACAGCGGGGTGGCGTAAGAAGAGGGAGGCCAGTCGTAGAGCCAGCCGGAGACGCGCTGAGCGCCGAAATGATTTGCAAGCCAGAGCGGGATGCTCAGCCCGAGAAGCAGTTGCGTGATCTCGGCCGCGGTGTAGCGGAAATGCCGGCGCTGGTAGAGCGCCCAGAGGCCGAGCGAGAAATGAACCATGGCGGCGGTGTAGAGCGTGATGTTGACGACCGGAATCCGCCACCACCAGATATGATACCAGAGCCACCCCTGCATCAGGTCGTAGGAAATATTGCCGAGCGCGTGATTGAAGAAGTGCGAGAAGACGTAAGCAAACATGATCAGGCCGCAGGCAAGGCGAACCTGCCGCACGCCGATGCCGCGCAGCCACGCCAGCGCGTCAATGCGTGTCGTTTGCACGTCACCCAAAGCGGGTGCCTGGACTGTCATGAAGTGATGGCCCGCGCCGCCCCGTTCATCCCCGCGCCATCGTCCGGGAATTGCTCGGCAAATACAAGGATCATCGGCGTAAACGCACCCTGTGCCCGAACAATTCGCCGCGCCGGCATTTGAGCCACGTCAAACACGTTTGGAGCTGAATGCCGTAGGCTGTGTCGAGATTCGCAAGAGGGAGCCGCACGATGAACATGACGCATTACATGGAGCTGCTGGCGGCCAACCAGCCTTGGAACCTGATCATCTTCATGGCTATCCCCATCGTGCTGGCGGAGACGATCGCTCTACATTCTCTATACGCGTGAATACAAAGGCGCGGTGCGCCAGCTCAACCGTGTCTGCAGCATCGTGGTGGGTCTCTACTTCGCCGGTGTCTTTTTCTATCTGCTGCGCAACGCGGTGATGCCGATTACTGCGCAAAGCGCGTGGCGCGGCCCGGCTGACGTGATCGCAGTCACCTTCTATCTGCTCGGCATCGTACCGCTGCTCGGCCCCACTTTGGTCGACCTCAACATCATCGGCCGAGACCGGACCTTGCACGGCAAGATGGCGATCCATGCCAGCCTGGTCGCGCTGTTTCTGGTCGTCGGGCATATCGCCATGATCTTCGGCATGCTCGATCCCGCGGTGCTTTACGCCAGCGGGGCCACGCATTCGCACTAGCGAACGTGCGCCGTTACGATTTCGTCACCATACCGCCGCTTGTGATTTGAGCGCGCAGCGCGGCTGCAGCATAAACTGACCGATGCGCCGGTTCATTCCGCTCCTCATTCTTTTCGGGCTGGTCTTCGGCGCGTCCTATGCGAGCGCGCTCATCAACCGGATCATGGGTCCGTGGAGCTCAACCGCGATCCATCAGGACGGCAGCCTCTCGCACATGCAGTTCGGCGTCGACCTGCCGCGCCCGGAATGGGTGCCGGTCTATCCGGGCGCCTGGGTGGTGGGAGGTAGCAAGATCACATCGGAGCAGCATCCGGCCGGATTCCATGGTCTCGATCTTGGCACGCGCGCGTCGCTCGACGAGGTCAAGCGCTTTTACACCGAGCAGCTCACCGCCGCGGGCTTTGAGGTCAGCGACCTTGGCCTGATGGGATTGAATCCAATGACGGCGGCGTATCTCGGTGTCGATGGCATGCTCTCGGCGAAACGGCATGCGACCGACGATGCGATCGACGTCCAGATTCGCACGCCAGACGGCATCATCCCGTCGCGGCTCTTGCAGATCCACTGGCGCAAGATCAGCGCGACGGCGGGCTGATTGGCTCGTCATTCCGGGGCGCGCCCAATGGCGCGAACCCGGAATCCAGAACCTGATCCGTGCTTGCGTCTGGATTCCGGATCCGGCCCTTCGGGCCGTTCCGGAATGACAATTAGCGCGGCAGATATTTCTGAACGGCGCGGGTCTGCAGATCGATCCGGCGCGCGTAGCCCTCAATGGCGAGGCGCTGGCCTTCGCTGGTGTCGATCGGGCCGTATTTCGGCAGGATGCCGTTCTTGAGCGCATCGGCATCGAAATTGCCGACGACCGGCGCATTGGTGCCGATCGGCAGGCCGGCATTCGATTCGGCCTTGATGTGCTCCTGCAGTGACCACACGCCGACGGTTTGCAACGCCGACATCAGCGCGATGCCGAGGGCCAGGCCGAGGATTGCTTTCATCAGGGTCATGCGCGGCTCCCTAGAAAAACGCGCCATCCTAGGGCTTTCGCCTTAAATGCCCGGCAAAACGAACGACGGCGTTTGAGCAAAGGCCTTAACCGGACGGAAAACATCGGGGAGGCCCCGTATACCGCGTATAAAAAAACCCGCCGTTTCCGGCGGGACGAAGGAGGGAGGTTCGGCCTTCGCGTCAGCAGACTGAAACACAAACCCGTTATCGTCTGTGAGGTGCCTCACATTTGCCTGCTTGTCGAACGGATATCCTGCGCAGTGCTCGACGGGGAGACGGATAAGAACACTGGAACAGGCCATGCTCGCCATTGTCATCGAGTACTCAAAGCTGCTGCTGCTCTTCGTGCTGATCGGCACGGTCGTGACGCTGTCGCGTTTCGAATCCCGCAGACAGTCACCTCTGCCGTAGAGGTTCGCCCACCAACATCACCGGTCGTCATTCCGGGGCGCACCGAAGGTGCGAACCCGGAATCCAGAACCATACGTCGAGCTTGTCTCTGGATTCCGGGTTCGCCGCCATAAGCGTATTTACGCGCGTCTTCGACGCGCGATGGCGGCGCCCCGGAATGACGAGGACTGTGGTCAACGCGCACCTTCGTCCTCTTTGTAGATCTGCCCGCCGTCATAGCCGCAGGCGATGCGGCCGAGGCGGAGGCGAAAGTCCTCGGTATCGATCGCCTGCAGTGCGGCATTGGCCGCCGCCATGTTGGACGGCGTGCGGCCGCGTTCGAGCACGTCCGCAAGCAGCCTGCGGTCGAGATAAGGCAGCGAGGCCCAGAAGCCCTTGGCCAGAATTCCGGCGAGCGCGTGCTCGGGGTGGCTTGCGTTCTCCGGCGCGCGTCCGATTTCGTACATGTGGCGCATTGAATCCCACGCAGCGCGCTCGCGCGGAAAGCGCGCCGCGACGTCCTTCGCTTCCTCGGCGACGTAAAAGCGGTTGAGCGTGTCGAACAGCATGAAGCTGTAGCCCTGCGCGAGAAGAAATGGCTCCCAGCTATCCCACGACGGCGCGTTCGAGCCCGGCGCGATCGCCTCGACCACCACCGCTTTAGGCCGGAAGGTTTTCCAGTCGCCGCTCTTCAACACATCGGCCTCGGCACCCTCGACGTCGACTTTCAGGAAATCGATCTCGCGCAGTCCGTGCCTGCGGCACAACTCGGCGAGCGTGATCATCGGCACCTTCACGGTCTTGTAGCCGGCGCCGAGCGCGGTGGCCGCCTCGGCATGCTTCATGTCGGTGGTCGAGAGGCCGTGGAAGGCCTCGAAGACATGGAAGTCGGCCTGGCCGCTTTGCGTGCCGATCAGGGCGGCGACGGCGATGTCGCGCGGACGCAGCCGCGCATAGAGATCGACCAGCTTTTGCTGCGGCTCGACGGCAACACCCTGCCAGCCGCGCTCGTAGAAAAAGAGCGAGACGTTATCCGCGATCGGGTGGCCGGCGCCGATGTCGACATAGGTGCCTGTCCGCTTGCCACCCAAGGCGAGCCAAAGGTGGGTGTCTTCCATGTTCTGCGTGTAGGACAGGTCGATCGGTCCAGTCATGGGCGCTTCCCCCGGTACCAGGCTACTTTCAAAGTTATCAAAAGATAAACCAGTTGTGTCTCTTACCTGGCCAAGCTGATCGAAGCAGTGGAAAAAGCAATGATTTCGCAAACCAAAGTATTTCCGCACCGACCAGCCAAGAACCGGCCACGCTTACGTCAAAAAATTTGGGGAACTTTAGTTCGTCTGAGTCGTTAGGGGCACAGGTCTTTTCGGGAGAGGGACTCTCCGAGACGGTTACTTGTACTGGAAAATGAAGCGGGCCTGCCTTCCATTCGGCTGACGCCGGGGGAATTGGACCCGCGCTAGAGCTTTTGCAGTTTTCCTACGGGCAAGGGCGCGGCCCGGTCGTTCGTCGCAGCAACGCCGACAGGAGGCGGCGCCACCGGAATGCATCAGCAGTTCACAAGAGGACCAACCATGACTCGTCTGACTATCATGGGAGCCACGATCGCTTTGCTCCTTGCGGCTTTTGTTTTCACTCCGGCCGAGGCCTACCACAAGCGCCACCACCAACGGCATCAGGCCAGTTACTCATACAGCCAGGCCCCGGATCATTTCGTTCTCAACCAGTCCGACCGTCGCGCCCGCTATCAGCATGCTTATTCCGCGCGGCGGACTGCCGGCCATCGTGCCGAAGGGTGCACCATGACGAATGACGGACGGCGCGTCTGCATGGGCGCCGATCCGCAAGCGACAATGGCCGCCGTCCCTCAGGTCCCCGTTGTCGATGCCACCGGCAATCGCGCCTATGCGATGGCCGACGCGGCCCAGATCATAGGCCGGCGTCCGAGCGACTGCCCGCACGCCTATTGCGGCTGCGGCCTGCGCAAATATCTCGGACTCGAGGACAAGCGGCTCAACCTCGCCTCCAACTGGGCGCGGCTGTTCCCGCGCGAGTCCGGGCCGCGTGCCGGCGTTGCCGCCGTGCGCAGTGGACACGTGATGTATATCGAAGGGCCTGCCGGCAACGGTCAGTGGCTGGTCCGCGACTACAATTCAGGTGGAGGGCTGTCACGCGTGCACGTGCGCGATGTGCGCGGATACGTGTTCGTCAATCCGCACAGCGCGGTTGCGAGCCGCTCCTGACAGTCAGCGCGTGCACGTTGGGAGGACGTGCACGCGCCCTTTATCCTGCCAGCGCTTTCCGTAAATTCAGCACTTCCTCGTCGCGCTCGTGCAGCGCGCTTTCAAGCCGCTTGATGTTGTCGAACAGCCGCGCCGTCGACAGGCGCAGGAAATAGAATCCGAATTTCGGGTTCTGGTAATAAAGCTGCTCGATCTTCTCGTAGGAAATCTCGAGCACCAGGCCATTCTCGGTGCAGACCAGCGTCTGTGTGCGCGTGCGCTCGGGCGCGAGCATCCCGAGCTCGCCGACGACCGCGCCCGGCGCCAGGTCGAGATTGATTTCCTGCAGATGCAATTGGCCGGAGACGAGAAAATAGAGGTGGTTGGCCCTGTCGCCCTTGCGAAAGAGCGTTTCGCCGACCGCGGTGGCGCGCTCGGTCATGAACGGCTTCAGCCAGCCGAGCGACATGTCGCCTTTGCTGGCTTCCTCGACCTGCTTCACCAGCTTGAGCATCTCGTGCAGCCGGTAGACGTTGAGCGGAAACAGGATGCCGTGGAGGATCACCGTCGGAATGCTGCCGAACAGCGCGCCGTAAGTGACGAAGGCAACATTGCTGGCAAGGCCGATGACGCGCAGCGGAATCATGGTCCGCATCGAGAGCGTCGCAATGACGAGCCCTGCCGCAAGAAAACCGATCATCGTGACGTAACTCATGTGCCCCCCGACAAGTCGCCTTAAGCCGCCCCAAATCCCGCGCGAAAGGTAGCCAGCGCCTTGCGGGCAGACAATGTTTTTTGATTTGAAAGACCGGCTCGCAGCGACGTCAGGCGCGGGGGTCAAAGGTCTCGTCGCCGGTGGGCTCCGCGCGCGGTGCCTTGTTCAGGTCGTGCCGCAGCCTGCTGATTTCGCGATAGGCGACCTTGCGCACGCGGTTGACCAGGCCCAGCGGCCTGTGCTCGGGCAAGGAATGCCACGGGGTGAACGACAGATTCTCGCAGAAAACGGCCTGTTCCGGCGACATGCAGTCCTGGATCGGAATGATGATCGTGCCGATGCGCTCCGGTTTTGAATCGGCCTCCCGCCACATCTTTTTTGAATTTTCAATCGGCGTGCTGGTCTCGTCGACGAAGCGCTGGATATAGAAGTCGAACCACACTTCGTTTCCGGCCAAAGTCCTGTTCATTTCCTCTTTGAGAGAGAAATTCCAGCCGAGCCGGGTGAGCCAGCGGCTGAAGAAGCCCGGTTTGTCGTGCAGGCGCGGCTTGGCCGTGTATTTGACGGCAAATTTTTTCTCGGGGTCGACGCCAAACCGGTAAGGCGTCATCGACCAATACTGCTGATGCAGCGGATTGGACATGAAGTTCAGATTGACCCTGAGCGCCAGATAAAGCTCAACGGGGATGCGAAGTTTGGACAAGGCGACGACATATTGGTCGAAGTAGCCGCCGCGCATGAAAGCTTCCAGCGTCTTGCGGTAGCGCTTGAGATCGTCGACGAAAAATCTGGGCTGATTGATCAGGACAAAGTCCTGCGTGTGCTTCTCGTCCTCCATCAGCTTCTCGCCGGGCACGCCGGTCAGCTTGATCGCCATGCCGCGGGCGTCGAACATCCATCCCGGCCGCCGCTCGGAATTGCCGTTGGAGAACCGGATCCAGGTTTTATATTGTCGCCCCCGCACGAAGATGCCCCGGCACAGCTCATCGGGAAGGTTTTCGTCCACCTGGAAAATCGCGCGCACGCAGCCATTGTCGAAGGCGTGCGCATCCCGCCGCGCCGGCCCGCGGCCAGCCTCGAAGTTCGCGCTAATCACGCGCCGCGTGTCCTCAACGATGTCGTTGATGTATTGTTCTTCGAGCGCCCGGCTGCCTTCGTAGTAGCTTTCGCCAAGGGCGACATCGAGATCCGGCTCGGGATTTCGCACGGCGGTTGCCATGGCTCAGATCTTCAGCGGCGGTTTTTGTTTGACGCTGCGGTTGTGGCCGGTGCCGGCCTCGCGCAACGCCTCGAGCGATTCCATCGCCTTGAGCTCCCACGCCCGCGCGCCCTGGCGGCGGGCGATCGCGATGGCAGATTCGTAGCAGGCCTCGATCTCCGGCAATGGCTTGTGCTGGCCGCGCAAAATATCGCCGCGTAAACGGGCGACCTCGGCTTCGTACCACCGGCCACCGGCAGCCTTGATCTCGGCCAACAGGCGGTCGACCACCTCTGTCGCCTTCGCCCATTGCTCGTCGGCGACAAGGGCGCGCGCCAGCAGATAGTGGGCGAACTGCATCCAGATCAGCGTTCCGGTTCTTTCCAGGCCGCGGATGCTGCTGCGGATGTCGGCAAGGCCGGCTTCGATTTCGCCGACCTCGACGCGCGCCCAGCCCCGCAACATCAGCCCGCCGGCGGCCCATTGCGGAAATCCGTATTCATTTGACTGGACGACGGTGCGCTCGGCGACGGGAAATGCAGCGCGCGGATTTCCGGCGACCAGGTAAGCGCCTGCCAGGAAGGAAAGAACGTAACAGATGGTGTGCGGGTGGCGCAGCTCCTGAGCATAGTCCACCGCGTCGCGGCTGTAGGCGGTCCCGCTTTCGGCATCGCCGAACAGGACGGTCGCAAGACCGAGATAAGCCTGGGCGGTTGACTTGAAGTCCTGTGAGAATACGACCGCCATCGGCGCATGCACCTGCGGATCGTAAAGCGCGATCGCCTTTTCCAGCTCCGTCTTCGCCGCTTTGAGTTCGCCAAGCATGAACAGCGACATGCCAAGGATGCGATGGCCCATCAGCAAAGCCGTCGTGTCGTTGCTTTTTTGCGCGAGCGCGAGCAGCTCCTGCGCGACGGCGCGCGCTTTTTCGATCTCGCCGCCCATCAGATGGACGCCGACCAGTCCGCTGAGCACCGCGAAAATCTGCGGCGTGCTGCCGATCTGCTTGCACAGCTCGAGCGCGCGGTTGAAGGCAACGATCGTTTCTGCCGCGCCAAACCCCTTGGCGGCGATCGATGCATTGGCAAGCGCCTGCTGCAGTTGCAGCTCGAGCTCGATCCGCGTCTTGTCTGCCGGCAGCTCTTCGAGCAGCTTGAGGGCGGTCTGGAAATGGGTGATCGCCTCCATGAAGGCGGAGCGTTTGCCCGCCTGTCGGCCGGCCTTGAGCCAATGGTTGATCGCGGGCGTGATCTCGCGGGCCTGCGTATAGTGATACGCAACAACCTCCGGTGCCCCTTCGGCGACGTCGACGAACTTGGTCGAGAGCGTCTCGGCGATGCGCAGATGCAGCGGCTGGCGCTCGCTGCGCAGCATGCTGGAATAGGCGGTTTCCTGCACCAGCGCGTGCTTGAACGAGTAGGTTTCGATGGCGCTGAATTCGCGCCGCGACAGCAGCCCGGCCTCGCGCAGGCGGTCAACCGCCGCGCGCACCTCCTGCGGCGGTGACGGCGCGGTCGCCTCGAGCAGGTCGAACGCGAACTCGCGTCCGATGGCGGCGGCGATCTGGGCGACAGTCTTGGCCGAGGCCAACTGATCGAGTCGTGCCATCAGCGAATCGTGCAGCGTGTCCGGGACGGCCGTGCTCCAGGATGCCGATGCGCCTTTTTCGGACGGGTCGCTCGCAAGAACGGTGTTGGTGACTTCCTCGACGAAGAGCGGCACGCCGTCGGTCTTGGAAATGATCTCGTCGATTACCACTGTCGGCAGCTTCCGGCCCTTGTCGATCGCTTCGACCATCGATGCGACCTGGGTCGGCGAGAGCCGGGTGAGGTTGATCCAGGCATCGGCCCCGCCCAGCGCGCGGTATTCCGGCCGATACGTCGCAATCAGCAGCATGCGCCAGTTCGGAAGGCTTTCCCGGATCAGCTCCAGCATTTGCGACGAGGTGTGGTCGATCCAGTGAATGTCTTCGGCAATCAAAATGACCGGTTGTTGCGCGCAGTGCGCGCGCAGCATTTCGAGCATCGCAAGGAACGTTCTTTGCTTCTGCTGCTGCGGCGTCAGTTCGAGCGGTGGGTAGTGTCCCTCGGTCGGAATTCCGAGCAATGGGCCGAGCAACGGCACAATCGATGCGCGTCTTGTCGGCGAAATGTCATTGATCAGCGCTTCGAGCCGTTCCAGCTTGTTCGATCCGCGCGCCTCGTAGCCGCTGCCCAGCACGTCATCGACGTGGCGTATCACAGGGTACCACGGGCTGCTCAGGTGGTAGGATGAGCACTGGAACGAGAACACGCGGCAACTGCCGGGCGGCATCTGATGCCGAAACGTGTTCACGAGGCGCGACTTGCCGATGCCTGGCTCGCCGGAGACGGCCACCAGCTGTCCGTGTCCGGTCTTCGCTTTCGCGTAGGCCTCGTTCAGCACTGCCAACTCTGCCTCGCGTCCGACGAGCGGAACGATGCGCCCCGAGCGGCGCGCCTCGAACCGGCTCGCCTTGCTCCGGCGCAGGACAGCCGAGACCGCAATCGGCTCCAGAAATCCTTTGACCGCCTGCTCCCCGAGATCCTCGAACTCGAACAGGTCACCGAGCAGCCGTCGTGTTGAAGGCGCGACCAGGATCTGGTTTGGCTTTGCGAGCTGCTGCAGGCGGGCAGCGAGGTTGGGCGCGTCGCCGACCAGTGCGAACTCGCGGCTCGGGCCTTCGCCGATCAGGTCGCCGACGACGACGAGGCCAGTCGCAATGCCGACGCGCATTTCGATGCGCGGAACGCCGTCGAAGGACAATTCCGAGACCAGCCTGACGCCTTCCAGCGCGGCCTGGACAGCGCGCTCGGCGCTGTCTTCATGTGCGGCAGGAAATCCGAAATAGGCCAGGATGCCGTCGCCCATATAACGGCCGATGCGGCCGTCAAACCCCAGAATTGCGGTTTCGCAGCACCGCTGAAATGCGCGCATGATGTCGCGCAGATCCTCGGGGTCGAGCCGGCTCGAGAGCTCGGTCGATCCGACCATGTCGCAGAACATGACGGTAAGGTTCCGCCGCTCCGCTTTGGCAGCGCGCGTTGCGGACGGCGTCTGTTCCTGACTCGACAACTGCGCCACTTTCGCCCCTTTCGCGAGTTGCCCGAACAAACGTTTTGTCGTTACTTTATATCATTCTTTCGTGACGCGATCATCTCGCGCTTGCGGTCGATTTCCCAGGCATCCGCAATGATCACATCAGCCGCCTTTTCCGCGGCCATGTAAATCGCACTCAGAATAAACAAACCTGGAATTTTCGGAAAAATAGACGCATCGACGACGCGCAATCCCTGCGTGTCCCGAACCTTGAAACGGGCATCAATCACGGCGTCGCCGTCGTCATCGGCGCCGATCTTGCACGTGCCGCAGGCGTGATGCCCCCATGCGCAGTCCCGCACGAACTGGGTGAGCTGAGGGCGCGTGCGGACGTGCAGGCCCGGTATGATCTCCGTCATGAGACTGGCGTTGCGGCCGGTAAATTTGCGGACGAATTCGATGCCGGCGGCCAAAGCGTGCGCGTCTTCGCCGACACCGGGCGTCGCGGGGTCGAAATAATTGAGATTAATGGTCGGCGGATCGCGCGGATCGGCCGAAGCGAGCTGTACCCGGCCCGCGCGGTTCTTCGTGTGCCCCTTCAGGATGCACCAGCTGAAATAATTCTTTTCCACGCCCCATTTGGAATAGCCGGGCTTGTAGCCGGAGAAGTGTCCGGGAATTCCGAACACGAACAGGTCCGGGTCCGGCTCCCCGAGATTCGATCGCTTGAGCATCGCCGCGACGACGCCATTGGTCGCGTACAGCCCGTGACCGTTGCGCCAGTCCGCGAACTCGCGGTCATGCGGCTTCAGATCGGCGTGCTTGAGGATGGCAAAGTCGTCGTGCATCCGGTGCACGACACCCACTTCGAGGCGATCCTGCAGATTCCGGCCGACTCCACGCAGCGCGACGTTGATCTTGATCTTGTGCCTCGCCAGCTCCTTCGGATCGCCGATTCCCGACAGCATCAGCAGCTGCGGCGTGTTGAAGGTCCCGCCCGCGAGAATGACTTCGCGCCGCGCATGGACCTGCAGCACCGGCGCGGAGATGGGTCCGTGCCGCTCTGCGGCCGGATCGGCGCGATAAAGATTCTTCCCGTCCAGGAATTCGACGCCGACCGCGCGATTGCCCTCCAGCAGCACCCGCGTTGCAAGGGCGTTCAGCCGAACCTTCAGCTTCTTCGGCATCCGCTGTTGGCCGTCGCGGATGAATTCGCGCGTCCCGGCGCGCATGCCGTCCTTCACTGTCAGGGGTACAAAAATAGGCCCTTCGCTGCCGTCGAGCAGATGCAGCCAGCTATTCGGATCGAGCAGGCTCGACAGCCACGACAAAGTGCGATGCATGATGCCGACACGCTTCAATCCGGTCGGGTCGTCGAAGCTTTCGAGCCAGGCCTTGAAGCGATGCCAGAGGCCGGCCGAATACCAAACGTTGCAGGAAAAGCAGGTCTGCACGGCGGCAAGCACGACCCGCAACAGCTGGGAATCGCGCAGCAGCAGGGTCGCGTCCGCAATCGTCGTCGGCATCCAGCCGTCATAGCCGTGCCGGCCGAAATTCCTGCGCCGGTACCAAGGGCGTCTCAGGTAGTCGCAGCGCTCGAGCCTCTGGAAATAGCTGCGCATGCGCCATGCGCGCCAGCTCCTGTCCCCGGTCAGCCTGGCGATATCGTTCCAGTCGCTGTTATGGGGCGCGATGAAGATCATCGCGTGATGTGCGGTGCAGCCGCCCAAAGTGCCTGCGCGCGGATAGAAGATGCCAGTGCGCGGCACCCCGTCGACCTTTACGTCCTTCAGGTAGTTATATGTGTCGCGCGCCTCTTGCTTCGGGTCGGCATAGTGGTGGACGTAGAATTTCCACGCAAGCTCGTTGTTTTCCGTGCTGCGCGCATGCCAGGCGGGGACCTTGTAGTCATAGGGCTCGTCCGCGCCGCCGGCTTCGAGAATGAGAACGGTATAGCCGGCTTCCGCCAGCCGCACGGCCACCGGGCCGCCACCGGCGCCAGATCCTACGACAATGAAATCGTATTCTTTATCCAGCCTGTCTGCAGACATAGCGGGCCTCGGCCGCGCGGAACTATAGATGAGCGGGAACTTTTGCGTAAGCGCGCCGGATAAACACCGCTAATGGTTGCTGAAAAGAGTCCAGAGTTATTCCGGGGCGCGAGCGGTAGCGAGCGAACCGGGAATCCAGGCACGTTGATTTTCTTTGCATTTCTGGATTCCGGATCGCCGTCATCGAGCCGCGCTTCGCGCGGGGCTCGCCGCTGGCGTCCGGAATGACGGAAATACCGTGTTTATCAGGGCCAGAATTGGCGTGCCGCTTCGACAACCAAGGCAAGTTTTCGGCGCTCATCGTCCTCGGTGATCGGATTGCCGGCAACGGTGCTGGCGAATCCGCATTGCGGGCCGATGGCCAGCCGGTCCATGTCGATGTAACGGGCGGCTTCGTCGATGCGGCGTTTGAGCGCATCGAGGCTTTCCAGCGCGGGCGTCTTCGAGCTGATCACGCCGAGCACCACCCCTTTGTCCTTCGGCACGAAACGCAGCGGCGCGAAATCGCCGGCGCGCGGCGTGTCATATTCGAGCAGGAAGTGGTTCACGTTGGTGTTGGCGAAGAAGCGCTCGGCGACCGACTCGTAGCCGCCGGCGCCGAGATAGTGGCCCTTGAAGTTGCCGCGGCACATGTGAACGCCGATGACGACATCAGAAGGGCAGTCTGCGACGGCGTCGTTGATGCTCTTGATGTAGAGATCGACCAGTACATCTGGTTCGGCACCCGAGCGATTGATCTCGTCGCGGATGGCGGGGTCGCATAGCAGCGCGACGGCGACCTCGTCGAGCTGCACGTAACGGCAGCCGGCCTTGGCGAGCTCGGCGATCTCCTGCCGGAACACGGCCGCAAGGTCGGCGAAAAATGAATCGACGTCGGAGTAGGCCGCGCGGTCGGCATAGTCATTGCAGCGGTAGAAATGCATGGTCGATGGCGCGGGGAGGGTGATCTTGCCGGTAAGCTTGGTGACACCGCGAAGGAACATGTATTCATCGAGCGCCAGCGGTTGCAGCCGCTTTATTTTTTTCGTGGCAAAGGGCGCGGTGAACTCGACCTCGTGGCCGGCGTCGTTGCGGAATTTGAACGAGGCGGGCTTGATGGCGAAGCCGTCGGTGCGCTCGACGAAGCGCCCCCAATAGGAACCGCGGCGGAATTCGCCGTCGCTCACCACCTTGAGCCCGACCTGCTCCTGCATCGCAACGACGTCGCGGATGCATTTGTCCTGCAAGGCCGTGAATTCGGCATCGCCGATCTCCTTCGCGGCATGGCGGCGGAAGGCCTGCCGCAGCGCGGCGGGGCGCAGCAGGCTGCCGACGTGATCGGCGCGGAACGGCGGTCGGCCCTTGGCGGCGGCACTCACGCGGGCGGTCTCCCGAAAAATTCTATAGTCCAATAGACAGACTGTAGATCGCCGGCACGGCAGAAGACAATGGCCTCCCTGGCGAAAGCATGCGACACTCTCCGTGTTCTTCGGACTTGCCCGACGCGAGCGAATGGAATGAACGTTCTCGCTTTGCCATCGACCCGGCGAAATGCCAGCCAGCGCCGGCGCGCGCCGCAGATCATCGATGCGGCGGCGCGGGTCTTCGCCGAGCGCGGCTTTCATGGCGCCACCACGCAGGACATCGCCGACGTGCTCGGGATCCGGCAGGCCAGCCTCTATTACTATTTCTCGTCGAAGGAGGCGGCGCTGGAGCTCGTCTGCCTGCGGGGCGTCGAGGGTTTCTTTGAGGCCGCCAAGGCAATCGCGGCGCGGCCGGAAAGCGCGCGAAAAAGGCTGATTTTATTGATCGAGTCGCACCTGTCGCCGCTGGTCGACCGAGCCGATTTCGTCAAGGTATTCCTCAATGAGCGCCAGCATCTGCCGCGCGAAAGCCGGCGCCGCATCGGTCGCTGGTCGCGCGGGCTCGAGCGCATCTTCGAGGACGTGATCAAGGAGGGCATCGCCAAAGGCGAATTCCGCGCCGATCTCGACATTCGCATGGCGACTTTGGCCATACTCGGCATGTGCAATGCGGCATCGAGTTGGCAGCGCAGGGAAAACATCGACGTGACGGACATTGCCGAGGAATTCGCGCGCCTGGTGACCGACGGGATGGGCAAGCGCCCCACAATGCGGCGCAAGCGCCGGTGACCGCCGGCGTTGCTTGACGCGCGCGCCGATATGGAATTCGATAAAGCTATAGAATTTCTGCTCGAGCCAAAGCGCGGGAAGAGCGCACGATGACCGTTCCGGTCGATCGCGACAGGCTGCGCCGCACCACCGCTCCGCATCTGCTGTGCGAGCGGGCGCGAACGATGCCGGATTCGGTCGCCTTCCGTTCCAAGCACTTCGGCATTTATCGCGAGCGCCGCTGGCGCGACTACGCGGCGCTGGTCGCGCATGCGGCACGCGCGCTGCAGGACCTCGGCATCGTCCGTGGCGAGCGCGTCGCCATCATGGGCGACGTCTGCGAAGAATGGATGATCTGCGATCTCGCCGCGCAATCGCTCGGCGCCATCACCTATGGAATTTATCCGACCGCTGCGGCGGCCGAGGTCGAGTACCAGATGCGGGACGGCGGCGCCTGCGTCTTCATCGCCGAGGACCAGGAATATGTCGACAAGATCCTGCCGATGGTCGACCGGCTGCCCGCCTTGCGCGCGATCGTCGTGCTCGACGATTCCGCAATGTTCGGCTATGCGCACGAGAAGCTGCACCGCTTTGCGGATCTGCTGGCCGCCGCGGAAAAGTCCGACCTCGCCTGGCTCGAGAAGAAACTGACGGGACTTTCGCCGGCCGATCCGGCTTTCATCGTCTATACGTCCGGCACCACCGGTCATCCCAAGGGCGCGCTGGTCAGCCATGGCAAGCATCTTGCCGCCACTGACACCGTGATCGGGCATTATCCGACTTTGCGCGAGAAACCGCATCGCACCGTCGTCTATCTGCCGATGTGCCACGTTCTCGGCCGCGACGTCGCCATCACGCTGCCGCTGATGTCGCAACTGGTGCCGCATTTCGGGGAGGACCCGGAGGATTTTGCAGCCACGTTGTTCGAGGTGGCGCCGACGGTGATGTTCACCGTGCCGCGTTATCTGCAGAAGTTCGCCTCGCATGTACTGGTCGGCGTGCTCAATTCCAGCGCTATCAAGCGCGGCGTCTACGAGTTCGCGGTACGGTTCGCGCGCAAGCATGCGCGCCGCCGCTGGGACGGCACGACGTCCGGCCTGCACGAGGCCGCCTACCAGATGCTGCGAGCGCTGATTTTCCGGCCGATCCTTAACAAGCTCGGCTTTGACAGGCTGGAGCTGGTGGTCAGCGGTGGTGCGTCATTACCAGCGGAGACCGCCGTGCTCTGGCAGCTCTACGGGGTCAATGTCGTCGAAATGTACGGACAGACCGAGGAGGCGGGCGGCATCATTGCCGGCCAGCGCGGCCCCTTCGCGCGCCCGGGCAATGTCGGCACGGCCGTCGAGGGCGTCGAGGTCACGCTCGCGGACGACGGCGAGGTGCTGGTACGCAGCCCGGACTTGTTCGACGGCTACTGGCAAAACGACGAAGCGACGCGCGAGGTCATGCGTGCCGACGGATGGCTGCGCACCGGCGATATCGGCGAGTGGCGCGACGGAGCGTTGCGCCTGGTCGACCGCGCGCGCGACTTCATCGTCACCGTCGGCGGCAAGACGATTTCGCCGTCCTTCATCGAGAACGCGCTGCGCGCCAGCCCCTATGTGGCGGAGGCCGTAGTGTTCGGGCATGGCCGCAAATACCTGACGGCCGTCATCGAGATCGATTTCGACACCGTCGCCGACTGGGCGCGTACCAATAATGTCGGCTACACCGGATTCACCAGCCTCACCACCCATCCGCAGATCGAAAGGCTGCTGCGTGTCGAGATCGATCGCGTCAACGGCGACCTGGCGCGCGTGGAACAGATCAAGTCGTTCCGCATCTTGCCGAAGGCGCTCGATCCGGAAGAGGAGGGCGAGCCGGTGACCCCGACGCGCAAGGTCAAACGTAAGCTCATGTACGAGCGTTTCCGCGATCTCGTGGACAGTATGTACGACGACAGCGAAGAACGGCTGATCGCCGCCGGAGCGGGCGATATCAAGTTTTAGAGGCAACAGACAATGACAACGGGAGGGACCACCATGTTCAGGAAGGCTTTGCTCGGCGCCTTAACGGCGACCGCTTTTGCGCTGCCCGCGGCCGCGCAGGATTACGTCGTCGGCGTGACGGCCGCGCTCACCGGCCCGCCGTCGAGCACTTATGCGCCGGCGGTCGACGCGATGCGTCTCTATATCGACCGCGTCAATGCGGGCGGCGGCGTCAACGGCCGCAAGATCAAGCTCGTGATCGAAGACGACGGCGCGCAGCCCTCGAAGGCCGCGGCGAATACGAAAAAGCTGATCACCCAGGACAACGTCGTCCTGATGGTGAATGCGAGCCTGTCCTCGACCTATGCCCCGGTGATCGCCGAAACGAAGAGCGCGGACGTGCCGCTGCTGTTCGCAAGCGGCGTTTGCCCGCAGAGCGTCTATCCGCCGGCCGATCCGCTGCAGTTCTGCACCACCGGCTACGCCTCGCATTTCGACAGCCAGGCGACGCTCGACTTCATCAAGGCGACGGCGAAAGGCCCGGTGAAGATCGGCTTCTCGGCAAT
>Ga0163163_10001772_pt1 | contig 18200 bp, 16 predicted proteins | sample S65metaG_FD_119766 | JGI IMG/M metagenome (GOLD analysis project Ga0163163, IMG submission 119766) | Switchgrass rhizosphere microbial communities from Kellogg Biological Station, Michigan, USA - S6-5 metaG | ecosystem: Host-associated > Plants > Roots > Rhizosphere > Soil | place: USA... | reverse complement strand
GACGCGACCTGCCGGGCCAGCTCGAACGGATCGTTGTCGATACGAACCGCGGCACCCAACCGCTCACCCTCCGGCGTCATCCGCACGATCACGCTTCGCCGCCGGCAGGTCCTGACGACGGACTGACGAACGAGGCCTGGTCTTGGCCATCAGAACAGACCTACGACGTTGCCCTGGGCGTCAATGTCGATGCGCTCGCCGCCGGGGTGACTGTTGAGGCCAGGCATGGTGCGCATGTCGCCACACATCGGAGTTACGAAGCCCGCACCCGCGGACAGCGACACGTCGCGTACGGGCACGCGGAAGCCGGTCGGGCGGCCGAGCAGCGAGGGATCGTGGCTAAGGCTGTATTGGGTCTTCGCCATGCACACCGGCAGGCTCCCGAACCCCATCGCCTCGTAACGCGAGAGCGCGGTGTCGGCAGCGGGAAGGAAGTCGACGCCGTCGGCGCCGTAGATCCGGGTGGCGATCGTTTCGATCTTGTGACGTAGTGGTGCGTCGTCGGGGTAGAGCAGGTGGAACTCGGGGGCGCCCTTCTCCGCGGCCGCCCACACGGCCTTGGCAAGATTCTCGGCGCCCTTGCCGCCGTCGACAAAGTGGCTCGACTCGACGGCGTCCACGGCCCCGGCTGCGAGTGCGGCGTCACGCAGCGCCGCGATCTCCTCACGGGTGTCGGTCGGGAACACGTTGATGGCTACCACCGGGGGAACGCCGAAGGCGCGGACGATCTCGATGTGCTTGACGAGGTTCGCCGCGCCCCGGGAGATCGCGGCGGGATTGTTCTCCAGGAGGGCGGGGTCCAGGGGCTGGCCGGCGACGATCTTCCCGACGCCGCCATGCAGCTTCAAGGAGCGGACGGTTACGACGACGACGGCCGCGTCCGGACGGAGACCGGAGGCGCGGCACTTGATGTCGAAGAACTTCTCCGCACCCATTTCCGCGCCGAAACCTGCCTCGGTGACGACGATGTCGGAGCCGGCCAGCGCGACGCGGTCGGCGATGACACTGCTATTGCCGTGAGCGATGTTTCCGAACGGGCCGCAGTGCACGAGCGCAGGCCCGCCCTCCAGGGTCTGCATGAGGTTCGGTTTGATCGCGTCCTTAAGCAAAACGGCCATCGCACCGGCAACTTTGAGATCCTCGGCGGTAACAGGCGCGCCGTTGTGGCGGGTTGCCAGCACGATCCGGCCGAGCCTGGCCCGGACGTCCTTCAGGTCGGAGGCGAGAGCGAGGATCGCCATGACCTCCGACGCGACGGTGATAACGAAGCCGGCCTGGCGGGCGTAGCCGTTCTCCTTGGCACCCAAGCCGACAATGACCTCACGCAGGGCGCGGTCGCTGATGTCGAGCACGCGTGGCCACACCACGGTGCGGGCATCGATCCCGAGCTGGTTGCCGTGGTAGATGTGGTTGTCGATGAAGGCCGCCGCCAGGTTGTGCGCCGCGCCGATCGCATGCACATCCCCAGTCAGGTGGAGATTGAAATCCTCCATCGGGATCACCTGTGAATAACCGCCTCCTGCGGCACCGCCCTTGATCCCGAACACCGGACCCAGGCTCGGCTGTCGGATCGCGGCCGATGCCCGCAGACCAATGCGCTGGAGTCCTTGGGCGAGACCGACGGTTGTGGTGCTCTTGCCCTCGCCGAGCGGTGTCGGGTTCGTCCCGGTCACCACCACGTACCTCCCCCGGGGGTGCTCACGCTCGAGCCGCGCTACCCCGGGCAGGGTGATCTTTGCCTTTGTGTTCCCATACAGCTCGACCTCTTCGTCGCGCAGACCCAGCTCGTGCGCAACATCGAGAATCGGGCGCGGCGCGACCGAACGCGCGATCTCCAGGTCCGACGGGATAGGGGTGCTCCCGACCACAATCAACCCTCCACACCGAGGATTAAGGAACTGATGCACCGCACCGCGCCGTCGGGGTCGACGTCCATGAGACCTCCGCAGGAAGCGGCTGGCATGCCGGGCGGATACTTCGAGGTACTGCTACGACTAATGAAAGCCGATCAACGCCAGGATGTCCCTGGCGATTTGACGGGCACCGTCGTTGCCGTTCCGCCCCTGTTGGCTACGACCTTTGTCGTACGGTTCGGGCAAGGTGGGGACGATGACGACCGAGGACCGCTCATCGGGCGGCCCCGCGGACGCCAGGATGCTGCTTGACTCATTGCGTAGACATCCCGGTGTTCACGCTCGTCCCGGCGCGGTGAAACGGCGGAACGCCTTGGACTCGGGGGCGAGGTATTTCAGCTCGCCCGGTACTGCACGGACACTGAAAGCGTCGGTGACCGTCATCAGTTCGTCTCCCATCCAAGGCTGGGGTGCCGCGTGTTCCATCGGAGAACCGGCGACGGCCGAGGTCCATTCCGACCGCCGCTCGGCCAGCACCCAGCGCATCCCCTCGGCGGCAAAGCGGGTGGCCAATGCGCGCCCGACGCCGCTCGCCGCGCCTAGGACCACGGCAACGCGGCCGGAGACCTGTCTCATCGGGGGATCACCGGTAGCGTGATGTAGGACGGACAGCGGCTGTCGTGGAAGACGGTCTGCTCGGCGACGACGAAGTCGTTGTCGGTGGCGGTCCCTGCGTGGGCTCCGTTGCCGGGGTTGCGGTCGAAACAGGGGAAGTTGGAGCTGGCGATCTCGACCCGTAGCCGGTGGCCGGCCTTGAAGACCTGACTCGTGGCGATGAGGTCGATGGTGTACTCGTAGACCTCTCCGGGTGTGACCGGGCTGGCCTTGTCGCTGCCGTCGCGGTAGCGGGCCCGCACAATTCCATCGACCACACTCAATGCACGGCCATCGGGCCAGACGTTGACGAGCTTGGCGGTGAAGTCGGTGTCGACGGCGGAGGTGGCCGCGTGCAGCGTGACGCTCACCGGTCCGGTCACCTCGAGGTCCTCGGTCAACACGTCGCTGGTGAACGAGAGGACGTCCGGGCGTGCCTCGACCGTGCGTTGGTCGCGCGGCCCTGGCAGCAACGACAAATCGGTGGCGGTGAGCACCGTCGGACCGCCGACCGTCGGCACCGGGTCGTGCGGGTCGTGGGTGTAGCGGGAAGGCGAGGCGTTGGACGGCGGCGGGGAAGGGGACAGCGACCGGTCGGCATGCAGATACCAGCGCGCCCAGGTGGTGCGGGCGAGCGGCCATTCCTGCTCTTCGCGCCAGATGTTGTCTCCCATCACGAAGATCCTGACCTGTGGCCCGGGCACGTCCGCGTCGCCGGGCGCGACCATGCGCCGCAGCACATCCAGTTGGACCCGCTCGAGCTGGATCGCCATGTCAGAGGCCCCGCCGCCGAAGTGCAGCTCGCCCACGACTCCGGATCGATCTGTGTGTGTCCAAGGGCCGATGATCAGGCGCTGATTACGGCGGGCGTACTCGGTCGCCGCGTCCCGGGTCAGTGTGGTGAAGTTGTCCAGGGTCCCACCGAGGAACAGATCGAACCAGCCGCCGATGTGCAGCGTTGGTGCGGTGACCCGGCGGCGCCCGTCGCGATAGCTCACTCCGGACCAGTAGTCGTCCCACCGTTCGTGAGCGAGCCAGGTCCGCCAGCTCGGCAGGACGCGGTTAATCACCGGGGCGTCTCGCAGGGGCAGGCGGCGGTAGCTGGCCACCGGGTTAGCCATGACTCCCATCAGCTCCGCCATGTCCGCCGAGATGTCCTGGCCGGTGGAAGCCCGGTACCCGAGCTGCTGGGCGGTCTTCATCGCGTGCCAGCCCAGGGCCTGGCCGAGCTGGAAGGCGCCTTGACGGTACGCCAATCCCCAGTGATAGTCGGCCGGCGTCACCGAGAGCACCATTCCCCGCAGCGGCGCGGGCGTGTGGGTTGCGGCAGCGAGCTGCACCATGCCGAGGTAGGACGCCCCCATCATCGCGACCCGGCCGTTAGACCACGGCTGCCGCGCGCACCACTCCACAGTGTCCAGACCGTCGTCCGCCTCGTTCTCGAAGGTCACGAACTCGCCGTCGGAGGTACCGGTGCCCCGACAGTGCTGCAGCACCACTGCGAATCCGGCGTCGATCGCGGGAATCAAGGGCACCGCCGCCCGCATGAGCTGCTCGCCGTATGGAGTGCGGATGAGCAGGACCGGGAACGGGCCGCCGTCAGTGGCCCGGTAGACATCGGCGCGCAATCGTGTACCGTCACGCATCTCGATGGGCTCGTTGTGCTCGGCGACGATCGCCACGGCCGGCACATCCAGCTCTGCCACTGCGTGCTCTCCTTCCGAGCCTCAGTGCGCCGCGCCTGCCTACGGCTGCAGCTCGCGGGCGACCGGCAGGACCTCCTTGGCGAACAACTGCAGGCTCCGCTCGGCCTGGTCGTACGGCATGCCGCCGAAGCTGGGCAGGACGACCAGGTTGAAGGATCCGATGGTCTCCTTGATGTCGGCGAGCTGGTCGAGGATCTGGCCCGGGTTGCCGGTCATCGCGCACGCGGCGTAGTTGTCGGCGGCCTTCTCCAGCCCGGCTTCGCGGAACGCGCGCGCGAGGTCGTCGTAGCGCTGATATCCCTGAATGTCCTTGAAGTGAGTCCCCATGAACTCGTAATGCTTGACGTTAGAGGCGAAGAAGCGTTCGACGTACGTGTGCGCCCTGTCCTTCGCGACACCGGCGTCCTCGTGGCAGTACATGTTGACGTTGAGCGAGATGGGTGGGGCATCGACGCCGTGCTTGTCCAGAAACTGCGTCCGGTAGTCGGTGAACATGGGAACAAGGTTCCGGACGGGTTGGGTGACGATCGTCATGAGCGCCGCGCCGAGGTTGACGCACGAAGTGATCGAGTCCGCCGATCCGGCAACGCAGAGCAGACGATCGCGGAAGGAACGCGGCGGCCGCGGCCGCAGCTCGACGCGCGGCTGCGGATAGAAGGGGCCATCGCCTTCGATCCAGCCGGTCTCCAACGCCTTCACGATCATGGCCGATGCCTCGTCGAATCGCCCACGAGACTCATTCATGTCGATGCGTAAGGCCTCGTACTCCATGCGGGCCAGTCCACGACCCATGCCGAAGAGCGCCCGACCGCCGGAGATAATATCGAGCATGATCACTTTCTCGGCGACTCGGAGCGGGTCGTTCCATGGCAGGATTACCGCCCCGGTGCCCAGCTGCACGCGTTCGGTCCGGCCGGCGAGGTGGGCCAATAGAACGGTGTTATCCGGGCACATCGAGTAGTCGTCGAAGTGATGCTCCACGGCCCACACGCTGTCGTACCCGAGCCGGTCGGCCAGCTCGGCGAGCCGCAGCTCGCTCTCGACCATCCGGTGGTCGCTCATGTCCTCGTGCAGGTTGCCGAACCCGAGATTGACTCCGACGTGCATCATGGCTGACTCCCTCGCACCTCACACGGCACCGCGATCGGGGCACCGGCACGTTGGTTGAGTAAGGACGCTTAGAGCATGATTGCTCCGGCGCCGTTCTCATCTGAGACGCATGATCACCGGGGCGCATTGTCACTCACCCCCGGCAGGTACGCCGACTGCAGCAGCTCCGGCGTCGATCTCAGCTCGCTCGCGGGGCCGGAGAAGCGGATCCGCCCGCGGTCCATGACGAACGCGCGCTTCGCGAGTCCGAGCGCGACCGTGGCGAACTGCTCGATCAGGAGGACTCCCACGCCGGACTCCGCGACCGCGCGGATGGTGGGGATGAGCCGCTGCACGATCAGCGGTGCGAGGCCGAGTGACAACTCGTCGATGAGGACGATGCGAGGCTGGGAGACCAGCGCCTGGGCGAGCACGAGCATCTGCTGCTCGCCGCCGGAAAGCGCGCGGGCCGGCAGGTCCAGCCGGTGGTCGAGCTCCGGGAACAGCTCGTGCGCGAGCGCGCGTCCGGCCCGCGCTGCGTCGGGCGCCAGCGAGAATGTGGCGACGCGCAGGTTGTCCTCCACCGTCAGCTCGGACAGCACCCGGCGGCCTTCGGGCACCACCGCGACGCCGGCCCTCCGGATGCGCTCGGGCCGGCGGCCGGTGAGGTCAAGCTCGCCCAGTGTCACCCGGCCGCCGGTCGGGCGCAGCACACCGCCGACCGCGAGCACGAGGCTGGATTTGCCGGCACCGTTGGGACCCAGCAGGGCCGTCACCTGGCCCGGCGGGATTTCCAGCGAAACACCCTGAACGACCGGCCGCCCACCGCGGTGGACCGTCACGTCCTCTAGCACCAGCACGCTCACCGCTTCACGCTCACAGCTCCACCGGCTCCGTGCCCAGGTAGGCGCGCACCACGTTCTCGTCCCGCAACACCGTCGCGGTCGGCCCGGCGGCGATCAGCTTGCCGAAGTCGAGCACCGCGGTCTTCTCGCAGCAGGCGGAGACAAGGCTCATGTCGTGGTCAACCAGGACGGCAAGCGCGCCGGTGTATTCCGGGATGCCACGAATTACGCGGCCGAGGTGCTCGGTCTCCTCGTCAGGCAGCCCGGCGGCCGGTTCGTCGAGCAGAACCACGCGCGGGCTGCCCACCACCGCGCGCGCGATCTCCACCAGGCGCCGCTCGCGTGCGCCCAGCGTCTCCACCTTCACGTCCGGTGCCACCCCCAAGCCGACAAACTCCAGGGCGTCCAGCACATCTGCGCGCCGCGACACCCGGTTGCCCCGGCGCGAGTGCTCGTGGGCGAGCGCGACGTTGTCGGCGACCGACAGCTCCTCGATCGCCTGCTCGGTCTGGAAGGTACGCCGCAGGCCCCAGCGCGCACGCTTGTAGTGCGGCATCGCGAGCAGGTCATCGCCGAACGCGCGCACGCTGCCCTGGGTGGGTCGCACGAAGCCGCTCAGCACGTTGAAGAACGTCGTCTTGCCGGCACCGTTGGGCCCGATCAGGCCGCAGGTGCCGATGTCGAAGGTCACCGTCATGCCGTCCAGTGGCGTGACGCCACCGAAGCGCACCGTCAGATCGGTGATCTCGATCATGGGGCCGGCTCCTGCGGGGCCGTGCCGGTCGGCGCCCGCTCCGCTCGCGCGGCGAGGCGGCGGCGCACCACCGCTGATAGCCCGCCCCCCATCCGCGCGAAGTCCTTGGGAACCTGCGCCGCGAGGCCGCCAGGCGCGGTCAGCAGCACCTGCAGCACACCGACGCCGAACAGGATGATCAACAGATCGGCGGGCAGCCCCCAGTCGTCGAGCAGCGCTGGCAGCAGCTTCATCAGCGCCCCTGCCACGACCGCACCCCACAGGCTGTATATCCCACCCATCAGCACGACCGCGAGCAGGATGATCGAGTCGCGCGTCGGGAACTGGTAGGTGTAGAGCTTGCCGACACTACCGGCAAGCAGCCCCCCGGCGACCCCGGTCATGAACGACGCCAGCGCCCACGCCCACAGCTTGTAGAGCGTGATGTTCACACCTGCGGCCAGCGCGGCCGGCTCGCTCTGCCGGATCGCCGCCCAGGCACGGCCCGGCCGCGAGCGCACGTGCCACAACGCCAGCGCGAACATCAGCGCTGCCACGATGACCGTAAAGCGGAAGTACGCCGGATCGCTGCTGGCGATATCCGGACGGCGCACCGCCGGATTGCCGAACGAGGACTCCGTATGGCTGAGGAAGCCCGGGCCGCCGTTCGGGAAGTTCGTGGTCGACAGCACGACGGTGATCGCACCGGCCAGCATCAACGTGATCAGCGCCAGGTAGAGCCCGCTCAGGCGCAACGCCGGTAGGCCGACGAGGGTGCCGAGCACCAGCGTGATCAGGCCCGCGATCAACAACACGAGCGGGAAGGGAATCGAGGAGACGAAGGCGAGCTTCGCCGCGACCCACGCGCCGAGCGCGAGCACCGCGATCTGCCCGAGCGAGACGAGCCCGACCCGCCCGATGAGGAGGTTGAGGCTGAGGGCGACGACCGAGTAGATCGCCACCGCCGTCAACACGTCGATCCAGTAGGCGCTCAGCAGCGGAGGCAGGACGAGGACCACGACGAGCAGCAGCGCCAGAACCGTCGCCGGACGCCGCACCTCGCTCGTCGTCGGACGCCTCATGTGATCCTCCGCGCGAAGGAGACCTGCTGGTGGCGCGCGAGAAACAGCAGCGCCACCGCAGCCAGCACGAACGGTGTCATGTCCCGGTACGGCGAGATCGAGAAGATCGGCGTCACCAGGGCGTTCACCAGCCCGATCACGATCCCGGCGGCCAGGGTCACGACGAGCGAGCGAAGGCGGGCGATCAGAGCCGCCGCCAGTGATGAAATGACGAGGAAGGTGAGTGTCGCCGCGTCCAGCCCCACGAGGTTGGACATCAGCAACCCGGCCACACCGGACAGCGCGCCGGAGACCACCCATGTGGTGGCCTCGACGCGCCGCACCGGTACGCCCAGCGCCGCTGTGATCTCCCGGTCGTTGGCGAGCGCGCGCATCGCGGTTCCGAGGCCCGTGAGCCGCAGAAAGACGGCCGTCGTCAGCGTGATCAGCACGCCGAGCGCGAGCGCGATGATCTGTGTCCAGTTGATCAGCACCTGGCCGACCGAGTACCGCCAGTTGGTCGTCGGCAGCACCATCGAGCGAGCCTTGTCGCTCCAGATCCACGACATCGAGCCGAGCAGTATCAACGCCAGGCCGATCGTCGCCGCCGCCTTGACCAACGGGTCACGACCGGCCAGAGGGGGCCCGGCCAACATGCCGTAGATCAGCGAGACGGCGGCGCCGAAGCCGACGCAGGCGAGATAGGCGAGCACCGCCGGCCAACCGAACGTGTTGATGAGCGACCAGGCGATGAACGCCCCCATGGCTCCCACCGCCCCGAACGCAAGGTTCAATACGCCGGTCGTGCGGTACAGCACGACCATCCCGACGCCGGACAGGCTGTACACCCCGCCCAGGGCCAAGCCGGAGACGATGAAGGGCTCGAAGTTCTGCCAATCGGGCACCCGATACGTACCTCCTCAGTCCGGCCGCCGGCCTATTACGAGCTGGCCTCAATTCGCCGGACCTGGGCGATCGCCGGGTCGACATCGGAGATGGCGAAGCAGCCCTCCTTCTCGACCATCTTGCCGTCCTGCGGTACGACCGTCCGATCCGTGTTGTTGGGGAGGTGCAACGGGGCGGTGCCGTAGTACCAGGGCTTGCAGAGAATGTCGGTCTTGAAGTCCTTGATGTTCTTGATCGCGTTGTTGACGCTCTGGACGGTGAAGTCTCCGGACACGCTCATCAACGCCTTGACGGCGATGCTGGCCTCGACGAACCCCATCTGGCTGAAGCTACCGAGAGCAACGTTCGGTGCATAGCGCTTCTGTACGGCTCGGTACAGCTCACTGTCCGGGCCGGCGGCGGTGGTGAGGTTCAGCTCCGCGTTGACGCCCAGCTTGCCATTCCATTGAGGACCAAGCGCGTTGGCCAGGAAGTCGGTGTTACACGGCGTCGAGCACGCCCACTTCACGCGGTCCTGCAGACCCTGCTGTTGGGCGGCTTGCAGGATCTTCAACGCCTCCGGCGGCGTGAAGTTCAGCACCACCCCGCCGCCCTGCCCGGCCGCCTGTACCGCCTTCAACGCGACCGAGTTTGCGTCCTGGATCGGCACGTTGTCCTTAAGCGACTCCGTCGGGATACCCGCGGCCTGGGCGATCAGCAGGAAGCCGCCTTCGATGTAACCCGTGCCGGGCACATTGGACTGGTCGAGCACCAGCTTCTTCACGCCCTGACGGATCAGGTACTGGGTGGCGCCGTCCACGCTGTAGCGCGGGCCCATGTTCACCGGCGCGCTGTTGGACGTCGAGTAACACTCGGGCGCGATGCCCGAATCGATGATGTAGAACCCTTGCTGCTCGTAGTAGCTGTGGTTGACCGCGCACTCGATGATGCTGGTATTGCCGACGATGCCGAGCACCTTGTCGCTCTCGACGAGCTTCTTGGCCAACGAGGCGACCTGGCCCGGGTCGGTCTGCTCGGTTTCAATGAGGTACTGGATGGGCCGGCCGTTGATGCCTCCGTTGTCGTTGACGCAATCGAAGAACGCCTTGGCCATGTTCGGGATATCGGTGAAGTCCGTACCGGGTTGCTTTGTCGCAATGGCGCCAAGCTTGATCGGCTCGCCGGTCGCCTTCTGCCCGGTGCCGGCGCCGCACTTGGGAGCGGTCGTCGCGTCCGTGGTAGTACTTGGGCTTTTGTTCGAGCTGCAGGCGGCGAGCGCAGTCGTAGCCACGAGCACAAGTGCGAGCCGTGCAAATACGCCGTTCCTACGCATGTGCCTTCTTCCCTCCATCGAAATCAATGAGCGGCTCCAGGGCGGCCAGTAGGGCACCGTCCAGGGCGTACGAGCGCCGTGGGCCACGACACTTCATCCGGGTACGGTTGACCGCCGGCGATCCCTTGTGGCGGGCCGCCGACGGCGGGTCTCGCGCCTGGCCTGAGGTCCCAGGATCCGGCGGCGCGATCGATACTTCTCGCTTCCTCGCGGAAACGTGGGGCTCACAGGGCGACTTGGTTCACCTCACGTGATCCAGGTTCGCGACCCGTGCCGGTGTGGATACAGGCACCTTCCGCCGGATGGAAGGGAACTTCGGCGCCACAGCCCATCGGACTGACGCGCCGGCGCCGAGACCGCTTGCCCGGCGAGTCCGGCGGCTATATTCCGCACCATTCCAGCGACACGTCCGTACGACGAGGAGGACGCGATGGGCGAGTTGATGACCGGCAAGGCGGGGCTGGTGACCGGCGCGGCGAGTGGGATCGGGCGCGCCTGCGCCATCAGGTTCGCGGCCGAGGGCGGCGCGGTGGTCGTCGCCGACCTGGAGTCGGCCCGGCGGGGCGGCGAGCAGACCGTCCAAACGATCAACGACGCGGGCGGCCGGGCGGAGTACTTCGCATGTGACGTTTCGCGCGCCGCGGACAACGAGGCGCTGGTGGCACACGTCGTAGCGCGGTTCGGCAGGCTGGACTTCGCGCACAACAACGCCGGCATCGGCGTGCACGCCCTGTTGGCTGACACCGAGGACGAGGACTTCGACCGAGTGGTAGCGGTCAACCTGCGCGGCACGTTCCTCGGGATGAAACGCCAGATCCGCCAGATGCTGCGCAACGGCGGCGGCGCTATCGTCAACACCGCGTCCAATGCCGGGCTTCGCGGCGTCAAGCGGATCGGCGCGTACGCCGCGACAAAGCACGGGATCCTGGGACTGACCAAGAACGGCGCGATCGAGTACGCGAACGACGGCATCCGCGTCAACGCGGTGTGCCCGGGTGCGATCATGACGCCGCTGATGACGGGCATCCCGCCCGAGCGCCAGCAGGAGATCCTGCGTCCGCAAGCTCTGCGCCGCGCAGGCGAGCCGGAGGAGGTCGCCGCGGTGGTCGTCTGGCTCTGCTCGGATGAGGCGTCGTTCGTCACGGGCGTCGCGATGCCGGTCGACGCCGGTTCGGTGGCCGGCTGGTAGCAGGGGTGGCCTACGCCGATCAGGCCAGGCTCACCCGACGACTGCTTCCGCCTGGCAAAAACGTTGACCACCGGGAGGGGCTGGCCCTGGGATGCTGTCCTGATCGATGGCGACGCCGGCAGCGCTGTCGAGACTGGCGTGCGGTCGGGAGGCAGGATGACCTTTTTTAAGTCGTGGCGGCGGACCCGCGGTGTCAGCTTGCCAGACAGAGAGGGACCAGTGATGGCTGACGAGCAGGTCGACACGTTTCCGGATCCGCTTTCCGTCCCCACCCCGGAGGGATGTGAAGGCTGGCGGGAGATGTACCCGTACTACGTGCTTTTCAGCGAGGACCGTGCGGAGTACGAGCGCAGCAAGTTCTGGTTCCAGAATCGCTACCACCTCATGGATCCCATGAAGCCGTTCGACATGGTGACGCCCGAGTTCTGCTACATCGCGATCGCCAACCGCAACAACCGGATCCTCCAGTTGCCGCCGGCCACCGGCGTGGACTTCCGCGTCGTCAACGGCTACGGGTACCTGGCCGGGAATCCGGTCCTGGATGGGGAGCGGATCGCGGCGCGGGCCGTGACGTTCGGGCAGCGGGCCGGTCACTACTTCGAGCACTGGGCCGAGATCGAGAAGGACTGGCAGGAGCGGACCAACGCTGAGATCGCCAAGCTCGAGGCGCTCCAGATGCCGGATCTGCCCGAGCTCGAGGACATGTCGGTGGTGACGAACCACCAGGCGCACGGCGCGGGCTTCGAGATGCACCAGTTCTTCAACCGCCTGATGGAGGCCAAGCACCTGGCCTGGCATTTCCACATGGAGATGATCCTCATCGGGTTTGGCGCGTACAACACGTTCTTCGAGTTCTGCCAGCAAGCGTTTCCCGAAATCGACAAGCAGTCGATCGCCAACATGATCACGGGCCTGGGAGGCACCCCCTTCGACCGGGCCGATGACGAGCTCAAGCGGCTCGCGCGGGTGGCGGTCGAGCTGAACCTGGACGCCATGTTCGGCGGCGACGGCTCCGCGGAGGAGATCTTCGGACGGCTCGCCGACTCGGACGCCGGGCGGCAGTGGCTCGTGGAGTACGACAAGAGCAAGTACCCGTGGTTCATGGTCAACACCGGGGACGGGATGTACTCGCACCACCGGGCCTGGATCGACGACCCCCGGATGATCGTCACCGGCCTCCAGGGCTACATCACACAGCTACGGGCAGGCAAGGACCTGTCGCGGCCCCAGGACCAGCGCGCCGAGGGCGACCGGATCGCGCAAGGATACCGGGACCTGCTCGAGTCCGACGACGACCGCACAGCGTTCGACGCCACGCTCGGTCTGGCCCGGCTGGTCTCCGTGCACATCGAAGGACATAAGTTCTATATCGAGCACTGGTGGCACGGGCTGTTCTACAACAAGGTCCGGGAGCTGAGCCGGGTCTTCGTCAAATATGGGTTCTGGAACGACTCCGAGGACATCTTCTACCTACACCAGGCCGAGGTCCTCGAGGCGCTCATCGACATGCTGCTGGGCTGGGCAGGCGACTGGCCCGCTCGGGGACCGAAGTACTGGCCACCGAAGATCCAGCGCCGTCGGGAGATCCTGGAGCGGCTCAAGGACTGGACGCCGCCGCCCGCGCTGGGGCCGGTGCCGGAGGTCGTCGGCGACCCGGTCCTGTCCATGCTCTGGGGCATCGATGGCAATACGCTGCGGGAGTGGGCGAGGCCCGTGGACGCCGACACGAAGCAGTTGCGCGGCACCCCGGCGTCGCCGGGTGTGGTCGAGGGCGTGGCCCGGGTCGTCCACGGCATTGATCAGATGGACACGGTGCGCCACGGAGAGATCCTGGTCGCACCGACGACGAACCCGAGCTGGACACCGGTGTTCACCCGGATCTCGGCCTGCGTCGCCGACGGCGGCGGCATGATGTCGCACGCGGCGATCGTCTGCCGCGAGCACGGGGTGCCCGCCATCGTGGGGACCGGACGGGCCACCCGGGCGATCAAGACCGGTCAGCGCATCCGGGTGGACGGCAACACCGGCATCGTCACGATCCTCGATTGATAGTGATGACGGTCATGGGCGCAGAACTGGCACCGGTGGTGTGGTTCGACGAGCTCGAGGGCGACGTGCGCGCCGCGGCAGGCGGAAAGTCCGCGTCGCTGGTCGAGATGCGTCGAGCCGGATTCCCGGTGCCACCCGGGTTCGCGATCACGGTCGCGGCGTTCGAGTGGTTCGGCGCGGAGACGGGAGTCACCGCCCAGGTCGAACGAATCGTCGCGAAGACCGACCCGGACTCGACGGAGTCGTTGCAGGCGGCGAGCGAGCAGATCGAGGCGCTCGCCGCGCGCGTGCGGCTGCCGGCCTCTCTGCTGGGCCTGATCGAGAGCGCGTACCAGCGCATGGGGCGGGAAACCGGAGAGGACGATCCCGCCGTCGCCGTCCGTTCCAGCGCCGCGGGTGAGGACTCCGCCGAGGCCAGTTTCGCCGGCCAGCAGGAGACCTACCTGTGGGTGCTTGGGCTGGCCGACGTCGAGCTGGCGGTGCGGCGGTGCTGGGCGAGCTACTTCTCAGTGCAGGCGCTGTCGTACCGGGCACGGCTGTCAGGCGGACACGGCATCGGGACGGTCGGCATGAGTGTCGGCGTCCAGCAGATGGTCGACGCGAGCGTCGCCGGGGTGATGTTCACCCGTAGCCCCACGACGAACGACCGCTCGATCATCGCCATCGAGGCCGGCCTCGGGCTCGGCGTCGCCGTGGTGGCCGGCGAGATCACGCCCGACCAGATCTGGGTGAACAAGGTCACCCGGGCGATCGTGAAACGCCAGCCTGGCTATAAGCAGGTGCGTTACGTGCCCAACCGGGAGACCGGGGGAACCCTGTGCCTGGACGTGCCGGAGGACGAGGCGACGCGGCCGTGCCTCGACGACGAGACAGCCAAGCAGTTGGCCGAGTACGGTGTAGGGCTCGAGCGCCACTACGGCGCGGCGCAGGACGTCGAGTGGGCACTGACCCCCGGCGCTGACGGCATGCAGACGATCGTGCTGTTGCAGTCACGACCGATCACCACCGGACGGGCGCAAGGACCCGTCGCGACCCCGCTGCCGTCACAGACCGACTACGTGGTCCAGCAACTGCTCGCCACCAGCAAGAAGAAGATAGAGCTGTGATCGACGTAGATAACCCCATCGCGGAACGGCTGGCCGCGGTGCGGGCGGTGATGCTCGACGTGGACGGCACACTCGTCGTTCCCGTGGGCCCCGGTGGCGCCGGCGGGGATCTGATGCCTCGGGCAGACGAGGTGATCCGTCGGTTGCGTGAGTGCGGCATCCGCGTGGTTGTCTACACCAACGGCACCACCCACCCGCCGGAGCACTACGCCCTGGAGCTCCGCAAGCACGGCCTGCCCATCGACGACGGCGACATCCTCACGCCGGCGCTGGTAGCCGCCACCTACCTGCGGCAGCGCCATCCGGGAGCCCGCGTGCTCGTGCTGGGCGGTCGGGGCGCATGCGAGCCGTTGCTGCGGAGCGGGATCACGGTCGTCGGACCCGAGGCGGACGAGATCGACGTCGTTCTGGTCGCCCACGATGAGCGGATCAGCGGCCGGAAGATCAAGGCCGCCTGCCATGCCATCTGGGCCGGGGCGCCGTTCCTGGCCACGTCCATGGCCCGGTACTACTTCCGCAAGGGCAAGCGCGGCGTGTCCCTGTCCGGCGCTGTCGGTGCGGGGGTCGCGCACATTACCGAAACATCTCCCACCGTCATCGGTAAGCCCTCCGTGGTCTCCATGGAGGCGATCGCCGCGCGCACCGGCGTCGACATCCCAGAGGTCCTCGTGGTCGGTGACGACGTCGACGTCGAGATCGTTATGGGCCGTGCGGCGGGTGCTCCGACCGCACTCGTGTTGTCGGGGACCACGGGCGAGAAACCCAGGGAGGAGATCGATCGGCTGGACGGCGACCGGCGTCCGGACCTCGTGATCCCCAATGTTGGGCATCTGTTCTCGGTACTGCCTGCCCTGGCCGTTGGTACCCGATGAGGTTGGAGTCGACGTTCATGCGCCTACGCCCAGAGGATGTTCAGGACATCGTGAGCCTGCTCGACTCGCTTTCGCAGGACGAGTTTGAGCTACGAACGAGCGAGCTTCACCTCACGGTGCGCCGCGCCGGCCGCGAGGGGTGGACGCAGGAGTCTCGCGTGCTTTCCGCGCCGAACGTCGTGGCGACCGACATCGGGCAGGACGCGAAGGTGGATGGGGGAGTAATCGTCGGAGCCGAACCCGCGATTCAGATCCCACGCCGGACCGCACAGGATGACACCGTGCGACCCGGATTGACGGAGATCCGGGCTCCGCTACCCGGCACCTTCTACCGCGCCGCCAAGCCCGGAGCGGATCCCTACGTCGAGGTTGGAAGCCACGTGGAGGAGGACACGGTCGTCGGCCTTCTCGAGACGATGAAGCTCTTCAACTCCGTACATGCCAATGTGCGCGGCGAAGTTGTCGAGTTCCTCATCGACGACGCAGAGCCCGCCGACCAGGATGCTGTCCTCGTCCTGGTGCGCCGGGATGCCTTGGATTCGACCGGAGGGCCGCCCAGCGGCCCGGAGGCCGAATCCTTGGCGGAGGGCTGAACGTCGTGGCGACCATAGAGCTGGTGGACGTGTCCATCCGGGACGGCAACCAGAGTCTGTGGGGTGCGACGAGGTTCCCGACCCGGCAGATTCTTCAGATAGCACCGGTGCTGGATCGGGTTGGTCTGCGTGCGGTCGACTTCACCAGCAGCACCCACATGGGCATAGCCGTTCGCAACCATCGCGAGAATCCATGGGAACGAATCCGGCGGACCCATGCGGCCATGCCGCACACACCGCTGCAGTTCATCACCGGTTTCCGATTCATCTCGTGGGAGATGGCACATCCAGACTTCATGAAGCTCGTCTACGAGCGTCTCGTCGCGAACGGGATCTCGCGGTTCGCCCTGCTCGACCCGATGCACGAGATGACGAACCTGCTCTCCTCCGCGAAGGCCATCAAGGAGGCAGGCGGCGAGGTGGTGGCCGCGCTGATCTACACGCTCAGCGAGGTACACGACGACGCCTTCTACGCCGGCCTCGCCAAGCAGATGGCGAACTGCCCGTCCATCGATCGGGTCTACATCAAGGACCCCGCCGGCCTGCTGACCCCGGAACGCGCTCGTACGCTGGTTCCGGCGCTCCTGGCCGCGCTCGATGGCAAGCCCCTCGAGCTGCACTCGCATACGACCGTCGGGTTGTCTCCACGGACATATGTACTCGTGCCCGACCTCGGTATCGAGGTGGTACAGACGGCCTGCGGTCCACTGTCGAACGGCTCGTCGCTGCCGGACGCCCATCGTGTCGTATCCAACCTGCGGGCGATGGGTCACACGGTCAATGTGGACGATCGGCTCCTGGGCGTGGTCGCCGAGTACTTCACCCGGATCGCGCTCGTCGAGCGGCTGCCGTTCGGTACTCCGCGGGAGTTCGACGCCGCATTCCTACAGCATCAGCTCGCTGGCGGGACGCTGACCACCACCTTGAGGCAGCTCACCGAACTCGGCCTCGAGGAGCGGTACGACGAGTTGATCGACGAGGTGACCAGGGTTCGGGCCGAGCTCGGCTACCCGATCATGGTCACTCCATTCCCGCAGATCGTCGTCCAGCAGGCACTGTCGAACATCATCGGCGGGGAACGATACGAGACCGTGTCCGATCAGCTCATCCGCTACGTCCTCGGCAGCTTCGGCCGACCGGCGGGCCCGATCGACCCGCAGGTAAAGGACCGCATCCTGGCGCAGCGGCGGGCCAAGGAGATTGAGCGCGAGCCCGGACCGGCGCCGCCCGAGGAGCAGCGCGAGAAGTTCCGTCGCGGGATCTCCGACGAGGAGTTCCTGCTGCGCGCGACGATGCCGGAGCAGCAGGTCGACGCCATGCTGGCCGCAGGGCCCGCCGCGGACCACTACAACCCGGACCTCGAGCCGGTCAAGGATCTGCTACGAGAGCTCAAGACCCGGTCGAGGCTCTCTCAACTGGTCGTGGAGAGGGACGGATTCTGGCTGGCCGTCGGGCAGAGTGCCGGTTAGCGACATGGTGTCGGCCACCCGCCTACGGGCCTTCCCCCCGCAGCCACTGCTCCATCGCCGGCCTGCGCGCCTCGTCTCGCAGCTCCACCCGCAGGCCGGTGTGCGGCTCGCGCAGGTACGCGAACCGGGTCAGCACGCCGTGCTCGTCCACCGCGCCCGCCTCGAACTCGAACCCGGCGCGGGTCAGCGCGTCGATGTCGTCAGCGAACCGGCCGCTCCAGTACCCCAGGTGGTGGAATCCAGGGTGCTCGTTCCCCCAGATGGTTCCGGGCTGTTCCGCGATCAGCTCGAGATGGGGCGGTCCCTGCACCGAATAGGTCAGGCTGACCTCCGTCGAGATCTCGCCGGCTGGGGTGCGCAGCGCAACCGGAATTGTCCGGGCGGCGGCCCAGTGCAACCCGGCGCTCGCGGTCAACCGTTGCATCGCCTCACCCAGATCGGCCACGACGTACCCGACGTGGAAGCAGTTCTGGACGCTGGGCAGCAGGGGAAGCATGGAGCGAGCCTACGATGACTTCAGCCAGCATGACCCACACCGACGACGTCGCCCACCTCAGCATCCTGGAGCTGGGCCAGCGGTTGGCCGCTCGCGAGCTTTCCGCGGTCGAGCTCACGCAGCACTACCTCCAGCGGATCGACGAGTACAACGCCGAGTTGAACGCGTTCATCACCATCGACCCGGACTACTCGCTCGCCCAGGCCATCCAGGCGGATCGCTTGCTGGCAGCGGGGGGCCAGCACCATCCGTTGACCGGCATCCCGG
>Ga0163163_10001771_pt1 | contig 18207 bp, 12 predicted proteins | sample S65metaG_FD_119766 | JGI IMG/M metagenome (GOLD analysis project Ga0163163, IMG submission 119766) | Switchgrass rhizosphere microbial communities from Kellogg Biological Station, Michigan, USA - S6-5 metaG | ecosystem: Host-associated > Plants > Roots > Rhizosphere > Soil | place: USA... | reverse complement strand
TTGGAGCGACCGACACGTTTACCCCGTGCCCATCTCCTCGACTCACCACCTCAGGAATTCCGATAGCTGTCCCCATGTCAATGAAGTTACTCATGACTGGTGGCATCTCTGTTGTGGGTCGCGGGCGGTCGCTAATCGGGATTAGCGTAATGGGATGCACGTTGACCGGAAGCGCCAAGGTCGCTGACCCCTGCGCAGAGTGTTCGGTCTGCACTTGTGGCAACGGAGGCTTTGGAGGCGGAGGGGTGAACACAAGCGGTGCACTGGGGTGAAACGTAAGTCTTTCAGGATGGAGCAGTGGAATAGCGACGAGCAATGCGGCGATCGCAGCCTGTAGTGCGGTTGATCCGGCCATCGTCCAACGTCTAGCGGCCGAGACATGCATAATCTGAGATTCAACAAGACTTTCCTCAAACATAAGCACTTCCGAACCTCTCGATTCAGGGGCGCATCTGCGAGTATGCGTCCGTATCCTTATAGACCCCTTCCACTGCGAAATTGTTCCCGGAGAAAAGGCTGCCCAAATCTCACCCGTTTGAGAGATGATGAATCACCATGTCCGAACGTTCCTCGACTCTCATTGCTCCTGCTGCGACCGCTCCTACGTTTACGGCCCCATCGCCATCGTCCCGCGTTCTCTCGGTCGACATACTGCGCGGCATCACGATTGCGTTCATGATTCTGGTGAACGACGCTGGTGACGGATCTCACGTCTACACGCAGCTCGAGCACGCAGCCTGGAACGGTTGCACCCTGACCGACCTCGTTTTTCCGACCTTCCTCTTCGTTGTCGGAATATCGATCATTCTGTCTCTCTATTCCCGGCTGCAGCGGGGTGCCAGTCGTCGTGACCTCGCAATCCATACGGTGCGGCGCGCCGCGACGATCTTCATCGTTGCAATGCTCATCAATCTGTATCCCCGGTTCCAGTACACGCATCTCCGCATCTTTGGCGTGCTTACGAGGATCGCCGTCTGCTATCTCATCGCTGGGCTCATCTGTCTGGTCACTCAGCGCGCCCGCAATCTCCTTGCAATCACCGCGGCGCTGCTGGTCAGCTACTGGTTGTTGATGCGTTTCGTCCCGGTTCCCGGCTTCGGTGTCCCCACCCACGACATTCCGCTACTCGACCCGGACCGCAATCTTGCGGCGTGGATGGACCGCGGCATCAACGACTTCCTGCAGAGCACGATTCACACAGGTCGACTGTATGAAAAGACTCGCGACCCCGAAGGTCTGCTCAGTACGATCCCTGCCATCGGTACGACGCTGCTCGGTGCGGTTACTGCACTGTGGCTCCGCCGTGCTGAGGGAAAGTCTGCCGTCGTCACTCGTGCGCAATGTGCGATGGGGCTGTTTCTCTCGGGCCTGCTCGGAATCGCCTCAGGTCTTGTGTGGGACATCTGGTTTCCGCTGAATAAGAAGCTCTGGACCAGCTCGTACGTGCTCTTCGCTGCCGGTAGCGCATTGCTCGGACTCGCGGCCTGCTACTGGCTCGTCGATATTCGCCGGTTCAATGAGACGAAGGTCGGTCGCTGGCTGACCTGGCCTTGGCTCGTCTACGGATCAAATGCCATCGTCGCTTACACTACCGCGGCAGTCATCGAAAAGACACTCTTTCTCATCCACACGTCCAGCGTCAGCCCTACCGGCAGGCCGCTCTCTGGCTGGAGTTGGATCTACTGGCACATTTTCGCGAGCAACGGCTCTACGAACAATACCTCCGCGGCGTTTGCGTTCGCATATGTACTTGTATGTTTCATCCCGAACTGGATCCTCTGGCGCAAACGAATCTTCGTGAAGCTTTGAGCGCTAGTAGTCTCTCTTCACAGCCTCGCGAGCCGTTACCATAGACGACGGACCGCAGTGTGCTGCGGCGGGAGAGGGAATTGGCTTACGACGATCTTCGGGACTGGATCAACGAGCTGCACAAGGCAGGGGAACTAAAGCGCATCGCCATCGAGGTTGATCCTGTCCTCGAGATGGCGGAGATTGCAGATCGCACTGCAAAACTCGGCCGAGGCACTTCGAAGGCAGGCGGCCCCGCGTTGCTGTTTGAGAACATAAAGGGCCACCCGAGGGGGCGCGTTCTGATGAATCAGTTTGGCAGCGAGCGCCGCATGAAGCTCGCGCTCGATACTGACTCGCTCGATGCCATCGCTGATCGTATTCGCACACTGCTCAAACCCGAGACGCCGACAAGTCTCGTAGATAAGCTGAAGATGTTACCGAAGCTCGCGGAGGTCGGTAGCTTTTTCCCGAAGGTTGTGGCTGCAAAGGACGCTCCGTGCAAGCAGGTCATCTTGCGCGGCAGCGAAGCAGACTTGAATCGCTTACCCGTTCTCAAGACCTGGCCCCATGACGGTGGAAGATTTATCACACTCCCTTGCGTCATCACGCGCGACCCAAAGTTGGGTAAACGCAATGTAGGCATGTATCGCATGCAGGTGTATGACGGCAAGACTACCGGAATGCACTGGCAACGCCAAAAAGTCGCTGCTGAACATATGCGTGAACAGCTTCGTGCCGCTTCGGTCGATGCAGCTGCGGCTGTCGACCTGATGGCGTTGACTGCGGGAGGCACCACGGCAGCGCAATCGCTCGAGACGATCCCTCAAGTCACGCTCGGCAAGATTCGCGGCCAACGCATGGAGGTCGCAGTGGCGATCGGCACCGATCCAGCCACTACGTTCAGCGCGATCGTTCCTGCTCCGCCTGACGTCGAGGAGTACCTCATCGCAGGCTTCCTGCGTCAGAAGCCGCTCGAATTGGTGAAGGCAGAGACCGTCGATCTGGAGGTGCCCGCCCACGCAGAGTACATCCTCGAAGGCTACGTCGAGCTTGGCGAACTGCGGACGGAGGGACCCTTCGGCGACCACACCGGCTTCTACACTATGAAGGAGGACTACCCGGTCTTCCACCTTACCTGCATTACCCACCGGCGCGACCCCGTTTACGCAGCGACGATCGTGGGCAAGCCGCCGATGGAGGACGCATGGATGGGCAAGGCAGTGGAGCGCATCTTTCTGCCATTGATGCAGCTGACGCTTCCGGAGATCCGTGACGTGAACCTGCCTCCCGAAGGCGTCTTCCACAACCTCATGATTATCTCGATCCGCAAATCCTACGCGGGTCAGGCACGTAAGGTGATGAACGGCATCTGGGCGATGGGGCAGGCGATGTTCACCAAATGCATCATCGTCGTCGACGAGGACTGCGACGTACAGGACATCGCCGAGGTGGTTCTGAGGACGACGAACAACATCGACCCGGAGCGCGACATTCAGTTCACAATGGGCCCGATCGACTCTCTTGACCACGCCAGCCGGTTGCCAAACTACGGCAGCAAGATGGGAATCGACGCGACGCGGAAGTGGCCCGCCGAAGGCTTCAACCGCCCTTGGCCGCAAATGCTGACGATGGATTCCAATGTGAGGTCGCGGGTCGATGCAATCTGGAAGAAGTTGGGTATCGAATAGTTCTAAAGATAGGTCTTTCGGGTGAAGGAGATACTTGAAGAGTCGACCCTAAAACAAAACCCCACAAGGATTTGTGGGGTTAACAAATTGAATTGGTTGCGGGGGCAGGATTTGAACCTGCGACCTTTGGGTTATGAGCCCAACGAGCTACCGGGCTGCTCCACCCCGCTCTTTGAATATACCGCTATCGAGTTGCAGGGTCAACCTTCCTCGGCACCCCTTTCGCTGTGCCCAGTGTGATGAAAGTCAGCAAAGAAGAGCGTAACTTTTTCTGCTGGAATGCGTTTGATTGAGTGTTGAAGCTGTGTTGAGTTGGAGGACTTGTATGAGCCAGGGTGGTCGGTTGCAAAAAGTACTTTTGGGTGTGGCTTTGGGAATCAGCTTCGCTGCCACCGCGAGCATCGCCCAGGAGAAGACTCTACCGGATGCTCAGATCGAGTCCAATGTGTTGAAGGCACTTGCCGGTGTTCCTGAGCTTGCTGATCAGACCATCGGCACGACGACAGTCTACGGCACGGTCACCCTCACCGGGACGGTCCGCGATGAGGTGTCCCGGGACAAAGCTGAGCAGGTCGTTGCGAATACCCCGGGCGTAAAGAAGGTCGTAGACGAGATAACCGTTGGGGTTCCTCCGGCGGCAGAGACGGGTGTGGCACAGCCGCCCGAAGACGTGGCGGAGAGTACGACAGAGGCAACGGATTCCAATCCGTCCGTGGAAGGAACACCTGCTCAGTCTCAGTCCGTTCCCCCTTCTCCCAGTGCTCCCGCTCCGATCGAACGCACGCGGACAGCTCAGAATCAGCCCGCGCCGACGTATCCCCCCGCTTACAATCGACAACCATATCGCGTACAGCAGGCTGGACAGCCGGTCGTGGTCCCGGCAGGAACGCTTGTGAGCGTACGAATCAATCAGGCTATGGACAGCCGGAAAACGCAACCCGGGACGGCATTTGATGGCGTTGTTATGGGTGATGTGCTGTCTGGGGGTTCGGTTGCGATTCCGCGCGGAGCCACAGTGCAAGGCCACGTGGTGGACACGCACCCTGGCGGCGATTTGAGGGGTCGCGGCGGTCTCGCACTTGAGCTGACCGAGGTTTATCTCGATGGGCATCCGTACCCCCTTTCTACTGAGCCGTGGACGCACCAGGGTTATGACAAGACGGGCCAGACCGTGGGAAACGCCTTTGGACTGGGAGCGATCGGGGCCACCATCGGCGCCATCGCAGGTGGCGGCCCTGGTGCTCTATTGGGAGCCGGAATCGGCGGAGCAGCAGGTATCACGATGTCGGCGGCTTCACGGCAAGGCGAGGCGACTGTACCCTCCGAGGCGATTGTGCCCTTCCGGTTGAGCCAACAGGCTGCTCTTACGACGGTTTCGCAGGCTGAATTGGATCGCCTCGGGGCTGGACTTCCCCCGCCTCCCGGGCCCCCGCAACAGATGAGGCGCCGTTCCTATCCGCCTCCACCGCCGCCGCCTCCGTATTATGGGCCGGGCTATTATCCATATCCTTATCCGTATTACTACCCGTATTACCGGTAAATGCTCCATCTACGCCCGTCGTAGAAAATCTGATAACCCGGTGATTTATACTTGTAGCTTGCCCTGCTTCCATGCGCGGCCCTTCCGGGCTGTGTCTCGGCTACGCAAATTCCGGGCACGCGCGTATCCGGCTTTCCGGTGGCGCTCAATTGAAGGTCGTTAGTCACGCATGATTCGCATTCTGCAGCAGGACAACCGCATCACCAAGATTCTCTTTGCTGTCATCATCGGCTTTGCCGCGATCACCATGGTGATCACGCTTGTGCCGGGTGTCTTCGATAACACGTCGACAAACGACTCAAATGTCTTCGCAACGGTCCGCGAGCCCGGTTTTCTGGGGCGCTTCGGCATCGACAGCACCGCAGTTAAGATGACAGAGGTGAATCAGCTCGCCGCCCGTCAGTTGCAGCAGCAGAGACTTCCCGAGTTCCTGCTTCCGTATATGTCGCAGCGCGCCGGTCAGGTTCTGGTGCAGCGGCAGATTCTGAAGCACGAGGCTGACCGATTGAATCTGCAGGTGAGCGATGAAGATCTGCGGCGCGAACTTCAGACGGGACCGTTCGCCCAGTATCTGTTCCCGGCCGGCAAGTATATCGGCGACGATGCGTACATGAACTTCGTCCAGAATTTCTTTCAAACCAGCCGCGCTGACTTCGAGACACAGATCAAGAGCGACATGGAGTTGCAGCGTCTACAAGGCCTGATCACCGGCGGAGTCTCGGTTTCGGACAACGCTGTTCGCGAGGCCTACCGTGTGCAAGGAACTAAGGTGAAGTTCGATTATGCGGTCATCTCGGCTGACGATCTTCGCAAGACGATTAACCCGACCGATGCCGAACTCGAGAAATTCTTTAAGGACAGCGCCGCCAAGTATGCGAATGCAATTCCTGAGACACGAAAGATTCAGTATGTTTCTTTCGACGCCTCGAACCTGCCAGGCGGCAAGCCTCAGATTTCCGATGCGGATATACAGGCCTACTACAACCAACACCAGGCACAGTACCAAGTGAAGGAGCAGGTCAAGGTGCGGCACATCCTCATCGCCGTGCCACAGGGCGCAGACGCGAAGACTGACCAGGCTGCAAAGGCCAAAGCTGACGACCTGCTGAAGCAGATCAAGGGTGGAGGCGATTTCGCTGATCTTGCCAGCAAGAACTCCGATGATCCTGGCAGCAAGACCGCTGGTGGAGAGCTGGGATGGCTCGATCGCGGCCGCACAGTGCCGGAGTTCGACAAGGTTGCCTTCACCCTGAACCCCGGGCAGACCTCGGACGTGATCAAGACACAGTTCGGTTACCACATCCTTCAGGTAGAAGAGAAGAAGACGGCCCATCTCCGCCCGCTCTCCGAGGTAAAGACCGAGATCGTCCCTGTGCTTGAGCAGCAGCGCGTTGGCGCAGCAGAACAGACCTTTGCCTCGCAGCTCGCCGCAGACGCAAAGAAGAACGGTCTTGAAAAAGCGGCCACAGTCCGCGGACTTCATGTGGTGACAACGGACTATATTGCCAAGGATGGCGTGATTGCCGGACTGGCCGATGGCGCGCCCTTGCTGACGCAAGCCTTCTCAGTCGTAAAGGGGGCCGATCCCGCTTCGGTATCCACGGGCGACGGCTTCGCGGTCTTTCAGGTAGCCGATATCAAGGCGGCTCATGCTCCCACGTTTGCCGAGCATAAGACTCACATTGTCGACGACTACCGCGAACAGCAGGTTCCACTGCTCTTGAGCACGCAGATCAACAAGCTGGACGATCGCGCGAAAGTCCTGAACGATCTCAAGAAGGCCGCAGCCGAAATGAATATCCCGGTCAAGACCAGCGAGATGGTGGGACGCGACGCGCAGGTTCCCGAGATCGGCGCGATGAGCGGTCCGGGTTCCGTAGCGTTTTCGCTGAACAAGGGCGCTATCTCGTCACCCATCAACCTCGGCCGCGCCGGCGTCGTTCTAAGCATACTCGACAAGCAGGAGCCAACTGCTGAGGACATCGCGAAGAACTTCGACCAGACTCGCGAGCAATTGCTCAACGATCAGCGGGAGGAGATCTTCCGTGTATACGTCGGCAATGTGACGAAGAAGTATGAGGAGGGTGGCGCTGTGCGTTATTCCAAGAAGCAGGCTACGCCGGCATTGCCGGTTGGCGGCAACTAAGCTTAGTCAGACTCACCAGGAAGGCCCATTCCGATAAGAATGGGCCTTTTCTCTTGATGCAAGGTTCTTTTGAGACTCGGGCAGGAACAACGGGGTACGATTGACCTCAGCGGGAGATAACTGGAGCGGCCATGGGTGAAGACGCTGTTAATCAGGTTCGATTGTCTGGAGTGTTGCTGCACGTAACTTCGTTGCCTTCCTACGGGGGCATTGGAGACTTCGGCCCTGCGGCGTACGCCTTTGTCGATTTTCTAGTTGCCGCCAAGCAGCGTCTCTGGCAGGTTCTTCCGTTAAGTCCGACCGGTTACGGAAGCTCGCCTTATTCGGCGCTTTCGGCATTTGCCGGCAATCCACTCTTGATCAGTCTCGAGCGACTGGTCGCGGATGGCTGGCTGAAGTCAGAGGAGATCGCAGGACTACCGGGGCACGAGGGTCCGGTGGATTTTGAAGCTGCGACCCGTCTAAAGTTGCCCCTGATCGAAGCGGCGGCAGCAAACTTCCTGGATCACGCGCCGGACGACACGCGAGGGAAGTTCCAGAAGTTCTCAAGGGACAATATCTCGTGGCTCGCGGACTACGCAATGTTCACGGTGCTGCGCCGCCGGTTTGGATATGTGAGCTGGCACGAGTGGCCGACCGAATATGCGCTTCGTCGGGACGAAGCGATCACAGAGACGCTCAATAAACATGGCCGCGAGCTTGCGATCGAACAGGTGATCCAGTTTTTCTTCCATGAGCAGTGGTGCGCCCTTCGGAGCTATTGCGCGGAGCGGAAGATTCGAATCCTCGGTGATGTCGCTATCTTCGTCAGTTACGACAGCGCAGACGTGTGGACGCACCCCGAGATATTCGAATTGGATGCAGAGGGCAGACCCCTTCGGGTCTCCGGTGTTCCTCCAGACTACTTTTCGATTACAGGCCAGCGTTGGGGCAACCCGCTCTACAAATGGAAGCTGCTGGAGCAGCGAGGGTTCGACTGGTGGGTGGCGAGAATTCGTAGGGCGCTTGCGCTCTACGAGATGATTCGCCTCGATCACTTTCGTGGTTTCGAGGCGTACTGGTCGATTCCAGCTGAGGCAGAGACGGCGGTCCACGGCGTGTGGGTGAAGGCTCCGGGCCATGAGCTGTTTGAGCGCCTCAAAGAGGTGTTTGGCGAGTTGCCCTTCGTGGCCGAGGATCTGGGGCTCATCACCCCCGAAGTTGATGAGCTACGCGAGCACTTCGGTATGCCGGGAATGAGGGTGCTGCAATTTGGCTTTGTGGACCGGGGAAGCCACCTGCACCTGCCGCAAAATCTGGTCCCTAAGATGGTTGTTTATACAGGTACGCATGACAATAACACCACGTTGGGCTGGTGGCGCGAGGATGCCACGGAGCGTGAACGCAGGCATCTGCAGACCTACCTTCAACCGATCAAACATGATGATGATGTGGTCTGGGCGATGATCCGCGCCGCCGCGCGCTCTGTAGCGAATCTCTGCATTTTTCCGATGCAGGATGTTCTGCATCTTGGCAGTGCGGCTCGGATGAATACCCCCTCCGCCGCCAGTGGAAACTGGACGTGGCGATATGGATTGAACGCACTGCATCCGGATTTTGCGACTCAGTTGTCAGAACTGATGGAGATGACGGATCGCGACGGGCATGTTATTCCGCGCGAAACACTCGAGGTTGTCAGTCCGGAGGCGGAATCCGCCTCGACCATTTAGACTTGAAAAGCAATCCAAAATTTCAGGAGTATCCATGCCTCTCTCTGGCGAAGCTATACGTACCATGAACTACGTTGACGACATCTCGGTTACGCTGCGGCGCATCCTTGCCGTGCTGCCCTCGCTAACCGACGAAGAGCGGCAGCGCGTCTCCGAGCACATCAAGCACGCGGAGCCCAGTTACGACACCGTGATTGCGGCGGTAGCAGGGAAGAAGTGAACCAAGAGGCTGTCTCGCCTCCCAGTTCCGATATCCATATCGTTGCTGTAATCGGCGCCGGGCAGGCTGGCCGCGGTTTCGCCATGACCTGTGCCGCGGCCGGTTTCTACGTTGTGCTTGAGGATGTAATGCCGTCCAATCTGCGAAGAGCAGAGGTCCAGTATGCCGACCTGAGCCTTCGTGGAGGTTATGGTGAGCTTGAGCTTGCTTCAACCGTCGAGGAGGCGGTGCGCGAGGCCGATATCGCTGTTGACTTTGTGCCCGATGAACTGGAGTCAAAACTGGAGATCTTCAGCATGATCGACCGGATGGCTCCGCCGAAGACGATTCTTTGCACTCCGAGCTACGCGCTCAGCATTACGGACCTGGCGTCGTGTGTCTATCGTCCTGACCGTTGTTTGGCCGTACAGGGGAAAATCGGAGAAGAGGGGGAGTCTGTCCGGCTACTCTATCCTCCGGGCGTGAATCAAGGGATATTGCAGGCGGCGAGCGGCTGGCTTAGACGGTTGGGAGCGGTGGCAGAATTGGTACCGGATCCGATGGCTCCTGCCCTGATGAAGAATACGGTACCCAAACTGTAACGGGTATCCCACGGACCGGTAGTTCGTCACACCGGGAACTGTTTTAAACAATATTACGTAACGGAAATCAAGGGATCGTAGTCAAATCATAGCCATGCGCGCTTTATGGGACATCTTCGCTCAAGTCTTCCGTTCGATCGGAGCCAATAAGCTGCGTTCGTTTTTGACCATGTTCGGTATCGCCTGGGGGGTGGCGTCCCTTCTGTTGCTCATTGGTCTGGGGGAAGGGTTTCGCTCGGGCCAGCGTCGCGGGCTGGCGCAGCTTGGCGAGGACGTCATCATGCTCTGGGGCGGAACGATTCCCGCCATGCCGAACCAGCATACGGGCATGCGGCCGTACAAACTGACCGTCGGAGATGCAGACGCGATCCGTACCGAAGCACAGCATGTCCGCAATGTCACAGCATTCGTAAATCGGGGAGACCTGAAGCAGGTCAGTGAGTTTTCCAGCAGTGCCGGTTCAACGATGGGCGTAGAGGTCAACTATCCAGAGATTCGCCATCTGCCGATTGCGCAGGGTCGTTATCTCAATATCGATGATGTGGCGCAGCGCCGTAAGGTCGTCGTACTAGGGCAGAAGAGCAACAAGCTGCTGTTTCCGGGCCGTCCCTCGCTGGGAGCGTTCATCACAATCAACGGAGCCAGGTTTCAGGTAATTGGCGTCGCAGAAAAGGTGGGTCGCGGAAACAATGACGGCGAAAACCAGAGAATCTATGTCCCGTTATCGACGATGCTGGAGTTGTTCCCGATAACAGGGGAGAACGTCCCGGACGACGCAATCTCGTCGATTCAATATCAGCCATCGACACCCGATCTTAATGAGACCGCCAAAGCTGAGGTCCATAAGGTGATTGCCCAGCGCCACGGCTTCGACGCGAATGTGAAGGATGCGTTTGAAGAGTGGGACACGATCAAGTCGCAGCGCACCGTTGGGCTGATTTTTACCGCGATGGATGTTTTCCTGGGCGGCGTAGGGATCGTGACCCTGGCGTTGGGCGCGGTCGGAATCATTAACATCATGCTGGTGACCGTGACGGAGCGGACGAAGGAGATAGGGCTCCGCAAGGCGTTGGGAGCGACCAAGCGGAGCATCCTGACCCAGTTTTTTCTTGAGGGTCTGCTGTTGACGGGGTTGAGCGGGGTGATCGGGATCGTCGGAGCCGGAACGCTGATGTTTGTGCTCGGCAAGGCGATGGGGGATAACAAGATGGGGTTCGATCCTCCCCGACTTGTGCCATGGTCGGCCGCGATGGCGATGGGTACGCTGATTCTGTGCGGCGTGGTTGCGGGAATTTATCCGGCGAGCAAGGCGGCTGCACTTGAGCCTGTAGAAGCGCTGAGGAAGGAATAGTAATGCTCAAGGACATCTTCAGCCAGGCAATTGAGGCGATGCGCCACAATGGGCGGCGCACAGCGATCACTATTGTTGGCATGGCTTGGGGCATCGCGACGGTGGTTCTGTTGCTGGCCTACGGCGCCGGGTTTGGGCGCGCTTTCGAGACGATCTTCGCGCAGTGGGGAACTAACATGATCGGCGTCTTTCCGGGCCGGACCAGCGAGCAGGCCGGCGGATCGAAGGCGGGCGTGAAGGTTCGGTTTCAGCAGGACGATGTGGAGCGCATACAGGAGACCGTGCCGGGGGTTATCCACGTCTCGCCGATTCTGTGGAAGCAGGTGCCGGTGCAGAACGATCTCCACACCTTCACTTGGGAGGTGGATGGTGTCACCCCCGAGCTTCCAGAGATCATGAACATGCAGATGGACGAGGGCAGGTTCATCTCGGCAGCGGATATTCAGCAGCGCGCCCACGTTGCGGTAATCGGATCGGAGGCGAAGACGAAGCTGTTCTCGGGTATGTATCCGCTGGGTCAGAAGATCCGTTTGAACGGCGTGAGTTTTGAGGTAATCGGCATCCTGAAGGCCAAGATGCAGGAGGGCGACGACAACATCAACCGCGTCGTCGACATTCCGTTCCCGACGATGGGAGACATTAAAGACACTAAGTACCTCGACGGCATCTGGATGAGCTATAAGGGCGACCACAACTCCGTGGAGCGGTCGCTGAGAAATCAGCTTGGCGCGACGCACGGATTCCGTCCGTCGGACCGTAATGCGATCTACGTGGCAAATATCATGGAGCAACTGTCGCAATTCCGGCTGGTCTCGATCGCGCTGCAAGCGCTCCTGCTGTTCATCGGCGTCCTCACGCTGGGGATCGCGGGCATCGGGCTGATGAACATCATGCTGGTGAGTGTGCAGCAGAGGACGCGGGAGATCGGCGTCGAGAAGGCTCTGGGCGCACGGAAGCGACACATTCTCTTCCAGTTTCTGGCCGAAGCGATGGTCATCACCGGGGTCGGTGGTCTCGGCGGCATCATTCTGGCGTTTACTGTTAGCAAGCTCGTAGGGGGAATCACGTTCTACAGTGCGATTGCCAAGAATGGGAGCGCGGCGGATATCTATCTGCTGATCTCCCCGAACATCGTCATCATCGCGACCTCCGTGCTGGTGGGCGTGGGTGTCGTGAGTGGGATGATTCCGGCGATCCAGGCGGCGAATCTGGATCCAATCGAGGCCCTTCGGTACGAGTAGTCCCCCGTACTTTTTGGGCAAAATATTAGGAAGATTAGACTTAAGTCCGGACCTCCCGTTTGGCATCTACTTAGAAACAGAAAAGCCCCGAGGTGTTCCTCGGGGCTTTTCTTAGCTCTGATTAAAGTCTAGCAAATTGGAGGTAATTAATCGGCACTATGAATGTCGTTGATTATGCATAGCTTGTCGGCATTTGGGACTTGACAGCTTTTGAGGCGGATTTAGCTGTGGAAAAGTGGGAAGATGGCGCCCTGTTCGGTTCGGTGGACCCGGATCAGGAAGACATTTTGAGCGTGGGGCACCGAGATTGAACCACGAAGAGCTATATCTCTGGATTGGTGGTGAACAGTAGATGCTAGAGTGGGTAACTCACATATCTGAACGGCGAACATGACCAGATCTATTCAACTTCCGGAGAAGAAGTCGTGGATTTATGTGCTTGTAATGGGTCTGTACAGCGTGATGACCGCATTATTTCTGATTGGAGTTATCACGCTCTTTATCTCCGGCAACAAACTTGCCGCTCACGATTTCGTCAGCTATTGGAGCGCAGGCAAACTTTTAGTTGCCGGCAGTAATCCGTACGACCCGACAACAGTAGGCACGCTCGAATTCGCGTCGGGCTTCGATCGAAGTGCGTATCCGCTCATTATGCGAAATCCGCCTACGGCGCTACTGATTACGCTTCCATTTGCAGGGTTGAGCTTGAGAATCGCGTCGCTGGTCTGGTCGCTTTTATCGGCCAGTTCGCTTGTGCTTGCCATATATCTGATTCAAAGCAGGTATGAGGCCAGCGACAAAATCCTCTTCCTATTTGGAGTGTCGTTTGGTCCTGCGGTCCTATGCCTTCTCTCAGGCCAGACGGCTATTTTTGTTCTCCTTGGATATTGCCTGTTTCTTTCTCTCTATCGAACATCGCCATTCTGGAGCGGGTGCAGCTTGTGGTTATGCGCACTGAAGCCCCATCTATTTCTGCCTACAGCTGTCGTTATGACGTTATGGGCACTCTATAGAAGAAACTACAAATTCCTCATTGGGATAGCGTCAACAATCGCAGTATCCAGCGCCGTCGCAGTGAAATACGATACGTCGATCTTCTCGCACTACTGGGCGATGCTATCGAATCCGGAACTCAGTCGAGAATTGGTGCCATCCGCTGCGATCCTCCTGAGGCGGATGCTCCCGAACTCAGTGAGATGGGTTCAGTACCTTCCCGCCATTATCGGATGCGTCTGGGCTGCTTGGCTCTTTCAACGTAAACGTGAGGTATGGAAGTGGGAAGATCAGGGGAGCATCGTTCTATTGGTTTCTTTAGCAGTTGCTCCTTATTCATGGATTAGCGATCTTACGATTGCGGTACCAGCGCTGCTCTTCGCGACACTACGATTTGATCGTCAGTTTGTCCTCGTCATGGCTTTATTGACGTCATCGGTTGAATTGATGACGATCTTTCATCCAAATCTGCACGCGCCTATCTATGCCATCTTCGCCCCGGCATGTCTGGGGTTTTATGTCTGGACTATGCATCGAGCCACAGATGTGCAGCGTCAGCTCGCTCCAAATCACGAAATAAGCGTATAGGACTGGACATCCTCCCTGATCGCTCAGAACGCGAACAGCTGAGTTTCCATTGATCATTGATCATCTCGTGGCGCTGCGGCTGTCGCGGACGAGGTCTTCGACGTCGCCTATTTTGTCGATCACGAGGTTGAGTTTCCGGGAGAGAGCCTGAATCTCGGATTCGGCGCGACGGTTGACATCGAAGTCGAGTTCGCTGCGGAGGCGGTCCTTAGTGTCCTGGCGATTTTGGCTCATCATGATGACGGGCGCCTGGATCGCGGCGAGCATGGAGAGAAAGAGGTTGAGCAGGATGAAGGGGTAGGGGTCCCATGTGTGACGCTTGGCGAAGATGTTGATGCAGGTGTAGACGACGAGGGTGACAAGGAACGAGATGATGAAGCGCCACGACCCGCCAAAGCGTGCGACAACGTCGGCTATGTGATCGCCGATGGTGGCCTCTTCCTCGATGATCTCGTTGGCATTGCGCTGGGCGCGGATCTGGATGAGGCGCTGGGAGGCGTGGAACTGGCGGCCGAGGACGGTGAGCATATCAAGGCCAGCCATGGGCTTGCGCTTAACCAACTCGGTGATGTCGCCGCGGTCGAGCTCGATGCATTCGGTCTCTTCCATCGCCATGGCATTAGTAGTGTGTGGCGTCTCATCGAGCATGGAGGCAAAGCCGAAGAAGCCCCCGTGGGCGGGCTCGTCGACGAGCACCTCCTGCTGGTCTTCGTCGACGGTAGTGATGCGGACGCCGCCCGACATGAGGATGTAGGCTTTGTTGCCGGGCTCGCCGATCTTGAAGATGCGCTGGCGCGGAACGAAGCGGCGAATCTCAACCTGCGCGGCGAGGACGGCGAGCTCTTCATCGTCGAATAACTCGAAGAGGGGAACGTGCTTCAGTTCTTCGGGGGCGCAGTGCATGGCAGGTCTCACTTTTCCTTGAATTGGGAGGGTTCCGACCCGAAGATAGCAGAGAAAAGCCCTCCGTTGATTAAGGAGGGCTTTGTGTGGGTTACTGTCTGAGTTCTAGGGCCGGATCGACATAGCGTGATGGAAGATATTGTTGGGGTCGTACTTCTTCTTCACGTTCTGCAGAAATGGATAGAGGCCTTTGGTTCCGTAGTAGAGCTCGGGCCAGTAATCGTGCTGAAGCATGTCGACGTCGGGGTAGTTGATGTAGCAACCCTCGTACTGATCGCTCCAGAAGGGAGTTCCGGAGTACTTGGCGCCCGCAGGGGTGTTCGCGTAGAGATCAGTGAATAAGTCACGGATCCACTGGATGTGCCCCTCGTCCTGTTTGGGATCGGCCCAGCTGGCGATGAACTGGCACTTGAGGACGGAACTACGCTGGGCGACGGAGGTTTCCTCGAGCAGGTGTTTCTTGTTGACGGCCCCGCCGAAGGAGTCTGATAGAACGGTGCAGCCCTGAAGGCTGACGCCGGGGATGGTCCGGTTGAGGTGCTTGTAGAAGATGGCAGCCTCTTCGCGGGTGAATCCCTTGCGCATGTAGTTGGATTTGTACTTGTGCCGATTGCTGGGCGGGGGAGCGTTTGCCGGACGGTTACCGGGGCGTGCACCGCCACCGCCGCCTGCTCCGCCGTTCGGAGCGTTGGCTTCGATCCAGCTCATCTTATTGAGGGTATGCTGAGCGAGACAGACGGGACTGCCGACCGCATTGGGCTCCGGATGATGCTCTTCCATGACGGGATGGCGCGTGATCTCGGCTACGGGCTTGCACTCGTCGAAGACAGCTAGGTACTCCTCGACGACACGTGTGTCATTGACGGTGCCGTCGGGGTTGGTGAAGGTTACGCTGAGCGAGAGACGACCTGAGCTGCGATGATTGAGGCCGAAGATGGAGAAGAGTCCCCAGGTGTCGGGGTCCTGGCCGCGCGTCTCCCAGTAGTTGCCGAAGAGATAGAGGATGCGGGCGAAGCGCTCCTCGGTCATGTTCTCCCAGTCGAAGGAGACGCTACCGCGAAGTTGTTCGACGGGGGCCTTGGGCAGCTCGTCGAAGTAGAAGTTGGTGACGATGCCGAAGTTGCCGCCGCCAGCGCCGCGGAGAGAGCGGAGAAGATCGGGCTCGTGTGTCTTGTCGACGTGATGGATGTGAGCTTTGCCTGCGGCGTCGATAGTCACGACTTCGGCGGCTGTGACCCAGTCAGGAGTGACGCCATGGAGGCGCGAGAGAAGACCATATCCGCCGCCGGTGATATGGCCGCCGGCTCCGACAGGGGCGCAGGTTCCGCCGGGAATGGTGACCAGATCTCGCTTGTAGAGGTCCGTGTAAGCGCGGCCGAGTGTGGAGCCAGCTCCGAGACGGTACTTGGGGCCGTTGGCCGGGGGCTCGGTGCTGGTCATCATAGAGACGTCAATGATGGCTCCGCCGGGGTTGTTGTCGACGAAGTCCTCGTAACAATGGCCGCCTGAGCGGACGGTGGGGCGCAGGCCCTGATGGATGAAGCGCTCCAGGGCCTCGGCTATGTCATTGGCGTTGTCGCAGAGAGCGATGCGGCTGGCACGGTCGGCGGCGGTGGCGGGGAAGCGGGCGTTCTGCCCGTGGCAGAGGCGGTCAAAGCGGACGTCGCCGGAGGTGACAATCTCAATAGACATAGGGGAATCTCTTTGCAGGCCAAGATAGCAGAGAGCGGTGAGGGATTGAATCGGGCAAGAGACCTAGAGCGGCTAGTTGTCAGTACTCTCGCGTTTGTAGGGCTTTTGCATGAGGGCTCGGGCTTCGTTGATGGCGCCCTGAGTGTTGTCGTTGGTCTGGACGGCGAGGCGGTACTCGTTGACGGCGCGGTCGCGCTGGCCGGTAACGTCGAAGATGCGTCCGAGCTCGATGTGACTCCAGACCTCGACCCATTTGGGATCGCCGTCGCCGCGTAGGGCATCGCGGAAGGAGTTGGCGGCGGACTGGTAGTTGCGCTGCATGAAGAAGACTTCGCCGATGCGGTAGGCAGCGAGGGAGCTGGCCTTGTTGGCGTCGAGGGCCTTTTGATACTCGATCAGACCAGCGGTGAGGTCGCCCTGGGCCACCTGCTGCTGGCCGCGGAGAACGGCGACGCGGACAGCGAGGTCGGGGGTGGACTTCAGGAGCCAGTTTTGCGGGTCGATGGAGATGCGGCGGGGACGGCCGAAGGTCTCGATCGAAAACTGACTCTCCATGCCGGTGACGTCGACGCGGCGAATCTCGGTTTTGCCATCGGTCTCGATGCGTAGCTCGACGGGCATACGGAAGAGGTCGAGGTCCTGGGCGATGGAGCCGACCGTTCGGAAGCCCTTGTTATTGCCGAGGCGGAAGACGGTGTACTTGTTGGTGAAGGTGGGGGCTCCAGTACCGTCGACCCACTGAGCGAAGAAGGATGTGAGCTGGAGCTGAGACTGCGCGTCGGCCACGGTCTGGAGATTGGAGGTGCGGACGCCTTTGTCGGTGTACTGCGAGAGCACGCCGCGCAGGAACTTGATGAAGGCATCGTCGCCCATTTCCCAGCGGAGCATGTGGAAGACCATGGCTCCTTTTTCGAGGGTCATGGACTGGAACTGCGGGGAGAAGGGATCGAGGCGGCCTACGGTGGCGAGGGGCTCGGTGTCGTAGGCGAGGGCCCCGGCTTGGACGTCGGTGACGGCGGACTGGAAGGCGGTCTTGCCAGCGGAGTCTTCGAGGTACATAAGCTCTGCGTACCGAGACATGCCGTTGGTGATCCAAGCGTCGTTGAGGGTGGCGGGGGAGACCTCTGAGCCCCACCACTGGTGGGCGAGGGTGTTGGCGAGGAGGCGGGAGTAGGTCTTGCCTGCAACGCGCGCGCCGGAGAGTCCAGCGATCTCAGGGGCCCAGGTCGCGGAGACGGTGTCGGCAGGTAGCTCGACGAGGTTGATGTGCCCGCTCTCAGGCTGGCCGAAGGTGGTGGTGAAGAATTCGAACTGCTTGGCGGCGTCCTGGGCTAGGGTGATGGCGGCCGCCTTGCGCGGTTCGGTGACGAAGATGCGGATGTTGTTGATGCCGGGGGCTGTGATGGGTTCGAGGTACTTGCCAGCGATGATGGTTCCCGGGAAGCCGGGCTTGGCCCAATTGAAGGTGTACTCGGTGCGGTTGCCGGGAAGGCTCTTGGGGGCGGCGATGCCGGAGCCGGAGCCGACAACGCGCTCGTCACCGGGGACGCGGATGTGCATCTCGGCTGTGAAGCGGTTGGTGTAGAGACCGACCATCGGGAACCAGCGGCCGGGGTAGAGCAGGACGCTGATGGGGTCTTCGACGGAGGCGAGCTTGATGCCTTCAACAGGGCTGGTTTCTGCGCCTTTAAGGACGCCGGAGTACTCGAAGATCCATGTAGCGGAGGTGCCCTTAGGCATTGGGGTGGCGAGCGTGAAGCGAAT
>Ga0163163_10001770_pt1 | contig 18218 bp, 15 predicted proteins | sample S65metaG_FD_119766 | JGI IMG/M metagenome (GOLD analysis project Ga0163163, IMG submission 119766) | Switchgrass rhizosphere microbial communities from Kellogg Biological Station, Michigan, USA - S6-5 metaG | ecosystem: Host-associated > Plants > Roots > Rhizosphere > Soil | place: USA... | reverse complement strand
GCTTCTGGCGCAGCAAAGTGGCGCATTATATAGGCAAAAAATCGTAAAGTCCAAAGCCCGAAGTCCAGCCAGGGGATTGACTTGCATGGACTTTTGACTTTGGACTAGCTCGTTACCGTTTGTCTTTAGTGAATCAGCAGCGCATCGTCGGTAGCCTCAATTCCGGCTGGCCGAAAGTCGAGTTCGTCGCCACTTAAAAACACTTCTACGAGGGATGACCCGGTGAGTTGTCCTTGAATCAATGCCTCTGATAAAGGATCCTCCACGTACTTCTGAAGCGCACGCCGTAAAGGTCTTGCACCATAAGAACGGTCCGCACACGTCTTATCAACAATCCAGCGCTTCGCGTCGTCACTAAGCCGAACTTCAAACCCGTGGCGCATCATTGTGCGATTAATCTGTTCGACCTGTAGTTGCACAACCTCCAACAACTCTCCATCAACCAACTGATCGAAAATGATTATCTCGTCAAGTCGGTTGATAAATTCGGGGTTAAACGTTTGGCGCACGGAGGACATAACCATCTCTTCCATCTTTTCACGACTAGCATCAGTGTTTGCCTGGAAGCCCAGCGTCCCCTTCTTCTGGATAAAGCGAGCGCCAATATTGGAAGTCATGATGATGATTGCGTTCTTGAAGTCGACGGTGTTGCCCAATGCATCTGTGAGAATGCCATCTTCAAACACCTGCAGCAGGATGTTGAAAATATCCGGATGGGCTTTTTCAATCTCGTCGAACAATAGCACTGAATAGGGTGAACGCTTGATGCGTTCGGTAAGTTGACCGCCTTCTTCGTGACCCACGTAACCCGGCGGCGAGCCAATCAATTTCGATACTGAATGCTTCTCCATGAACTCCGACATATCAAATCTAATCAGAGCTCGTTCACTGCTAAAGAGAAACTGCGCCAGGGAACGTGCCACTTCAGTCTTGCCTACTCCGGTCGGTCCAAGAAACAGGAATGAACCAACTGGTCTCAGCGGATTTTTTAGGCCTGCTCGGGATCTTCGAATCGCTCGAGCCAGTGCAGAGATGGCTGGACGCTGCGAAATGACACGCTTATGCAATTCTACTTCGATTCTCAGTAACTTCTGGGTTTCTTCTTCCTTCAGTGAATTGACCGGTATCCCAGTCCAACGTGCTATTACATCTTCGACGTCGTCGCGAGTGACTTCGGCGGAAACCAGTGCATCCTCTTGTTGACGCAAACTCGAATTTTCGCCATAACTACGCGACCATTCATTGATTTCATTCCAGTCTGCTAAGTTTCCCTGCTCCCGTCTAACCCGCAGTTTTACTCGCGCTCCAGCTTCATCGATCACATCGATAGCTTTGTCAGGTAGGAACCGATCCGGAATATAGCGATGTGACTGATAAACTGCTGCTTGCAGGGCATCGTCTGTATAACGAACCTGATGAAAACTTTCATAGCGTTCGCGTACACCGTCGAGAATACTCACCGCCTCTTCTTCTGACGGTGGTGGAACTTTTACTGCCTGGAAACGACGTTCGAGCGATCGATCCTTTTCGATTGACTTGCGAAACTCAGCAGGAGTTGTTGCGCCGATACACTGAATTTCTCCGCGGGATAAGGCAGGCTTCAAAATGTTCGCGGCATCAAGCGAACCTTCAGCGGAGCCGGCTCCAACCAATGTGTGCAACTCGTCGATAAAAACTATGTACTGCGGATTTTCGACGAGCTCACGCATGATCTGCTTCAAACGTTCTTCGAACTGTCCACGATATTTCGTCCCAGCCACAATCAACGAAAGATCAAGCGACAGAATACGTTTGTTTTCCAGAAAGGATGGAACTTCACCACGCACGATTCGCTGTGCTAGTCCTTCTACGATCGCCGTCTTACCAACTCCAGGCTCGCCGATCAAAACAGGATTGTTCTTTGTGCGACGGCAAAGGATCTGGACCACTCGTTCAATTTCTGCTTCGCGACCAATCAGCGGATCCAGTTTATCGTTTGAAGCGTCCTCCGTTAGATCGCGTGAGAACTCGACCAGGTGTGGAGTGTCTTTCTTTTGAGATGATCTCGCGTCAGCTCCAGACTGGCGCGCAATTTCATCTCGAACGGCATTCAGACGAAGTCCGCGTTCATACAAGATCTCGGCCGCCATTGACCGCTCTTCACGTAACAAACCAAGTAACAAATGTTCGGTTCCAATGTGGCGGTGCTGTAAACGATCACTTTCTTCGTGAGCATACGCAAGTACATGCTTGGTCTCTGGAGCCAGGGGAAGTTCGACCGAGGTCGAGATCTTGTCGCGCAACAGCGTGCGACCTTCAATCTCTTTTCGAATTGACTCGATCGATACCTGAGCCCGCGGGAAAAAGCGGCCGGTAAGCGTTTTGTCTTCGCGCATTAATCCCAACAAGAGGTGTTCGGGTTCAATGGCAGGAGCGCCAAATTGGGAGGCTTCATAACGCGCGAAGAAAATGACCCTGCGCGCTTTTTCTGTGTAGCGTTCGAACATCTGGTTTTTAGTCGAAAAGGTTGTTAATGATTACCATGCCGGGCGAAAACTATCGCGCCCGGCAACTGCTGGCATTATAACCCATCAATAGTAGCTCCAGAAGCTTTGTCGTTTATAAATACCTAAAACGCGTAACGCGATTGTTTTTTTACAGAAGAATCGTCAAAGTTTGTGCAGACGTCCACCCTCTAACACCATTACGCGGTCACAAATATTAGCCAGCGTCTCGTTGTGAGTGGCGATTATTGCCACAGCATTCCGCTTGCGGATGTAATTCACGAGAATTCTTCCGATTTCATCTCCTATTGAAGCGTCGAGGTTGCCTGTCGGTTCATCAGCTAAAAGGAGCCTTGGCGATGCCACCAGGGCCCTCGCCAGGGCGACGCGCTGCTGTTCTCCACCTGAAAGATGCGCTGTCGGATAATCTGACCTATCGTCCAGACCCATTTCACTTAGTAGCGACTCGGCCATCTTTCGGGCGGTCATGGGGCTGTGCCGAGATATTCGCAAGGGTAGTGCAACATTCTCGACCGCAGAAAGATCCGCCAGCAGATAGTGAAACTGAAATACAAAACCTATCGAGTGCTGACGAAAGTTCGCTAACGCACCAGGACTTAGACTTCCCAACTCGATGTTCTCAAACACGATCGAGCCGTGATCTGGATCCTCAAGGCCGCCGAGGAGATGGAGCAACGTTGATTTTCCCGATCCCGAAGCTCCAGTGATAGCGACTGTTTCACCGCCTTTTGCATCGAGTGTCACACCTCTCAACACTTCAACTTTTGCTCCGGTAGGCGACGCAAAGCTTTTCCGCAGGTCAACAACACTCAGCATCGCAAAACCCTTGGCATCACGCTCCGTGGAGTTCTCTCGTTCTGTTTGAATTGACTGCATCCGATGTTTTCTCGGTAATAACTAACCTGCATCTCGAAAAGTTTCTGTTGATCGCATCTTTACTGCTGCACGTGCAGGATAAATCGTCGCTAACACGCTCAGCAGAAATGCTGCCAACGCTGCGATGGCGACTTCACTCACTCGGGCATTCAACGGGACGTTACTGATTGAATAAACATCAGCAGGCAAACTCACCACCTTATAGTGGTTTCCAATTGCGCACGCGGCGAGACCAAGCACACTACCTATCAATGCTCCGACGATACCCACGATCGCACCTTCAATTACAAAGACGAGCATGACACCACGACGCTTCGCACCAAGCGCATTGAGAATCGCGATGTCGCGCCGTCGTTCCACGACCACTAGTATCAGCATCGTTCCGATGTTGATTGCCGCTACTGCAATGATCAGTCCGATGATGAACAAGCCCATCCGTCGCTCCAGTGCGAGTGCTGAGAAGAGAGGTTGATTGGCTTGTTGCCAGTCGATTGTGTTGTAGTTGGCACCGAGCGTCTGCTTGATCTCGGCGGCGACGCGTTTTACTTCATCCGGGTTTTTGACCTGAACACTGATGATCGAGGCCGAATGATTGTCGCCGGTGAACGAAATTGCAGTTTCTAGTGGCAGGTAAATCCAGGTCGAATCGTATTCGAAGAGTCCCGATCGAAAAATGCCTGAGACACGCACTCTCTTAGTCGTTACATTTGAAGCTCCGGCTGGAATTACCTGAATAACGTCGCCAGTCTTTACACCCAACCGATTCGCCAGTTCGAAACCTACGACCGCCAGAGGTTCACTCGTCGGTTGCGATCTAGCAGAAACAGAGCCCTCGAATAACCACGACCGCAAAGCCATTGACTCGCCGGCTTCGGGTTCGATGCCGCGTAACACTGAGTAAGCCGATCCCTTTGGTCCTCTTGCCACTGCTCCGTCATAGGTAGTAGCCGAAGCAGATAGCACCCCCTCAACTTCTCGAATTCGATTCTTCAAGAGTTCACTATCCGTAAGCGGATAATCGTCTGTTCGCAGCACGCTGATGTGCGCAGTACCCTGAAGGATCTTGTCGCGCATTTCATCGCGAAATCCATTCGAGAGTGCCAATGTAACAATGAGCGCACCCACTCCCATGGCAATGCCAATGATGGCGGCAACTGCCGTGGCGCGAGCTAAGCGGCGTTTATGACGTGAGCGAAGGTAGCGAAGGGCAAGAAATAGTTCGTAGGGCATGGCCGCAGACTAAGGTCGAGTTGGACACTTCCTTGTGTCTTCCGGCCTGTTCTCGGGAAGCAGTCGCTTCAGATTTGGTTGGTCTTGCGCTGAGTTATCAGCCGATGGTCGCAATTCAAAAATTGAATCAGTTACCCGACGAAAGCGAAAATGTTGCTCCAGCTCCGTGATTAACGGAATCTCATCACGCTGCCATCCACACGGTAGCCACCAACGCGGATCACTATCTATAAAGACTCGCTTGCCTTTGGCGAAGTCATCGTTCACGACTGCAAAAAGACGATCACCAGGCCATCCGCCACCCGTGCCGATCGTCTCCCATCGTCCCGAGCCTATTGCTGCCCAGTAAGTAACAGCTATCGTCTGTGCTCCGGAAATCATAACTGCGTCTGTCGGGACTTGTTGCAATCGCTCCTTGTAGTCCTTGCTCATAGCGCGTCGCTGGATGAAATCGGAACTCACGGGCCTAATGAATAAGCCGAATGCAGTTGCAAAGACAGCTATTACTAAAACACAGGCGACAAAAGCTCGACGAGTTTCACCGAGAAAACGAACACCGAGGCTCAATAGCCAATAAGCTCCAAGTGGCGCTAATCCCGGCAAGCCTGTCAAGAAATAGCGCCAGTTCACCGTTGTGCTGTAATTAAAGAACAAGAGAACATCGGCAAAAAGCGCAACCATCCACAACGCCAATATCGGTGTTAGGTGTCGTCGTTTCCATTCGTTTCGTATGACCAGAGGAATCGAAAGGAAAACCACCGGTGCGGTGATGAAGAGATAAACAATAAACGGTTTAAGGTTCGCGAGTGCCACGGGATGCCGACTTGACTCTTCCCGCATCGATTCACGCCAGCCATACCAGATATGACGGTAATGGGGATCAGTAACAAACCAGTATCCAAACCAACCAAAAGCAAGTAATGCAAAGACCAGGCATGACGCACCGACAATGAGCAGTTCACGTCTGCGAAGTTTCCAGCCATAAGCCAGCGGCGCGAGCACTAACCAGGGAGCATAGAAACCGATCGTCTCACGAAGGTTTACTCCCAACCCCATCAACGCCGCTCCTCCTAAAATGAGCCAAATCTTGTTCTGTTGGATTCCTTGGAGATGAACAACAAGGGCGATTCCCAGAAGCAAGACGGACGGCACGTCGGTCATTACCTGGCCGCCATAAAGGACGAAAACCGGGCAGCACACGATCAACAGAGCACTCGTTGTTGCAGTGTAGAGAGAATGACTGACGGAGTGTGCCAGAACCCAGCAAACAATTATCGCGAGAGGTGCTTGCACTACGACTGCATATTTGAAGAGAAGATAAGCATTCTCCGGTTGCAGGTGAAAAAGTGAATTAGCAACAACAAATAGAAAATGATTGCTGAAGATAAAAAGATTGCGACCGAGAGCCATCGATGAGGGATAGCCGGAGAGCGAGAGCATCGTGTAATCCATGCCATCCCAATCACCGATGAATGGATCTACGAAGTAAAGGACGAGACCTAATCCGGCAAGCGCAGGCGCTAACCACCACTTCCATGATTTCCAAAACGCGGAAAGTGTGGAACCGCCATGATTGTCTGTCTCGCGAACGAATGGACTAAATGATTTGTTTGTCTTCTGGAGTGTTTGGATCAATGAGTTGAGTTTCGACCGTTGGGTCTGGTCGCTTTATCATTTTTACGCGGTTGCCCTGCGCATTGTACTCAACTTCATCCATGATGTTGTAAATGAGGAGCACTCCTCGTCCGGAAGTGCGAAAGAGATTGGCGGGATCACAAGGATCTGGAATCTCTCCAATATCGAAGCCCTCTCCTTCATCTTCAACTGTGAAACAGGCTTCGTTGGGCGACAACTCGGCAGTAATTCTTAACAACTTGTTGGGGTTGCTCTTATTTCCGTGTTTGACGGCGTTGACGAACGCTTCGTCGAGTGCAATGAAGAGATTCGAACGCTCTGGCTTAATCAGCCCCAACTTCGCAACGCGCTCCTGCAGATACTCCAACACGCCATCCATCAACGAGAGGTCGCTCGGCAATTCAAACTCGATTTTTTCATGGACGTGGGGAAGCACTGTTGGATCGTCAAGGTAACGCAGCTTGTGGGAAAGAGTTTGCTCAACAATCTCTCGAAGCGCATCGGCGTTGTAAGGCAGGCGAAGATAGTTGGCTGCCCCCATCTTGAATGCTTTGATAATCGCAGGTTCGGCAGATTTCGGAGTTATTGGTGTTACGAGGTGTTTGCGCTGGAGATCGCCAATCGGGTGCCCGTTGACCTCGGCTTCGCTCAGGTCGCTGATGACAAGGTCAAACTCATCCAGATCGGTACGTGCTAATGCCTTCTCCCTCTCGCCAGTGACGACCACTTCGTGGCCGAGTTTGCCGAGCCCTTCTTCCAGGAGAGCACGCAACTCATCGTTATTATCGACGATGAGAATCCGGCGTTTTTCCATCCAGCTCCTATCTAAACGAGGAAGTTGAGGAGAGATCGCAACGCGCTACAGCCGCTTTGACGAAAACCTGTACGAAATTCTAACGCGCCGCGTTCGAAATATATCAGAAGCCATGAACGGATAATAGACGGGTGGCCCGATTCCCATGTATTAGCGGTTCCTTGCTAAACTAAGATTCCTATCCTTTCAGATGGCTAAGCACGGCAAACTACAGACTTCTCTAGAATACTTCGCGGCGCGCCTGGTTCTTTCCACACTTGGATTGCTACCGATGTCGTTCGCACTTTCGGCGGGAGAGCGCCTGGGAAGTCTCGCGTATCTCCTGGCAAAAGATCTACGGCGAACCGGCGAACGCAATCTCCAGTTGGCGTTTCCTCAAACCACTGAGAAGGAACGAGAAGAAATTGTTCGCGGCTGTTTTCGCAGCCTCGGACGTCAACTCGGAGTTTTCAGTAAGTTCGCCACGAGTTCGTCTGAGTCTTTGCTTAAGATTCTCCACATATCTGGCCGCGAGCACTATGAGAAGCTAAAGGCCGAGAACAAAGGAGTGCTCTTCTTTACCGCACACCTTGGCGCCTGGGAATTGTTACCACTGTGCTCGTCTTTACATGGGGACACGCTGAACGTTGTCGTCAGGCGTATAGACAATCCGAAAGTGGAAAAGTTGGTCGATCAGATTCGTTCGCGTTGGGGCAACCAGACGCTGGATAAGTCGTCGGCTGGACGACAAATGATCAAAGCTCTTCGTTCGGGAGAAGCACTCGGCGTACTTACCGATCTCAATACACTCGACGATGAAGCGATCTTCGTGGAGTTCTTTGGCGTGCCGGCAGCAACCAATTTTATGGTTGCAAAACTTGCGCTCCGCACGAAAGCGCCAGTCGTGCCAATGTTTGCACCGTGGGATGAAAAGCTGCGCAAGTTTATTATCCAAATCTCTCCACCAATTGAATTCGAAGCAACCGGAGACGAAGAAGCTGACGTTCGTAACCTCACAACTAAACTTTCGCTGATTACGGAAGACAAGATCAGAAGCTATCCGGATCAGTGGTTGTGGATACACAAACGCTGGAAGACTCGTCCGTCCGGTGAACCGTCGATTTACTAAGCTGGAGCTTCTACTGAGGTCGCTCGGGTTTTGCTAGACTTGTCAGCACCTTCGATGGATCTCGCAAGCAAATCACAAACGCAAAGAGACAAAGCGCAGAGTTCCGTTGAGCGTGTGTACTCGTTTAGGAGCCTGGCTGAGTACAGCCTCAAGGAGCGTTTGCTGATCAGGGCGGCAGACCTCGCAATGTTTTTTTTGATTTCCGTTACTGGTCGTACCCTCCGGTGGGAGATCAAAGGGGCAGAGAATCTTGCGGCAGCCTGGAGCAATGACTCAATCCCCATCTACACGTTCTGGCATGATCGAATCTTCCCTGGAACTTACTTCTTTCGAAAACGCGGGATAGTAATAATGACCTCGCAAAGCTTCGACGGCGAGTACATCGCCCGATTCATTCAACGCTTTGGGTATGGAGCAGTCCGCGGTTCGAGCACTCGCGGTGGCATCGGTGCGATTGTTGAAATGGTTAGATTAATGCGTGCTGGTTGTCCGGCGGGCTTTTCCATCGACGGTCCAAAGGGGCCGCGCTACGTCGCTAAGATGGGTGCAGTGTTATTAGCGAAGAAGACCGGTAACCCTGTTCTACCATTCACTCTAACAGCCGCAAAACGTTGGACGATTAATAGCTGGGATCGTCTACAAATTCCGTTGCCCTTTACGCGCACGCTTGTCGACATTGCACCTGCTATCAGCGTACCCAGCGACGCGAACGAAGAAATAATGGATGCTAAACGAGATGAGTTACAACGGGTGCTTGATCAACTTGTCGAGCGTGGTGAAGAGTGGCGGAAAGGAACTCTATAACTACAATTCAGGCAGCGCGCCTTTGCTTATCGGCATCGATTTCGCTGATCATCCGTTTCTCCCAAACTACAGTTCCGGTGAAAGGTACTTCTGAATGAAACAAATTCTCGCACTTGCTTTGTGTCTGGTGGCTGCAGTCGGCGCCCAATCACAATCACAACTAAAACCCCCGACTGAATCGGCAATGGATCGCTTTCTTCGTTACGTGAAGATCGACACGCAATCTGCCGAAGATCAGACGACAGTGCCCAGCACGCGCAAGCAACTTAACTTGGCTAACCTGCTTGCGAAGGAGTTAGGCGCACTGGGTGCGGAGGCGGTGCGCGTCAGTGAGTTTGGAATTGTCTATGCAATGATCCCCGGCAACTTGCCGGACAACTCCAAGGTTCCAGTAGTTGGTTTCATCGCGCATATGGATACGTCGCCAGAAGTCTCAGGAGAGAACGTCAATGCGATCATTCACAAGAATTACCAGGGCGGTGACATTGTCTTGCCGAAGGATCCCTCTCAAGTCATCACTGTAGCCAAGAATCCGGTTTTGAAGGAGATGATTGGCGACGACATCATTACGGCCGACGGCACTACGCTGCTTGGTTCAGACGACAAATCAGGTTGCGCCGAGATTATGACGATGATCGATATCCTGCGTCAGAACCCGCAAATCAAACATGGATCACTTGCAATCGCGTTCACGCCGGATGAAGAAGTGGGCGGCGGCATCGACAAGTTTGATGTTAAGGGTTTTGGAGCAGGTGTCGCCTACACAGTTGATGGCGAGACGCTCGGCGAGATCAGCAACGAAACCTGGAGCGCCAAGACCGCCACTATCACCTTCCAGGGCAGGAACACCCATCCGGGAACCGCCAAGGGAGTTATGGTTAATTCGTTGTTTGCTATCGCTGATTACCTAAGCCGGTTCCCACATGACATGTTGCCCGAGACCACTGAAGAGCGAGTTGGCTTTGTACATCCTTACACTGGCGGCCTTGAAGTCGAAAAGTCGTCTCTAAAGATTTTGTTACGCGATTTTGATCTGAGTGGTCTGAATGCCAAAGAAAAACTGCTGCGCGACATGACGGCTCAAACTCAAGCAAAGTTTCCAGACGTGAAGGTCACAATCCAAATCAAAGAGAACTACAAGAACATGAAAGAGATGCTAAAGGATTTTCCAGAGCTCACTGATAACGCGATTGAGGCATCGAAGCGAGCCGGGCTGAAACCCTACATCAAACCGATCCGAGGCGGCACAGATGGCGCTAACTTGACCTTTAGAGGTTTGCCTACTCCGAACTTGTTTACCGGTGGTGCGAACTTTCATGGCAAGTTAGAGTTCAACTCGAGACGTGGATTGGAAAAGACAACTGAGACGCTGGTAAATCTGGCCCAGATCTTCGCTGGCCAAGGTAATTAGTTAGTCGCAAACACGATAACGAAGCAGTCGGGACCATTCGTGGCAATGTAGGCAGTAGCACAGCGCGGTAGCGCGTGGGTCGACGTCACAGTCCACAATATTAGTTAGTATTGGGTGAGATCGACCCACGCGCTACCGCGCCGTTGTACTGATTACTTGACCACTCCGTTTCCATAAAGTTCGACAAAAAATAGTTTGTTTCCACAGAGTTGGACTTCACTGTCAGAGTTTGAATTTCAGCTTTTGTCTTTAGGCCGCCAAGCCTGCCTGCGCGACTGCACTTGCTACCTGGCTCAAGTCTCCTGACAATACCCAGCGTGTCCAATTCAGAACCAAATACCTACCACAGCGGTTACGTTGCCCTTGTCGGCCGACCGAACGCCGGCAAGTCAACCCTACTAAATCGCCTTGTCGGCCAAAAGATCGCGGCAGTCTCCAACAAACCACAAACTACTCGATTCAAGATTCAGGGAGTTATCACCAAGCCCGAGGGGCAGATTGTGTTAGTGGATACACCCGGCGTTCACCAACCAGGTTACGCACTAAACCGGCGCATGATGGCGACAGTCCAGGATGCACTTCTTGGCGTCGACCTCGTTTGCTTGTTGCGTGACGCTTCAGTATCGACAGGCCAGGGTGATCGGTTTGTACTCGATCTAATCAAACGTTCGGAGAAGCCTGCTCTGCTACTTCTTAATAAGATCGACAAGCTTGAAGACAAAGCTGCTCTCTTGCCGTTGATAGACTGGTACAGCCAAGAATACGACTGGCGCGAAGTTGTTCCCATCTCAGCATTGAAAGATGAGATGACGGATGTTCTGCTCGACAGTTGTCTGCGTCACTTACCGGCGGGCGATCCGATCTTTTCAGAGGACGAGTTAACCGATCAGTCGTTGCGTGTTCTCGTGGCGGAGATTGTTCGGGAGAAACTTCTGCAAAGAATGGGAGATGAGCTCCCCTACGTGACTGCGGTTCTAACTGAACTCTTCGAAGAAGTGCGCGAAGATTTCACACGAATCTCCTGTGTTATCGTCGTCGAAAGAGCCTCGCAGAAAAAGATTGTGATCGGCAAAGGCGCGAGTAGTTTGAAAGACATTGGGATTCGTGCGCGGCAAGATATCGAACACCTCATTGGCCATAAAGTTCATCTCGAACTCTTCGTCAAAGTGGAAGAAGACTGGCGAAATAGAGACGCGCTGCTGGATGAAATGGGTTTGAATTAGTGTGATGGCAACTCCCGTGCAAGAAAACTCCTGGCATCTCCTGAACGTTGAACTTGAACCGTCTGCGCGTGAAGCAGTGGAGTATGCGTTGATGGAAGCAGGTGCGCTGGGAACGGAAACCAAAGAACCACAGGGCGGGTTGCTGCGAGTAACTGGCTACTTCCCGACATCTCCAAATCGTGAAGAAGTCAGGACGGAACTTATCGAAGCGTTACGCATATACAACCTGCCATCCTCGTCAGTCCGGGAGATGACTGTCGAGCAACTTCCTAATCGCGACTGGCTCGAAGAGTGGAAGAAGAACTGGCAACCGACGGTTGTTGGCCGTTTCATAATCTCACCGCCATGGAGTGAACTTAAGCAAACGTCAAATGAAATAGTGATTCGCATCGAACCGGGAATGGCATTTGGCACCGGCACTCATGAAACTACGAGGCTATGTCTGTCAGCTATCGAGAAACATTTTGTCGGCGGTAGTTTCCTGGACATTGGAACAGGAACCGGAATACTCGCCATTGCAGCTGCAAAGCTTTTTCCCGATGCCCGCATTGAAGCCTGCGACAACGATGAAGAGGCAATCGAGATCGCTCGAACAAATGCGCAATCAAACGAGGTTGCCGCGCGAATAGATTTTCGCGCCGGCTCGGTAGATGAAACCACTCCGTCCGCCGATCTTGTGTGCGCGAATTTGACCGCAGACGTCATCACGCCGATGCTCAGGACAATGCTCGGTCTGACCTGCGGAAAATTGATACTCTCAGGAATTCTTGAGACACAGGAAGAGGGGGTGCTGGATCAGTTGAGAGCACTCGCGGTATCAGAGGTCGAAGTGACACGGGATGGTGAATGGATTTGTTGTGTTGTGTGAGCAACCTTGCAGAACATGTCTCGACGAAGATTCTTTGCGCCGCCTGACGCATTCAAGCAAAAAACAGTAACGCTAACGTCCGATGAAGCAAAACACCTTCGCGACGTACTCCGCCTCAAGCAAGGGGACGAAGTTTATGTGTTCGATGGAGCAGGAAAAGAATTTCGCTGCGTAGTTTCCGATTGGAAACGTGACGAAGTAACGCTCGTCGAATGCGAACAAGTCGCACCACCACATCTCGAATCACCACTGGATATGACTCTTGCAGTTGCCTTGTTGAAGGGTGATAAGTTTGATCTCGTAGTTCAGAAAGCGACTGAACTAGGGATCACGCGCATCGTTCCTGTAATGACACGTCACGCTGACATCCATTTGCGTGATGCATCAGACGGCGAAAAACGTGTAAACCGTTGGCGGCGCATTGCCCTTGAGGCTGCAAAACAGTGTGGGCGCGCGCGAGTTCCCGAAGTCGATATGCCGGCGGAGTTCGCAGAGTTAATCACAACCGCAGGCGACTCGCTACGAGTGATGTTTTCAGAACGCGAGGGAAGGTCACTTGAGCAAGTGATTGCTGATTCAGATGCTGAAGGGCGACAAGTTAAAGCACATCGCACATCAGTGACTGCGCTAGTTGGGTCCGAAGGTGGCTGGGCAAACGATGAAATCACAGCAGCTTCGGACTCGGGTTGGAGTATTGTCACTCTCGGCGGTCGGATACTACGTGCCGAGACGGCAGCGATCACGGTCAGCGTTTTACTGCAGCATGCCTTTGGCGATTTGAGATAAAGATTACTTCAATGCTTGAGGGCAGTAGCCCGACTGTCAAGGAGGGCTCAGGTAGTTGCTCAAAATCGTAAAGAGCCCTCCTTGACAGTCGGGCTACTGCCCCGAGCAATTGATCCTTGGCGACATACCACATAGGTTTGCACCATATTGAGGCTTTGACCTCAACTCAATTCAGGCTCAAAATAGCTCCTGACTGCCCCGGAACAAAGAATGCCAGTGACTCGTTTCTAGTTACGACTCAACGAAGGAACTTCCAAGCCCATGACAAAAGAAGAGGCGAGCGAGAAAGCGCGAAAAGATTTAGCTAACCGACTTGGTTTGAATGAAAGCCAGGTCGCGGAGCAGTCTGTAGTAGACACCGACTTTCCTGATATGGCTTTGGGCGCAGGCTCTGCGGGCGAAATGAGCGGTCAAATGATCACACGTGGCTGGAAAATTCAACTGGAGGCCGGTGGCAAGACTTTCGAATACCGCGCGGATAAGAACCAGGTAAGGGCGTATAAGTTCAACGGGAAGAATTACAAGATCTAGGTCTTTGGCCTTTGGCCGTCGGTCTTTGGAGTTAACACTTGATCAAAGACTAAAAGCCTAAAACCTAAGACCATCTTTACTGAGGTACCATCAATGAACCGCAATAATTTCCTTCCACATATAGCACTCGCTCTCGTTCTCATTCTCGTAGCGGCCTTCGCCGGACAGTTGCGCCGATGGCAAATCCAAATGAAAAATCGGGCGCGCATCTTTCCCGCTGCTGATAAGCGTCGCGGTCCCATCAACAACATCGACGCTGCTCCTTATGACACTCACGACTCATCGGCACCCGAAGTGCTAGTGAAGTTCAAACCGGGTGTTACTGAAGATGCCATCGAAAAAATCACACTGGGACTTCACGATAGAGTCGAGGACGAAATTGAATCGGTACCTGGACTAGCGGCAATCGATGACCTCGATGACGCTTCGGCGGAGTCCGTTGCAGCGCAGTACAGATCATTGCCCGACGTCGAGTATGCCGAAGCGGTTTTCGAAATCAGCGCGGATGATGCTTCAGCGTCGTCTGTTACCCCTCGCGATCCGAGGTTCTCGGAACAGTGGGCCCTTTCCAACGACGGTTCAAGAGGGGGAACAAAAGGTGCCGACATCAGCGCTACCAAGGCATGGAGTGTGACTACCGGCAGCGACAAAGTAGTTGTGGCGGTACTCGATAGCGGAGTCGACTACACACATAGTGACCTGGCAAGCAACATTTGGGTGCGACCCAACAGTGTGAAACCCTACGAAGATAAAGAGCTCGGCACAATCCAGGACTTACATGGGTACAACGCAATTGAGAACAGTGCGGACCCGATGGATGAAAACGGCCACGGAACTCACTGCGCAGGCATCATCGGCGCTGAAGGCGGCAACGATATAGGCATCGCCGGTGTGAACTGGAAGGTGCAAATCATGCCGCTGAAGTTTATGAACGCTGGCGGATACGGAACAACTAAGGATGCTGTCGAAGCGATCAATTACGTAATCGATCGGAAGAAGGCCGGAGTGAACGTGCGAGTGATCAGTGCGAGCTGGGGATCCACGCAAAAGTCCAGGGCACTGGAAGACGTAATTCGCAAAGCATACGAAGCCGGCATCCTGTTTGTGGCAGCAAGTGGTAACGCGAGTACTAACAACGACCGCAACCCTCATTATCCATCCAGCTACAACATACCAAATGTGATTAGCGTCGCTGCTTTGGATCGAAACGATCAGCTGGCGTCGTTTTCAAACTACGGGGTGAAGAGTGTCGCCATTGCAGCACCAGGCGTCGACATCCTGAGTACGTGGCTTGGGGATGAGTATGAAGAGAAGTCCGGAACCTCGATGGCGACTCCAGTAGTAGCGGGAGTTGCTGCACTTGTCGCAGCACATGATCCCAAGATTACGGTCGACGAACTGCGGACCCGATTGCTTTCGTCAGTTGATCCTCTGAATTCTCTAAAAGGGAAGATAGCTTCCGGCGGGCGCATCAATGCGGCAAAAGCGGTCCAATAAGATCTCAAATTTAAGATCTCATATCTCACAGTACTGGTTTGCAATTCAGCTGGCTACCCAGAAGAAAAGCCGAGTTGGAAATCTCACTTCCAAACTCTTCAGTCTGTCTTTTGAGATTTTTCGGGATCTGAAATTTGAGATCAGAGAACAATTACGGCTGACTCAACTTCTTCTTTCCATCTAACGCCTGTTGATAGGCACCACCATTTACCTCGCCGATCTTGATGGCCTCGTCAAATTCCTTAATCGCCTCGTTCTTGTTTTCAAGAAAAGCGTTGATACGTCCCATCGACTCGTGCGCGCGCGAGAGGATCGCTTTATCCAATTCGGGTGATGCAGACTGCACCGCAAGACGATATTGGCCCAAAGCCCGGTTTAATCTTTCCGCCTGGATCGACTCGTCGGTGGCATCCATCGCCGCGAGACTTGCAGTTTGTCCCAACGCAAAGAAGATGCGCGGCTCACGTGGATAGTTCCTGAGCATTTCCTTCAAACGCGTTTCGGCCTCAGCATAATTCTTGCTGCGTAGCGTGTCTTCAACTGCCGAAAGATCCTTTACCAGGGCGGCATCTTTCACCATTTCAGCGCTACTCGCAGAATTGGTTTCAGCGACAGCTCGTCGAGCGGCTATCCGCGCTTCACGTGCAGCCAACGCTCTTTGTCTTGCCTCTGCATATTCAGCCGGACGCTTTCCTTCACGCACCGGATCAAACGTGGTCATCATGTCCGGAAAGAAATTAGCGATATCAAATCCAGTCGTCTCGATCCCTTTAAGTTGATCTGCAAAGAAAAAGGAGAGAACCGCCCCCTGCTCGTATTCGTCTGCAAGACGGGCAATAGTATCGTCCTGAATGGCAGACATGTCAGCCTGCACGGTCTTACCGATCAGTGCGCGAGCAGCATTATCCTTCGCGCTATCTAATCGAGTCCTGGCAACTCTTCCAAGCGTTTCTAGTCTCCGCACTTCGTCATAACGCGCGTCGGCCGCTGCCACGAGTGAACGGCTGACAGTTAGAAACACGTCAGCACTTACTTGTCCACCTGCTTTCTGTCGTTCGTCGAGCAGTTGTTTGATCTGATCGCGACGCGGCGCTATGTCTTTGTTGAAACGCAGAACCAAAGCATCAATAACGAACTGGAGATAAGCGCGTCGCAGTTCAGACGATGCAGGGTCCGTTCCTTCCGGCACTATGCAGTAGTAATCGTCAGCGATGACTCGAAAGTTAATGGCCCCATGAGGAGCGAGCAGGTCTGGAAGTATGACGAACCTGCGCTCCTTCTGATGCATGCTGTATGTTCTTGTTTGAGTTTTTTTCTTCGTCGTCGGAGTCTTCACTTCCACTCGCTCAATCGTGGTTAAGATCGGAGTTGTGTGCAGGTAAGTTAATAGACCACGCACCATCTCGGCTGTTGGTTGGCGAAGCCTGTCACCTTCGGCCTGGTAAGCACGCACATAATCAATAATGTGGTCTTCCATCCCAGACCGCCTGTAGAACTCACGTAAGAGCGGAGCAAAGTCGAGAACGTCTAATAATCCTGCCGGCAAGTCATCCGAGCGTTCCGGGGCGAGGAAGTCTGGAGGTTGAGAAACTGCAAGGGCCAATGAAAAGTAACGTGATGATTGGTCTGCTGGAGATGCGGGAGCAGGCAGACGATTGCGTTCGTAAAAGGATTTCAATCTGTCACGTAGATCCGGATCGAGTGCAGCGATGTCTTTTCTTACCTTCGCTCGAAACACAGAAGGTTCCTGACCCGGTTGCGGATCAAATCCTGCTGCCTCTAACGCCGCCATCATTGTTATCAATCTGGTGTCGGCTTCAAAGGTCACGCCGTAGGCGGAGACTTCAAATGGAGCACCTTCTCTGGCTTGGACTGGGGGTTGACTTGGTCGCTGAGGCTGGGGTGAAGGGGCAGGTGCAGCTTGTCCAAAAGAGACACCTGTCGCTAAGAGCAATGTTTGAACTATGAATAGACACTTCTTCATAAACGAAATTCCGATCAGATGTTGTGATGTTTGCAAAACTGGCTAATGACTAAAGAACCGACGAAGTAGATGCGCAGCAAGGTTGGGCCGATGCCATGTTCCAGGACTTTGCTCAGTCTATTGAGCTTTGCGACCGCGATAAGCACGCAACGTCCGCAATGTTAACGGATAAGCAATGAGCGAACAAACGACCGACAGCAGGATTCCACCCAAAGCAAACGGCTCAACTAAATACCAACTTCGCATAAAGATTTGCCGGTAGTAATCGGCGGTAAGAAGATGCGGGTGTTTCAATAACTCAATACCCTCCGACGGAATCTTTAGCGGCCGACCCATTAAAAATGCTCCCACCGCATAGGAAGCTATGATGATCGGCACAAGAGTAAGCGGCGGGTTATTCAGAAATGTACCGGTGTAGATCGCAACTTTATTAAACCGAAAGACAAAGGCAATGAGTGTCGCGAGGATGGTATGAAGTCCAAGAAGGGGTGAGAAGGCAATAAAAACGCCGACAGAAAATGCAAGCGCCGTCCGCTCGGGTGGATCATCGATCGCAAGCAGACGGCGAAAGGCAGCACGGAACATTTGATTTCAAATTTCGAGTTCGACGTTTCGAGTAAATACGATTCCTGGCTCGAAACCAGAAACTCGAAATCCGAAACACTATTCGAAGCTCTTTAAAGCCTCGCTTTCATCTTCGTAAGCGTCGAAGACGGTAAGCAACTTGGTAATCACCAGGAGGTTCTGAATTCTGTCAGTGAGATTGAGCAGCTTGAGTTGACCACCCTGACGGCTGACGGTTGTGTAGTTTGCAATTAACTCACCGATACCGCTCGAATCAACATAGTTCACTCCAGCGAGGTTGAGAATAATCTTTTTCTTTCCTTCGTCAGCAAGACCGCGAATAGCGTCACGCAAGGTGATACTACCTTCACCAATTCGTACTG